>Ga0233425_10009682_pt1 | contig 12073 bp, 13 predicted proteins | sample Watercolumn_Towu_2_FD_181712 | JGI IMG/M metagenome (GOLD analysis project Ga0233425, IMG submission 181712) | Freshwater microbial communities from Lake Towuti, South Sulawesi, Indonesia - Watercolumn_Towuti2014_140_MG | ecosystem: Environmental > Aquatic > Freshwater > Lake | place...
TCGATGAAAAAGTCATCAAGAGATATGTTCAATATCAGGAGAAGGTCGATAAGGGCCAACTCCAATTAAAGTTCGATTTTGGTTTTTAGTGCCACGGGCGTGAGCCCGTGGGTATCTACTGAACAAGAAAGATGCCACTGGTCTCTGTTTAAAAAATTTAAGTTAAACTAATAATTTAGAAACGGCATGGGGTTTGGACAGATGGTCATTTTTATGACACCCGTCGTTTTTATCACTTTTTTCCCGAACTGTTTTGACAGCGGTAATTATTGATAACTATCTCATTTCAATGTAGTATACCGATATCGGATCAGAACCTCTTTCATGATGATTAGGAAAATGACCTTACTGACTTGATTCAATAAACGTTTTGGAGAAGACCATGACCAAACATATCGGAATCGTAGCCTGCAGTGCCGAGGGGGCGGCCTTGTGTTACCGAACGCTGTGCACCGAGGCGCCCGTATTAATGGGAGAGTATATGCACCCGGAGGTATCCATACATACCCATCCCCTGGGCGAGTATATGGTCCATATTCGTTCGGGCAACTGGTCCGGCGTAGCCGGGTTGATGCTGTCCTCGGTGAAAAAACTGGCGGCTATAGGCGCCCAACTGGCCATCTGTCCGGATAATACCATCCATCAGGCCTTGGATTGGTTGATCAAGGATTCACCCATACCCTGGCTCCACATCGCCGAAGCCGTGGGGGAGGAAGCCCAATTACAAGGATTTAAGAATTTGGCGATTACCGGGACCAAGTACCTCATGACCGGCCCTGTCTATTCCGGTGTCCTTAACAGATTAGGCCTGGCCTCCCGGATACCGGAGGAGCCTGAACGGGAACGGATTGACCGAATCATCTTTACAGAACTGGTCAATGGGGTCTTTACCGAACAGTCTCGTATGTATTTCAATGTGGTGATTCAAAAGATGAAGGATCAAGGGTGCGATGGGGTTGTCTTGGGTTGTACGGAAATTCCCTTACTCGTCGACCCCGATGATTGTCCTTTACCCATCCTTGATTCAACCCGCCTGCTGGCCAGGGCGGCCTTAAAGGCTTCCTTAAAAGAGTAAAAGTCTTAAACAAAGGTCAGGGGATTATAGTACTCACTATTTCGTTAGGGGTTGTTGTCCATTGTTCCCTGGCGGGGTTTGGCGTAAAAGGGGACGTCGGAGTCCCCCTTTTAATTGTTTTTTCTTGACATCCGAATGGAAAAAGGCAATATTTCATTATGGTTAAAGGAAATTTAGCATCCAAGCCCCAGGTGATTATTTTTGATTGCGACGGGGTCCTCTTCGATTCCCGGCGGGCTAATCAAATGTTTTATAATCATCTCTTGTCCCATTTCGGGAAGGCCTCCCTGACAGAAGAGGCCCTGGATTATGTTCATATGCATACGGCAGGCGAATCGGTTGATTATCTGTTTAAGGATGAACCGACGCGAAATCTAGTCTACCGCTACCATCAGACTTTGGATTATACGCCCTTTTTACAGCAGATGGAGATGGAACCGGGGTTAATTGAATTTTTAGCTTTTATCCGGCCTCAGATCAAAACGGCGATTTGCACCAATCGAACCACCACCATCAGGCCGGTTTTAAGAATATTCTCTTTGGATTCCTATTTTGATCTGGTGGTTAGTGCCCTGGATGTGCGGCAGCCCAAACCGCATCCTGAATCAGTCTATAAAATTTTATCTTTTTTCGAGGTTAACCCGGAAAACTGTCTGTATATCGGGGATTCAGAGGTGGATGCCCGAACCGCCGAAAGTGCCGGGGTGCCCCTGGTAGCCTATAAGAATCCGGCCTTGCCGGCGGATCTGCATGTCCGAGGATTTTCGGAGCTTAAAACGTATTTAGAGAATGGGCATCGGGAAAGGAAAACACATGGGTGCTAAAGAACTTCGGGCTTTAGGCATAGTTTGTCTGTTGGTCTTCTGTTTAAGTTCCCTTATCGGAGTTTGTGCCGCATCCCCGGATATTCGTCCCGGATCACAACTGAACGGCATCATCGTGGCCCCAAAGGAAGAGCGAAAATTGGCCCTTTCCAAGGGGGACGAGATTTTTGTAGCGACAGAGAAAAGCCTGCCGGTGAAGAAAGGAGATGTGCTGGAGATCTTCCAACCCATTTCTTTATCGGCAGGAGAGGAAAAAGTTCCCTGGTTTGCCAAAGCCGGGGAGATCGTCATCCTGGAAATCATCAACGATCGTTTTTTCCTGGGCGTGATTGACTCCAGCACAAAAGAGATTACCGTAGGAGATCGGCTCTATTTCCCGGAAAAATAAAGGGGATATGAAGATTGGAATCCAGAGTTCGCTGAAACCGATTATCAATCAGTATGGTGTCCGTTGAGGCGGGCTCGAATGTTTGTGGTGAACGAAAAAAGAATAGGTGGAGCCAAATGAAAACATGGTTTGCGGCCATTTTCAGTTTTTGGGTGGTCTTGAGTTCCGGTACCTCCTGTTTTGGCCAACAGGACATGGACCCTTCGGCCTCTTTGAACTTCGAAAGGGTGAAAAATCAATTCATTCAAAACCTGGTCCGAACCATACCTTTTCAAGCTGCTCAACTGGCCTTTGATTATAGCAAGCGTCCGGTTATGGGGGTGATCGTCTCCGATTTTTACGATCCTGCGGGAAAGGAAGTGGTGGTTGGAAATGAGATAGCCGCGGCCTTACGAGCGACCTTGAGCAAAGGTAAACAATTTTATGTCTACGGGAGAGAAGACACGGTCAGTCAAAACCTGAAAATTTCCATGTCCACCGATCCGCAATGGAAGACCACCGCTCAAAGAAAATTTCAATGGGACCTGATGGGATTGGAAAAATTCAAATCTTTTCCGGTAGATTTGATCATTACCGGCCAGGTCAGTCCGGAAAAGGGGAACCAATTGAAGGTTGTGGTCAGCCTGATTCCTTTTTTTACTCCCATAAAATTGGTTGAAACCGAAAGTGAACGAACCGATATCCTCAAGACCCAATTTATCAGCCCCATCCTATCAACGGAAGAGGTGTCTAAATCCTTTGCTCCCTATAAGAATGTCCAGACCGGACGTTTGGTTGTCGTTTCCCTTTTGAACGTGAAGAGGGGAAGGGATGTTTCGGGGGAGTCTAAGGTCCCCCTGGATAGCAGGCCTACTCCGGACACCCAAGCCTCCCGGCAAAAGACCTGGGACATAAAGGCCGTAAATGATGTTTCCTGTTGGCTGGGAGAGAAAGAGCTAAAGGTCCGGGAGGATAATGATTGGGAGCATCTAAAAAAGAAGGAGTATCAAGCTATTCTCGGGGGCTTGGGGGCCGATACCCTTTGGTATGACGATTCCGTGGAAGAAGGAACCCATTCCCTTTTCTTCAGTTTGGTCCAGGGGCCGGCTAAAAAGCAATATAAGACGTTTTCAAAATCGTTTTCGATCAAGGGGGGGACTTCGAACTATTTATTCTTCTTCCTTCAAGCCGATTTAAAAGGAGAACCAACCCTGCAAGTGCGTTTTGTCTGTGATCCGGAAAACCGGCCCCTTCCTTTTAATTAGCCGATCTGAAACGCTCCATGGAAGGTTTCAGTATTTTCGGGGTAATAAAGATAAGTAATTCCATGTCTTCGGTGGTCCGATAACGCGTTTTGAAGAGCCAGCCTAAAAAAGGAATATCGGCCAGGCCGGGGACGCGATTTTCGGTTAATCCTTCTTGTTTGAAAATAATGCCTCCGATGACCACCGTATCCCCATCCTGAACCATCATTTCCGTCTTGGCCTCTTTGGTATTGATGGCCGGGTTTCCCAGGGTGTCTTTTTTGGTAAAATCCGGTTCATTTTTGGTCACTTCGACTTTAATCCGGATCAACTTGCTGTTGGCGATATGAGGAGTGACCCCTAAAACCAAGGCGGCATCTTTATAGACGGTGTTGAAGGTCCCGTATTGGTCTCTCGTCGTTACCGGAATCGAAGAACCTTGCTTGATGGTGGCTTGTTTATTATCCAGGGTTAAGACCTTGGGGGAAGAAATGGTTTTGGCGTGGCCCAGTTTTTCCATGGCCTGGATGCGGGCATCGAGATTGAAATTGGTTGAGAGAAAGGAAAAACCCAGCCCGCCGAAGGCCGTACTGGTGGTTTGTATGGGCAGGTTGACGGCATAATTTCCTGAATCGGATGTTCCACCCCGGATGGTCCCGGCGTAGGGCCCTGAGGCATTGGCAAAAGGAAAAATCCCTCCCCAACGAATGCCCAGATCACGGGTGAAATTGGCCGAGGCCTCCACAATACGGGCCTCGATCATCACCTGCGACATGGGCTGGTCGATGATTCTTACCAGATCGGCAATATAATCCAGGTCTTTTTCCGTCCCTTTAGCGACCAGGGTATTGGTATGAGGAATGCTTATTAAGGTAACCGACCGTCCTCTGGAAATCACGGCACCGCTGACGGTTCCCAGACCGCCGATTCCTGGACCGGTTGCCGGTGGCGTTCCGCCTCCCGCCCCCATTCCAGGCAACAGTCCGGCCAACGTTCCGGATCCAGGGGTGACCCCCGGTGCTGATCCAGGAGGTGCTCCCGAGATTCCGGGGGCCATCGAGGTATCTCTTCTTTCGGTATCCCGCAGGATGGTTTGAACATCGGCCACATCAACATGTTTAATTTGAAAGCTCCTGGTTTTCCAAAGGTCTTTGCCGATTCGTTGACGGTGCTCTTCTAACTGTAACTCTTCCAGTTCACCGGCTCTGTTTTCTTTTTGCCGCTTGTTTTCGTCATCCAGTAATTTTCCGTAACTCTCACTCGTTGTAATGACGATCGATTTCCCATCGCGGATTATTTTCTTAAGATTGTTGGCCACCAGCAGTGATTCCAAGGCTTCATCCCAGGGGACATCCTTGAGACTCAGGGTCACCTTTTTTTCTTTTACTTCATCCCCAACGATTATATTTTTTTCTCCCGCCTCCCCAATCAAGCGCAGGACATTATGGAGATTCATCATATAAAAATCCAGATTAACCGGTGTTTTTTTGAAAAGAGCCCGACTTTCTTTTTCCTTGAATTCCTGATTGATTTTATCTTTCTTGTATTCTTCCAGAGATTTGGGCGAAAGGACCTCTTCTTTATCTTTTGCAGGGACCGGTTGGGTGATAGGAGATCCGGCTTTGGGGAAATCGACCAATATCTTGAAAGGTTTCTCCCTTAACGTGGATATCTCATACAGCGGAGGTTGAGCGAAGTCAAACTCCAGACGAACCATTTTTTTCCCGAATTCAAAAAATTTAAACCCTTCCAACCTGGGATCTTTGGGGTCACTGATTTTCAGGGGACGTTCTTTATCCAGGATGCAAGGACTGACATCGAGGACCAGGCGGTGCGGATTAGTCAGTTTGAAATGGTGAAAGGTCACCGGTTGGCTTGTTTGGATAACGACACGCAAACGGTCCGGCAGGACTTGATCTTCGATATGCATTAACCGGGCTGTCCGGACCGGTGGTTTCCGTTGAGCCGCCAGGGCCAAATGATTTTCCCCCAAACCGGCCATAAAGAATAGCATTCCCCCCAGAACAATCAAGGATCGTTGATACATTTTGTTCATAGCGGCTCTCTTGAAAAATAAAATCATCATTATTTAATTAGGCTTATTAATGGGCTTAAAATAAAAAAAACCTAAAGTCACTGGATTCCCCCGTATCGAGTACGGGGCAGGATTGTCAAGCCCGGAATGACAATCCTAAATGCGTGTTTACCCGTCACCCCGGTGAAAACCGGGGTCCAGGGTGTTAGCGCTTCAGGTGAATGTCTATACAATTATGAGACGGTTAATAATCACCGGCACTGCCGGATAAGTCCAACGGACGCCCTGCTACGATTGGGGCATCTTCAGGGAGACTTGGCGCACACTTTTCCGCCCCAAAAAATCCTGAAAGGTCTCCTCGATAACGACTTCCCTGTCCACTATCCGAATGATTTTTCCTCCTCTTTTGCCGATGGGCGTTCCCACCTGGACCAGATACCCTTTGCCGGAGAGATCCTGGATCATCGCTTTTTTTAGGCCAGGGCCGGAGACTATTCCGACCAGCTCATAGTCACTTATTTCAAACTGCTCCAAAGGCAACATCTTGGAATGGGGACTTCCTTTGGCATCCGGAAGGCCCTCTACCACCGGACGGAAGGGATCCGGTTTCCCTCTGGGGTCATAGGTGGCCAAGGCCGGCCCTGATTTTTCGGGCAGGGCGGGAACAGCGTGTTTTTCCGGGGCTTGAGGGGATCCCGGTTGAGGCTTGGAAGGCTGTTGCACCGATTGGATAGACCCGCTAACAGGGGATTTCGGAGGAATAGAGACCCGTTCCGGTGGTTTTTCCGAACACCGTCCCAGGGCGAATAGGCACAGGATGAAGAATACCAGTCTTTTTTTCATGACCTATTTTTTCTTTTCTTCCGCTGGCTTCGGCTTTTCTGATGGAGGAGGTGAAGGCAGGAACCGAAAGGTCACTAACTGACAGCGAGCGGTTATTTGTCCTGACTTTTCCTCAAAGGCCCCGAATTCCAACTGCCTGACATTAATAATTCTGGGGAGCCTCCTGATGCCGTCAAAAAATACTCCGATTTGGTGATAGTACCCCTTGAGGTGCAGGGTTATCGGTATCTCAGCCACATAGTCCAGGGGATTTTCTTTCTCCGGTTTAAAAAGCAGGAATTCCAATCCTTGTTTTTGCCCTAAATCAGCTACGTACTTAAGCAGGTGAGGAATTTCTTGGGCTTCCGGTAACATTGTCTGGAATTGCTTAGAGCGGATATCCATTTCAGCCAAATCTTGTTTAAACCGGGCGATTTGGGCCCGAGTAAGGTTAATTTGGGCTAATTTCATTTTTTCCCGTTCGATGTCCGCCTGAAGGGCTTTGGACTCTTCCCAAAAAGGCAGGAAGACGAAATAACCAAAGACCAAGGCTAAAAAAAGGATTCCCCCTATTGCCAGGCCTATTTTTTTGGTCAGATTAAGCTCAGCCAGATAATCACCAATGAAATTAAGATAATTGAAGGTCACCTTATTTTTTTTCCTTAGGGGGAACCGGGGGAGGTGGCTCCTTGGTCCAGGCGATTAGGGTGAATTGTTTAACTTTTAAATTTTTAACGCTCGCTTGGGTTGATTGAATCAGATCCACCTGTTTGATTAACGATGAACTTTCCAGTCGTTTAATATATTCAGCTAAAATTTCGTTGGTCAAGGATATCCCCTCTAGGCGGATTTCCGGGCCGTTTTCTTTTAAGGTAATGAGCCAGAGTTGGTTCGCCGGAAGGGTATTAGCCAAAAATTCCATGAGTTGAACCGGGCCCTGACGATCCTTATCCAAATTTTGTAAAAGATTCAATCTGGATTGAGACAGGTCTTTCTTGGCCCTCAGGGCCTGAATTTCTTTTTGGAGGGCCAGACTTTTTCGTGTTTGGGCTTCCAGGGCCTCTTTTTCTTTAATTAGGGTTTGAATCCGGTTCGATTGTATCCAATATCCCAGAAGGACGGATAAGAGAAAGACGGTGTAGCCTAAAATAATTCCTTTAATTAACCAATGGCTCTCTTTTTCCCTTCGGACTTTATGAGCGACCAATAGGTTAATCCGGATCATCATTATCCTCTTAAGCGTAAAGCCAATCCAAAGGCTATGGCTAGTTGAGGGCCTATGGCCTGTAAATATTTGGGGTCGAATGTGCCTAGATCAAAGCGAATATGCTGAAGGGGATTAAATACTTCCACAGGAAGTTGGAGATTTTGGGAAAGATACTGGGGAAGTCCGGGAAGTAGTGCCGACCCGCCTGCCAGGACGATTTTGGTCGGTTTGGCTTCCGGATCCGACGCCGTCAACATATCCAGAACCTTTTTTATCTCATCAGCCCAGGACTGGACGGTCGATACCACAGAAGGACCGATCTGGTCCAGTTGGTCCGGTGGGCGGTTCCATCCCAGCTTCACTTTTTCTGCTTCTTCAAAGGAAAAATTCCAGACAGACTGAATTTGTTCGGTGAGCTGCCTTCCGCCCAGGAAGATATCGGTGGTAAAGATAGGACCCTCGCGGTTAAGTCCGTGGAGAGTGATCTGGCTGGCTCCCAGATTAACTAAAGCCAGGGGATTGGAATCCAGGGGATATTGGTATTCATAGGCATTGGCCAGGGCAAAGGCGGTTACATCGGCAATCCCAGCGTTCAGGCCCGATAGATCCATGACTTCCAGGTAAGCATTAAGGGTCTCCTTTTTTACCGCCACCAGAAGAACCGACATGGAATTCAGGTCATCCTTCTGGGGTCCTAAGATCTGAAAATCCAGATTGACTTCTTTAATATCAAAAGGGATATGGTTTTGGGCCTCATAATGGATGGTATCGGCTAATTCTTTCTCCGGCATAACCGGCAAGAGGATTTTTTTGATAATAACCGAATACCCCGAAATGGCAAAGACGATCTCTTTTGATTTTATTTGAAGATGGGTAAAGAGAGACCGGATGGTCTTGGCGATTTGCTGGGGTTCCTTGATCAGGCCATTAACAATAGACGAGGGAGGAAGATTGGCCAATCCCAGACTTTCAAGAACAATTTCCTTCTGTCGATAGGTCAGCCGACAAACCTTTATGGCCTGAGATCCGATATCTACGCCTATATAGTCATCTTTTCTGGACCAAGGAAACCGCATGAAAGCTTCTTAACCTTAAGATTCTTTATCAGGTTGCTGAAACCGGAGCCTACCCCCTGGGTTGGGTGTGAGCTGTAGAACGGGGCCTACCCAAAAGGCTCGTTATTCCGGCAACGATGGGATTATTCTCGTCCCTAGCCATCAATTTTGACTCTTTCAATCTTAAATATCTTCAATTTTAAAAATTTTGTCAAGACATTTGTTTTATTTTTTCATGTCAGGACAAATGGTTAGGGTTGTTCCGGTTAGAAGTTAAACAGCACTATTCAGAGGAGGGTCCGTCGGACCTAGATAGGGAGATAAAAGGTCGTTGAAACGTCATGTTTTATATTTAATGATGCGTAATTTTTGGAGAGTTTATTTCTTGAAGGGACTAAGGAAGGGCAATAAATTCTTTTTATGACCTTGGCCGTGCATCCTTTCTCGAATCAACCCCGGCAAAGTTCTTGATCTAAAGACGAGAACTAGAGAAAGATACGACACAAACCGCATTATTTACCGCTGCTTCCTTCCGGACCTGACGGGGTTCATAACCGTTTGTTGCGTACCGTCCAATCCTGCCCTGAGGCAAGGGTACTTAGCAGAGGTTTGAATCCTCAAAAGGAAATTCTGCCCCGCATAAGCGGATTTCGGGTTCAGGGCACCGCCAACTCCCCGCTTAGCACGGCCAAGAGAAGATTATTCGTCAACTCGTTCTTTTAATTCTTTTCCTACTTTGAAAAAGGGGAGTTTTTTTTGGGAGACATTGATTATAGACCCAGTCTTTGGGTTTCTTCCTTTATATCCTTGGTAATTTTTAACCTTAAAACTTCCAAAACCGCGGATTTCTACCCTCTCTCCCTTAGCCAGGGATTCTTCGACACTACCGAAAAAATGGGTCACTACTAATTCGGCATTTTTGATGGTCAGGTCCTGGTCTTTGGCTAAGGCTTCAATCAACTGGGACTTGTTCATCTTGGTTTCCCTTTCCTGTTTGGATAAATTAATTAACCTTGACCCTTCTTAATATATCGTTTTTTCAAAAAAAGCAAGAAATTTTCACACCCCTTTTCCAAAATTTCTCTTCCTTCCAGTGAATGGCGTTTCTTAGTATGGCGCCGCTTTTCCGTTCTTAGAAGAGGGCTCTGTCTCCCGGAAAAATATTGCATTTTAGGAAGAGTTGATATATGAACTTCGGAAAAAATGGGAGAAAAGATGAAAATTAGAAAATCCATCCTTGATCTGGTTCCCTATCCCCCCGGAAAACCCATGGAAGAATTGACCCGGGAATACGGGATTCAAGACGTCATTAAGCTGGCTTCCAATGAAAATCCTCTGGGGCCTTCCCCTCTAGCGCTTAAAGAGATCAGGCGGTCTTTATCCGGCCTTCATCGCTATCCGGACGGATCCGGCTATTACTTAAAAGAAGCCCTTAGCCAATTTTTAGGACTGCCTTCGGAGCAAATCCTCTTAGGAAACGGTTCCAACGAGATTATTGAACTGGCCCTGCGGACCTTCCTTAGGCCGGGCTTTGAGGTAATTTCTCCAACGCCTTCCTTTTTAGTTTATGGAAAGGCTGTCCAGGCCTTGGGGGGAAAGAACATTTTGGTCCCCTTGAAGCAATATAGGGTTGATTTGGAAGCGATGCGTAAGCGGATCAGCCCTCGGACTCAAATGATTATCGTCAATAATCCCAATAATCCCACGGGGACGATCATTGGCAGAAGGGAATGGGAGAGGTTCCTGAAGGCTATTCCTGCCAGGATTATGGTCCTATTGGATGAAGCCTATATTGATTTTGTCGAAGATCCGGATTGTCCTTTTGGGACCGAGTATTTGAACTCGGATAAAAATCTTTTGGTTATTCGAACCTTTTCTAAGGCCTATGGTTTAGCCGGACTCCGGATCGGGTTCGGTCTTACCCGGGCTGATCTGGCTGATTATATCAATCGGGTGCGCCAACCCTTTAATGTTAATTTATTGGCCCAGGCCGGGGCCTTGGGGGCGCTTAATGACCAGGCCTTTTATGACCAGACCCGGGCACTCATTCGGCAGGGGAAAAAAAACTTGGAAAAAGGCCTGAGTCGTCTGGGGCTTTTCTATGTGCCCTCTGAGACCAACTTTATTTTGGTAAAAGTCCCCCAAAAAGCCCAGGTGGTCTTTGAGGCCATGTTAAGAAAAGGGGTCATTATCCGCTCTATGAGGAGCTATGATTTGGAAGATTACATCCGGGTGAATGTCGGGCTCCCGGAAGAAAATCGTCATTTTCTGAAGGTTCTAAAAGAAGTGCTTGGTAAATAGGACCAAAGGTTCTATGATTCAGGGATTCGTGTAAAAGGAATGGAATTAAACTCCCCCTTGAAGACTTAAACATCGAATCCTTGAACCTTGTTTTTTTATCCATGCCCAAATCCAACGTCATCATCACTATTGACGGTCCGGCCGGGTCCGGAAAAAGTACCATTACCCGCATCTTGGCTGAGAAACTGGGGATGGACTGCCTTGATACCGGTGCCATGTATCGGGTGGTCGCCTGGGCGCTGAAGGAGCAGAAAGAAGAAGGGCTCTCCGGAGAAGCCCTTCTTCTTTTTTTGGAAAATCTAGACTTCACCATACAAGGAAATGGATTGGCCCAAAAGGTCTGGGTTCAAGGGCGGGATGTCAGCCAAGCCATTCGAACTCCGGAAATCAGTCAATTGGCCTCGGCGATTTCGAAGAAGCCGGAAGTTAGGTCCTTCCTGGCCGAAAAGCAGAGGGCCCTGGGGATCCATGGCGGGTTGATTGCCGAAGGCAGGGATATGGGTACGGTTATCTTTCCTCAGGCCGAGTATAAATTTTTTTTAGATGCTTCTTTAGAGGTCCGCTCTCAAAGGAGATTTCAAGAATTGATGGAAAGAGGGCATTCTCCTTCCCTCCAAAATGTGCGGAAAGAGATGGACGCCAGGGATCGACAGGATCAGGAAAGGGCCTTGGCGCCCCTCAAACCGGCTCCGGATGCTCAGGTGATCAATACCTCACACCTGACAGCCGAGGAAGTCGTGGAGGCTATTCTTTCCCGGATTTCTTGACAGGCAGCTGAAAACGCTGTTTCTTTCAGTAATCTATACATTATCATCCCTAAGAACATTTTCGGATGACTTCAGAAGCCCCGCTTAACCCTTTCACTGACCTCCTGTTGGATAATCGGAAGAAAACGAAGACCAGCCCACCTTTGGTTTTCTGACCTGGAGTCCCGTCATGGCCGGATTGTTTCCGGATGCCGGGAATTTCCCCCCTTTTCACTTAAATAGGTCTTGAATCCGGCAATATGTTTTAAACTGTTAGCTAAAGTTGAAAACTGCATAGTTTAAAGTTCAAAAGTGCATAGGGAACAAGTCGGTATTTTTGAATTTTTGGACATCGATTAATTTATTTTGGGACCAGAATCTGACCTCCGAGAGGACA
>Ga0233425_10009683_pt1 | contig 12073 bp, 8 predicted proteins | sample Watercolumn_Towu_2_FD_181712 | JGI IMG/M metagenome (GOLD analysis project Ga0233425, IMG submission 181712) | Freshwater microbial communities from Lake Towuti, South Sulawesi, Indonesia - Watercolumn_Towuti2014_140_MG | ecosystem: Environmental > Aquatic > Freshwater > Lake | place: Indonesia...
CCGCCGGCGATGACCGCCGTTTCCCGTGGTTCTCCGATACGCTGAGGGAGTCGAAGGAGTCGGTAGTCGCCGCGCTCGGCGCGCCGGAACGTCTCGACATCAGGGGTCGCACTCCCGGCCACGAGTACGGCCCCGGCCGCGCTGCACAGGACCTCGGCGACCGCGCGGGCGTGATACCTCGGCGAAGCATCGTGCTGCTTGTAGGTCCATTCGTGCTCCTCGTCGATCACGACGAGGCCCAGGCGCTTCACTGGAGCGAACACGGCCCCGCGCGAGCCGAGCACGATCGGGAAGTCGCCCCGCTGTATCCGCCACCACTGGTCGAACCGTTCGCCGGCGGTCAGCCCGGAGTGAAGCATGGCGATCTTGCCAGGGAACCTGGACGCGAAGCGCTCGAGGTTCTGTGGGGTCAGCGCGATCTCGGGCACCATGACGATCACCTGCGCACCTCTGGCGATGCACGCCTCTGCGGCCCGCAGGTACACCTCCGTCTTGCCGCTGCCCGTAACCCCGAAGAGCAGGAACCGCCGGCGCCGGGCGTCCTGCATCTCCAGGCCCTCCACCACCATCAGCTCGGCGGCGATCGCGTCCATCGCCGCCTTCTGCGCAGGTGTCGGGTCGGGCGCGAAGGTCTGCTGGAATGCCATGCCCCTCAGTGGGTCCCGTTCGCTCTGGACCCGGTCGATCCTCACCAGTCCCGCTTCGACCAGATCGGTCACGGTCGAGCTGCCGAACCTGCGTCCGAGGTCGGCACGCTCGACGCCACCGGGCGCCGCGACCAGCGCCCGCAGCGCCGCCGCCTTGCGGGCTCCCCGCGACGCGACGGCTGCAGCCTCGGCATCGGCAGGCGACGCTGCCAGCCGCACGAAGCTGACATAGCGGTGGACGGCGCGCGGCCGCTCCCACTCGGAAGAACTGACCAGCACTCCCTTCCGCACGAGGCGGTCGATCACGTCCACCCCGCCGCGTCCCAGCGACCGTGCCAGCAGGTCGCGCCGGGCCCGTCCCGCCTCTCGCATCTGTTCGACGACCCGCATCTCGCGCGGGCGCAGTCCGGCTGGGGCGGCGGACGCCGCCGCCTCGACGTAGGTGCGGACGACGTCCGCGAGGCCGCCCGGCAACATTAGCGAGGCGGCCTGGAACAGCCCGACCCGATAGTAGTTGGCGACCCATCGGGCGGTCGCCAGCTGGGCCGCCGTCAGCAGCGCCTCGGTGTGAAGGAGGCCATCGATCGGGCGCGTGCGCTCGACCGGCGACGTACCGGTCAGGTCGAATACGACTCCCTGCTGGGGCGAGCGGCCAAAGGGCACACGGACGACGTGCCCCGGGCGGACGTCGAGGCCCTGCGGGACCGAGTATGTGAACGTGCGGGCGCGGTCGCCGGGAATGTCGACCGCGACATCCGCGTAGGCCACGGCTCAGGCTACGTTGTGGCGGCCCCTGCCGGCCCCGTTGCGACCTGTGGACCGGCCGTCGCCTGCGGCCCCGGCGTCGCCGCCGGCGCGGCGCCGGTCGCCTCGCCTGCCTGCCCCGCGGGAGCCCCCGCGCTGGCTTCGGCGGCTGCCGGCGCCTGGCCCTCAGCCTGGGCGCCATCCGCGCCGGCATCGGCCCCGGCATCTCCGCCGGCCTCCATGCCCGTCTCAGGCTCGGCCGGCGTCCCCGGCACGATCCGCTTCTCCTTGATCCTGGCTCGACGGCCCGAAAGCCCGCGGAGGTAGTAGAGCCGCCCCTGGGCGACCTTGCCGCGTCGAAGGTTCTCGAGCGAGTCGAGCAGCGGCGAGCACAGGAGAAACGTGCGCTCGACGCCGATCCCGTACGACACCCTGCGCACGACGAATGTGGCGCCCGGCGCCGGGGCACTCGTCCGGCTGTAGGAACCCTTGATCACGATCCCCTGGAAGGCCTGGACACGGGTCCGGTCGCCTTCCTTGATGGTCACGTTGACGCGGACCGAGTCGCCGACGTTGAACTCCTGAACGGAGTCGCGGACGCGGGCGGGAACGAGCGTGGCGGCGGCATCCATGAGAGGCACCTCGGGACTGTTGCGAAATGTCTATGTTAGTGGCGGGCCACCGCTTCCAGCAACCTCGCCGAGGAGTTCCGGCCTCCTCTCGCGGGTACGCGCGAGGGCGCGCTCGCGCCTCCATCGACTGATGCGCTCGTGGTCGCCCGACAGAAGCACGTCGGGGACCCGCCAGCCGCGGAACTCCGCCGGCCGCGTGTACACCGGGCCCTGGAGCAGCCCACCTGCGTCCTCGGCGAACGAGTCCCGGCGCGCCGAGTCGACCGACCCCAGGACTCCCGGAATGAAGCGGGCGACCGCGTCGAGCACGACGAGCGCGGGAAGCTCCCCGCCGGTGAGGACGTAGTCGCCGATCGACACCTCGTCGTCGACCAGGTGCTCGACCACTCGCTCGTCGACACCCTCGTAGTGGCCGCAGACCAGGATCAGGCCGGGCCGCTCCGCCAGTTCCCTGGCGAGGCGATCGCTGAGCATCCGTCCCTGGGGGGACAGCAGGACCGCCCTCGCGTCGGCGACCCCCTCGCGTTCGAGGCGCGCCCGGATGTCTTCGACCGCGGCGAAGATCGGCTCCGGCTTCATCACCATGCCGGGCCCCCCGCCGTACTGTGTATCGTCGACCACCGCGTGTGGGTCGCTGGCATAGTCCCGCAGGTTGCTGATGCTCACTGCCAGGATGCCGTTTCGGACAGCGCGGCCGATCACCGAGGCGGCCAGGGTGGCCTGGAGCATCTCGGGGAACAGCGACACGATGGCGACCCGCATGCGCGCGATTATGGACGGCCCAGGCGGGCGAGGTCGCCGCGGTCGAGGAACCGGCGGACGGTCGGCGCACCGCCCGGCGGTCTGACGAACGCCCAGACGGCGGTCGCCCAGCGGTCGATAAACGCCCGGTCGTGCGTCGCGGCCAGGACCGTGCCCGGGAACGCCGCCAGCGCCTGCTCCAGACGCTCGCGGGACTCGATGTCCAGGTGGTTGGCCGGCTCGTCCAGGACGAGGCAGTTGGCGCCTGCGGCGACCAGGAGCGCCAGCTGCAGCCGCTGCCGCTCGCCGTAGCTGAGCTCCTTGATCGGCACGAACACGGCGTCTCCGGCGAACAGGAAGAAGTGGAGGAAGTTGCGGGCCTCGGTCTCGTCCATGGCGGCAACGCCTCGGAGGGCGGTCAGGGCATCGGTTTCGCCATCGGGCGGGACGGCCACCTGGGGCAGGAAGCCGATGCGGACTCCAGCGCCGGTCGTCACCGATCCCAATGAGAGAGTCAGGTGGCCCGCGATCGCACGGAGGAGGGTCGTCTTCCCGCAGCCGTTGGGTCCGAGCAGGGCGACTCGCTCTCCGTGGCGCAGTTCGAGATCGATCCCGGAAAACAACAGGCCGTCACCGCGAGAGGCGTCTACGTGGGAGTGCCCGGCACCCGTGAGCTCGACAACACGCTGCCCTCCCCGTGTCGAAACGCCGAAGTCCAGCTTGAGCGCCCACGATGTCTCTGGCCGGTCGACGATCTCCTCCGACGACCTGAAGCGCTCGAGCTTTCGCTCACGGGAACGGGCCTGCTTTGCGACCTTCTTCGCGAATCGCCGTGCGACGTCGTTGTTGGTCGCCGTCTCGGTCTTCAGGGCGTGGTCCTTCCGCCGGGCGATGTCCTTTTCCATCCGCCGGATCGACGCCTGTTGCACGCGGTAAAGCGCCGCTTGGCGGGCCCTGGTCCGGTCGATTTCGACGACGTAGTCGGAGTAGTTCCCACGGTAGGCGGCAGCGTGACGAGTCCGGGAGTCGACCGCGACGATCTGTGTCACGCTGCGGTCGAGGAACTCCCGGTCGTGGGACACGACCACGACGGCGCCCCGGTACTGCGACACGAAGCCCTCCAGCCATTCGAGGGCCTGGATGTCCAGGTGGTTGGTGGGCTCGTCGAGCAGGAGGATGTCGGGAGCTGCCAGTAGCAGCCTGGCCAGGCCCAGGCGAGTCCTCTGGCCTCCGCTGAGCGACGCGACGAGCGCCCCGGGGTCGACCGCGCCCAGGCCGAGGCCGTCGAGCAGGGCCGCGATCCGGTCTTCGACCGCGTAACCCTCCAGGGCTTCGAACTCCTCGAGTGCCTCCACATAGTCCCGCGTCGCCCTCGCCAGCGCCTCACGTGAGTCATCGCCCGCGGTCCCGCCCGAAGCCTCGCTCATCGCCGCTGCCGTCCGCTCGACGCTCGCCCGGGCCTCGGACAGCCGCGGGACGGCGCTCGCCATCTCGTCGCGAACCGTCCGCCCGGCCGCCGGCTCGAGCGACTGCTCGAGCAGCCCGACGGTGGCGCCGCGACGCAGCCGCCGCTCGCCCGCGGTTGGAGTGAGACCGCCCGCCATCACGCGCAGCAGGGTCGTTTTGCCGCAGCCGTTGGCGCCGATGACCCCGATGCGGTCGCCGGGATTCACGACCAGCGACACGCCGGCCAGGACGGTCGTGCCGCCGAATGAAACGGATACGTCGTGTAGCTGGAGCATCGCAGACCTGCCGCCGTCCCGACGGATCGGGACATATCCCTCGGTCCCCGATCGAGGACCGCTATTGCGAGAGGGATCAGGACAGGCCGGTCACTGGCGAGCTGCTCCTTGAAGGTGTGGCCGTCAGTTTACGCCGGTCGGATGCGGCCCGCGCCGACCCTTGAGCATGTCGAGGGCGTGATCGAGCACTGGTAGCACGACCTCGAGCGTCTCGCGGACCGCCTTCGGGCTCCCCGGCAGGTTGACGATCAGGCAGCGCTTTCGCACTCCGGCCCGTGCACGGCTGAGCATCGCCAGCGGCGTCTTCGAGTACGTCTGCGCACGCATTGCCTCTGCGATGCCCGGGACGTCGTACTCGACCACCGTGCCCATCGCCTCGGGCATCACGTCGCGCGGCCCCAGCCCGGTGCCGCCCGTCGTCACGATGACCTCGGCGACCCCGCCGTCGGCCCATTCGCGAAGCGTCGCCGCGAGCCTCTCCGCGTCGTCCGGCAACAGCTTGCGGGCCGCGAGGGTGTGCCCGGCGGCGGACATCAGCTCGACGATCAGGTCGCCGCTGCCGTCCGCGCGCTCACCGGCGGCGCCCGCGTCGCTGCTGGTGAGCACTGCGAATCTGACCATTTGGGAAGAAGGATAACTCGCGAAAAACGGCCCGCTTCTTTGCTTGCGACCGGCTTCGGCGCGTTGATAGAAAGTGGAGGCCCCTATCGGTCCAGGTTCAGGCGGGACGAGGCGCGGCGGTGATCTTGATGGGCCTTGAGCTTCACCACACCCCGGTGATGGTGCCGGAGGTGCTGGGGTCGCTCGCCGTTCAACCAGGCGGCCGCTACATCGATGCAACGCTGGGCGAGGGCGGGCATTCCGAGGCGTTGCTCGACGCATCTTCCCCCGGCGGCCAGGTCCTCGGCCTCGATGCCGACCACGAGGCGATCGCGGTGGCGCGCGAACGCCTGCGCCGGTTCGGCGACTCCTTCCTTGCGGTCAACGCCAACTTCCGCGACCTGCGCGCCGCCGCTCTCGACCACGACTTCGTCCCGGTCCACGGGATCCTGCTCGATCTCGGCCTCTCCTCCCTCCAGCTCGACGTCGAGGCGCGCGGCTTCAGCTTCCGCCGCCCCGACCCGCTCGATATGCGGTTCAGCCTCAACCAGCAGGTGACCGCCGCCGACATCGTGAACGGCTACGGCCAGGCCGAGCTCGCCGACCTCCTGTACCGGCTCGGCGAGGAGCCCGCAGCCCGCCGGATCGCCGCGGCCATCGTGCGGGAGCGCCCCATCAAGAGCTCCTCGGAGCTCGCCTCGGTGATCGAGCGCGTGGCGGGTGGCGGCCCCCGCCGGCGGATCCACCCGGCGACCCGATCGTTCCAGGCCGTACGCATCGCCGTGAACGACGAGCTTGGAGCTCTGCACTCGGCGCTCGAGCAGGCCGTCTCGCTGCTCGGCCACGGTGGTCGCCTGGCCGTTATCGCCTACCAGTCGCTCGAGGACCGGATCGTCAAGAACTTCATGCGCCGCGAGTCCAGCGACTGCGTTTGCCCGCCCGAGACCGTCGTGTGCATATGCGGGCACAAGGCGACGCTCCGGCTGGTGAACCGAAAGATCGTCCGGCCGTCGGGGACGGAAACCGCTTCGAATCCACGCAGCAGGAGCGCCCGGCTTCGGGCTGCGGAACGTGTTTAAGGTCTGAGGGAGGAAGGAAAGTCATGTTCCAGGACGACATCAGAGCGGCGATCGACGCAGGGACTTCCAAGGTCTCTGCGATCGTGGGCAAGCAGCGCGCGGACGGCTCCGTGACCGTGCTCGGCATCGGGACCGCCCCGTCGCAGGGGATGCAGCGCGGCGTGGTGACCGAGGCGGCGCTGGTGACCGAGGCTACGCGTGCCGCGTTGGCTGCCGCGGAGAAGGACGCCGGCGTCTCGGTCCGGGCCGCATACGTTGGGCTCGGCGGCAGCCACATCGAATCGCGCAATCAGTGGACGCGTGTTCCGAACACGGGTGTGTCGGTGGTCACGCAGGACGACATCGACCGGGCCCTGGCGATCGCCCGAAGCGAAGCGGCACGCAGCGGCGACTACCTTCTGCATGTCCTGCCTCGCAGCTATGCCCTCGACGGCATCTACGGCGTCCGCAACCCGCTCGGCATGCACGCGGGCGAGATGTACATCCAGACGCACGTCGTGACGGGCGCGAAGGACGGCATCGGCGCACTGAAGTCAGCGATCGAGGCGACCGGGCTCCGCGTCGCCGACACGATCGTCCAGGTGGTCGGCGCCGCGGAAGCCGCTCTGACTCCTCAGGAGAAGGACGATGGCGTCACGTTCGTCGACATCGGCGGCGGCACGACCGACATCGCGGTGTTCTACGAGGGGACGGTCGTTCACACGGCGGTCATGCCCATGGGCGGCTGGCAGTTCACCAACGACCTGGTCCAGGCGTTCAACACCAGCTACGACGAGGCGGAGCGCCTGAAGCTCGCCCACGCATCCGCGGTCCCGGTCGTTCGTGGCGCGTCCGACGAAGTGTCGATCAACTCCTCGAGCATGGACCGCCCTCTCACGATCACGCGCCGGGAGCTCAGCCAGCTCGTCCACGACCGAGCCAAGGAGATGCTCGACATGCTGCGTCTGAAGCTGCAGGCGCCGCATCTCCGCGACATCCCGCTCAGCCGGATGGTGCTTACCGGAGGCGGCTCGAAGCTCGACGGCCTCCACGCCCTCACCCGCGCCACGTTCCAGGGCAAGGTCCGCGTGGCGGTCCCGCAGGGCGTCGATGGCCTGCCCGAGGCGCGCCGTGACCAGGCCTACACGGCGACCGTCGGCCTGCTCCTGTGGGGCATGCGGAATCTCCCGAAGGAAACGCACGTGGGCGCCCGCCGATCGGCGGCGGAGGCTCAGGCAGGCACGTTCGAGCGCATAAGGGGGTGGCTCGGCGCCAGGCGCGCCGCGGCGCAAGACCGGGTCCCGGTCGGCGCCGGCAAATCCGGTTCATGAGGCAGCAACAGGTCTTACGAGTGGCGAAGCGAGCAGCAGGGCCGACAGGGCGACGAGGAGAGACACATGGCCGATGACATTCTGATAACGCAAGAGTCAGTCGTTACGGTCCCCAAGATAAAGGTGATCGGGGTCGGCGGGGGCGGTTCCAACGCGGTCTCGCGCATGTACCGCGACCGCCTGACCGATATCGAGTACATCGTCGTCAACACCGACCTTCAGGCGCTCATCAGGTCGGACGTGCCTGTGCGTCTGCAGGTTGGTGCGAAGACGGCCAAGGGCCTTGGAGCAGGCGGCGATCCCGACAAGGGGCGCGAGTGTGCCGAGGAGAGCCGGGACGGACTCAAGAAGTCGCTCGAAGGCTCCGACATGATCTTCATTGCGGCGGGCATGGGCGGCGGCTCGGGCACCGGCGGCGCGCCGACCGTTGCAGAGGTCGCCAAAGAGGTCGGCGCTCTGACTGTTGGCGTCGTCACGAAGCCCTTCTCATTCGAGGGCACCCGCAGGATGCGGACGGCCGAGGCTGGCATCGCGGCCCTCAAGGACAAGGTCGACACCCTGATCATCATCCCGAACGACCGTCTCCTGGTCATCAGCGACCCGAACACGACCATGGAAGCCGGATTCCGCATGGCCGACGACATACTGCGCCACGGCGTGCAGTCGATCGTCGAGCTGATCACGACCGCCGGCGAGATCAACGTCGACTTCGCCGACATCAGGGCGGTCATGGGCAAGGCGGGGCCGGCCTGGATGGCCATCGGCCACGGCTCGGGCGAGCACCGGGCGATCGAGGCGGCCGAGAACGCGATCAACAGCCCGCTGCTCGAGGTGTCGCTCGAAGGCGCCAAGGGCATCCTGTTCAACATCACCGGCGGGACTGACCTGACGGTCAGCGAGGTCCATGCCGCGGCGGAAGTGATCGCAAAGGTCGCGCACCCCGACGCCAACATCTTCTTCGGCATGGTGAACGACCGGAAGATCGACAACGAGGTCACGCTGACCCTGATCGCTACCGGCTTCCCGCAGGAAGAGACCTCCGAGCTTCACGATGGGGCCTCCGATCTGCAGGCGACTCTGGTCGACCAGACGTCGCTGGACCTGCCGCCGTTCCTGCGGCACCACCCGGCGGCACGGCGCCGCCTGAAGGGCGAAGGCCCATCTCCGATGGCCAAGCCCGCGCAGGCGCCCGCCGAGCCGGCGAAGGTGAAGCAGGTAGCCGACTAGGAGCCGGCGACAGCCCGCAACAAGGCTCTCCCGTCTCGCGGCGCGGCCCTATCGGCGGCCGACGTCCTACTCCCTCCCCCGGCCGCAGCCCACCGGCTCGCCACCGGTGGGCTTTGATTTTGCGTCGCTGCGCGTCGGTGTCGCGCCGCCTTTCCCACGTCGCGCCGGCCGCTTCGGGGCAACGGTTAGCTTTCGCCACCCCGGGAATCTCCGGCGCTGGTTAGCTACGCATTCCGCCACCAGAAGTATCGAATTCGTCGCACGCCACCCCGCGCTGACGGATTGCCCACATCCTGCGCACCCTTCTCAACGGGTTGCTCGACTTCTGTCCCCAACGGCCCCACAGGTCGCGAATCTCCCAAACCGGACTACAACATCTGGTGCACGGGTCGGGGTTGACGGGCAGAATGACTCGGCGTAACTTAGCGGCCCACCGAGATCAAAGCGGGGGCCTGTGGCGGCCGGATCGATCGGGTCCGGTCGAGGCACTGCCCGGTTGCACTGTCCATTTTGCGGCCAGGCCGAATCCAAGGTCATCGACTCGCGGGAGTCGGCCGACGGCGTGCGCCGCAGGCGAGAGTGTCTAGGGTGCGGGATGCGCTTCACGACCTACGAGCGCGTTCACGCCCTCCCGCTGATCGTGGTGAAGCGCGACGGACGGCGTGAGCCGTTCTCCGCCGAGAAGCTGGCCAAGAGTGTTCGAACGGCCTGTGCCAAGCGCCCGTTGGCGATCGGGGCGCTCGAGAAGTTAACTGTCGATGTCGAGAACGAGATACACCGGCTCGGCCGTGCCGAGGTCGAGAGCCGGATCGTCGGTGAGATGGTCATGGAGCGGCTGCGCACGCTCGACCGCGTGGCGTACATCCGCTTCGCTTCGGTGTATCGTGACTTCGAAGACATCGACACGTTCGCCAGGGAGGTTGAGGCACTCCGGGCGGAGGACGGGCGCTCGCCACGGCAGAGCAACCAGCTCCAGCTCATCCCGGACGACGTCCCAAGACTCGCCAGACGACGGCGAAAGCGTCGGTCGTCGCCGACTCGCAGGTCAGACCGGCGGCAGCCCGACGCTTCCAGCGGGACCTAGTCCAGTCCCAGATTCATTCCCAATCCACCATGTCCTACTCATCCATCACGGGGGGGCGAGATGACATCCAGGCGAAAGACCGCCCGAAACGGCAACGGGGAGTTCAGGCCGGCCCGGATCTCTGAGAACGCAGAGGTCGTCCTGAAGAAGCGCTATCTGCGTAAGGACGACCGCGGACAGGTCGTCGAAGACGCCCAGGGCATGTTCCGCCGCGTCGCCGATGCGCTTGCCGACGTCGAACGCCAGTACGGCACGGCCGACGCCGAGATCAAGGAAGTGGCCGGGCGGTTCTACCGCGCTATGGCTAGCCTCGACTACCTGCCGAACTCGCCGACCCTGATGAACGCCGGCACAGGCAGCGGCACGCTGTCGGCCTGCTTCGTGCTGCCCCTCTACGACTCGATGCAGAGCATCATGGACTGCGCCACGGACGCCGCGATGGTCCAGAAGTTCGGCGGCGGCACCGGTTTCGCCCTGTCGCACATCCGTCCGAAGGGCACCGCCATCCGCACCACTCATGGCAGGGCATGCGGCCCCATCGCTGTGCTGCGCCACCTGTCGTCGGTGTCCACGCTCGTCACCCAGGGCGGAAAGCGTGACGGCGCCAACATGGCGGTCATGGACGTGCACCACCCGGACATCCTCGAGTTCATCGACTGCAAGCGGATCGAGGGCCAGATCCACAACTTCAACATTTCGGTGGGCGTGAGCGACGAGTTCATGCAGGCGGTCGAGGCCGGCACGGACTATGCCCTGCGCTTCCGCGAGAACGCGGCCGACCCCACGAGCGAGATGGTCGAAGTCGGTCGCCTCGACGCGCGCACCGTGTTCCGGAAGATCGTCGAGGGCGCCTGGCGCAACGGCGAGCCGGGCATGATCTTCCTGGACGAGGTGAACCGCAACAGCCCCGTGCTGCACGTCGGCCGTATCGAGGCCACCAATCCTTGCGGAGAACAGCCGTTGCTCCCGAACGAGTCCTGCAACCTGGGCTCGATCAACCTCGCCCGTTTCCTGGCCGACACATCGCGCGGCAAGGAGATCGACTGGCCGCGACTTGGCGAGATGGTCCGGCTGACCGTCCGCATGCTGGACAACGTGATCGATGCCAACGGCTACGCTGTGCCAGAGATCGAGGAGATGACGAAGTTCACGCGCAAGATCGGCCTTGGCGTGATGGGCTTCGCCGACATGCTCGTCGAAATGGGCATCCCGTACGACTCGGAGGCCGGGGTGGAGACCGGCCGGAAGATCATGCGGTTCATACGCGCCGAGTCAGACCGCGCCTCGGAAGAGCTGGCCGCGACGCGAGGCCCGTTCCCGGCGTTCAGGGGCAGCGAATACGAGAGGCAGGGCCGCAAGCAGATCCGCAACGCCTGCCGGCTCACCGTCGCACCCACCGGCACGATCTCGATGATCGCCGGCTGCTCCAGCGGGATCGAGCCGCTCTTCTCGCTCGTGTTCCGCAAGCACAACATCCTCGAGGGCCAGACGCTCTTCTACATCGACCGAAACTTCGAACGGATCGCCCGCGAGCGAGGCTTCTACAGCGAAGAATTGATGGCGTTCCTGGCCGATGGCGGCTCACTCCAATCCCGTGACGACGTGCCCGAGGACGTACGCCGCCTGTTCCACGTGGCGGCGGATATCTCGCCGCGTTACCACGTGCTGATGCAGGCCGCGTTCCAGGAGAGCACCGACGCCGGGATCTCGAAGACGATCAACTTCCCGAACTCGGCGACCGTCAAGGATGTGGAGGAGGCCTACTTGCTGGCATGGAAGACGGCCTGCAAGGGCATCACCGTCTACCGTGCGGGCAGCCGTGAGAAGGAAGTGCTGACGGCCGGGACCGGCGAGAAGAAGCCTGAGGACGCTGGCGCCGACTCCGAGCAAGCCGCGGAGCCGGTGGGGCCTGCCGCGGCGGCGGTAAGCGCCGGGTATGGGGCGTACCTGACGCCGAAGGAGCGGCCGGCGGAGGTCCACGGCGTCACGCGCCGGATCCGCACGGGGCACGGAAACGTCTTCGTGACGGTCAACGTGAATGGCGGCGGGCGCCCGTTCGAGGTGTTCGCGACGCTCGGCAAGGCGGGAGGCTGCGACGCCGCTCAGCACGAAGCGATCGGCCGGCTGGCGTCGCTCGCCCTGCGCTCGGGGATCGACCCCGAGGAGGTCGTGAAGCAGCTACGCGGGATCACCTGCTGCCCGACCTGGGACGACGGCGTGCTGGTCAGGTCGGGTCCGGACGCCATCGCCCTCGCCCTGCAGCGCCA
>Ga0233425_10009685_pt1 | contig 12072 bp, 11 predicted proteins | sample Watercolumn_Towu_2_FD_181712 | JGI IMG/M metagenome (GOLD analysis project Ga0233425, IMG submission 181712) | Freshwater microbial communities from Lake Towuti, South Sulawesi, Indonesia - Watercolumn_Towuti2014_140_MG | ecosystem: Environmental > Aquatic > Freshwater > Lake | place...
GCCGAGGTGGCCGCGATGCAGGAGCGACTGGGGCAAGTGCTGGGTGCTCTCGACCCGTTCTGGCCTCTCTGGCTGGTCTACGCGCGGAGCAAGGGGGTGCCGCTGTGATTCGGGTCGCGCGCCAGGAGGAGCCGGCCGACTTCGATGCCAAGGTGCGCCGACCGGGCCTGGCGTCGGGCAGCAAGCTCAAGCCCACGTGGCGCAACTGCCTCGACGAGCTGGCCGAGGCGTATGCCTACCGTTGCGCGTACCTGGCCTTCGTCATCCCGCCCGGCACCGGGGCTCGCAGCGTCGAGCACTTCCGGCCCAAGAGCCGGTACCGCGAGCTGGCCTACGAGTGGTCCAACTACCGTTTGGTGTGCGCCCTGCTGAACGGACGCAAGGCCGACCACGAGGACGTGCTCGACCCGTGCGAGGTCCACGACGGTTGGTTCCGGCTGCGGGACATGGCGTCGCTCGAAGTCGAGCCGGCACTCGGTCTGCCGCCGGACGTCACCGCCGCCGTTGTCGCCACGATCCAGCGCCTGCGGCTCAACTCGCCCGCGTGCGTCGAGGCCCGAGCCTTCTACTGGCGACCGTACCTGGACAAGGGATTGAGCCTGTCGCTGTTGGAGGAATGGAGCCCCTTCGTCGCCCGCGAGGCCAGACGCCTCGGCGCGCTGCTGCCCGAGGACCTCGACCCAAGCAGACTGGAGCACTGATGGAACGCACCCTCGCCATTCTCAAGCCCGACTGCCTCCGGCGCAAGCTGGTCGGCACGGTGCTGGCGCGCGTCGAGGCGGAAGGCTTCGGCATTCGCGCGCTGCGCCTGATGCAGCTTACCGAGCAGCAGGCGCGCACGTTCTATGCCGTGCACGACGGCAAGTTCTTCTTCGCGAAGCTGATCGCGTTCATGACCTCGGGGCCGTGCATCGCGGCGATTCTCGAGCGCGACGACGCGGTGGCGGCCTGGCGCGCGGTGCTCGAGCCGCTGCGCGCCGAGCTCGGCGCCGACCCGACCGAGAACCTCGTGCACGGCAGCGACTCGTTGACCACCAGCGCGTTCGAGTGCGCGTACCTGTTCGCCGGGGTGGAGGCGTGTTGAGGCGAGGCGGCGCGCCCGAGAGCCCGCGGTGACCCTCCTCCTCCTGCCCCTGCTGCTCGCCGCCCAGCCCGCGCCGACCTGGCCGCCGCTGGCGCAGCGGTTGTACTTCCGGCGCGGCGGGGCGGTGGCGGTGTATGACCTGGCCGCGCAGCGCGAGCAGGTGCTCTGGCCCGAGCGCGAGGCGGGCAACGACGATCCCCCGAGCGCGAGCGCGGACGGCGCCGTGGTGTTCTTCTCGCTGGCTGGCAACCTGTGGGCCATGCCCGCGGGCGGCGGGCGGCCGACGCGGCTCACCAGCCTCGGCGGCGGCGAGCGGGGGCGGTGCGAGCGGCCCCTGCCCGCGCCCGACCGGCGGTGGGTGGCGTACTGCTTCCGCCCGGGCCAGGGCCCGGCGCAGGTGCGCTGCGTGCGGCCCGACGGGCGCGACGACCACCTGCTGGCCGTCGAGGGCGAGCCGCCCTATGCCTGGTCGCCGAGCGGCACGTACCTGGTCTTCGCGCGCGGCGGGCGCTTGTGGCGCTGCGTGCCGCAGCAACCCGAGCCGACCGCCCTGACCACCGCCGGCGAGCAGGCCGACTCCGCGCCGCGCTTCCTGCCCGACGGCCGGCTGCTCCTGCGCCGCGGCAGCGTGCCCAGCGTGCTCGCGTCCGACGGCCAGGTGACGCCGGCCACGCCGCGCGGACTCGACGCCACGCGAGTCGTCCCTTCGCCCGATGGCCAGCGGCTGGCGCTCGTGCGCTTCGTGGTCGACCCGCGCGAGAGCCGCCATGGTTGGACCGAGCTGCACGTCACCGAGTTGCGCGCGGCGCGCTCGCGCCTCGTGCTCTCGACCCACGCGCCCACCTCGGTGGTCGGCCGCGTCGCTCTGCTCGGCTGGCACGACCGCGCCCACCTGCTGGTCCTGCGCGACCTCAACGAGCCGTTCCGCAAGGTCTACCGCCTCGACGTGGCGACCTCGGCCGCGGAGCTGGTGTTCAAGGCGCAGCACCAGGACGACGGCTTCGCCGTCTGGCCTTGACCGGGTCCACCACGGATGGAGACGAGACGATGACCGACCCGCGCCTGGCGGCGCTGACCGACCTGATGGTGCACCATTCGCTGGCGCTCAAGCCGGGCGAGTCGGTGCTGGTGGAGGCGACGGACGTGCCCGACGAGGCCGTTGCCACGATGGTCGAGCGCATCCTCGCGGCGGGCGCGACGCCGATCGTCGGTCTGCGGTCGCAGCTTGTGCACCGGCAGTTGCTGCTCGGCGCGAACGAGGCGGCCCTCGTGCTGACCGGTGAGATCGAGCGCGCGCGGATGGCCGCGGTCGACGCCTACGTCGGCCTGCGCGGGGCGGACAACGCTTCCGAGCTGGCCGATGTGCCGCCGGAGCAGATGCAGCTTTTCGCGCGGCACGTGCTCAAGCCGGTGCACTTCGAGTTGCGCGTGCCGCGCGGGCGGTGGGTGGTCACGCGCTACCCCAACGCCAGCATGGCCCAACTCGCCGGCATGAGCACGAGCGCGTTCGCCGACCACTACTACGCCGCGTGCACCGTCGACTACGCGCGCATGGCCGCCGCCATGGCGCCGCTCGTGGCACGGCTCGAGCGCACCGACCGGGTGCGCGTGGTGGGACCGGGCACCGATCTGCGCTTCTCGGTCAAGGACATCCCCAAGGTGGCGTGCGCGGGCGAGTTCAACCTGCCCGACGGCGAGGTGTTCACCGCGCCGGTGCGCGCAAGCGCCGAGGGCGTCATCACCTACAACGCGCCGGCGCTCAAGGACGGCCTCGTCTTCGAGGACATCCGCCTGCGCTTCGCTGCCGGGCGCATCGTCGAGGCCGCGGCCAACCACACCGAGCGCCTCAACCAGATCCTCGACAGCGACGAGGGCGCGCGCTACCTCGGCGAGTTCGCGCTCGGCGTCAACCCGCGCATCACCCAGCCCATGCGCGACACGCTGTTCGACGAGAAGATCGCCGGCTCGCTGCACCTCACGCCGGGTAACGCCTACGACGACGCCGACAACGGCAACCGCAGCGCGGTGCACTGGGATCTGGTGCTGCTGCAGGACGCCGCGCACGGGGGCGGTGAACTGTGGTTCGACGACGAACTGGTGCGGCGCGACGGGCTGTTCGTGACCCCGGAGCTGGCCGGGCTCAATCCCGACCGGTTGCTGGCGTAGGCGGCGCGGCCGCGTCGAGCACCGCGCGCACCTTGGCGCGCAGGCTCTCGGCGGTGAACGGCTTGGTGAGCAACTCGATCGCACTGCTCTCGAGCCCGTGGCGCAGGATCGCGTCCTCGGTGTAGCCCGTCGTGTAGAGCACGGCTATCTCCGGCCGCCGGGGCTGAAGCTGCTCGGCCAGTTCGCGGCCGCTCATGCTGGGCATGACCACATCGGTGAGCAGCAGATGGAGCGGGCCGTCGTGATCGGCGGCCAATCCCAGCGCCTCCGCGCCGTGCGCCGCGCTCAACACGTGGTAGCCGGCGTCGGTGAGCATCCGCTCGGCCAGGACGCGCACCGGCTCGGCATCCTCGACCAGCAGCACCGTCTCGCCCCGGCCCAGGTCGGCCGCCTCGGCGGTTGCGTCGTCGCCCGCGTCGGGCGCCTGGCCCGGCGGCAGCAGCACGCTGAACGTCGTGCCCCGGCCCGGCGCGCTGGCCACGCTGACGTGGCCGCCGGCCTGGCTCACAACACGCTGCACGATGGCCAGGCCCAGGCCGGTGCCCTGCCCGGTGGGCTTAGTCGTGAAGAACGGCTCGAAGATGCGTTCGACGACGTCGGGCGCCATGCCCTCGCCCGTGTCGGTGACCGTCAGCTCGACCCACTCGCCCGGCGCGAGGTCCTGCCGACAGCGCTCGTCGCTCGGCTGCAGCCGACAGCTGCCGACGGTGATCGTCAGGCGGCCCTGGCGCGGCATGGCGTCGCGGCCATTGACCGCCAGGTTCATGACCACCTGGCCGAGCTGGTTGGCGTCGGCCGCGACCGGCGCGACGTCGCTGGCCAGGAAGGTCTGCAGCTCGATGTCCTCGCCGATCAGCCGGCGGATCATGGGCGACATGCGGCGCACGAGCCCGCTCAGATCGACCGCGCCGGCGACCGCCTCCTGCTCGCGGCTGAAGGCGAGCAGTTGGCGGGTCAGCCCCGCGCCGCGCTCGGCCGCCTCCACCACCTGGTCCAGGTCCGCGCGCATCCGCGGGTCCGGCGGCAGTTGGCCACGCAGCAGTTCGGCGTAGCCCACGATCGTCGTCATGATGTTGTTGAAGTCGTGGGCCAGCCCGCCGGCGATCTGGCCGAGCGCCTCCGTGCGGCTGGCCCGCAGCAGTTGGCGGTTGAGCCGCACCTGCTCGGTGACGTCCTGCTCAACGCAGACGTAGTGCGCCGCCGCGCCCGTCTGGTCGCGCACCGGCGCGATCGTCACATCCTCGATGTACTCGCCGCCGTCGCGTCGCCGGTTGACGAGGCGCCCGGACCAGGCCTTGCCTTGCGCCAGCGTCGGCACGATCTCCGCCCGGCGCTGCTCGCTCTCGGTGTCCGTGCCGGAGAGGAACGCGAGCGGGTGCTGCCCGACCGCCTCCTCGCGCGCGTAGCCCGTGAGCGTGGCGTGGGCGGGATTCGTATAGACGACCCGGTGCTCGGCGTCGGTCACCATGACCGCCGTCGGGCTCTGCTCGATCGCCGCCAGCAGGCGTCGCGCCTCGTGCTCGGCCTCGCGCAACGAGGTGATATCTACCCCCGTGGTGAGCACGTGCGGCTCACCGTCGATGGTCAACGGCGTGGCGCTGAGCAACGCCGTGACCCGCCGGCCGTCGGCCGCCGTCACGACGACTTCCTCCTGCTCACCGCGCGCCGCCGCCGCCAGCACGCGCTCGAAAGCCGCGGGGTCGATCAGCCCCAGCTCCTCCGGACGCCGGCCGAGCACCTCGTCCGCCCGGAAGCCGGTGATCCGCTCGAACTGCTCGTTGACCTCGACGAAGCGCCCGTCGGCCGCGCGGCGGAGCGAGATCGACACCGGGCTCGCGCGCAGCAGCGCCGCCAGCCGCTCGCCATCCTCGCGCCAGCGGTGGTGCTTGTCGAGCGTAGTCAGCGCCTCGCCCAGGTCGGCGGCCCAGGCCGCCAGCACCTCCCGCTCCTCCGCGCTGAACGGTCGCGGCGGCGGCGCCCACAGCCGCAGGGCGTACCGGTCGCCGCTGACGAGCAGCGGCGCCGCCTGCGCTTCCGAGTCGGGGCCGGGCTCGCCGGCCGTGGCCACCAACTCGTCGTCCGCCAGGATCGTCGCGCCGAGATAGCCCGCGCCGTCGACCAACACGCGACAGGCCTCTCTCAGCCGCTCGCCGTGCGTGGCGCCGGCCAGATGCGCACCTCGACAGCGGCGGGCTGCTGTGAGCACCCGTCGCAGGGAGTCCGTCTCGGTCCACCCGGGCATCATCTGCTGTCCCCCAGCCCAACGACGGGCCGTTCGCCGCGCGGCGCGGACCTCCTCCTCGCCCTTCGTCGCAAGTCGGAGTCCGTGCCCGACACGAAACGCCGCGCGTGTCCACGCCAGAACCGGCATCCCGCCGTCTGCCCTCTGCCCCGTCATCATCGCGCTCCCTTCACATTTTGGGAGCATGGTGCCTCCGGGGCCTTAGAGAACCCTTAATCGGGTGCTCGGCTCACCGCATGACTTCCAGCGTGACCAGGTGCTCGCGGCCCGCGGGTACGCTCTTGGCCAGCACGCCGACGGCCATCTTCACGCCGTAGCGGCCCATCAGGTCGGGGTGCTGCTCGATCGTGGCCTTCAGCTTGCCGGCCTTGAGCAGCGGTTGCACGTCGGCGATGTTGTCGTAGCCGACCACGGCGATCTTGCCCGTCAGGCCCGCTTCGTCGATCGCCTTCAGCGCGCCGAGGGCCATCTTGTCGTTGCTGCAGAAGAGTCCGGCCAGCTTGGGATGCGCCGCCAGCATGGCCTGCGTCTTGGCATACGCCTTGGCGGTGTCCCACTCCGCGCTCTCGGTGGCCACGAGCTTCAGCTTCGGCTGGCCGATCAGCGCCTTCTCGCAGCCGCGCTTGCGGGCCTCGGCGTTGTCGGCGCCGCGGATGCCCTCGAGAATGCCGACCTCGCCTGTGCCGCTCAGCAGCTTGACCAACTCCTGGCCGGCCCGCTCGCCGCCCTGCTCGTTGTCCGCGCCCACATACCCGCCGAGCGTCAGCCCCGCCGCCTGGGCCGTCGCGCCGTCGACCCGGTTGTCGACGTTGATCACCAGCACGCCCTTGTCCTGGGCCTGCTTGAGCGCCGGCACGATGCCCTTGGAGTCGGCGGGCGTGATGAGCAGCGCGTCGATGCCCTTGGCCACCAGCGTCTGCACCATCGCGAACTGCTGCTCCTTGTCGCTCTCCTGCGGCGGCGCCTGCACCTCCAGCGCCACGCCCAGCGCCTTGGCCTCCGCCTCAGCCGCGGCAATCAGCGGCGAGAAGAAAGGGTTGTTGCGCGTCTTGACCACCAGCGCCAGCTTGACTGGCTTGGCCGCCTGGGCCACCTTGTCCAGTTCCGCGGTCGGGATCGCCTGCGCCGTGACCGGTACGACCGGGTCGGGCGCCTTGACCGGCGGCGGCGGCGGTTCCTCTGGCAGTCGCCTGGCACACCCGCCCAACCCGAGCGCCAGTCCCAACAGCACCGGTCCAAGCCAGCCATGCGTCGACATCGCGATGCTCCTCCGACCATCTGTGATCATCTGTGTCATCTGCGGTTTCCCTTGCTCGCGACCGGCTACCGCGCGCGGCGCTGGTCGATCATCACCGTCACCACGATCACCGCGCCGACCACGACTCCTTGCAGCGTATCACGCACGCCGACGAGCACCAGCCCGGCGTTGAGCACGACGATGGTCAGCGCGCCGACCAGGCTGCCCACCACGCTGCCGTGACCGCCGCTCAGCCGCGTGCCGCCGATCACCACGGCGGCGATGGCGTTGAGCTCGGCGTTCGCGCCCGCGCCGGTGTCGGCGCTCTGGAACTTGGCGCAGGTCACCACGCCGGCCAGCGCGGCGGTCAGGCCGGCCAGGGCGTAGGCCAGCGCCTTGCAGCGCGCCACCGGCACGCCCGACAGTCGCGCGGCCTCCTCGTTGCCGCCGATCGCCGTCAGGTAGCGCCCCGCGCGCGTGTGGTGCTGCAGGATCGCCCCCGCCACCACCACCGCCAGCGCCAGCGCCACCAGCGGCCAGCCCTGGCCCAGCACGAACAGCCCCGGCGGCAGGCCGGACACGCTGTTGCCGTCGGTGGCGAAGACGGTCAGGCCGCGCGCGGCGGTCATCATGCCCAGCGTGACCACGAAGGGCGGCACCCGGCCCGCCGTCACCAGCAGCCCGTTGACCAGCCCGCAGCCCACGCCCGCGCCCAGCGCGACCACCAGCGCGACCGCCAACGGCGCCCCGCCCTCGGCGCTCAGGCCCAACGTCACCCCGCACAACGCCAGCACCGAGCCCACCGACAGATCGATCCCGCCGGTCAGAATGACGAACGTCATGCCCACCGCCAGGATCACGTTCGACGCCGCCTGCTGGGCGACGTTGGGCAGGAACGAGCGCGTCCAGAACGTCTGCGCGAAACGCGGGTGCAGCGAAAACCCGCCGGCCACGAGGGCCAGCACCAGCCAAGGCCGGAGCACCGCCAGCGCGCGCCGCGAGGGCAACGTTGAACTCCTGGCGAGGAGCTTCGTGCCGCCCGCCGGGTTTCCTTGGCGCCGGGAGCCTGCCCGTCGTTGCACCTCGCGCCGCCGCCTTGTGGTAATGTCAGAGCCACGGAGCAGTTCCATGGCCGACGAGAAAGTGCAGCAACCGGCGGGCAACCCGATCTTCGAGGTCGGGTCGAGTGAGGCGGTGGCGGACCCCATCCGCTGTGGCGTGATCGGGCTCGGGCGCATCGGATGGTGCCACCACAGCCAGGCGATCGCGCAGCACGGCGGGTTCACGCTCGTGGCGGTGTGCGATCTCGAAGCCGACCGGCGCGAGGAGGCCCGCGCGGCCTCGGGCTGCGCCACCTACGAGCGCTTCGAGGAGCTTCTGGCCGACGCCAACGTCGAGCTGGTGATCGTCGCCACGCAGTCGATCGACCACGAGCGCATGGCGATCGCCGCGGCCCAGGCGGGCAAGCACGTGCTGGTGGAGAAGCCGGCCGCCCAGAGCGCCGCCGGCATCCGGCGCATGATGGCCGCGGCCCAGGCGGCGGGCAAGCTGCTCACCATGCACCACAACTACCGCCTCAACCCCGAGTTCCTCTACGTGCGCGAGGTGATCGCCAGCGGCGTGCTGGGCCGGATCTTCCGCATCAAGCGGCGCGAGCAGAGCTTCGGCCGGCGCAACGACTGGCAGACGCTGCGCAAGTACGGCGGCGGCATGACCGGCAACTGGGGCATCCATCTGGTCGACGCGGGCCTGCAACTGCTCGGCGCCGACGTGGCCGACGCGTGGGGCCATGTGCAGCAGATCTTCAACCCTGGCGACGCCGAGGACGACATCAAGGCAGTGGTGCGCGGCACGAACGGCGTCGTGCTCGACATCGACATGACCAGCGCCTGCGCCGTGCCCGAGCCGCGCTGGGTGATCTGCGGCACGCACGGCACGCTCTGGATGGACGGCAAGGACGCCCGCCTGCGCTACTTCGACCCGGCGGCGCTGCCCGACCTGCCGGTCAACGACCTGCACCTCGCCCTGAACCGCGCCTACGGCCCGCAACCCAACCCGGACATCGTGCCCTGGCAGGAGCGCAGCGAGCCGTTCCGGCCCACCGGCACCTACCCCAGCTTCATGGACAACCTCTACGCGGCGCTCCGCGAGTGCGGCCCGCTGCTGGTCGAGCCGGCGAGCGCGCTGCGCAGCTACGAAGTGCTCGACGCGATCCGCGCGGGCAGCCGCTTCGCGCCGGGGGAGTAGGGCGGGCGCGGCGGCATGTCGGGCTCAGGGCGCGGTGGGCAGACCGAGAGCCTGGGCCTGATCTTGGTAGAGGACCAGCACGGACTCGCCGTGAGCATCGAAGACCGTGGCTACGCCTCGGAGGCGGTTGCGCAGCCAGTCGCGCAAGGGCCCCCACTGGGCCTGTTCGGCAGACGACCTGCTGTGGATCACGAACACGAGCCTGATGCCGGTCACCGTGTGGCCCCAGACGCCAAGCGCAGGCACTGCCTCCAGTAGTTGCCGACCCCAAGCGGTCCCCGCCCAGGCGGCCTCACCATGAGTCACATCTCTTGCTCGGTTGTCTGAGTGCTCAAGGAGTGAGCCGTGGCAGACGAATGGGCGAGTCGGGTGGCGGCGGGTGCGTGGCTGGGCGACCAGCGGCGCAACGCCAGTTTGGTGGGCATTCTGGCGGCTTTGTTGGCGCATCGGGGGCTGTCCTGGTCGGCGGCCCTGGGGTCACGGCTGCGGCAGGCGGCGGGGGACCTGGTGCGCCTGACGTGCGGGCTGGCCGACCTGCTGCGCGGGGCGTTTGAGTACACCGCCGAGTTGGCCGCGGCGTGTGAATGGGTGATCATCTCGTTCGACAAGAGCTGCTTCAACTACACGGGGCTCAGGGGCCTGCGCCGCCAACTGGGCAACCTGGGTCAGACCAAGGGCCAGGCGCGGGGCCTGTGGGCCTTGAGCGGGCTGGTGCTGACACCGCAGGGCGAGCCGCTGGGGCTGATCCATCTCAAGGTCTGGGCGCGGCCCGACAACCTGGCGCCGGCGGACCAGCGGCCGTATCACGAGCGGGAGAGCTACGGCTGGGAGGAGGGGGTGCGCGCGGCGAGCGAGCGGCTGCGGCCGGGTCAGCGGGTGCTGGCGGTGGCCGACCGGGAGGCGGACGTCTTCGAGTTCCTGAACATGGCGCGGCCCGCTGGCGTGGACCTGCTGGTGCGCGTGGCGCAGCCGCGTCGCTACCACGAGGAAGGCAGCCTCGACCCGGCGCTGGCGTCGGTGCTCCAGGGTGTCTGGCAGCGCCCGCGGGCGCAGCTCGAGCGGCGGCGCTGCGGCGACCGGGAGGCACTGCTGTCGCTCCACTACCTGCGTTGCGAGCTGTGTGCGCCGAGCAAGTGGCCGGCGGCGCGGCGCTGCCGGGTGCCGGTGACGGTGGTCGGCGTGCGCGAGGAGCACCCGCCGCCGGGGGTCAAGCCGCTGTGCTGGGTGCTGGTGACGACCCGCCTGCTGCACACGGCCGAGGCAGCGTGGGAGATGGTGCAGGTCTACGGCCGCCGCTGGCGCATTGAGACGCTGCATGAGACGATCAAGACCGAAGGGCTGGGCATCGAGCGGCTGCAACTGCGCTCGGTGAGCGCCTTGACGTTGGCGGTCGGGCTCTACTACGTGGTGGGATGTCGCGCGATGGAGCTGTGTTTCCAGGCCCGGGAGCACCCGGACCAACCGGCGCTGGGCCGGCTGGACGAGGATGAGTTGGCGGTGCTGGCGGTGTTGAGCGGGCGGCCGGTGGTCACGCTGGGCGAGGCGGTCGCCCAGGTCGCCAAGCTCGGCGGCTGGGAAGGCTACCCCTCCTCGCAGCCCTACGGGCCGCGTACCGTCCAACGCGGTCTGGAGGCCCTGTCGCACATGGTCTGCTACCACCGCGCCGAGCGGGCGCAGAGATGTGACCCATGATGAGCCCAGGCGGCTCCGAGCATGAGCAGGCTGTGGGTCACCTTCGCCAACAACTGCTGGCTCTCCTGGGCTTGCCCGAGGGGCTGTGCGAGCACCTTCGCCAGCATCGGCTTCGACACCACCTCGACCAGCCACAGCACACCATCCGCGTCCAGCCACCCGTGGTCCATCTCACAGAGGCCGGTGCCGCTCGCGCGCTTGTAGCACGGGCAATCCTGGAACCGGAAGGCAGTCGGCTGACGTCGGCGGCGAGTCGGGGCTGCCACGGAGCTAGACCTCGTCCATCTCGGTGTCGTTGGCGCCGGGTGGGGCCAGACTGGCAGCGATGTCGCGCTGGTACTGCTGAACCGCCTGCTCGACGATCTCGTTGTCCGGCATGCCCACGCACAGGTCGCCGACTGCGCTGGCGGCAACCACCGGCGCTTCCGTCGAGCGGGCCAGCGAGAGACAAGGTACGGACGGCACGCGACCGCGTGACTGCACCTCGAGTTCCTTGAGGAAGAAGTAGCTGTGGGTCGCGGCGTAGATCTGCACGCCAGACGCTGCCAAGGTACACAACACACCAACCAGCAGGACGATCGCCTGCGGGTGCAGATTGGCCTCCGGTTCGTCCAGGAACAACACGGATCCTGGGCGCAAGGAGCGGTTCCGAACCAGTCTCGTGATCAGGCCGATCTTCTTGATGCCCTCGGCGGTCTGGGACATGGAGAAGACAGCGCGGTCACGCCGCATCTGCCACTGCCCGTCGCGCTCCTCAACCACGCACCCGAGGGCCTCCTCCACCTTGCGGACGACATCCGCCATGCCGCCGGCGAGGCGCCCGGCGGGCGGCGGCGTGCGTAGCGCGCGAATGAGGTCGAGGTAGGTGTCATCGAAGCCCGGCAGATCCAGACGCTCTCGGGACGCCTCGATCACCTGAATGAACGAGAGCACTTCCTTCGGCGGCAGGAAGATGGCCTGCAGATCGGCGTGGGGCGGAGCATCAAAGGTGGAGTCCGCGATCTGGCGCGTCGTGTCGCGGCCGAAAGCGAAGGAGAGCCTGTCGCCCTGCAACCTGGCATCGACCTTGAGCTTCGCCTGGCCTTTGCGCACCAGTTCGCCAAGCCGCCACAGCGGTGGCTCAAACACGCTCTGGAGCTTGGCGGCCAGTACCTCGGACCAGCGCGCCTTGGGGTCCTTGATCGAAGCGGTGTGGTATTCCTGGACGCTCCGGGCCAGCGCGTAGAGCAACTTCAGCAGGCAGGTCTTGCCCGTATCGTTAGTTCCGACGAGGACGTTGATCGCGCCGTGCTCTCGCCACTCCAGCCAACCTATCGGCCCCAGGTCCTCGACAATGAGGCTCTCGATCACCGTTCGCCTCCCACGCACCTTGCTCCGCGGTGACCGGAGGATACCATGCCGTGG
>Ga0233425_10009686_pt1 | contig 12072 bp, 9 predicted proteins | sample Watercolumn_Towu_2_FD_181712 | JGI IMG/M metagenome (GOLD analysis project Ga0233425, IMG submission 181712) | Freshwater microbial communities from Lake Towuti, South Sulawesi, Indonesia - Watercolumn_Towuti2014_140_MG | ecosystem: Environmental > Aquatic > Freshwater > Lake | place: Indonesia...
GGCCGAGCTCGAGGAGGGTGGCCAGATCGCCGCTGGGCACCTCGTGGCTGAGCAGATTCCGAGCTGCCTCGAGCTTGTCGCGGAACGCTGCCCTGGCGGTGAGCTCCAGGCGCACGCTCGCCGGCGACAACGGCTCGACGCGAGCGCGAGGCAGCGGTGCCGGCGCGGGTCCGGAGTTACCTGCTCCGGACATTGTTGATAACTCCGTCTGCGTGGGCTCCGGCGTCATCGGAGTGACAGTCGTCGGCACGTCTGGCCGCGGGAACCAGCGGGCGATGAGCTCCTCGACTTGCCGCTTCGACTTCCCGCGCGCTTCGCCGAGCAGCTGCTCGACGTTGTCCTCCGTGAGGTGCCCGGAGAGCAGGAAAAGTCCTGTCAGGTGGACCTCTCCGGACGCGAGCGCGTCGAGCACCTGCGGGAAACGCTGAGCCAGACGGGCGACCCGCACGCGCTTGTTGGCACCGTCTTCGGAGTAGCCCAGGCGCTCCACCGAATATGCGAAGAGCGACGAGCAGGCGTCCTCGAGGTAGAGCTTGCGGCGGTCGAGCTCGGCCAGGTGGAAGATGACGTCCGCGGATGCGGCGCGCTCGGCGCTGACGGCAACCGCGAGGCGCTCGCGGAGATCGCGATCGGAGACCGAAGTGAGAGCTTGCATGTCTTTTTGCATACCATGCGAAATTTCGGCCTCGCTGCTGACACACTGAGCGCGTTTCGCGGGTCCGAGCTCGTTACGAGTCGTCGCGCGCGCGAAGTGCGATGAGCGTGCGACTTCGTGCGCGCACGACGCCGTCATCGGCAGGGTCATCGAAGCGTGAGCCGGGGTTGCTCCGCAGCGTGTCAAGAGTGAACTGCAAGACAATGCATTTTTCTTTCGTGACACCGAGCGCAAGGACGGTGCGAGCACGCTCCGACAAAGGGCCGTGCTCGGAGTGCCCTCGTGGTCTTTGTCAGCGGCAGCGAACTGGGCGAGGAATGGCGCGTCGAGCTCTGATCCGTCGCGCCGCCGCTTCATCTCCCGGCTGCGTGACCGAGCGCGAAGGAGCGCGACATCAACGCCGCCGCTCCGGGGCCGCGCTGGCCTCCGCTCGATGCGCCACCCCGGTCGAGCATCAGGCGAATTCGAGCCCCTTCTTCCGCTCGAGCGCTTGCCCCATCATCTGATCGAGGACGCTCCGCTCTGAGCCCTTGTCCACCCAGCACGCCGAGCGGAGCCCTGGTCGTGCGGCTGTGCGGGCTCGCCATCGCGCCGTCCATCTGCTTCTGCACCCCTCCCGTGTAGGCGAAGCGAGCGCCGGGGAGGTTGCGCGCAGGCGGCGCAGCCGCTGAGCACGGAGGCGGGCGGACGCCGGTGGGCAACCCTAACCGATCGATCTCACTTTGTACTCCTGCAGCGCTGCGAGCCCCGGCCGCTGCGAGTATCCGAACAGCCCCCTGGCGGAGCGTGCTGCCAGTGCCTCTCGGCTCAGCTGCGCTTCTTCGACTTGGCCTTCGCCTTCGCTGCGGGCTTCGCCTTCGCCTTCGCCGCGGGCTTCGCCTTCGCTGCGGGCTTCGCCTTCGCCGCGGGCTTCGCCTTCGCCGCGGGCTTCGCCTTCGCCGCGGGCTTCGCCTTCGCTGCCGCGGCCTTGGGCTCCACGGGCAGGTGCCAGCACGCCTCGATGTTGTTGCCGTCCGGGTCGAGCACGAACGCGCCGTAATAGTTCGGGTGGTACTGCGCGCGCAGACCCGGCGCGCCGTTGTCTTTCCCGCCCGCTTTGCGCGCGGCCTTGTAGAAGGCGTCCACTCGGGGCCGCTCCGCCGAGAACGCGATGTGCGTCGGGTTGATCGGCTTGTCGGAGGCCGTGATCCAGAAGTCGGGCTTGCCCTTCGCACCCAGGCCCGCGGCGCCGGGGAAGGTCATCACCACCTCGTAATCGAGGGGCTTCAGCGCCGCCTTGTAGAACGCCAGAGCCTTGTCGAAGTCACTCACGCGCAAACTGATGTGGTCGAGCATGCGCGGTACGGTACACGACCTCGCGACGCTGCACGAGAGCAGCGCGTGGGTCTAACCGAGCCCCGGAGCGCTCAGCCGCACACGCAGCAGTTGAGCGCGGGGGCGCACAGGCCCATGCCGCCCTTCGAGACGCACGCTGCCATGCACAGGAACTGCGAGGTCGGCTCGCTGGGCGTGCACGGCGCGACGCAGATGTTCAAGCCGCCACCCGAGCCGCCGGTCGAGCCGCTGCTGCCACCCGAGCCCGAGCCCGACCCACCGGATCCACCGCTGCCGCCCGTGCCACCGCCCTGCGAGCTCACGCAGGCGAAGCCGTCCTTGTGGAAACCGGGCAGGCACTCGAAGTCGCAGAAGGCGCCATCACAGGTCGGTTTCGAGTTCGCCGGCGGCTTGTTGCAGGGCGTGCAACCCGCCGAGCCGCAGCCCACCTCGGGAGTCTTCGCGACGCAGCTCGTGCCGCAGATCTTCTCGCCGCTCTCACACTTGGGCGGAGCGCCAGCCGAGCCGCCGGTGTCACCGCCGCCCTGAGCGTTCGCTGCGCCGCCGCTCGCGGTCGGCATCTCGCCGCCCGTGCCGTCGTCCGCGCCCGCTGCGCCGAGGCCCGCAGCGCCACCGGCCGCGGCTCCGCCGGTTCCGTCCTGCGTCTCGCCACCCGAGCCCGCGGCGTTGCCCGCCGCGACGGCAGCGCTCTGGTCGTTGGAGACGTCCTCGGCCATTGCGCAGCCGACACCGAGCAACGAGAAGCAAACCAGGGCGAGGAGGTTTTTCACGCCGCGGAACCTAGATCAGAGAAGTGCGCTTGTGTAGGTGTTTATCGCACCGACTCTCACAATTTCTTACTGCGGCTTACTTTCTGCGGGCGCACGTGCGCCATGGCGCCCGGTGCGTCCATCGGGAGCCGCCATTGCGCTCGCGCGCGCGGCGAAGCACGACTGGCTGGATGCCTCGTCGCGCGCTGGCTCTCTCCATCGTGCTCGCTTCGTGCGGGCCGCGCGCGCCCGCTCCGGAAGCGAGGCCCGTCTCCGCACCGACCGCCGCACACGACGCAGCCGCGACGGACGCTCCCGCGTCGATCCAGGAGCCCGACTCCGGCGCTCCCGATGCGAGTGTCACCGTCCCGCGCGGCGTGAGCGAGGAGCTCACGCGCGCCGTGGAAGCCTACCTGGCTGCCGCGAACTCCGGCGATCACGCCGTGCAACGAGCCGGGAGCACGGCCGAATGCTGGGAGAAGGAGTGTGGGAGCTTCGCGCAGCAGGCCGGCAAGAAGTTCCGCGCAGAGCGGCGCGAGTCGCTGCGACGACTCGAGCGCCACGCGCTCGTCGTGGTGGACATCCTCTGCGAGGGCGATCGCAAGTGCGACCTCGTGTACGTGTTGTTCGAGCTCGAGCCGTCGCTGCGTTGGGTCGTGACCGACGTCACCGAGGACGGAAAGAAGGCGGACGCTTGGGTCACGCCGCCGGGCTGGGTGGAGCCGAAGATGCCGCCCAACGTTCCGCCGGGTGCGCCGCAGCCGCCGGACACGCCGCAGACGCCCGCGACCCCAGCGCCCCGGCCGCCCAAGGGCAACGTCGAAGTCGGCGGCGTGGTCGGCGCGCAGGCGGTGCCCGACGCGGCGCGCGCGCTCGCGAGGCTGCGCCCCGGCTTCAAGCACTGCTTCCTGACGGGACTCCAGCAGGACCCGCAGACCGCCGGCAAGCTCGTGCTGGAGATCGACATCGGTCCCGCGGGCGAGGTCGTGAAGGCCAAGGCGACGAAGGTCACCGGCACGCTGTCGTCGTCCGTGGTCGCCTGCGTGCAGCACCGCGCGGCAGGCGCTCACTTCGAGCCGCCCACGGGCGGCGGAGCGAAGCTGAGCGTGCCGATCAGCTTCGCTCCGGTACGCTGAGCGGACCTCAACGCCTCCGCACGGCCAGCGCCAGCGCGCCGAGCGCGCCGAGCAGCAGCGCCACGACGGACGTCGAGCGATCGCTCCCGACCTCGCAGGAGCCGCAACCACGCTTCTTCTCCGTCGCGCCGCCGCCTCGGCACCACACCTCGTTCCACACCGAAGCGCCCTGCGCACGGCACGCCTGCCGGTAGCCCTGCGCGCCGAGCTCCTGGCACTTGTTCGGCGCCTCGTACGAGGCCGCGCAGTCCACGCACTGATCGTGCGGGCCCGCGATGCGCTGCGCCGTGCACTCCGGAGGCGGCGGACCTGGGTTGGGGCCCGGGCCGGGGGCGACGTCGGCCGCTGCGTGAGCGGTGACGAGACTGACGAAGCCGAGCGCGAGGACTAGGGAGGACCTTTTCACGTTGCAGCAGAGGTTAGCTCAACGCCGGCTGCCAGGACAGCCGCTCGCCGCGACCGGGCTCAGTGCTCTGCCTGATGCGAGACACCGAAGAACGACCTCACCGAATGCTCGTCGGAGACCACGAGGTCGTCCACCCCATCGCCGTTCACGTCGCCGGCCCGCAGGCGCTGGGCCTGCTTGCCCGCATCGAGACGCGTGAGCTCGACGGGCTCGCGGCCGTCGAAGCTCATCACGATCACGTCGCTGCCGGCGAGGAACGCGAGCTCCTTGCCTGCGCCGGAGTCCGCGTCCAGGAGCGCGAGCGACGTCACCTCGGAGCTCTGCAGAATGGACGCTGACCCCGACCACCCGCCGGCGCTTCCCCACAGCACCAGCAGGCCGTCTTCTCGCGCGATCAGCAGATCGATCGCGCCGTCCCCATCCAGGTCGTGCGCGGCGAGCTCGCGGACCTTCGCGATGGGAACGGGCACGGTCCACTCGGCGCGCGGGAGGCTCGAGCTCACGACCTGGACGCGCAGCGTGGCCGAGCTCGCTGCTCCGTCGCAGTCGCTCTCCACGCCGATCGCCTCCTCGGACCCGTCGCCGTTCGTATCGGCCGTCGTCCAGGCGAAGCGCTGCACGCCTTTCCCGCAGCTGAGCGCGTCGAGCTGCACGTGCTTCAGCCCGCTGAGGCCAGCCCCGAGCGCGTAGAGCCAGCTGACCGTTCCGTTGGACCCTTGTCCCTCGGCCGTCGCCAGCATCCACGCGCTGTCCTTCCCAGTTCGGCCCAAGAGCGCGCCCATGGGCAGATCGGCCAGCGCGTCGCGCGTCAACACCACGGGCGCGTAGATGGCGCGATCGGCCGAGCCGAACAGAGGGAAGACGCCGCCTTGAGCGGAGGAGCCGCGCACGCTCAGCACCAGCTCGGCCGCGGTGTCGCAGCGGTCGAGGATGTCCCGCGCGTAGCCCGACTCGACGCGTGAGAGACCGCTGAAGATGCCCATGGTCTGGGGGACAGTCAGCCCGTCGCTCTCGCCGAACGCGACCAGGAGCCGATCCTGGGTGTCGTCTTCACGGGTGGCAAAGACCAAGTCCGACCCCCCGAGCCCGTCCAGCTGGGCCACGCGCACGAAGCGCGGCGAGGCCGCGTCGAGGGCCGTGCGCAGCGACCCCCACTTCCCGTCGAGGTAGACCACTTCGACCGCCGGGGCATTGCCCGCGCCCGCCACGTCCAGCGTGCCGTTGCCGTCCAGATCGGCGACGGCGGCTTCGCGCAGCGGGGGCTCGAACGCGAGCTCGAGCTCGAGCGGCGCTCCCAGGCCGGCGCTCCGGCATAGCCCCTGCGGCATGACGAAATCGAGCTCTCCGTCCTGATCCAGATCCGCGACCGCGAGCGGGTGACCCGAGCACACGCCGCCCGGCTCGAAGCGGAGGTCGAGCTCGAGCTTGCTGGGCTTGCCGTCGGCATCGCGGATGGCGCGCAGCAGATGGCGCGCGGAGCCGAGCTCGTCGACTCCCGGCACGAACAAGACGAGCTCCCCGGGCGTCGCCCCTTGCCCGGCGAGCGCGACGCCGCTCGGCATGACCACCAACCCCGCTGGCAAGGGCAGCACCTGTCCCGGCAGCGCGTTGGGCCAACCGTCCACGATGCCGACGGTGGCGATGAGCGCGTGGTCTTCGCCCGCGGGCGCGATGAGCAAGCTCGAGCCTTCGGTGTCCGGCGCGCTCGCCGGACGTTCGAGCCGAACGGCGCGCTGGCCGAAGCAGGACGGGTTCGTGCCCACCGCGCACACGGTGGGGTCGATGATCTGGACGTGGGTCGCGTCCTCGATGGGCACCGGAACGACCGTGCCCTTGAGGCCTTGCCCCGGCACCGAGGTGAGCAGCAGCACGCCGTCGCACTCGGGCTCTTGGTACGGCGAGCTCGAGGGGCGAGTCCACGCCGGCGGCATGCTGGCCGTGGTGACCCAGAAGTCCGCCGCGCCGAGGCTCGAACCGAACCCCGGGGTGGGCAAGCTCAGCGGCACGAGGCCGCGGCGCGAACGGTCTCCGCGGAACAGCACGACGCCGGCAGGCGTGGGAACGGCCGCGTCCACGATCCCGTCACCGTCGGCGTCGCCGAGCCACGCTTCTCCGATCAAGTCCACTGCGCGGGACGTCGGCTCGGAGAAGTAGCCTTTGCGATCGCCGTATCGGACCTCGATCTTCTTGCCGCGAGTACCGATGAGATCGAGGGCGCCATCGCCGTCCGCGTCGGCGAGCGTCCACTGATCGAGCTCCGCGGACGTGCTCGACCCGTCGCTGAACGAGCCCGAGCCGTGCACGCACGCTCCGTCGGCGGAGCAGGCCCAACCACCCGGGCAATCCGCGGCCTCTTCGCAGACGAACCGGCAAGCTTTGCGCGAGTCCGAGCCCGTGCCGCAGGTGAGACCGGGCGGCGCCGTCGAGTCACAATCCTCGTACGGAGCGTCCACGACGCCGTTGCCGCACACGCCCCCGTCGAGCTTGCTCAGCTCTCCGCAACCGAGGGTCGCCATGCACGACGCGAGGAGCCAACCCTTTGCTCGCACAGCGAGTCCATCGTAACCCATCCGCGTATACTGAGGCACGAGGATGGCCGGGGAAGCTCCGCAATTCGAGCGTCGGGACTCGACGCCGCCCGAGCGCGATGCCCCGCTCGAACGGGGCGACGAGGTCGGCGAGTACCGCATCGTGCGCGTGCTCGGCTCCGGTGGCTTCGGGACCGTGTACGAGGCGGTTCAACCGAAGATCGACAAGCACGTCGCCATCAAGCTGCTTTCTCGGAAACACTCCAGCGATTCGGAGGCGGTCGCGCGCTTCGTCGACGAGGCACGCCTCGCGAACGGCATCGGCCACCGCAACATCGTCGGCACCTTCAGCTTCGGGGAGCTCGCCGACGGCCGCTGCTACCACGTCATGGACTACGTGGACGGTGAGGCGCTCGACGCAATGATTGCGCGCGAGGGCAAGGTCTCGATCCCGGACTGCGTCCAGCTCCTGCGCGGGGTGGCCGGCGCGCTCGACGCCGCCCACGAGCGCGGCATCGTGCATCGCGATCTCAAACCCGCGAACGTGCTCGTGGGCCGCGAGGACGACGTCGCGGTCGCCCGCATCATCGACTTCGGCATCGCGAAGCTCTTGGGCGAGGACGCCCCGCGCGAGCGCACCGAGAGCGGCGCGATCCTGGGCACGCCGGAGTACATGGCGCCGGAGCAGTGCCGGGGTCGCGGGGTGGACGCCCGTACCGACGTGTACGCGTTCGGCGTGCTGGCCTACGAGCTCCTGACCGGCCAGCGACCCTTCGCCGGAGAGGACCGAGTCGATCTCTTCCTGAAGATCACCTCTCGAGCCCCGCAGCCACCGTCCGAGCTTCGGCCGGAGCTGCCGCGCGCGGTGGACGCGCTGGTGCTCGGGCTGCTCGAGAAGGATCCCGCGGCGCGGCCGGAGCGGCTGAGCGACGTCGCGCGCGCGCTCGGCGACGTGCTCCGAGACGTGCCTGCCGAAAGCGCGAAGGCGCGAGTGTGGCCGTGGCTCTTGGCCGCGGCCGCGGTGGCCGTCGTCGGCGCGCTGATGCTCCGCCCGCCTTCGCGGGCTGCCGTGGCTGCCTCGAGCGTCGCGATCCCCGTCGCGCCACCGGTCGCGAGCCATGCCGCCCCCGCGCCCGCCCCTCTGCCCGCCACCGCGCCGACTCGCGTGAAGGTGGAGATCCAGGGCGGCCCGAGCGGGGCGGAGGTCTTGGGACCGGACGGACGATCGCTCGGCAGCGTGCCCGGCGTCATCGAGCTGCCCGGAGCCGAGGCGGTCACGCTGACCTTCCGCAAGAAGGGCTTCGTGTCGCAGAAGCGCGAGCTCCACCCGAGAGAAGAGCGAACGCTGACGGTCACGCTGACCAAGGCGCCGCCGAGAGCCCAGCCGGGGCCGGACGACCCGGAGGACCCGTTCCAATGAGCTGGGTCCGTGCGTGGCTGCTGCTCGTCTGCCTGCTCGCCGCCGCCCCCGTGTCGGCTGGCCCGGAGCAGGGTGACGCTGCGCGCAGGGCTGCCACGAAGCGCTACGTGGAGGCCGCCAACCAAGCCTACCGGCTCGGCCGCTACGCGCTCGCGCTGCGCGCGTACGAGGAAGCGTACGCGCTCTCGCCCTTGCCCGCGATCACGTTCAGCATGGCGCAAGCGCAGCGGCTCGCCTACTACCAAGACCGCGATCCGGAGCACCTGCGTCGCGCGCTCGAGCTGTATCGGAAGTATCTCGACGAAGCGCCGACCGGCAATCGTCGCGAGCACGCCACGCTGCACCTCGAGGCCATCGAAGACCTGCTCCGCGACCTCCCCACCGAGACGCCGAAGCCCGAGGTCAGCGCCCCGAAGCCCGCCCCCACCGAGATGATGGTGGTGTCGGGCACCCCAGGCGCGCGCGGGCGCATCGACGGCAGCGACTTCTTGGAGGTGCCCTTCGAGCGCCGGGTGACCGCGGGCAAGCACAGCGTCGAGGTGGAGGCGCCCGGGCACGCGCGCGGGCGCTCCGAGTGGATCGCGGTCGGCGGACGTTTGGTCGTCGCGCAGCTGGACCTCACTCCGCTGCCTGCGACGCTCTCCATCGCGGCGCCGAGCGGGTCCCGGGTACGCGTCGACGGTCGAGCGCTGGATGCCGCGCAGGTCCCGCTCGCGGCCGGCGAGCACGTCGTCAGCGTGAGCTCACCGGGGCGAGTGCCCGTGGTGCGCAAGCTCTCGCTCGGGCCGGGCCAGCGAGCCGAGGTGCAGGTCGAGCGGCTCGAGCTCACGGAGCGACGTATCGCTTCGTACTGGACGCTTGGAACGGCAGGTGCCCTGGCGCTCTCGGGCGGCGTCACGACGCTGCTCGCGATTTCGGCGCAAGCGCGGGTCCGCGACTACGACGCCGGGGTCGGCACGCGCACGTACACCGACGCCGAGCGCCAGGAGCGGAACCACGACGTCGATCGGCGCGACGGCTTCCGCGCCGCGAGCATCGCGCTCTTCAGCGGCGCTGCGGTGCTGGGTGTCGCGGGCGGCGCGCTGTATTTCTTCGACGACGGCGAGCCCGAGCGCCCGCGGCAGGCCGTCGCGCCGTTCGCTGCCCCGGGCGCCGCCGGGGCGGTGTATGAGACGGTCTTCTGATGCCCACGACCCTGAGCGTCATCGATCGCCCGCGCGGCGCCGGGGCACGGCGGGCGCGCCTCTACCTGGTGCTCGAGGCCAGCCGCCCGCTCGCCGGGTCTGCGCGCTGGTCCTTGGCGGACCTCGACGAAGCACGGATCGGCCGTGGCGAGGCGCGGCGAGCGCGGCGCAGCCGGGACGCAGGCGTCTCGGTCCTCTCGCTCGAGGTCCCCGACGCGCGCATGTCTCAGTCGCACGCGCGGCTGGCGCGCCTCGGCGGGCGCTGGGTGCTCGAGGATCTCGACAGCAAGAACGGCGTGCTGGTGAACGGCGCCCGCGCGCGAAGGGCGGAGCTGGCATCCGGCGATCTCCTCGAGCTCGGTGGAACACACTTCTGGTTCGAAGAGGCGCTCGAGCAAGAAACCGATCCCGGCGACCTCGACTCGGCGACCGACGCAGGAATCGCCACGGTGCTCCCGTCCCTCGCGCACAGGCTCGCGGAGCTCGACACGCTCGCCGCCTCGCCGGTCTCCATCCTCATCCGCGGCGAGACCGGCACCGGGAAGGAGCTCGCTGCGAAGAACGTTCACGCGCGCTCGGGCCGGCGCGGGAGGTTCGTGGCCGTCAACTGCGGCGCGCTCCCCGAGAAGCTCGTGGAGAGCGAGCTCTTCGGCAGCCGGCGCGGCGCGTTCACCGGCGCGACCGAAGATCGCCCGGGGCTCCTCCGCGCCGCGGACGGTGGGACGCTGCTGCTCGACGAGGTCGGTGATCTACCGAAGCCCGCTCAGGCCGCGCTCTTGCGCGCGCTGCAAGAGCGCGAGGTGCTCCCCGTCGGGGCCTCGACCCCCGTGCCCGTGGACTTCCGCCTGATCGCGGCGACGCACCGTGACCTCGGCGCGCTGGTCGCGAGCGGCGACTTTCGCGAAGACCTTTTGGCCCGCCTGCGCGGCTTCGAGCTCGAGCTGCCTCCGCTGCGCGAGCGCACCGCGGATCTGGGTCTGATCACGGCGACGCTGCTCTCGGATCTGGGGCAGCGCGAGGCCTCGCTCAGCCTGGAGGCGGCCCGTGCTCTGGTCCAGCACTCGTGGCCGCAGAACGTCCGCGAGCTCGCGCAGGCCCTCGCCGTCGGCGTCGAGCTGGCGAAGGGCGGCAGCATCGAGCTCGAGCACCTGCCGAAGGCGCTGCGCGAGCGGCCCGCGCCGGCCCCCACGCGCGAGCTCGAGCCCCACGACCACGCGCTCCGCGACCAGCTCGTCCAGCTGCTGCGCGAGCACGACGGCAACCTGAGCGCCGTCGCGCGCGCGATGAACAAGGACCGGAAGCAGATCCGCCGCTGGGTCGAGCGCTTCGGGCTGCGCTTGCGCTCCGAGTGAGCCTCAGTTGCACTGCCAATTGGTGTAAGTGACCGTGTCGGCCTCCACCAAGGCCTCGAGCGAGTGGCCGGGGCTGGGCCAGCCCTCGATCATGCTGCAGAGGCCGCTCGTACCGGTCACGTCGACCGTGTACTTCCCGGGCGCGAGGTCGCACAGGACGGCGCCGCCGAACTTGGTGTTGCTCGCTGCGACTGCGGTGAGCTTCGGGTCGAGCACGCCGTCCGAGCCGAAGTAGACCACCTTCGTCGCCGGCGTCACGCTGGCCGCCGCGCCGGCAGGCAAGCCGATGTAGAGGAGTCCCGTGCCGGCTGCGCCCGGAGAGCCGCAGCCGGCGTCGCTCTCCCACTGGCCGACACCCGCCGACGCGAGCAACCCAGGTGCGTGCACCTCGTCCCAGCCGTCCGTCGTGTACTGGAGCAACGTTCGGCCGTAATCGGCGTGGGTCACCACGATGCCGATGTTGGAGAGCGCCGGGATGCCCGGCACCGTGACCTTCCCGGCCGAGTCGGTCGTGGCGCACTTGGTGGCGTCTCCGTGCAAGCAGACCTTGGCGCCGACCAAGGGACCGAGCGGTTGGTAGTCCGGCTTCCCCGGCGGCTCGGGCGGCAGGAGCCCCGTGAGGGTACCCACGTAGGAGACCGTCTGGCCGCCGCTGGCTCCCGCGCCCGCGCTGCCACCGGTCGCGCCCGCGCTGCCGCCCGTCGCGCCCGCGCTGCCGCCGGCTCCGCCGCTCGCACCACCGGTTCCTGCAGAGCCCCCCGAGCCGTCGCTCGAGTCGTCGCTGCCGCAGGCAGCGGTGAAGAGGGAGAGAACGAGGGCGAAGCGTGAGGCGTTCATGGGTAGCTCCTTGGGTTCGCCGTCGCCGTTGCACGCGGTGTGCCGACTGCGCGCGCTCGAAATGACCGACGGATGCGCGACAGGGACGTGGACTGGGACAGCGTACTGGGACACTCAGGGCCTGTCCCAGGGTGGACCCCGCAAAGGTCGCGCGACTCGAGCTCGGCCGCCGTGAATCGCCGCATGCGCTTCGGCGATGTCGGCGTGTCGCCCGAGGTTGCCAGAATCACTTCGCGGCCTTCATGATCGTACCCTGCGTCTCGGGCCCGCCGTTCGCCCAGTAGACGCTGGTCGAATCCACCGCGAGGGCAATCGGGTCTGGCTGACCGGCCGCGAGTACCTTCGGCGGGCCACCGCTGATTGGCACCTTCATCACGACCCCGTCGCTGAATCCTTCGCCAATCCAGTAGACGCTCGTCGCGTCCACAGCGGTAGCGAACGCTCTCTTCGTCGACGAGGCCAGCAGGGTC
>Ga0233425_10009687_pt1 | contig 12071 bp, 10 predicted proteins | sample Watercolumn_Towu_2_FD_181712 | JGI IMG/M metagenome (GOLD analysis project Ga0233425, IMG submission 181712) | Freshwater microbial communities from Lake Towuti, South Sulawesi, Indonesia - Watercolumn_Towuti2014_140_MG | ecosystem: Environmental > Aquatic > Freshwater > Lake | place...
CTAATTTCTTAGCCTGGGATCAACGCAGAAATCAGGGCCGGGTTGGGGCACCGAACTACCCTTTGGACAACCACAAAATGACCAACCCCTGAGCCCTTCATCACGTAACTTTGGGACATACCCTAAAGTTCAAAGATTGTTAATCTTCATAAAAATCTATAATGACCAATCTATTTGAAATCATTATTCATGCCAACTTGTTCAACATCCCATATTCGTACTTAAGAGGTTTTCTTTTTAATCTTCGGCCAATAAAAAAGCCCCACCTCTTTTGATTAAGAAATGGGGCTTAATTTTTCCAACGTCAACTCCTTTGAATAAAGGTTGCAGGAAAGAAAAGGGGCTATATTTAATACACTAAAATTCCTATCTAATTGATTCCTAAAAGTCAAGAGATAATATTTGGAACCGCCCGTCCGCCTGAGGCTGACTTGATATCGCTGTTCGCTCAAAGATATCGCCCACTAAAGCGGCCTCAAGAATTACCGGGATTACCTGGATGTTTGACCCAGGGCGACTTTCCCTGAGTCAACGGGCCGTTTTCCCGGTGCAAGGTCGCAACGGAAAAAAAAACGTTTTGGCTTTATCCTTTTGATTGTCTAGCTTTTGTCAAGTGACCGCAGGGAACGGGCGGTAAAAAAGCCTATTTTCAAATTATACCGGTCTGGGGGCCTTATTCCTGAACGATGTAATACTCTTAGCGACTCTTCCCTGTGTGGCCTACGGTTTACCTTGGCGGACAATAATTTGCTAATTGAAAGTTCAAACTTCAATCCGCCAACAATTGGAAACCGACTTAAGCCTTGACATTATCCTGGAAAAGGGATAAAATATCATTCAATTTTTTGGGTTGTCCGGTAAGGACAAAAAGGGAAGACGGTGAGAAGCCGTCACGGACCCGCCGCTGTATCCGGGGACGAAAGCCGAAACAGCCACTGTCTGGAAAAGACGGGAAGGCTCGGTGAGTAGGAAGATCCGGGAGTCAGAAGACCTGCCCAAAAGTGTGGTGCCGGATGTGACCTTCGCGGATTGAGGGGCGGCAGCCAATAGTGAGGATAGAAAACGGTATCCCCGGAACGAAATATATTTCGTTTTGGGGATTTTTATTTTTGAGATTATTGAACTAAAACTTTGCTTAACCGCCCGTTCCCTTTGGTCACTTGACAAGGGCGGGACAAGAGCGGGACGATTTTTTCTCGGCACGATGTTGTGCCGAGAAAAGACCCTGTCGGCCTTCGGCGAAAGGATCCTTCGCGAAGCAATGGAAGGTTGCCCTCGGGGAGCATCGCCCGAGGGCGAAGATCATATCCGCTTTTATCCCGGTAATCAAGTGACTGAAAGGAACGGGCGGTTAATAAAAATTGTATTACTAAATTTTCAATATAGGTTCCGGCTTGTCCGGGTTAGGAATTAAAGGTATGTCGGAATTCAAACACGGGGGCAATCTCTGGAAGCTGGCCAGGACCACGGGCCGGCCCATGAAAGACCTCCTCGATTTTTCAGCCAACATCAATCCCCTGGGGCCGCCGCCCTGGCTTTCGGCTTTGCTCAAGGCCGAAGCCGGTTCCCTGGTCCATTACCCCGATCCGGATTGCACGGCCCTGACCGAGGCCATCTGTTCCTGCTATGGAGCAAGGGCCGAAGAGGTCATCATCGGCAACGGTACGGCGGAAATCATCTATGCCCTGCCCCGGGCCTTTCCCGGATATCCGGCAATTATCCCGGTCCCTTCCTATTCCGATTACGCCCAGGCCTGCGAACGGGCCGGATTGGAAATTAAACGAATTGTTCTATCCGCAGAAAAAGGCTTTGAGTTTGATCCGGCTTCTCTGGAGCATTGCCTTTCTCAGCCCTCCCTGGTTTTTCTGGCTCAACCCAACAACCCTACGGGCCGGACCTTTTCGGCCGAGGCCTTGCGTCAAACGGCCCTGGGCCATCCCGCATCCGTATTCGTCATCGATGAAGCCTTTGCCGATTTCATCGACCATCCGGACCGGCTGGTGAGTAACCGTCCGTCCAATGTCATCGTCCTCTGCTCCCTGACCAAATTTTACGCCATCCCCGGCCTGCGCCTGGGCTTTGCCCTGGCCGACGGTCCTTTGGTCGAGCGGATTCGTTCAATTCTCCCGCCCTGGTCGGTCAACACCCTGGCCCAGAAGGTGGGAGAACGGGCCTTGAAAGATCGGGATTATTTTGAGCAGACCCGTTCATTGATCAAACGTTTAAGGACCCAATTCCAGACCGAGTTATCTTTTCTTCCCGGTTTGACGGTCTTTCCCGGTGAGGCTAACTTTCTTCTGATCCACATCGACCGTCCGGACCTAACCGCCCCGGCACTGGCCGAAAAAATGCTGGCCCAGGAGATCGCCATCCGGGTCTGTGCTAATTTTGAGGGGCTGGATGAGCATTACATCCGGGTGGCCGTCCGCACCGAGGAGGAAAACGAACGCTTTCTAAAAGCCCTCCGAACCGCTCTGCACATTCCGCTGCCCTTGATCAAAAAGCCGAAAAAGACCCCGGCCCTGATGTTTCAAGGCACCAGTTCCAATGTGGGCAAGAGTATCCTGACCGCGGCCCTCTGCCGCATCCTCCTGCAGGACGGCTATCGGGTCGCCCCCTTTAAATCCCAGAACATGTCCCTCAATTCCTTTGTCACCCGTGATGGCGGCGAGATGGGCCGGGCCCAGGTGGTGCAGGCCTATGCCAGCCGGTTGGACCCGGATGTGCGTATGAACCCGGTCCTTTTAAAACCGAACACCGACACCGGGTCCCAGGTCATCGTCATGGGGCAGCCCGTAGACAACATGGATGTGGGGGAATATATCCGCTACAAACCCCAGGCCTTTGCCAAAGCCAAGGAGGCCTATGATTCCCTGGCCCGGGAATTCGAGGTCATCGTTTTAGAAGGGGCCGGCAGTCCGGCGGAGATCAATCTTAAACATCACGATATGGTCAATATGCGCATGGCCGAATACGCCCAGGCGCCGGTCCTGCTGATCGGCGACATCGACCGCGGCGGGGTCTTCGCCTCCTTTGTGGGCACCATGGAACTCCTGGATGATTGGGAACGGCGCCTGGTGGCCGGCCTGGTCATCAACCGTTTCCGGGGCAAAGAGTCTCTCCTGGAACCGGCCATCACCTTTACCGCGCGTCATACCGGCTGCCCGATCCTCGGGGTAGTCCCCTATCTTCGCGATCTGGGCCTTCCGGAAGAGGATTCGGTGTCTTTTAAAAGCGGGGACTTCGATGCCAAGATGACCCTTGAGAAAGAAATTGAAATCGCCGTTATCGATCTTCCGCACATCTCCAATTTCACCGACTTTGACTGCCTCCGTCTGGAACCGGATATCCGGCTGAAGGTTGTGCGCCGAGCCCAGGATCTCGACCATCCGGCGGCGGTCATTCTGCCGGGAAGCAAGAATGTTATCGGAGATCTGAACTATCTTAAAGAAAACGGCCTGGATCAAAAGATTGAAAAACTGGCTCAGGAGGGCGGCACCGAAATCATCGGGATCTGCGGTGGATTTCAAATGCTCGGGAAAGAGATCGCCGACCCTTACGGCCTGGAATCGGCCGGGCAAACACTTACCGGCATGGGCCTGCTTCCGGTCTTTACGGTATTGGAAAAACAAAAGACCCTGACCCGGGTCCAAGCCAGGCACCAGGAATCGCAACTGGCGGTCCAGGGCTATGAAATCCATCATGGCCAGACCAAAGGGGAAACGTTGAAGACCTGTTTTGTGCGCGATGACGGCCTGGAGATCGGCACCAGCACAGGGGACGGTACGATCTGGGGCACCTATCTCCACGGGGTTTTTGATACCGATGAATTCCGGCGCTGGTTTATCGACCGGCTCCGTGCCCGTCGCGGCCTACCGCCCCAAGGCAAAATCCTGGTCCGCTACGAATTGGAATCGGCCCTGAACCGATTGGCTGATACGGTGCGCCGCACCCTGGATATTAAACGCATTTATCAATTCATGGGGTTGATGTAATGCCTCAAAGACGAGTGCTGATTTTTACCGGTGACGGCAAAGGCAAAACCACGGCCGCTTTGGGTATGGCCCTGCGGGCCGCAGGGCATGGTCAGCACATCCTGATCGTCCAGTTCATCAAGGCCGACAATTCCACTGGAGAGATCAAGGGCCTGCAATTTCTTCCCGGAGTGAAGCTGATCCGCACCGGTCTGGGCTTTGTCCCTCCCCCTGATGATCCAGCCTATCCGGACCATTTCCGGGCCGCACAAGAGGCCTGGCATCAGGCCGCTGAAGGCCTCAAATCAGGGACCTTCGATCTGGTGATTTTAGATGAGGTCTTTGTGGCCATCAAAAAAGGATTGTTAAAGGAAGAGCAACTGCAGGAGATCCTTAAGCAGGATCACGAGCCCCCTTGTATCGTCCTTACCGGGCGCGGAGCCGGACAAACGTTTATCGACCTGGCCGATACGGTGACCATCATGGATGCCCGGAAACACGGCCTCCAGCAAGGCCGGCTCAAGCAAAAAGGAGTCGAGTATTGAGCCGATCTCTGCCCAGACTGGTTATCGCCGGAACCCACAGCGGGGTCGGGAAGACCTCCATCACCCTGGCCCTGGTGGCGGCTCTGAAGAAAAAAGGACTCAAGGTCCAGACCTTTAAAGTCGGTCCCGACTTCCTGGACCCCACCTATCTGACCCTGGCCAGTGGCCGGCCTTGCTATAACTTGGACGGCTGGATGACCGGCAGGGAGTATGTCCAGGAACTTTTTTGTCAGACGACTCGTGAAGCCGACCTGGCTGTGATCGAAGGGGTTATGGGCCTCTTTGACGGGGCCGATCCGACCAATTCGGAAAGCAGCACCGCCGAGATCGCCCATTGGTTAAAGGCCCCGGTCATCCTGGTGGCCAATGTCCACGGCCAGGCCCGTTCTTTGGCGGCCCTGGTCAAAGGTTTTAATGAATTCGATCCGGATATACGGCTGGCCGGGATTATTGCCAACCAAAGCGGATCATCCCAACATGGTAAGTGGCTGAAGGACTCGTTGGAGGCCGCCTCCCTGCCACCGCTCTTGGGGGCCGTCGCCAGGGGATCGCTTCCGGACTTAGCCAGCCGTCACCTGGGATTGGTCACCGCGGATCGACAGAACCTCTCCTCGGACATTCTGGACCAGTTGGCCCAGGGATTGGAAAATCAGATTCCCTTAGACGCCTTTCTGGAAAAGGCCCGAAAGGCCCCTTTGTGGGATAGGCCCGAGCGCACCTTGGAGGATGTTTCGAATAACAAAACAATCGCTTTGGGCTATGCCTATGATCGGGCCTTTCATTTTTATTACCCGGATAATCTGGAGGCCCTTAGCCGTCGGGGGGCGGATTTGATCCCTTTTTCTATGCTGGATAATCCCCATCTTCCGCGCCGGCTGGATGCCTTATATCTCGGAGGTGGTTATCCTGAAGAACATGCCCGGGAACTGGCCGAGAATCAAACCCTGCTCCAGGAAATAAGAGAATTCGCCGCCCAGGGAAAACCCATTTATGCCGAGTGCGGAGGATTGATGGTTTTAACCCAGGGAATCGAGACCCTGGATAATCAGCGCTATCCCATGGTCGGTCTCTTGCCGGTTTGGACTCGGATGCTTCCCCGATTAAAATCCCTGGGATATGTGCAGGTCCGCTTAATCAGAAGTTCTCTCTGGGGGACCAAAGGGGATGAATTGAGGGGCCATGAGTTTCATTATTCCGAGCTTCTGGGGAATCCTTGTGATCAGAGAACCTGGCAGCCGGTTTATGAGATAACCAAGAGACGGCGCAAAGGCATCACCCTCGAAGGGTTTCAAGCCGGTTCGGTCCTGGCCAGTTATGCACATCTCCATTGGGCCTCCAGGCCTAAAGCGGTGGAGGCCTTTCTGGGAAATTGTGCCAGGTAAAAAAGTTCGGAGAAATTGAGAAATGATGGAAACAAGAATACCTCTTATCAGACCTTTTTATGAATCTCCCCTGAGCGGACCGGAGATCGAGGCCCGGTCATTTGCCATTATTGATCAAGAGGCCCCTGAGCACCGCTTCCGGCCGGAAGAATGGCAGGTGGTCCGGCGTATGATCCACACTGTTGGAGACTTCGGAATAATGGAGGATGTGCGCTTTTCCCCGGAGGCGATCATTGAGGCGATAAAGGCTTTGCGCCGGGGGAGCCCCATCTATTGCGATTCGAATATGATTCGCTCCGGTCTTTCCCTGGCCCGTTTGAGAGCGGTTTGTCCCGACTACAATCCGGAGAAGATCATCTGTCATGTGGCCGACAAAGAGGTGGCCCAGGAGGCCGCCGAGAAAGGCTGGCCCAGGTCTCTGCTGGCGGTGCGCAAGGCCCGGCCTCTTCTGGATGGAGCCATCGTTGTTTTCGGCAATGCCCCAGTGGCCCTGCTGGAACTGAATCGGATGATTATGGAAGAGGCCCTTCGCCCGGCCCTGGTTGTTGCCATGCCCGTCGGTTTTGTGCATGTGCTCGAAAGCAAGGAAGAGCTCATGGCTCTGGATGTTCCTTATATTGCCCTGACCGGACGCCGAGGCGGAAGTCCGCTGGCTGTGAGTGTGATTCATGCCTTGTGCGGGCTGGCAGAGGCAGAAAAATTAGTTCTGAGTTCGGAGAAAAACTAATCAAAGAAGGAAAGATATGCAAGAAAAACAAAATACGTCTAGAGAAAAAGCAACCCCTCTTGAAGCCATAATCCTTTTAGGCCATGGCAGCCGAGTCCCCGATGCCGGTCGGGACATGGAAAAAGTCGCCCGGCGTTTACAAGAAAAATATGCCCACCCTATTGTTGAGATTTGTTTCATGTCCCGTCTGGGACCGCACTTTCCTGAGATTTTTGAGAAGTGTGTGGGTATGGGCGTTACCCGGGTTTTGGTCATCCCTTACTTTCTCCATTCCGGACTCCATATGCTTTTGGATATTCCGGAGATGATGCAGGAAGAGGCTGCAAAATATCCTCAGGTCGAACTGATCTTTGGCAAGAGTTTAGGGTTTGATGAAATCCTGGTGGACCTGGTGGAACACTCCATTCAAAAATCGGCCGGAGAGACCGATGTGCGAAATCTGGCTTTACCGCCCAAAGATAAATACCCCGTTCCGCCGGGGCAGCATGAATTCGTTCCCATGCTGCCGGAGGAGGCGGAACAGTACCAGAGGAAATCAGGACACTGATTGAAAAACAATTTCCAAACATATTTGAAAAAACTTATTAAATCCCTCCCGGCCTCCCTTTTTGAAAAGGGAGGCGAAAGACTATTCTCTTTGAGAAAGGGGTATTGAGGGGGATTTTGTCTATGTACTTGGTAATTTTTTTACAGCCATGAAAAAAATAGAAAAATTCAAAAAACCATTTCTCTTGACCTCAGTTTTAATCCAGGTTTCCTGGATTTTCACCGGCCAGGCCCAGGCCATGCACATTTCCGAAGGAATATTGCCATTTCAGTGGGCGATTGTCTGGACCCTCGCAGCCATCCCACTGATCGCCTTCGGTTTGGTCCGGTTAAAGAAACAGGCCCAGGAGGAGCCGTCATTCAAGCCCCTGGTCGGTCTGATGGCGGCCGTGGTTTTTATCATCTCCTGTATGCCCATACCGGTGCCCACGGCCGGGACCTGTTCCCATCCCTGCGGGACGGGCATTTCCGGTATTCTGGTGGGCCCGGTCATCAGTATTTTAATTTCCGCCCTGGCCCTGTTGATCCAGGCCCTGTTTTTGGCCCATGGGGGCTTAAGCACCTGGGGGGCGAATATTATCTCCATGGGCCTCATGGGCTCTCTGGCCGGATATGTAACCTTTAAAATCCTTCGATACCTCAGGACAAATCTGGCGATTGCCGGATTCATGGCCGGATTGCTGGCCGACTGGGCCACCTATTTTTCTACTGCCCTGGAACTGGCTTTGGGGATACGAGGGGATTCTCCTTTTTTGCCCCTCTTCTGGAAGATCCTGATCGCCTTTGTCCCAACACAACTGCCTCTCGGACTCTTGGAAGGGGCCATGACGGCCGGGATGGTGACCCTGCTTTACAAAAAGCGACCGGATCTGCTGATAAAGATGAAAGTGCTGCGGGCGGAGGAAGTGAAGGCATGAGAAGACGATTGGGGATTTCGGATTTCGGATTTCGGATTGGGGGAAAAAGAAGTTCGGGGTTCAGAGTTCGGAGTTCGGAGTCAAGAATACGAAGAGAGGAAACGCTTAAAGCCACTGAAAAAATAATCCTCCTTTTTTTTACCTTGATATTGTTGAGTGCACTCACTATACCTTCCTGGGGTTTCGCTGCCGAGAAATGGCCGGGGGTGGATGAAGCGGTGGTTAAAAAAATCGCCAAAGAACAGGGGCGGGAGGCCCGGGAACCCCTGATCCCCACCGACCAGGGGGATCTGCTCCTGTTTGTCTTTCTCCTGGCCGGCGCCGTGGGCGGGTTTATTGCAGGCTATTACTGGAGAGTGCTTCTGGTCGAAAAAAGAACTTCAAAAAAAGACGAACCCCAGGGGGAGATTAGCTGATGCATCTGTTTTCTGAATTTCAAGTCAAAGAGAATCGATTAACCAATGCCGATGTGCGTCTGAAGATGCTCTTGACCCTGGCGATCCTGATTATGGTTCTCAGCAGTCAGGGCGTCGTTTTTCCTCTATTGATCGCCTGCTTCTGTTTTGTTGTCTGCTTCAGCCTGAAGATTTCCCTGCGGGTCCTGGCTGTTCGTTTTTTTGAACCCCTGATGGTTGCCGGGGTGTTGCTGCTGCTGAAATTTTTCTTTTCCGGCCGGGAAGTGCTTTTCTCCTTCAATATCTTCGGTCTGACCGTGAACGGATATGGGGATGGTCTTCTGGAAGGGCTGAGGATCTCCAGCCGGATTATGGGTGCTGTTTCCATCTTAATTATGATCGGCCTGGTCACCCCTTTTACCGAATTCATGGCCGGCCTTTCCTGGCTGAGGATTCCAAGGCAGTTTGTTGAGCTGTTGATGCTGGCTTACCGTTATATCTTCGTTCTCCTGGAAGAAGCCCTGGTCATCTATAATGCCCAGAAAAACCGCCTGGGTTATTCCGGGTTCCGCCGGGGTCTGGCCTCTTTCGGCGCCCTTTCCGGAGAACTGACTCTGCGGGCCTTTGATCACAGCGAGAAGACCGCCCTGGCGATGACCCAACGGGGCTATACCGGAGAAATGCCTCTCGCCCTCCAGTCCAGACCATGGAACATCCGTGAAGTCTGGACCGCTTTCTTTATCCTAATGACCACAGGGACTTTATGGACCATTCTTTAAGACTGACAGCCGGCAAGGTTTCTTTCAAATATCCCGACGGGACCATGGCCCTGGAGGATATTACCCTGGAAATCCATAAAGGGGAATTCATCGGTATCTTGGGTTCCAACGGTTCCGGGAAAACCACCCTTTTAAAGGCCCTGGACGGCCTGCTCAAGGGTTTTGAAGGCATGGTCCGTCTGGACGGAAAAGACATCCGCACACTCACGCCCAAACTCATTTATAAAAAAATCGGCCTGGTCTTTCAGAATCCCGATGACCAGTTGTTTGCCTCCACCCTTTTTGATGACGTGGCCTTCGGCCCGCTGAATATGGGGTTCAGCCACAAAGAGGTGGAAACCAGGGTCCTGGCGGCTCTGGAGGAGGTTGAACTGCAAGGTCTGAGAGGGAAGAGTATTCATCACTTGAGTTTCGGCCAAAAAAAACGGGCCTGCATCGCCGGGCTCCTGGCCATGGGCCATGAAATCCTGCTCCTGGATGAGCCCACAGCCGGACTGGACCCCATGGGCGAATACAAGATGATGGGGCTTCTCAAAAAGCTGAACAAGGAAAAAGGCGTGACCATCATCATGGCCACACACAGCGTGGATCTGGTGCCCATGTTTCTCGATCGGCTGTTTATCCTGAGTAAAGGACGGATCATCCGGGGAGGAAAACCGGAGGAGGTTTTAGCGGAGCCGGAAGGTTTGAAAAAGGTCAAACTCCGGCTGCCCCAGATCGCCGAGTTGATCTACCGCCTCAAGCACGAAGATCAGCTGCCTTTTGAAAAGATCCCTTTGACCATCGGGGAGGCTAGAAAAGAAATCCTCAAACTAATGGAGGAAAAAGGGAATGAACTGGCGCGGTAGAGTCAGGAGGTCTTATTTTTGAGTTGTCCAAAGGTTATCCAGTGGGATCATCCGACCCAAAGGCTAAGTTGATTGGGAGGAGGATCACAATCAAGTTGGGATTGCCTGCCTGGGTGTAGGCCTGCATTTAAATCCGGGCAAGTATAGTCTTGTTTCCATCCGGAAAGGACATTTCCAGATGAGAACTAGTCAAGAAAAAATGCTTTATAATAAAGTGGACAACTCTAAAACAAGACCTTTAGACTCCTGGTCCAGAATTAAAGACAAATTCTCAGATGCTTTTGCGCAAGAATCTAAAAGAGTTAAGAAAGCCCTATAAATGAGTTTACGCTCCGGATACACCACCGGCACATGTGCGGCGGCGGCGGCCAAGGCCGCGACGCTGCTCCTTCTGGAGAGATTGGAAAAGCCGGAGGTGGAGGTAAAACTGCCGGAAGGTGAGCGGGTTCGCTTTCCCGTGGTGCTCCGGGAGCAGAACGGCCAGGAGGCCAGGGCCGGAATACGCAAGGACGCCGGTGATGATCCGGATGTGACGAATGGGGTCATAGTGATCGCCACGGCCTCTTTCAATGAAGGTCAGGACATCGTCTTTAAAGCCGGTGAAGGGGTCGGCATGGTGACCAAGGCCGGATTGTCGGTGGCCATCGGTGAACCGGCCATCAATCCTGTGCCCAGGGAAATGATCAGCCGGTCCATCGCCGAAGTGACCGACCGGGGGCTGACGATTACCTTGTCCATTCCCGGAGGCCGGGAACTGGCAGCCAAGACCTTTAATCCCCGTCTGGGGGTGGTCGGCGGCTTATCCATCCTCGGGACCACCGGAAGGGTGCGTCCCTTCAGTTGCCCGGCCTTGCGGGAATCCCTGAGATGCGCCTTAAGTGTGGCCCGGGCCGGAGGTGTGCGCAGACCGGTCCTGGTGCCGGGACATATCGGCGAACGGGCGGCCCGAAAACATTTTTCCCTGACACCCGATCAGGTAATCGAGGTGAGCAATGAGTGGGGCTTTATGCTGGACAGCCTGGCCGAACATCCATGGAAAAAGGTGCTGATCCTCGGGCATCCGGGAAAACTGGCCAAATTAGCGGTTGGAGACTGGGATACCCATTCGGCCCGATCCAAGAGTGCTCTGCCTTATCTGGATCAATTGAGCCGCAAGGTATTGCCCAAGGCCCTTCCCGATTTCCCGACGGTCGAAGGCTTATTTGCTTCTCTGGGTGAAAAAGAGCAAAGGCTCCTGGGCGACAGCCTGGCTGCCGAAGTCCAAAGGGCTGTTTATGAGCGCTTGCAGGAGGCTATTCCCGTGGCGGTGTTTCTGGTGGATTTACAGGGCCGGTGCCTGGGCCAGGCCGGGGATCTGATTCCCTGGAAAGGAGAAAGATAGTGATCACCATTGTGGGATGCGGCCCGGGTTCTCTGGCCTATATCACACCGGTGGCCCTCCGGGCTATTGAAGAGGCCGAGGTCTTGATCGGGGCCGGGCGTTTGCTCAATCTTTTCCCGGAGAGCGGTGCCGAGCGGATTCCTGTGGGGGGGCACATCCAGGAGGTCCTGGAACAGATCACCCGCCGAAAGGGAAAAAAGATCGCCGTCCTGGTGACCGGAGATCCCGGTTTATCAAGTCTGGCCAAGCCGGTGATCCGTCTTTTCGGCCGGGCGAAGTGCCGGGTCATTCCGGGTATCAGCTCAATACAGACGGCCTTTGCCCGGTTGGGTCTGGATTGGCTGGGGGCCCGGATCATCGACGCCCACGGACAAAATCCTTCTTTGGCTATGGGTGAGATCATTGAATCAGGCGTGGATAGGATTGCCGTTCTCGGAGGGCGTCAGGCTGTCCTTCCCTGGCTGCGGGAAGAGTTGCGGGGAATGGAAGATGAGTTTCAGTTGTTCGTCTGCGAGGATCTGACTTTGGAAAGCGAGCAGGTGCGCCTTGTGCGACTGGAAGATCTTAGTGTCCTCAA
>Ga0233425_10009688_pt1 | contig 12071 bp, 7 predicted proteins | sample Watercolumn_Towu_2_FD_181712 | JGI IMG/M metagenome (GOLD analysis project Ga0233425, IMG submission 181712) | Freshwater microbial communities from Lake Towuti, South Sulawesi, Indonesia - Watercolumn_Towuti2014_140_MG | ecosystem: Environmental > Aquatic > Freshwater > Lake | place: Indonesia...
AAGAGCGCAACGGCCAAGGAAGCGAAGACGGACGAAGCGAAGAAGACTGGCGCCGTATCGTCGGCCAAGACATCCAAGCCCGCCGCAAAGGAGGTTGCCAAGACCGCCGCGCCGCCGAAGTTCACGCTGATCGAGGTTGCCGACAAGCAGCCCGGCGTCGCACCGCCGCAGCCGACAGGCGAGACTGCGGACGACACGATTGCCGCCGTCGGCGAAACCACCGGTGACCACGCCCATTCGGCCAGTCGCTTCGCGCCCAAGTTGCCGCGGATGAAGGTCGACGACGCGAAGGTCGCGGCGGCCGGCATCCGCAAGCTTGCGGGCAAGCACATCACGCTCTACACCGATCTGAAACCGTCGCCCGAGGTCGATGGACTGCCGGCCGTGTTCGACCTGGCCTTTGCGCAGTGGTGCGCGTTCTTCGGCCTCGATCCGGTCAAGTACGCCGATTGGCGGATGAGCGGCTTTCTCATGCAGGACAAGGCCCGCTTCCGCCAGGCGGGCCTGCTGCCGCCGCACGTGCCGGCGGCGCTGCCCGGCTATTCGATCAACCACGAACTCTGGCTCAACGAGCAGCCGAGTGATTACTACCGCCGGCACCTCTTTCTGCATGAAGGGACGCACGGCTTCATGAACACATTGCTGGGCGGCTGCGGTCCGACGTGGTACATGGAGGGGCTGGCCGAGTTGCTGGGCACGCACCGCTGGCACGAAGGCCGCCTGACGCTCGGCTACATGCCGGCCAACCGCGACGAGGTGCCCTACTGGGGCCGCAGCAAACTGGTCAAAGACGCCGCCGAGGCCGGCCGCGCACGGCCGCTGAAGGAGGTGGTAGAGTTGGCACTCACATCGACCAACCAAGTCGAAGGTTATGCGTGGTCGTGGGCGGCAGCCGTCTTTCTCGATCACCACCCCCGCTATCAGAAGCGGTTCCGCTCGCTCCACAAGTACATCCTCGACGGCACGGTGACGCGGGAGTTCTATCGGCTGTTCGCCGCCGATTGGCCGCAGATGTGCGAAGAGTGGCAGTTGTTCATCGCCGGCATGGAATACGGCTACGACCTGGGCCGCACGGCCATCGACTTCGCGCCCGGCAAACCGCTGCCGGCCGACGGGGCGAGCGTGACCATTGCCGCCGACCGCGGCTGGCAGAATGCCGGCGTGCGACTCGAAGCGGGCGCGAAGTACGCGCTGCGGGCCTCGGGCCGGTACCAAGTGGCCGACAAGCCGCAACCCTGGCCGTGCGAGCCGGGCGGCGTGTCGATCCGCTACTATCAAGGCCGGCCGCTGGGCATGCTCCTGGCGGCCGTGCGACCCGACAAGCCCGAGCCGGACGCCCCGTCGGCCCTGCTCAAGCCCATCGAAGTCGGCCTCGGCACCACGCTTACGCCCGAGCGCAGCGGCACGCTCTTCTTCAAGATCAACGACTCGGCCGGCGAACTCGCCGACAACGCGGGGGAGCTAAAGGTGGAGGTCAAGCGGCAGTAGGCGGCCAAACCGCAAGCGGCTCCTTGCTCCACGGAAATTTCCCGCCTTCCCGCGGTCACCATGTTGCGGTCGCCGCGCTGCCGTACGATGAACGCCATCGGCATCCTTGGCCTACTTTCCGCCGTAGAACTCGTCCAGGAGCGCACAGGCGTCAGGATCGTAGGCCCGCAGGCCGTCGCGGCCGTCGGCCGGTTTCTTCCCGCGCATGTGCAGGTCGCCGCGGGTGCCGAAGTACCACATCGAGAGTTCGGCGAAGAACTCGTGGTCGTTCTTGCCCGCGTAGGAGTCCACCCACAGGCCGGCGGCCAGCGACCGCTCGCGTTGCTTGCGGAACTTGTCGCGGACGGCCCGGGACATGCCGTGCTGGAAGATGTTGTGGGCGAACTCGTGGACGCAGATGTCGCGGCCGCGGTAGCGGTCGTCCTTCAGCCGCAGCAGGTTCTCTTCGCCGCACGAAGTCAGCAGTCCCCCCAGGCCGCGGGTCCGCTCGTCGACGGTCAGCTTGCCCTCGAACGGCTTGCCCTTGAGGTGCCGGTTTTCCGGCAGGTCGGACGTAACCTGGTTGCGGCCGATGATGTGCAATTCGGCCCCCGACTCGCGGAGCTTCTCGCGGGCCGACGGCAGGTTGCCCAACATCGTCGCCAGCCGGCCCTGCGCCTCCCGCAGCGCCTCGTCGCTCACGTCCTTGTGGGCCTTGATCGGGATGCCCTCATAGTCGAGCCGCTTCGAGAAAAAGCCTTTCTCGGGCGGATCGATGGTTTGAATCTTATCGGTCGCCGGCTGCTCGGTGGCGAGGGCCGAGAGGGCGGGGGCGAGAAGAACCACGATGACCGTCGCAAGGCAGTTCCGCATGGTCTTCTGGGCTGTTGAGATCACGAAAACCCGAAACCACGAAGAACACCGCTCGCGGCAACACAAATCCATCGACTCAATTGCTGCACGGGTCTCTTTCCAACGAGTTTCGTGCTTTCGTGTCTTCGTGATCCTTCTCGTATCGTCGAGCCGGCTGACTTCAGTAGGTGTTGCTATAGCGTCCACCCTTCCCGGTACGGCGGGTTGATCAGCTTGTTGGCCGCCTCCGAGTTCGTGAACCGCAGGTTGTCGCCGTCCCACAGGAGCTTCTCTTTCGTGCGGATGGCGATGTTGCCCAGCAGCACGACCTCGGCCAGGTGGGCGGCGTGATCGACGAAGTTCGAGCCGGCCGGCGGGCCGCCCTTGCAGGCGTTGACCCACTCGACGTAATGGCCGGGCGAACGGGCAAGCACCTCGGGCGGCTTGCCGACTTCCCTCGCCCGCACCTCGGGGATGATCCGGTGGCCGTACATCTTCCCCTTGTCGCCGACGATCATCAGCCAGTCGCCCTCGGCAAACTGGCGGCCCGCTTCGAGTTCGTCGGGCCGCGGCGGCTTCAGCCCGCCGTCCCACCAGGTGACCGTCACGGCCGCGCGGTCGCCCTGCGCGGGGAATTGCCAGCGCGTGATCGACGACATGGGCGCGGTTTCGTTGGCGATCTCCGGCGGGCATTGATGGTTCGACGAGCTGGCCTCGACGGAAGTCGGATGTCCCAGTTTCAACGCCTTGAACACCGCGGAGAACTGGTGGCAGCCGATGTCGCCCAGCACGCCCGTGCCGAAATCCCACCAGCCGCGCCACGCGAACGGATGGTAGCACGGATGGAACGGCCGCTGCGGCGCCGGGCCGAGCCAGAGGTTCCAGTCCAAGTGCGGCGGGACGGGCGGCGTTTCCGGCGGTCGCCGGATACCGCGCGGCGAAATCGGCGGATAGCGGTTCGACCCGCCGTGTACCTCGCGGACCGTGCCGATCGCGCCCGACCAGATCGTCTCGCACAGCACGCGGGCCTCGACGCCGGCCTGCCCCTGGTTGCCCATCTGCGTGGCCACCTTGGCCTCTTTGGCCGCCTTGGCGACGGCCCGGGCCTCGTAGACCGAATGCGTCAGCGGCTTCTGGCAGTGGACGTGCTTGCCGAGCTTGAGCGCCATTATCGTGGCCGCCGCGTGGACGTGGTCGGGCGTGGCGATCATCACGGCGTCGATGTCCTTCTGCGTCTCCAGCATCTTGCGGAAGTCCGCGTGCAACTTCGCGCCGGGGAACTGCTTGGCGTTGTTCGCCAGCGCGTGCTGATCCACGTCGCACAGGGCGACGACGTTTTCGGTGGGCACGTTGCGGATGTCGCCCGAGCCCATGCCGCCAACGCCGATGGCGGCGACGTTCAGCTTGTTACTGGGCGGGTTCTGGCCTTCGCCGCCGAGGACGTGGCGGGGGACGATCGTGAAAGTCGCGGCCGCGGCGGCACTGGCCGAAAGCATCTGGCGACGGGTCATCGGACGGGCGGGTTTCATGGGCGGGGCTCCGGTGTTGGAGTGGCGGGTACGGCACGCATTGAATCTACTTGGCGCACACGGCGCGTGTCAAGACGCAGCGTTGCAGGGCCAGAAGAACTGCATAGTCCGGGTTTTCTCCGGGACAAACTCCCGCCGCTCACTAGCCCGACGAGCCAGCGCCATCCCCGGGCTGACGCCCGGGGCTCGCCAAGGCAGCGTGTGTGTCGCCTATTGCTGCCCCGCCGGCTGGCGGACCCTGAGGTGGTGCGGGGCGGGCGGGCCGTTGCGGCCGAGGTCCATGTCTTCGCCGAAGTAGTAGCGTCGCGCCTCGGCGTTGGACAGCACTTCGTTCGGGGAGCCGTGACAGAGCACCTGCCCGGCTCGGATCACGTAACTGCGGTCCGTGATCTGCAGCGTCTCGCGGACCTGGTGGTCGGTGATGAGGATGGCGATCCCTTCCGCGCGCAGCCGGCGGATGATCCGCTGGATGCTGGCGATGGTCACCGGATCGATGCCCGTGAAGGGCTCGTCCAAGAGGATGATTTTGGGGTTGGAGACCAGCGCGCGGGCGATCTCCAATCGCCGCCGCTCGCCGCCGGAGAGCGACAGCGCCGTGGCCTTGCGAAGCCGGGCGATGTCGAATTGCTCGAGCAGTTCGTCGCAGCGGCGCGTGCGCGTGCGGCGGTCGAAGCCCAGCATCTCCATCACGCCCAGCAAGTTCTTCTCGACCGACAGCTTGCGGAAGACGCTGGATTCCTGGGCCAGGTAGCCCATGCCGCCTTCGCGGGCGCGGCGGTACATGGGCCAGTGGGTCACCTCGACGTTGTTCAGCCGCACCGTGCCGGCGTCGGCCTCGATCATGCCGCAGGTGATGCGGAAGCTGGTGGTTTTGCCGGCGCCGTTGGGGCCCAGGAGGCCCACGATCTCGCCCGCCTCGACCGCGAAATCGACGCCGTCGACCACGCGGCGGCTGCCGTACGTCTTCATCAATCCTTCGACTTGCAACATGGTCCCGATCCGTGGGTGGCTTGTAATTTTCTGCAATGTTGGGGTGGCAGTTGTACTGCCACCCCCCCCTAAAATCACCGGCGGCTCTTTGGGGGTGGCAGTACAACTGCCACCCCAACTACCACATCTTCCGGATTCCTATCTTACGAAGCCCATGCGGCGGAAGTTCGGCCAAAACGGCACGGGAACATTCCAGGAGTGCGGCCAGTAGATGAAGAACGCTTTGCCGATCAGCAGTTCGCGTCGGACGAAGTACTCGTCGCCCCAGGCGCGGCTGTCGCGGCTCTTGGGACTGTTGTCGCCGAGCATGAAGAACTGGTCGGAATCGAGTTCGTAGTCGGCATGCAGACGAGGGTCGATCTCGGCGGCGCACGTCTGCCAAATGCGAAGTTGTTCTTCCGTGAAGCCCGGCGCCTCGATGCGTTCGTCGGGTGCATGCACGGTCATCCCGTGCGGCAACCGCTTGATCGGCAAGTAGGTCGTGTAGTAGACGTCGCGGAGGAGTTTCAAATGGCTGACCCGCAGGCCGGCCCCCAGCGAGCCGATACCCGCCGGCGCCATGTCGTCCGCCGTGGGCAGCAGGTTGTCGAGCGGGGGATAGCTGCCGTCGAACGGCACCTCGCTGCCATCGACCCACAAACGTAGTTGCTGGTCGCAGTTGGCGAACAAGACCTCGTGCGTCCCTCGGCCGCAGACCTTGGTCTTGGCGGTGGGCGCGAACTCGAATTCCTGCTCGTCGACTTGGAAGGAACCGTTGCCGCCGATGCTCAACGTCGCATCGCCGCTGCCGACGTCGAAGCGGCATTGGAACCGCCGCCCACCTTTGACCAACTCCAGAATAATCTGCCCTTCGTCGGAGGTCACTTCCAGGGTGGCCTCCAGCGCCAGGTCGCCGACCCAGTGCAGCGGCAGCGTGCGCTGGGCGGTCTCTTGGGAAACATCCGTGTTGTAGCCGGAGAAATCGGAGATCAGGGCCGGTTTGACTTCGTTCGGGCCGGGGGCGTTGCCGTACTCGATCGCGTTCCGCCACTGCTGCGCCGTAGGGACGCGGTGCTCGTAGCGGATCCAGCGTTCCTTGGCGGCGCCGGCCGTCTCGAAGCCGCAGTCGTCGTCGATGGCCTGCCAGGCGCCGGCCGGACTGCGGTCGGCCGACGGCCAGGCCGACCAACGCGCCGGAAAACCTTTGGCCTTGATCTTCGGCGTCAGATCGTTGTCGTAGACCGGCTGCAACATCGCCCGCAGTTTATTGGCCTTGCGGGCAATGGCAAAATCGGCGTCGCCCAGCCGCTTGACATACACGTCGCCCTGCCGGATGCGGATCGTCTCGCCCGGCAATCCCACCACGCGCTTGATGTAGTTGGTTTGGGCCTCGCCCGGGTAGTGAAATACGGCCACGTCCCACCGCTCGGGATCGCGGAACTGGTAAGCGAACTTGCCGACGAGAATCCGGTCGCCCTTGAAGGGCGGGTAGTCCCGCGAATTGCCGACGTTGATCGGGCGGCGGCACATCGGGCAAGTGCATGACTCCACGCGGTACGACAGCCCCTTGTCGGCCCCCTCCGCAGTCACTTCGTCGCTCGTGCTGACCTGGAACTTGTGCCCGCAGGCCGGGCATTCGAGATCCTTGTGGCGGCCCATGAGCGTGGTGGCCATCGAGCCGGTGGGGATGACGAAGGCCTCGGCCTCGAAGGTGCGGAAGAGGAAGGCCAGCACGAAGGCGATGACGACCGACTCGACCGTCTCGCGGACCGCGGACCGCGACAGCCCGTGCTTTTCCGGCGGCTCGGCCGGCCGGGGAGTCTTGGCCTTCACCCTTTCCGGGCGGTCAATGCCTGCCACGGCCGGGGCACGGCCGGGCTTCACCACTGCTTTGCGCTTGCTCATATTAGAGTATTCTACCCTAAGCGGGCGTTATCGGACAGATTAGACATGCGTTGGGGTGGCAGTTTAGACATGCGTTGGGGTGGCAGTTGTACTGCCACCCCGGAACTGCCGCCGTTACGCGGGGTGGCAGTACAACTGCCACCCCAACCACCCCTGCCACCCCAACCAACGCGCCTGCCGCCCCAGCGGTCAGCGAATATAGCGGATCTTTCCCAGGTCCGGGACTTGGACGTCGCGGCCGAACCAGTTCGCGTTCCGGACCGGAATGATGACGATTAAAGGCTTTCCTATCAACGAGTTAGACTTGACCGATTCCCCCTCGGCCCAGGCCCGGCTGTCGACGGAAACGGGGCTGTTGTCGCCGAGGACGAAAAACTCGTCCTCGCCCAGGCGGGTAGGCCGATTCAGCCCGCGCCACCCCTGCTGGGTGTAGTATACGTCCCGATACACCCGCAGGTTCTCGAGCACCACGCCCAATCCCTTGGCGCCGATGGCCAGCGGTTGGGCCGTGGGTTTCGTCCCGTAGGACGGAGTCTCACTCCGTCCCAGAAGAGACGGAGTGGAACTCCGTCCTACGGGCGGTTCCGTCGGTTCATACGGCCAGGTGACGACTGTGCGGCCATCGAAGGCCAGCAGCAACTGCCGGTCGAAGAGCCAGACTTCGCACCGCAGGCCGTCGCGCCCCGCGGGCACTTTGCCGCAGGCTTCCGGCACCGGGCGGTCGTTGTAGGACACTCGATATTCGTCCGTAGTCGCATCGATCCTTACCTGAAACTCGCCGTAGCCGTCGTGCATGCGGATCACCAGGGATCCGCTACCGAAGGTCTCGATCAGGCGGAACGACAAGGCCAGATCGGTGACGGCGGCCGCGGTTTCAAATTGCCGCGACAGCGATGCATTGTAGCCGCAATCGTCCTGGATCGGCGCGTCGCCGCGATGATGGTAGACGAGCCAATCGATCGGATCGTTCTCGGCAGTTGCCGGACGCACAAAACGCCCTGCGGCCGAGCCCCACTGGCTCTCGGCCTTTTCGCCGCGCCACCGCGGCACGGGCACGCCGTCACGGTGCGGCGGAAAGCCGGCGTCGTGGACCAGTACGGCGATGGCCCGCTGTTGGGCCAGCGTCTTGCGCTGGATTTCGCCGTCGATGTACACGTCGCCGTGCCGGATCTGCACGGTTTCGCCGGGCAGCCCCACGACGCGTTTCACGATGGTCTGCGCGGCGTCCCGCGGATCGGCGAAGGCGGCGATCTCCCACCGCCGCGGCGAGCGCACGCAGAAAGCGGTCCTGTCGATCAACACGCGGTCGCCATCGAGCGCGGGCAGCGGCTCGATCTCGTTCTCCAAGTAGCCGCAATTCGGGCACGCCGCCCTCCGGCTGATAAGCCGAGGCGCGGCGTCGCAGGCAAACCGAAAGCCGCAACTGCCGCAGACCACGTCCCGATGCACGCCCAGCAAGGTCTCGGCCATCGAACCGCTGGTAACGCGGCAGGGTGAAAACAGCCCCTGCAAGAGCCAAGTGTTGAAGACCGCTGCGCCCAGCACGATCATCGCCCCCCACTCGATGAGGGGCCGCATTCGGCGACAGAAATGGGCAGTCGGTTGGGACATGTCGTGGGGCAGGTTGCCAACCTGCCACGGGCAAGGAGGCAGATTGGCAATCTGCCCCACGCGTGCGAGGAATACCGTCTGCTCACATGTTGATCGAACGGCCGGCGATTGGCAACGGACCTCGGTCAACAGAGGGGGGCACGCGGCCCTCCGATTTGCCGTCACGCCCCTTACTGCGTGCTACACTTTACTGTCCGGCGCCGAAAAGCCGCGGCCGTATCGGCCGGGCGAGACGCCCGCAGCAGGCACGCACATACGATCGTACGAGGCGCGCATGAGCGGCCGAGAATTCGATCAACGCAAGACGTACCGTTGCCCGGTCGATCCGTCGTACGCGATGGCCGAATTGGCCGTGGGCCGGCGGCGCATGCCGGTCCGGCTGTATAACGCGTCGTCGGGCGGGTTTGCAGCGCTGGCCGAAGGCGACCCGGGCGTGTCACTCGGAGACGTGGTCGGTCTGCGGACGAGCAGCGGCACGTTCGAGGTCCGCGTGACGCACGTCGGTCCGGTTGAAGCGGCGGCCGGCGCGGCGCAGTGCCCGCCCTCGTCATATCGGTTGGGATTGGAGCGGCTGCGCGACCTGGCGTCGCTGGACGACCTGTCTTCGCCCGCCCGCGAGACGTTGCACAGACGCCGCCGCTTCCGTTTCTTTCCGGGCACCGCCGTCGGGACGCTGGCGGTTGTCTTGCTGCTAGTGGCCGCCGCGATGAGCGGCCTGACAATGTGGTGTTCGGCGCAAGTGCCCGCCGAGTTGACGTCCGCGAACGCCTGGTCCGCGCCGTTGCCCGCGTTGCCGCCGACGAAGCCGGCTGCAGTTACTCCGGACGACGAAGCGGGGTTGACCGCAGCGCAACAGGCCCGCGTGCGGGACGTTGCGGCCGCCGTCGCCCAGATGGTGCGCGATTGCGACGCCCAATGGCAGGGCGATCCGCCGGCGGAACGCCTGCGCAAGCAGAATGCCCTGCGGGGCGCCGTGCAACGCGAGATGCTCCGATCGCTTCCCGAAGAACAACCGGCCCGCTGGCAGACGCCGGCACCCCAACCATGACTTCCCCCGTCCCCCGCGATCAACGCCGTTCGTTCCGCTGCCCGGCCTTCGATCCGCGTCGGGAGGCCGAACTTCGGGCGGGCGACAAGCGTCTGTCAGCCCGTGTGTTGGACGAATCGGCCGGCGGCTTTGCCGTGGTTGTGGCCGGCAAGCCCGGGCTGAACGTGGGCGAGGTCGCACAGTTGCGCACCGAGGCCGGTTGGTTCGAAGTCCGCGTATCGAACGTGACGGTGACCGCGGTCGGTCCGATCGGCCCACCGGCGGCCGACGAGCCGCAACCTGCCGGCGCCGACGGGCAAGCGTCGGACCGCACGGTCGCCCATCGCCTCGGGTTGTGTCGCCTCCGCGAACGCGATCCGCCCGAAGAAGAACGACGCGGTCGCCGGCCGGGCTGGTGGCGTTCGTGCCTGGCGTGGACCTTCGCGCAGGTTCTGCCCGCACATCATTCGATGCTGGCGGTCGGCGCGGTCGTCGCCGTATTGGCGGTCGGCGTGCCGTTGCTGACCGTGGGGCTGTTGTCGTACGGCGATGACCCGTCCGTCCAGCGGATGACGCAATGGAGCGACGGCGTGCTGTCGGCCGTGGTGGGCAAGTCGGGGCCGCACGAGCCGGCCGACGCCGCCACCAGCGAGACCGGCCGCGCGGCGGGCACTGGGGAGTCCGGTGTCTCGCCGCAGGACGCGCTCCGTCGCACCGCGCGCCGGCTTCCCGGCGTGGCGCCGTTCACGTTGCCCGAAGCCGCGCGGTTCTTGGGACTCACCGCCCCGCAGCAGGAGCAGATTCGGCAAATCGACGAGGACGCCACACGCCGGCTGCAATCGCTCGACCGGCAGTGGCGCGGCTCCCGCCACGAACTGACCGAACGGCGCACGTCGTTGCTCGACGACGCCCGCCGCCAGGCGCTCGAGGCCCTCACCGGCGAACAGCGGACGCGCTGGCAGGAACTCGCATCACCGTAGGCCGGCCTTTCCAGGCCGACAACGACGGCCCAGAAAGGCCGTCCTACGGCTGCGGCTACTTCTTCGCTCCCTGCTCGACCTGCTGCTGTAGTTGCCGGATCTCGTTCTCGACGTTCGAGAAGCGGCCCGGCCAGGCGCGGGCGTTGAGCTTCTTGAGCGTGTCGCGCGCGGCGTCCCACTGCTTCTCGTGGATCTGCGCGGCGGCCAACCGCAGCAGGCCGGTCGGCTCCAACGCACGAATCCGGGCCACTTGCTCCCACTGGACAATCGCCTCGGGCCAGCGGTTCTGCGTCTGGCGGATTTCGGCCAAGAGCGAATGGCTTTCCGATTCGGCCGGCAGCATCTCGACGGTCGAGGTGTACGCCCGCTCGGCCTCCGTGGGCTGCTTCAACTCACCGAGGCGGCGGCCCAGGTCTTCGTAAAGCTTGATGTCGCGGCGCGAGAGCCGGAGCGATTGCAGCAGTTGCCGGACGGCCCCTTCCTTGTCGCCCTGCGCGTCGCAGCACGCGACCAGGGCCTGGTGAATCTCCGTATCGTTGGGTTGCAGATCGCCGGCGATTTGCAACTGCGCCCTCGCCTTGTCGTATTGCTTCTTCTCCAGGAAGACCTGCCCGAGGGCCTTGCGCACGATGGGCTTGTCCTGGCCGGTCTCTTCGCTCTGCTCGTTCAACTGGGCCACGTAGGCGTCCAGATCGGGCGATTTGACCAAGACGTCCCGCAGCGCCGTCAGGGCCTCGGCGCGGCGGTCGTGCCGCGGGCCCCAACTGACGATCGCGCTACACGCGGCGTCGACGGCCTCGGCCGTCTTCTTCAACCCGGCATAGGCCCGCGCCAGATAGCCGTAGTATTGCGAGAGCGTGCCGTTGCCGATGCCCCGCCGCGGCTGCGTCCGCTGGTGCAGCGGGATGGCCTCGTTGTAGTACTTCACCGACTGCGCGAACAGCTCGTTCTCCAGGCAGCTATACCCGAGACCGGCCATCGCCGCCTCGGTCCAGCGGCCGTTCTTGTGGAAGTGTTCGTCGGTCTGCTCCAGGAGCCCCAGCAACGCCTTGGGCTGCTGCGTGCGGAAGTAGGCGTGCATCAACTGCGTGCGGTACGTCAGGTTGTCGGGCCAGCGTTCGATCATCGCCTGCAGGATGGCGAGCGATTCGCCGAAACGCTGCCGTTCGTGCAGGAATTGCACGAGCCGCGCCTGCCCGTTCTCGTCGAGCAGCTTGTCGCGGTAGGCGATCAGCAGAATCTCGATCGCCCGGTTGTGGCGCCCCAGCCCGTGGTACATGTATTCGGCGATGTAGACCACCGCCGCGCCCGACTTCTTCCGCTCGGCCCAGACCTCGTCGGCCACGGCCAGGAAATCGGCCTCCTTTTCCTTCCAGTAGTAGCTGTAGTGCTGCCAGTACATCTGCCGGTTCCGCGACTGGCGGGTTTGCAGCTCCAGGCGGAGTTCCTTGAGGACGATCTTCAGGAGCCGCGGCTCCAGGTCGCCCAGCGGCTCCTTGAGCAATGTCCGCCAATAGGCCAGCGTGCCGCCGTGCCGCTGCCAGCCGTCGTTGTTGTTGTAGCGGAGCCAGCCAGGCTCGCTCTCGATGCTCTCGACGAGCAGGCGGATGCCGTCGCGCGGACCGACCACGTGGTATAGCGCACCGGCCACCGTGCCGACCAACGACTGGTGGTGCGCCGGGTGTTGTTTGAGCAACTGCGGGAAGCGCTGGAAGGCGAACGCCCGCAGGT
>Ga0233425_10009689_pt1 | contig 12071 bp, 11 predicted proteins | sample Watercolumn_Towu_2_FD_181712 | JGI IMG/M metagenome (GOLD analysis project Ga0233425, IMG submission 181712) | Freshwater microbial communities from Lake Towuti, South Sulawesi, Indonesia - Watercolumn_Towuti2014_140_MG | ecosystem: Environmental > Aquatic > Freshwater > Lake | place...
CGCCAAACTCGGAATCATCAACCTAAAATAAAGGACAACAACGATGCCCATAAGCAAAAAAGCAACAAGTAATGCCATCGCCGTCTGCTTAAAAAAACTCTCTCCAAGTGAAGACCCAACAATCTCGATACTATAATCCCCTTGATTTAAAACAACTTCTTTCTTGAGTGCAGAAACAAGCGCATTGATTGCGGTAGTCTCCTGCGCATCCGAATCGATAGCAAGACCAACTACCTTTCCAGTAGAGGTGATAGTCCTTACAGCAACATCTTCCGAAGGAAACTGCGCTTGGAGCACTTTTTCTAATTTTGCTGCATCAACACCATCAGAAGAGATAGTGATCGTAGACCCTCCTTTAAGAGTAATCCCCTTATGGACAAAATCACCCGTAACAGAATATTGAACACCTATCTGAATTAATGCTAAAAATACGAGTAGAAAAGGAATAATCATCAATAGTTTGTACTTATGTTCATACCAATAAAACCACTTCTCTTTAAAATCCATGTTTCTATTGCTCAAGAGGAGGTATATATAAAGATTATGCTCTTCCCAAACATTTATAAATCAAAAAAAAATACAAAGAATGTGGAATTGATCCAACTAAAAGAGGTAAGCAAAGAGTACCGCAAGACTAAAATTCTCGAAGATGTAAATCTAACTATTGAACATGGTGACATATTAGGAGTAATCGGCCAATCTGGAAGCGGCAAAACGACCCTTCTTAATCTTATTGCAGGATTTATAGAGCCAAGCGAAGGAGAAGTTGTTTATTTCTCCGCAGCCAATCACGAAGAAAAGAATCTAAGCAAAAACTTAAATAAGATTAAACGCCATATAGGATTCACGCCGCAGCACAATTCATTTTATCCAAAATTAAGTGTCGCAGAAAATCTCTGGCATTTCGGTAAATTATATGGAATTAACAAAGCAACTCTCGCAAATAATATTACTAACTTATTACATTTCACCCAACTCTCCAATCATCAGAATAAGCTTGCAGAACATCTATCAGGAGGAATGCAAAAACGACTGGATATTTCTTGTAGCCTCATTCATAAACCAAGGATTCTTATCCTTGACGAACCCACGGCAGACCTAGATCCCATTCTCCAAAATGAAATCTTACATCTCCTGCAAGAAGTAAACAAGCAAGGCATTACCATCGTCATCGCATCTCATCATTTAGATAGCATTGAAAACATCTGTAATAAAGTAGCTATAGTTCATGGAGGAAAAGTTCACACCCATGGACTATTAGACGAAATCAGAAAACCCTACTTAAAAGATCACTTTACAATCAACCTAAGATCTGGCACAGAAAAAGAACATCTCCTCAGCAAGCTTCAAAAGGTTCCTCTTCGTAAGATAATTGATGAAGGTCATCGTCTTGTCATCTATCCAGAAAACGTAGAAAAAACCATGACTTCACTGTTAAACGTCATCAAAGAAGAGAATCTCTTCCTTCACGACATGGACTTGCGAAAACCAAGCTTGAATGAAATTTTTGAAAAGATAACACAAGGAAAATAACATGAACTCGCTCATCCTCTTAACCTTAAAGAACATTCGCCTTCTTCTCAGATCAAAAGGCTCTGCCCTTATTATTATCTTTGCACCGCTCCTCATCATCTTATTATTAGGTTTGTCATATAACACCGATGCTAAATATGGGATAAATATTGGAATATACAGTCAAAGTTATGGTGACGACACCAACGCATTCATCAAAGTATTGCAAGAACAAGAATTCACCGTAACAAAATATGAATCGATAGAAACATGTACCCTAAACATCAAAAAAGGAAACGTTCATACCTGCATTAACCTCCCAGAAAACCTTAAAGTAGAAGACAACAACGCAAAAGAAGTAACATTCTATGTCGATCCAAGCCGTATCAATCTTGTCTGGATGATTCAAGAAACAGTAAAGACAAAATTCAGTTTCAAATCACAAGAAATATCAGAAAGTCTAACTCAAGATATTCTGACAAAAATAAGTGCTACTAAAACAAAAGTGGATGAACAAAGTAATCAAGTCAGCACTATCAAAGAGAAAAATGCCGCCGCAAGCACCGCAACAGAAGCCGCAAAATCAAGCCTTACCGCAATTGACACAACAACATCAAACGCAACCTATGATACAACATCAATTGGTCTTCTAAGTGAAGAGATGAGCGCAACGACAGAAAAAATTGACGAAGCGGTCGGGAAAATTGCCAAAGCGAACATGACCGCAAAAGACAAAACCGAGATAAAAGCAACATTAGAAGAAGCAAAAGGAAAATTGGCCAACGCCTCGACGCTCATTACAGGACCTGAACCAACCAGTATAAACAACCTGATTAGTAACCTTCAAACGGACTTAAACCTCGTTAAATCAAAATTAACCACGGCTGCCACAAACATTGCAACAAGTGGAACACAACTAGAAACAACAAAAACAACACTGCAAGAAAGCATAACTTCTTTAGCTTCAGTTCAAGAATCATTAAATCAAGTAAAAGCTAATTTAGAGTCGCAGAAAATAACAGAAGCAAAAACTATTGCATCTCCCATAACTACCAAAATTGAAAAAGTAGGAACCGCCGGAACTTATCTCAATTACTTATTCCCTGCATTATTAGTGCTGGTCGTTATGTTCAGCTCCCTCCTTCTAGGAACAACATTAGTGATGATGGAAAAAAACAGTCCCGCTTTCCTCAGGAACTTCTTCCTTCCAATCCGAAAAATTACATTCATAACCTCAACATACTTAACAACTTTAATCATGGTTGTCATAGAGATTGCAATCATCCTTGGTCTATCTCTCTTCTTCTTAGAAGAAAGCGCTCCGATTCTTCCCACAATCGCATTGATTCTCCTCATTGCTGCCTCCGTCTTTACCTTCCTCGGCATGATAATTGGATATATCTTCACCTCTGAAGAAACAGGTGTCCTTGCCTCCATCTCCTTAGGAAGCGTTCTGCTCTTTGTCTCCGGCGTCATCTTGCCTCTTGAAGGCATTTCCATCGCATTAAGAAATATCACTTTCTTTAACCCCTTTGTTGTCACAGAAAAACTCATCCATGAAACCTTTTTGTTCAAAACACCCCTAGGTGACGTCTGGGTAGATTTAATGATCTTAGTTGCATATGCAGTAGTATTATTCCTCATCGTCCTCATCTTAGAATCTTTATTGCATAAACATCTGATTCATCGCTTCATGAAACATAAGCACCCTCACTTAAGACAGCAAGAAAAAAAGAACAAGAATTATCTCTAAAATAACACCATAATAAAAAATGTCCAAAAAAACAAAACAATTTTAATCTCCCATTTCTTTCTTAAAAAAAATGCTTTCAGAAAAGAAATTAAGATTACCAAAACTTCTCATCATAACAGGAACCCCTGGAACAGGTAAATCAACCTTAGCTAAAATTCTTGCGCAAAAACTAAATTATGAACGTCTTGATCTTCATAAGCATTACAAAGAATTAGCAACAACGTACAACAAACAGAAACAATGCTACGACCTAAACTTCAAAAAAGTCTTAAAACTCGTAAAAGAAAAATTAAAAACGACAAAGAAAAACGGCATCATCCTCGACTCCCACATCGCGCATCATCTTCCAAAATCAGTAGCCGATCTCTGCATAGTCCTCACCTGTTCCAACCTTAAAGAACTTCAAAAGAGACTAAAAAAAAGAAAATACAGTAAAGAAAAAATCAGAGAAAACCTCGATGCCGAAATCTTTCAAATCTGCTTGACACAAGCGCAAGAAAAAAAACATAAGATTATTACATTTGACACAAGTAAATCCCTAGACATCAACAAAATGTTCTTACAAATAAGAAAATCATCGAAACACTAAATAATCTAAAGAAGCAACCTTTCCGAATAACTCATCGGCACGTTGAGGATAAAATCTTCTCATTAATGCAGCTAAATTAGCAAAAGAATTTGCAAAATCTAATCTCCTCTCTAACTTTAATTGAACTCGATGAAAACCATCATCATCTTCAGTACTTTCTATCACAAAAGATTCTCCGCGAATCGACGCTTTCATATAAACATCAACAACGAGAGACGCGGGAGTATGACCTGGGGCAGTTGCTTGAAATCGAACCTCATTTAATTCATTAAGCCTATAATCAAATCTTTCATCATTAATTAATAAATCAACCGCAGAAACAAAATTGTCAGAACAATAAGAATAGCCCTGGCCAAGAGGAAAAAAAGCTCGTAATCTTCCATCTGGAAATACTCTCTCAGAACCCGTTAATCGCGGATTTGAACCTTTGTCATAAATCCAATATTTCAAAGAAATATCATCCAGTCGTCCATCTTCCAAAACACCATAATTAGTCCGAAAAGTCATCTGGTGATCTGAACTAAAAAAATTCTTATCAACCACCACCCGGAACCTTTTTTCAGGACGACCTTCATCATTAACTCTTCCTTCAGAAGCATAGTACACGGCACAAGAGCCGTCACCAAAATATTGATGCCGTGTTAAATTCTGTCCATAAGGAACAAGTGGAGGAAGAACAACAAGTTCATTCTTGAAAAAAAGAGGAAAATAAAGACCAGTATTTGTCTCATGAATCTCAAGAGAAACACCCTTTTCTAATGGAAAAGGGCCACCAGCGAGAACAGACATTCGATGTTCAAACAAATCTCGTGCTTCCATTTCCAAAACAAAAACAGTTTTCTTTATAAATTTATCATTTTAAAATAACAACCAAACTCAGAAAATAACTCACAAATCTTTATAAACCAACCTTCTCACATTAAAGAAAATGGCAATCTCAGCACAAGAACGTCTGCACCTAAAGAAGCTCGTCAATGAATTAAAAGGCCATAAAGCCCCGCATACCGAGTTTGTTTCCGTTTACATTCCAAAAGATTATGACCTTAACAAAATTATAAACCATCTTGCCGAAGAGCAAGGAACTGCCTCCAACATCAAATCAACTTCTACCAGAAAAAACGTCCAAGGCGCCTTGGAAAAGATGGTCCAGCACTTAAGAAACTTCAAAAAAACACCAGAAAATGGACTTGCTGTATTCTCAGGAAACATCGCCGCAAACGAAGGAAAGAACGATTTGCGTGTCTGGAGCATAGAGCCCCCTATACCATTAAACACGCGCATTTATCGCTGTGACAAAAACTTCGTAACAGACATCCTTGAAGAAATGATGTCAGAACATAACGTCTATGGTCTTGTTGTTTTAGACCGCAGAGACGCCTACCTTGCATTACTTAAAGGCAAAACCATTATTCCACTGCAAAAAACCCACTCGGAAGTCCCGGGGAAATTCAAAGCAGGAGGCCAGTCCGCTCCTCGGTTCGCAAGATTAAGAGAAGAAGCCTACAAAGAACACTTCAAAAAAGTAGCAGAATACATGAAAGAACAATTTCTGCCGCTAGGAAACAACCTCAAAGGCATCATCATCGGAGGTCCCGGCATTACCATCAGCGACTTCATCAACTACGATTACTTAACAGGAGAACTAAAACGCAAAGTGCTTGGAACCAAAGACTTATCCTATACCGAAGAATTTGGCCTGCAAGAACTACTTGATAAGTCAGAAGATCTTCTCCAAGAAGAAGAAATTGCGCAAGAAAAACGTGCCATGAACTCCTTCTTCAAGCAATTTATTGACAACCCCCATAAAACAACATATGGAGAAAAAGAGACCCTCAAAGCATTAGAGATGAACGCAGTTGATACTATCTTCCTATCTGAAATACTTCCAGAAGACAGGATCTTTGAACTCGAAGAAAAAGCCAAAGCAGGCGGCTCAAATGTTAAAATAATCTCTCTTGAAACAAGAGAAGGCATCCAGCTCAAAGAATTAGGTGGCATTGCCGCAATATTAAGATTTGAGATTGAATAAAGATTGAATCAAAAATGATTGACCCAAACAAAGAGATTTTTCGTTGTGGACCAATATGAGGAAGATATTATTACATCTCTGAATTTCCAGATAGCTGTCTAGGTCCATTCAAAAAAAGTATTATGCTAAAAGTTGGCCAGAGTACTCTCTCTCTCTCGACTCAATCTTTCTTGTAAATAATAGCAACCCAAAAAACATATATACCATTTATTCTATCCATACTATCATGGTATTTCATTGGCTCAAAGAATTAATAAAATTTGACCCTTTAAAATCAGCCAAAAAATTAATTGAACAACTTCAGCAAGAATGTTCAATCATAGAACAAAACAGGAAAATAATTTTGCTTCTTGTTCAAAAAAAAGAAACACCTATCCTCTCTATAGAAGAAACAAAACTGTTAAAAAATAAATTACTAAAACCATTAAGAAAATACATCTTAAAACTTCAACTTCTCAGAGAAAAAACCGCTCTGCTTCTTCCAAAAGAAGAAAACCCTCTTCAAAAAGACCTCACCAAAACATCTCAAAATATCATCAAAGTATCAAATCAAAGAAACACTAACTTCACACGAAACCAAACAATCTCTCTGCTCACCTTACTTGAAAAATACCTCCAAGAAAAACAAAATAATCTCCTTAGAGCAAAAGAGCTCTTAAACATAACTTCTGAAAAAACCATCAGTCAAACGGAAATCAAAAGAACAATTCAAACAAATAAAGAGCAAGATAGAGCAACAATAACTGCAAAAATCAACGAAACCATTCAATTAGGAACAACGCTCATACCTTCTATCAAAGCAGCAGTTCGAAAATGGAAATGGACCAAAGGAGATAAGAATTTATTATTAGAAGAGACAAAAAAAGACATTTTTCCGCAATTATCATTATACCTCCAATCGATATTAGACATAAACTTCTTGTTGAAACAACAACCTCCGTTTGAAAGCCCAATAAAAAACGAAATCGCAATAAAAGACACCATCGCAAAGATAAACTCGCAAAACATCATCAAAATAACCGCAAGATCACAAGAACAAAAAACAGAACAATTATTACTGCTCATTCTCACAAACTGCAGGGAAAAACAAAGACATTTAAAGACATTAAAAAGAAAAATAAAAAACTTAGAATTGAGCACCGACGAGACTATTCTCGCCAAAGCCGCATAAAGTAAAATTAAAGAAATTGGAAAAAAATGAACCTCATCCAAGAATCCTACCATCGTTTATTCCCAGAAAAACCCCTCCAATACGAAACAATTGTTGAATACAACCGCAGACTTGCAGATTTCAACGCCAACATCAGATTAACAAAAAACGTTATCAAGCTTAATCTCAATCTTGAGTGGAAAGACATCGACGACGAAATAAAGATAGGATTGACCCAATCACTTCTTCTTAAAATTCTTAAACAAAAAAAAAACACGCCTAACCTTGAACTCTACCATCACTTCATCAAAAGCATTCCAATCTTAACACCAAAAACAGAAACAGATCCGATCCTAGAACCCTCTTTCAAAAAAATAAATCAAACATTCTTTCAAAATGAGATGGAACAGCCAAACCTTATTTGGGGACAGCCTTCCTTTCGCAAACTCGCCTCCTACAACTTTCACAATGATACCATAACCATCTCAACTTTTTTTAAAGACGCAAGACCGGAAGTCCTTAACTTTTTAATGTATCATGAGATGCTCCATAAACATCATAAATTTCATGTCAAGAACAACCGCTCTTCTTTCCACAGCCCTCAGTTCAAACATGCAGAAAAGCAATACCCCCAACATCAAGAGATAGAAAAAGAAATTAACAGGATTATCAAAACCAAGAAAAGAAGTCAAAAATTACCCTTTTTTGACCTATTTCGTTAACAAAAACCTCAAATAACCTCCTTCCTTTTTCGATAGATTTAAAAATAACCATCTTTTTTTAAGACTCATGACAAAAAAGAGTTTTCTATCCTATAACGCGATGGATAAGATAATGAGAGAAGTAGGTGCGCTAAGAGTCTCAGACGATGCAAAGGAAGCTTTAGCAGAAGTTTTGGAACAAAAAGCAAAAGAAATTTCACTTGAAGCAAAAAAACTAGCAGAGCATGCCGGCAGAAAAACCATCACGGAAAAAGATATTCGATTAGCACTCAAATAAAAGGTGAGCTTTATGGACGAACGAAAATTAGTCAGCGTAGGTACATTAAAAAAGGGCGATACGATTATCATCGACAACGCCGCCTGTAAAATAACAGACACAGCAACAAGTAGACCAGGAAAACACGGTCACGCTAAGGTCAACTTGACGGCAGTTGGGATATTAGATGACAAAAAAAGAAACATCGTCATGCCCGGCCATGATAGAGTAGAAGTTCCAATCATCGAAAAAAAATCAGCGCAGATTCTTTCCGTAAGTGGAAAAACCGCAAAAGTCATGGATACAGAAACCTTTGAAACATTAGATATGGACATTCCTGAAGAGCTTGCAAGCCAAGTAAAAGAAGGAGTGGAAGTGCTTTACTGGCAGATTATGGGTCAGAAAGTCATGAAACAAGTAAAGTAAAAAAAATTAAATACACTAAAAATAAATAATAGATTAATATTATTATAGGTGACTCAAAATGGTTAAATTTGAAGAAGCAGGTCAGCGGTTGCTAAAAAACATCTTCGTTTGTAGGTCATGTAAAGCAAAAGTTCGAGCACCAAGCTTAAAAGTAAGCCAAGGTAAAGTAAAATGCCGAACCTGCACCTCACGAAAACTAAGACCTAAACGTAAGAAATGAGGACTTATTTCTTAAAGTAAAGTATTTGTTTAGCTCGTTCGCACAGTTTCCTTGATAACAACCTGATTGGAAACTGTACCAAGCTTATCTTACGAGTAAAAATCCCAATCAGAGCAAGCTGTGGGGCATTCAATAAGAAACATCAATTAGGATTTTTATCTCTTGAAAATGGGTCGCAGCAAGCTGCAGGGTATCAAATTAAGAGGGGAATGAAACAAAGATTTCATTTGTTTGCTGGGTAGATACACCGCCCCTTGGGGCGACTCCTCGTTTAATGCCAGCTGTTCCCAGCAAACATTAAAAATACCAAACCCCTGCGGTGGTAGGGATTTTTATTTCTGTACAGAAAGCCGTAGCTTTCTTATATGAACCAATTTTCATCGAATAAAAAATAGAAAGTAATAAAAAGCCTTAACATTTCATTTTTTTATGTTCGATTCACTTATTTCATTTCTTATAAAATACAAAGCAATTATTTTATTTTACTCAATAATCATTCTTCTTCTAATTATCTTTCGAAAAAAAATAGAAACTCAAGCTAAAATCATCTTCTTATACCGAACTAAATTCGGCCTGAAATGGATGGACAAAACAGTAGACCGTTGGAGACAATGGGTTATTCTATTAGGATATATCGGTGTTGGCGTAGGATTTATTGGCATGGGATTTATCGCCTACACCCTTATCAAAAACCTTTATGACCTTTTTGTAACACCAGCAACAACCCCTGGTGTCTCGCTCGTCCTGCCAGGAATTAATGTCCCGGGTGTTGGCATTCTTCCATTCTGGCATTGGCTCATTGCCATCTTTCTCATCGCGCTAATCCACGAATTTTCCCACGGCATTGTTGCAAGAGCGCATAAAGTAGAAGTAAAAAATACAGGAGTCGTTCTTTTTGGTCCCATTATCGGCGCTTTTGTGGAACCTAACGAAGAAAAGATGAAAAAAGAAAAAGACATCGTTCAATATTCTATTTTCGCAGCAGGCGCTTTTGCCAACATTATCCTCGCTTTTATTGCACTCTTCATCATGGGATACATCGCCATGCCGCTACAAGAAATGATGGTAGAACCGACAGGATTCACTTTTGACTCCCACGTTAACCCCTCCTTACCATTTGCGCAAGCAGGAATTGCGCCAGGAACACTCATCACCGGCATAAACAAGGAAACGATAATTAAATTCGAAGAATTCAGTAAGAGATTAGAAAAATACCACCCACAAGATCAGATAACCATCCAAACTCCGGAAAAAGAATACACAATCATCCTAACAGAAAATCCGATCGATAAAGAAAAGCCCTTCCTTGGCATTCAAGCGATACATAACGAATTTAAACTCAAATCCGCATATGATTATGGTATCTGGAAACTAATCTACAACTTTTTAAATACCATAACTACATTCCTTCGCTGGCTCTTCCTCTTAAGTTTGGGGATAGGATTATTCAACCTGCTTCCCCTGCCAATTGTTGATGGAGGAAGGATGATGCAAACTTTCATGCACAAATTACATGGACAAGAAAAAGGCGAAAAAAGATACAGGCAGATAGGATTATTCTTTTTAGCAGTTCTGCTGCTCAGCTTATTCTTTCCGTTGATAATCAAACTATTCTAAGAATTTATGCACGAAATTGTCGCTGGGTTAAAACCTCACCATTTATGGCAACATTTTTATCATATTTTTGTGTTTTAAGGATTTAAACACCCATTTAAAGCAGGGTAGGACATCACATATTTTGAAAAGCTATTCTGTTTTTACTAAATTTTTAAAAAGAAACAGTTTATCCTATTTTTATGATCAAAGGACAAGTTGTTGCGGGTGATTTTGGTAAGATTATCATGCGGGTGAAGCAAGCAGAAGAAGCGGAGCTGGGTGAACTTGTTGTTTCTGAGGAAAACGGTGAGAAATTTATCCTGCAGATCTATGATCTCGTTTATGGAAGCCAGATTTCCCAGCAGAATCTGGAGCTAGTTGCAGGGATGAACTTAGAAGAAGGCACTTTTTCGATAATGGATGAGAACTTGCGCAATTATCAATTGGCATTTTTAAAACCGGTTTTAACTATTGGAAGTGGGAGCAAGACGTGCAAAAAACTTCCTGCTTTCTTTACCAAAGTCCGGGCAATTACTGCAACAGATCTTTCGTTTATCACACAGCCGCAGCATCCTCTATTTTTAGGTAAGCTGCGAAATGGAAGCAAAGCACTTGATTTTAATGTTTTTTTGCCAGGGAGCGATGTTTTAAGTCATCATGTATTGATTCCGGCATCAACAGGTAAAGGAAAGAGCAATATGATGTCCTGTATGCTATGGGGCGTGGCACACGAGCACTATGCAGGGATGCTTGTTCTTGATCCACATGATGAGTATTATGGCCGCACGGGGCTTGGACTTAAAGATTTTCCAGATAAGAGTAAGATAATCTATTATACGCCAAGCAATCCTCCTGCGGGCGCAAGGTCCCTTAAAGTTAATTTACGCAAATTAAAACCAGAACATTTTCAAGGCGCAGTGATGTTATCTGATCCACAGCGACAGTGTTTACATGCTTATTATCGAAAGTATCATGAAGAGTGGATCAAAGCGCTTTTTGAAGAAAAACGTATTGAAGGGGTTGCATTTCACGAGGATACGATTGCGGTTGTGAAACGACGATTAATCTCTTTGCTACATCTGGATTTAGAGGGCGGGAGATTTATGTGTTCGGGAATATTTGATGATGTTGCTGGAGAAAATACTATTGCTGATATTTGTCTTGATCTGGAGAAGGGAAGGATTGTTATTATTGACACAAGTTATTTTTCTGGTTCAATTGAGATCCTCTTAGGAAGTTTAATTACAACAGAAGTGTTTGAGAAGTATAAGTATTATAAAAAAAGTGGACTACTTGATAATAAACCAGTGATTTCGATAGTACTTGAAGAAGCACCGCGCGTTCTTGGGACGAAAGTTTTGGAGCAGGGGAGTAATATTTTCGAGACAATTGCTCGCGAAGGTCGGAAGTTTAAAGTTGGTTTAGTTGCAATTACGCAACTGCCTTCGGAAATTCCGAAGAATATTTTAGCGAACATGAATACAAAAATCATTTTAGGGATTGAAATGAATTCAGAACGGCAGGCGGTTATAGAGTCAGCACCGCAGGATTTAAGTTGTGATAATCGAAACATTGCGTCGCTCGATAAAGGGGAGGCGCTTGTGACCTCAACATTTACTCGATTTGCAGTTCCTGTGCAAGTACCATTGTTTGGCGAGTTTATGAAGATTAAAAAGGAGAATAAAAATGTCAAAATGGATTATGTTGGGTTTAGTTAATCTGTAATCCTGCTTTCTGATAACATTGCTGTGCCCAAGCTTTTCTGTTATCTCTTTCTGCTGTTGGACTTTCTTGTACAATGTCGCCGATCAATTTCCA
>Ga0233425_10009690_pt1 | contig 12068 bp, 6 predicted proteins | sample Watercolumn_Towu_2_FD_181712 | JGI IMG/M metagenome (GOLD analysis project Ga0233425, IMG submission 181712) | Freshwater microbial communities from Lake Towuti, South Sulawesi, Indonesia - Watercolumn_Towuti2014_140_MG | ecosystem: Environmental > Aquatic > Freshwater > Lake | place: Indonesia...
TGTGCAGGCTGTGAATGCCGGTGCATCGGTCATCAACATCAGCATGGGTTCCTACGGCAACTCGCAGGCATTGCGCGACGCCGTGGCCTACGCCGAGAGCCGCGGCGTGGCCGTGGTCGCCGCCGCCGGCAACGATCATACCAACAACCAACTCGCTTATCCTGCGGCGATCGGCAGTGTCATCGCCGTCGGCGGCGTGGACGCGAAGTTCGTGCAGGCCTACTACTCCAACTCCGGCGCCGGTCTCGACGTTTCTGCACCCGGCGTCGGCATTAAGTCGGCTTACGGGGCGGACATGCTTGTGGTCGGCGACGGCACCTCGCAAGCCGCCGCCATCACCTCCGGCGTGTTGGCTTACGGCATCTCGCGCGGCGCGACCGCGGGCGACGGCGCGGCTGCCTGGTTGCAGCAGAACGCCCAGGCACTCAGCCAGTCGCCGGATCGTGTGGGCGCGGGCATGGTGCAGACGCAGGCGAAGTAATTCTACGCACGTCTCCCGGTTTACGGGAACGGCGGCGGATTGGCAGATGAATACCGGACCATCCAACTCATCCGGCAACAGCAGCGCAACGGACGCGGACCACCACGCACGCGGCGCTTTCCTTGCGCTTGTCTCGACCGCGTTGGTGGCGAGCAACTACATCACCGCGAAGGTCGCGCTCCAGAGTCTCAACCTCGAGACGTTCTTCCTCCTGTGGTTCGCGGCGGGCAGCGCGCTGGCGGTGGGACATCAACTCGTCAAAATGCGGCTCCGGTGTTTCACAGAACTCGTCCATCACGGGCGCGCGCTGCTGCCGATGGCAGCGCTCGGCGCGGTCTCGAACCTGCTCTTCTTCGCTGGCGTCGGTTTGCTCGATCCCGCCATCTCCGCGATTTGCTACCGGACGGAGCTGATCTTCGCCGTGTTACTCGGCATGCTCACGCTCGGCGAGCGGCTCAACCGGATGGAGTGGTGCGGCTTCGCGCTGGTCGTGGCGGGACTCGTGGTCATCTACTACCGCGGCGACGCGACCCTCGGTCTCGGCTCGCTGGTGATGGTCGTCTCGGCGCTCATCGGCGTGGTTTCCAACTGGCTTGCTAAACGCACCGATCCCGGCGTCGAAGTTGGCTTGATGGTGGCCGCGCGCTGCCTGGGGTCGCTGGCGCTGGCGGCGGTCTATGTGCTGGCGACAGGAAGGTTCGATGTGAACGTGCCGCCGCTGCCGCTGGCGATGGTCGCCCTCGGCGCGCTGTTGGGGCCGTTCCTGAGTTTCGTGTGCTACTTCGCGGCGCTGCGCTACATGGATTTCTCCAAGGTCTCCATCCTGCGCAACAGCGAGCCGGTGTTTGCGGCGGTTTATGGTCTCATCTTCCTCGGCTCGCTGCCCGGTGGCCGGCAACTGGCCGGTTGCGCGCTCGTGCTGGCCGGTGTGGTCTTGGTGGCTGTGTTTAGGCCGGAGACAAGAGCCGGACGGCCAACTTCGTGACAGACGGAAGGACGTAACGCGCCAAATCCATCTGACTGGCGACACCGGCCCTTCAACGGCCGCGTGTGTCCTCATCCCCCTTGCGCTTCGCCACGGCTTGACGCAGGAGGTATTCGATCTGGCCGTTGACGCTGCGCAACTCGGCGGCCGCCCATTTCTCCAGTTCCTTCCAGAGATCGGGCGGGATGCGGAGCAGAAACGGTTTGCGTTCTTCCGATGCCACAATCAGTTGTAGAGCGTCCCGGCGTTGATGACAGGCGACGCCTCGGACTCACCACACAACACGACGAGCAGGTTGCTCACCATTGCCGCTTTGCGCTCGTCGTCGAGTTTGACAACGTCCTTCTCGGCCAGTTCGCGGAGCGCCATGTCCACCATACTGACCGCGCCGTGGACGATCTTCTGCCGCGCGGCGATGACCGCCTCGGCCTGCTGGCGGCGCAACATCGCCTGTGCGATCTCCGGCGCATAAGCCAGATGCGTGAGCCTCGCCTCCTCAACGACCACGCCCGTCTTGACCAGGCGCGCCTGCAGTTCCTTCTTCAACGCCACGGCAACCTCCTCGCCACCACCGCGCAGGGTCGTCTCGTGTTCCTCGCCGTGGTCGTAGGCGTAGAGGCTGGCGATGCTGCGAATGGCCGACTCGCTTTGAACCTGCACATAGCTCTCATAGTCCTCCACATCGAATGCCGCCTGCGCCGTGTCCTCCACGCGCCACACCACGACCGCCGCAATCTCGATCGGGTTGCCGCGTTTGTCGTTGACCTTGATCTTGTCGCTGTTGAAGTTGTGCGCGCGCAATGAAATCTTCGTGCTCAACGATTGGTAAACGATGCCGCCTGTGGGCGAACCGATGGCCGTGCCCTTGGTCGGACCGTGCGCGTCCGGCGCGGAAGACTTCAGTGGAATCTTGGCTCGCGTCCGCGAGTAGAACGGATTGGCCCAGTAGAAGCCACTTCGGCGGACGGTGCCTTTGTAGGCGCCGAAAAGGATGAGCACGCGCGCTTCGTTCGGCTGAAGCGCGAAATGACCGCCCAGCATGATGCCGCCGGTGATGGCCAGGAGAATGCCGGTGAGAATCCTGCCGAAAATAGATTCGTCAACGACGCGGCCTTCCGCAGCACCAATGATGGTCATCACGATGGTTGTTGGCCAGCTCAACAAGAGGGCCAAGTTGAAAAAAGCATCGGCCAGCCACTGGTGGCTTGGACTTCCTTCTCGACGCTTGATGGTTTGGTTTGTTCAACAAACATGACGAACTCCTTTCTTGGATATTGTTGTGATATCATAATGAAATCTCTGCGTCCGTCAATATAATTGTTCGCTGAGAACACGTCTGTCCCCGGACGAGTCACGCGCCGACTATGCGCACGGCGCGGGGCGGAAACCGCGCTTCCTGTCGCAAGCTGGCTCGGTTAGCATCGGCGCATGAACCATCGCGCTTTCTTCGCCGTCGTCGCCGCTTCAACCTTTGGCCTGGCTATCACTGCGTCCGCGCTCACCGTCCGCGTGGACCCGGCAGGCGGCGCGCCCCGTCTGCTCGTCAACGGCGAGCCGGTGCGGGCGCGGATGTTCTGGGGCGGGCCTGGCTCGACGCCGCTGAAGCTGACGACAGAATGGAAGCAGATCAGCTTCGAGTTTATTGCCAGCGGCAGCGCCAGCAACGGCACGATGCACTTCCGGTTCGGCAACGAGCCGGGCGACATTTTCCTCGACGACATCCACGTCACCGACCTCGACACGGGCCGCGACCTCATCCCGCGCTGCGACTTCGAGTCGGGGCCGGAAAGTTTCAAACGCGACTGGACGTTCTGGCCGACCGGCGCGGCGAACACCGTCGGCACGCCCAGCGTCGAGCCGGGCGCAGGCCGCGACGTCTCGGCGGCTTTGCGCGTGCGGTTGAAAGCTCCGCCGGGCGGCCACTGGCCCGACTTCCACATCTATCATCATTCCAATCTCGCCATCGCCAAGGACCACCGCTACCGCGTCAGCTTCTGGGCGCGCTCGACGTCGGTGCGGCGGCTGGTGCTGGCGTTCTACCAACCGGGCCAGCACTTCGTCCATCTGGGCGGGCCACCCGACTGCTTCGGAGCGCAGATCAAGCTGGCCGCGGAGGTCGGCGTGAACTTTGTCAGCTTCCCGTGTCCAATGCCGTGGCCGAAACCCGGCGTCGAGGCCGATTGGTCGGGCGCGGACGCGGCGTGCGAGCGGGTCCTGCGCGCGAACCCGAAGGCGCTGTTGCTGCCGCGCGTGGGTATGAACCCGCCGCCGTGGTGGCGCGAGGCGCATCCCGACGACGTGATGCAATGGGAGGACGGCCGCCGCGACCACATGGTGGTGGCGTCGCCGCGCTACCGCCGCGACGCCGCCGAGCGACTTGCCGCGTTGGTGACGCATCTGGAGGAGAAGTTCGGTGAGCGAGTGGCGGGCTATCATCCGTGCGGCCAGAACACCGGCGAGTGGTTCTACGAGGACACGTGGCGACGGCCGCTCAGCGGCTACGCGCCCGCCGACGCGGCGGGGTGGAAAGAGTGGTTGAAGAAACACGGCCGCGCCGACGCGCCCGTGCCGACCGCCGACGCGCGACACGTCGCGCCCGCCGGTGTTTTCCGCGATCCGGCGACGGAACGCACGCTGGTTGACTGGGCTGAGTTCCAGCAGGAGGCGATGGCGGAGTGCGTTTGCGAACTCGCTCGCGCCGTCCGCAAAGCGTCGCGCGGACGCAAACTCGTCGTCTTCTTCTACGGCTACGTCTTTGAGTTTGCCGCGGTTTCCACCGGGCCGTCCGTTGCGGGCCACTACGCGCTCCGGCGGGCACTGAACTGCCCGGACATTGACGTGCTCTGTTCGCCGATCTCCTACTTCGACCGCGGGTTGGCGGAGAGCGCGCCTTCGATGACAGCGGCGGAGAGCGTTGCGCTGGCGAAAAAGATGTGGCTCAATGAGGACGACACGCACACCTATCTCGCCACTGGCACGCCGCCCGGCTCGCGCGACCACGTGACGACGCTGGAGGACACCAACAAGCAACTCGTCCGCAACGTCGCCCAGGAAGCCTTGCGGAATTTCGGCACGTGGTGGATGGATCTCGGCTCCAGCGGCTGGTTCAACGACGCCGGCATGTGGACGGAGATGAAACGCCTGCGCGCGCTCGACGAGCCGCTGCTGAAGAAACCGATGCCGTTCCGACCGCAGGTGGCGGTGGTGATTGACGAGCGTGCGATGCTGCGCGTCGCCGCCGGTGGCACGTCCGTGACGGGGTCGGGCATCTACCAAGTGCGCGAGCCGCTGGGCCGGATGGGCGCGCCTTACGGCCAATACCTCCTCGACGACGTGCTTGCTGGCCGCGTGAAAGCGAAGCTCCACGTCTTCCTCAACGCATGGTCGCCCACCGCCGCCGAGCGCGCGAAGCTGCTGAAGGCCACGCGTGGCAACGCGAAAGTATGGTGCTACGCGCCGGGCTGGTTTGACGGTGACCAACCGTCACTCGAAGCGATGAAACAACTGACGGGATTCGAGATGAAGCTCGTGTCGTTGCCGAAGCCTGCCGTGACACTGACGGAGCGCGGCAAGTCGTTGGGCTTGGAGAAGACCTTCGGCGGTGAGAAGCCCGTGAAGCCGCTCTTCGCCGCTGCCGATGCGAAGCCGGAGGAAATCCTGGCGACCTATGCCGATGGCTCTGCTGCCGTTGCGCTGCGCCGCGCGCCGGGCGGGCTGTCGCTGTTTGTCGGCGCGCCGGGGTTGACGAGCGAGTTGTTGCGGCTCGTGGCGCGCGAGGCCGGCGTCCACCTTTTCACCACGACGGATTGCAACGTTTGTGCGAACGGCCGGTTCCTCTCGCTGCACGCGTCGCAGGACGGGCCGGTAGAAGTCAACACCGGCAAGTCGACGCCAGTGACCGACGTGTTGAGCGGCGAGCCGGTCGCGCGAGGTCCGCGCTTCGCGCTGCCGTTGAAGCGCGGCGACACGCGGGTGCTCAGTTACTAGCCAGCTTGAACAGCTTCACGCCGGGCAACGGCTGGCCCGCAAACACCCAGTCGGTGGATCCCGCGCCGTTGGTTTGGTAGAAGTTGACGAACGCCGGCGGAGCCGCGCGGGCCTCCAGGATCAGGAGCGCCACGTGGTAACGCCTCGCAGCCGCGGCAGCGGCCGCTGGTCCCTCGCTGGCAATCACGACCGCCGGCCGGCCGCAGACTTGATGATACGCCGCCGGATCTAGGATCATCACCGCGGCGCCCTCCGGCATTTGCGGCGCGACCACCGACGCGATCGCCTGATGCGCGCCGCGATAGCCGCGCCACAACCGCGCGGTTCCCATCGTCCAGATGACACTCAGCCCGACGGCGATGGCGAACGCAAACATGACGTAAACCCGGCGGCGTTCTTCGCGCGCCTCCGGTCGCCAGCGCTCGCCCAACCAATCCAGCGCATGATCGAGGCCGACCAGCGAAGCCGTCAGGATGAATGGCAGCAGCGCGCCCACTACGTGGAACGTCGTGCCGTGGGTGCCCAGGAAGGTGTAGACAAGCGAGATGGACAGATAGAGCGTCACGCTGTAAGCCCAGAATGGCCAGAACTCCACGCGGCCGCCGAAGCGCGGTGACGTTTCTCCATCCCGGCGCGCGAGCAGGCCCAGCAGAAACAGCGGCGTCATGAAGAACAACGACGGCCGCGCCCAGAGATCCAGATTCGTCCAGAGCGCCTCCAGTTTGGATTTCGCCAACGGCCACAGTCCCCACGCCGGCGACGGATGGGTGAGGTTCAGGTAGTAGCTCCAGTCCAATCGCTCTGTGTGGAAGGCAAAGAGTTCATTGAACTCGCGCTGAAATATCATCTTCGAGAACCCTCCGGGATCTTGCGCGCCCCGGCTCGCGTGCAGGATCAGCAGCCACGGCGACATCGTCAGCAGCGCCGCCAGCAATCCCGCCGCCAGCCACAGACCGCTGCGCCCCGGACAGAGCCGTCCGCGCCACACGGCGCAGAGCCAGCACAAAGCCATCGCCACGACGAACAACTGCCCGTGCCCGCGCGCAAGGTAAGCCAGCCCGCCGCAGATGCCCGCCGGCACGAACCACCGGGAATCGTCACGCACCGCGCGATACGTCATCACCAACGCCGCCGCGCCCGCCAGTCCGTAGAGCGAGTAGTAATCGGTTCCCACCCAGTGCGGAAACCAGAAGCCGCTGAAGATGGCGAACCAACCCGTCCACCACAGATAGCGGCGCGACCGCGTCAGGTCCCACGCCACCCACCCGGCGAGCGCCACCAACGCGCTGCTGAAGAGCGCCGCCGGGAGTTGCGCCGCGCGCAGGTTCTCGCCGAACACCAGGAACGACATCCACATGCAGACGGATTGGAGCGACATCCAGCAAGCGTCCAACGGATGCTCCAGCGCCGCCGGTTGCGCCATGTAGCACCAGACGACCGTCTCTGTGAACCCGTGGCCATGATAGAGACGGCTGGCGATCCCGGAGTGATAGCAGGCGTCCATGTAGCCCGGCGCGGGCACGAAAGGCATCGTTGCCAGCCGCACTGCGAGCGCCAGCAGGCCCAGCGTTAGGAATGGATGGGCCTCCACTTGCCGGCGCAGCCACGCGCCCGGCGAAGGCGCCGATGATAAAAGGACGCTGCTCATGGGTTGCGGCGGTAAACAGTCGCGAGCGGGTCGGAGTAAACGCGCCGCCACTCCGGCAGCGACGCCAGCGCCTGCGTGAGCGGAGCGTCGGTGGTCAACAACGTCCAGTTCACGCGGCTCGCGTCGAGCTTCTCGCGCCAGCCGGGGCGCAGTTGGGTCATGTCGAGGAAGTCGCGGATGAACGCCTCGCCGTAAAAATCCGTCCGGCCATCCACGAACACCTTGTGCTCTGGCATTACCCACATCAAGTAGCCTCCCCAGACGTGTTGGTTGAGCATGTTGCCGGTGAACTGCTCGGGATGGTGGTGGATGAACTTCACCGCGTTCACCGGCCAGCGATCCGGTGGCATCACCGTCGGCCTTGGCACGCACACGATGGCGGCCAGCACGATGACCGCCACCACCAGCCCGCCCTTGCTGACGGCGTTCACCGCGCTGAGCCGTTCCGACAGCGCCCGCCAGCGTCCGCGCACGCACGCCGAAAGCGACGGCGCAACGATGGGCGCGGTGATGAGCGCCGTCAGCGGGATGTTCCGCACCGCGTAGAACGCGAGGCAGCTCCACCCCGCAATGAGAATGACCGTCGCCGCCGTCAATCGCGGCCGTTGGCGGAGCGTGAGCGCCACGACCAACGCAGCGAGCCAAACGAGGAAGCCGAGCGCATCGGGAGAGCGCAAGTCCATCGGCCGATGCTCGAACAGCAGACCGGTCAAATACGATGAGCGCATGAACTGGATGTTGTGCTGGTGCAGATGCCAGCCGTTCGGGTTGAGCAGCGACACCGCCAGTGTCAGCAGACCCGCCAGCGTCAGCACGCCAAGCTTGCGCCGCGCCGCCGCTCGCGACACCGCCGCCGTCGGCCAGACGCACTCCACCGCCGCGCCGAGCCAGTATGCACCCAGGATGACAAACCCCACGAGAAACGCGCCGTGGAGGTTCACCCAGAACAACATCAGCGCCGCCAGCACCGCCGTGAGCCGCGCCGCGCGACCGTCGCTCTCGAACCGTTGCAGAGCGCCGTTCCACAGCACGACCATCAGGAACGTGAACACGTGCGGCCGGGCCAGCCAATGGATGACGCCCGCCCATGCCGCCAGCAACGTCACGACTGTCGCCACCAGAAGGTCGTTGCCGTCGCGCAACAGTTGGCGGTGCAGCAGCCAGAACGTCGTTGCAATCACCAGCGCGCCGAGGACGCTGAGACCGTAGAGACCGCCGAGCCGGCCCGCTCCCGCGAAGAGGAGTTCCGCCAGCCATTCCTTCGTGATCACCGGCGCGCCCGGCATCGTGTGCGAGTAAGCATCCGCGCGGACGATCTGTCCGCTTCGCAGCATGTCCTCGCCGACGCGCCAGTGCATGCAGGCGTCGCCATCGCTGGCCACCAACGAGATGCGCGACGGCTCCGCCAGCATCACCAACAGCAACGCCAGCCAGAGGCAGGAGCTGAAGTCCGGCATAAGCCAACGTTGGACGGCGGGATTCAGTTTGGAAATGGCGGTCACGGTGGTGTTGCTCGTCGCCGCCAGTATATCGGCCCGCGCGCGCGACGCAATCCAGAGAACCGGTTTCCGCGCTTGACGAATGGACGCAACCACCGTAATCACGACGCATGGCAATACCCTTCCCTCGCATCCAGTGTTTCCAGGAACCCGGCGACCGCGTCGCCGTCACCCGTGACGGCCGCGCCGTGCTCAACTACCACTTCGGCGCGAGCTACCCGCGGCCGTTTATCTACCCGCTGCTGACGCCCCAGGGCCACAATGTTCTCGCCTGCGGCCACTCGGTGGACCTTGTCGGCCACAGCCATCACCGCGGCATTTTCGCCGGCCACACGGACGTGAACGGACAGAAGTTCTGGGGCGACAAGGACTGCCGCTGCGTCCATCAACGGCTGCTCAAGCTCGAGAGCGGCGTGGAGGAGGGCACGGTGGCGTCTTTCAACTACTGGATGGCCGGCAACGCGCCGTTGCTGGACGAGACGCGTGAGTTCACAGTGCGCGCCGACGGCTCGCTGCTGGTGAAACTGGAGGTCGCGGCGCACGACGCGGGGGTGGCGCTTGGCGTGACGAAGTTCGGCTTCCTCGCCTGCCGCGTCGCCAGGACCATCGGTGTCGCCGCTGGCGGCGGGCAGATCACCGACGCGACCGGCCGCGTGAACGAGAAAGCCATCTACGGCCAGCGCGCGGCGTGGTGCGACTACAGCGGGCCGGTGGCTGCCGGCAAGGACGGCGGGCCGGACGTGTGGGCGGGCATCACCATCCACGACGACCCGGCGAATCCGCACCATCCGACGCCATGGATGTGCCGCGACGACGGATGGTTCTCGCCGGCGTTCAACATGATCGAGCCGTTCACGCTCAAGAAGGGGGAGAAGCTGACGCTGCGCTACCGTATCGCTGCCCACGATGGCGCAAAGCCGGCGGCGTAAGCGCGCCGGGTTTGACCGTGGCGGGTCAAACCACGTGCTGCGGCTCGATGATGCGATGCTTCGCGCCGGCGGGAGCGCGAACGGCGGTGGTGCAGCGGCCATCTTCGACGCGCCACTCGACCGCAATGTCCCCGAGCGGCGTCGGGACGGTGCCTTGCGCCCACTCCAAGCCGCACGGTTGCGGAAGCACCTCGAACGAACGCCAGCCGGGCGCGGTGGGCCGCACGCCGAGAATGTGCGTCGTCAGCAGATACGTCGGCCCGGCGGACCAGCCGTGGCACCAGCTTCCCTCGCCGTTCCAAAGCTCCCACCACGTCGTCGCGCCGGCATCAAGCATCCGCCGCCACCGTGCGCGGAGGTAGTCGAGAGCGAACGTATGCAGCCCGGTGGCGTGCAGCGCGCCGAGCAACTGGGAGGAGGCGTAAGGCGAGGCGCACGCGACGACGCCCTCGGGATCGAGCGCCGGGTCCGCGCAGCAGACCGAGCCGAGCGCCGTGCGATGGAACTGCGACGGCGCGATGCCGAAGAGGACGGCGAGCGCATTGGTCTGCTGGCTGACGACCTTGCTGGGATCGTCGCCGACGCGGCAATCCACGTAGGCGGCGTGCTCGTTGTTCCAGAACTGGCGGTGGAACGCGGCCTTCACCTCGCGCGCCTGGGCACGGTAGCGGATCGCCAGCGGACGGGAGTTGACGATCTCGGACAACGAGCCGGCCGCCTCCAGCGCGCGGGCGTAAAGGGCGTTGAGCGTGGCTTGCTCGCCGCGCTGGTCAAGGCGCGACCAGTCCAGGAACACCCAGCCGGGCGTGCCGGCAAGCAGCTTGTTCGGCGAGAGGTAGCGCGCGAACCACTTCAGCGCGTTTTGCACCCGCGGATACAACTCGCGCACCAGGTCGGTGTCGCCGGTGTGCCAGTAATAATCCCAGATGGAGTGGATCCACAGCAGCGACGCGCTGGGCATGTGGCGGTCGGGGAACGCCGTCGGGTAGATGCCGCACACGCGCCCGTCCTCTTCCTGCGATTGTCCGATGAGTCGCAGCCCGCGCCGCATCAGCGCCGTGTCGCCGAACGCCACCGAGTTCACGAGGAACTCGATGTTCGCGTCGGTCCAGTTCAGGGCGCGGTCGCGGCACGGGCAGCTCGTGTAGGCATCCTCCATGTTGAGCCGGACAGTGTCCGCGCCCGTCTGCCAGATGCGGTTCAACAGCGGGTCGCTGCACTCGAACCGGCCGCGCTCCTCGACCGGATAGGTGGAGGCGTTGACGGTGAATTGGTCCAGATGAACGGCGCCGTTCGCGTGGCGGCAGTCAATCTGCACGTAACGGAACGCCCGCCTCTCGAACGGCTCCCACGCCTGCGCGCCGCTGCGCGTCACAAGCCGGTCGGCATAGGCCAGCTCGTGGCGGTTCGGCCGCACCCCGCCGTCGAGCAGCCGTTCGCCGTAGCCGATATCGAGGATCGCGCCCGCCGGTGCGCGCAGTTGCAGCCGCGGATAGCCGGCGACCTCGCGACCGAGGTCCACGACCAGATACTGGCCGTTGCCGATCTCGACCGGGAAATTCTCGTGCAGCGGCAGGCCCGCGCCGCGCTTGGTGAACTCCATCAGCAGCGCCACCGCGCGCTCGCTGCCGCCGCCGAACTGCCCGTGTCCGCGCGTCTCGGTGTGCCGTTGCCACGCCTTCATCTCGTCGCCCCTGTCCTCCATCTCCGGCGGCAACGGCGTGTCGAGCGCCGACTGCTGGTCGTGCGCGCCGTCGAGCGTGTAGGGGCCGCTGATGGCCCAGCCGGGCAGCGCCGGCGAGCCGGTCTCCGGCGGCTGCCACGCGCGCGGCAGCTTGTCAGCCGCGCCGACGAATCGGACGACCGCCTTCCAGTGATGCTGGCCTTGCAACAGCTTCATCACAATCCAGTTCCAACCGGTGCGCAGCGGCGCCTCCACCGTCTTGCGGTTGTTGATCAGGCCCGGCACGATCACCTCGCCGTTCACCCACACCTTGAGCGCCTGCGCGGTCATCAGTTCCACCCGGATATCTTGCGGTTCATCGCTGCGGACGCACGTGCAGGCGTAGGCGACCTGCCAGCTCGTCATGAAATGGTCGGTCTGGAAGAACTGTTGCAGGTCGAGCACCTCGACGGGATGAAGCGACTCGGTCTCACCCGACGCGATGACCTGCGCGCCGCCTGTCTCCGTGTCGCGGAGAAACGGGATCTCGCGCGGCTCGAAGCCGAACCACGGCTCGCACGGCGGTTTGCCGATGACGACTGCCGCCGGCCACTTCGAGTCGTCGAAGTTCGGCTCGTTCCAGCCCACCGGATCGCGCCGCGCGTCGAACACTTCCGGGTAGCCGATCTGCGGCCGCATTCGTGACAGGTCGCGGAACCACGCCGCGCTTTCCAGCGCCCTCCAAGTCCCGTCGGTCCAGACGTTCAACGCGCTGCACTCGAACAAGAACCCGGCGCGGCCGAGGAGGTAGCTGAACGTCCCCTCACCATAATGATGCGCCAGCACCGCCAGCGTGTTCCGCCCCTCGCGCAGGAA
>Ga0233425_10009692_pt1 | contig 12063 bp, 10 predicted proteins | sample Watercolumn_Towu_2_FD_181712 | JGI IMG/M metagenome (GOLD analysis project Ga0233425, IMG submission 181712) | Freshwater microbial communities from Lake Towuti, South Sulawesi, Indonesia - Watercolumn_Towuti2014_140_MG | ecosystem: Environmental > Aquatic > Freshwater > Lake | place...
CTGATGCGGTATGAAGACAAGCATCTGGAAGGTAAATACCCCGAATTTCATGCCCTGATGAACGAATATCGCGATGGGATACTTCTCTTCGACCTCACGGATAAGAACGTCTGGTCCAAGGCTGTGAAAGATACCACCGGGCTTAAGGAATTCTTTGAGAAGAACAAAGGAAATTATATGTGGGAATCGCGGATCGATGCCTCCGTTTATATTGCCAAAGATCCGGACATCCTTACCAAGGCCAGGAATTTCCTGAGCACCGGCCTCAGTGATGACAACATTCTGAAAGAGATCAACGCCGATACCGGTAAAAGCCTGACGATTGAAAGCGGGAAGTTCCAGCGGGCCGACAATCCATACCTGGAGAAGATCAAATGGGAAGCCGGGCTTTCCCCCACCATTAAGTCCGACACCGCATCGGCGTTTGTTAACGTAAGGGCTGTGCTCAAACCCGAGCCAAAGCAACTGAATGATGCACGCGGGCTGATCACGGCCGACTACCAGAACTTCCTTGAAAAGGAATGGATCAGGGACCTCAAGAAGAAATACCCTGTCGTGGTTCACCGGGAGGTTCTCCTAAAAATCAGGTAAGTCTTGAAAAAAAGCTTCGTATTCCTCCTCCTGGCACTGGCCTCCTGTTCATTGTTCAAAAAAAAAAGTGAACGTGCGGTAGCCAGGGTCGATGACGAATACCTCTATGTGTCGGAACTGGCAGGCCTGGTCTCACCGGGAATCTCCAGGGCCGATAGTCTTACCCTGACACGAAACTACATCGACTCCTGGGTTCGCCGCAAAGCCCTGATCCACCAGGCGGAAAAGAACCTCACCAAAGAGCAGACCGACTTCTCCGGCCAGCTCGAGGATTACCGGAATTCCCTGGTGGTCTATACCTATGAAAATGAACTGGTGCGCCAGAAGCTGGATACGGTGATCTCCGATAACGAGGTGTTGGAATACTACGACAGCCATATGGAGGACTTCCAATTGAAAGACAACATTGTACGGATAACCTTCGTACGGATCCCGATGAACTCCCCGCAACTGCGGCACATCCGGCGGCTGTTTTATTCCGACGACGAAGCCGACCGTGACAAGCTGGCCGATCTTTGCGATAAACACAATGTACAATACTACCTCGACGACGGGACCTGGCTGTTGTTCAATGATGTGTTGAAAGAGATCCCGATCCGGACATATAACCAGGAGGAATTCCTGATGAACCGCAGAAACCTGGAAATGGAAGACTCGGCTTCATTGTACCTGGCCAGGTTTGTGGATTTCAAGATCAAGGAGAGCGTGTCGCCCCTGCAGTTTGAGCGTGACAGGATCCGCAGCATCGTACTTAACAAGCGGAAGATAGATCTCCTCAACCGGATGCACCGGGATGTATTCGAGGAAGCCATGAAAAACAAAACCATAGAAATCTATTGATCACCATGGTGCGTATTGTGACCTTTCCGCCCTTCCGAATGTTCCTGGTGTTCCTTCTGTTCCTTCACCTGAGGTGGCCGGCGGTTTCCCAGGACTCCATCGTCGACGGGATCGTCGCAATCGTCGGAGGACATGTCATACTGAAGTCAGACCTCGAAGCCCAGTACCTTCAGTTCCGGGCCCAGGGAAACATCGCGGGAAGCCCGCAAAAAGTGAAGTGCCAGATACTGGAAGGGCTGTTGTTCCAGAAAATGCTGTTCCATCAGGCGGAGGTCGACAGTCTGACCGTGACGGAAAGTTCCCTGAACTACGAAATGGACCGGCGGATGCGGTATTTTATTTCCCAGGCAGGATCTCCCGAACGGCTGGAAGAATACTATAACAAGTCGCTCCTGGAGATCAAATCCGATCTGCAGGAGATCGTTAGGGAACAGATGCTGGGAGAGCAGGAACGGAACAAGATCACCGAGAATGTGACGGTGACCCCGGCCGAGGTAAAAGCCTACTACCGGAAGATCCACAAAGACAGCATTCCAAAGATCGAATCGGAAGTGGAGGTCGGGATCATATCCCGTCAGCCGGCTATCGGGGAAACGGAACGGAAAACCGCCCGGGACCAGTTGCAGGGATTCAAGGAACGCATCATCCGGGGCGACGATTTTGCCACCCTCGCTATTCTCTACTCCGAAGACCCGGGTTCTGCTAAACAGGGAGGGGAACTGGGCATGTTCCAGCGGGGAGACATGCGGCCCCAGTTCGAAGCGGCCGCCTTCCGGCTGAAACCAGGGGAAGTGTCCGATATCGTGGAAACCGATGATGGATTTCACCTGATCCAGATGATCGAACGGCGGGGCGATTTCATCAACGTGAGGCATATCCTGGTGCAACCAAAGGTTTCGCCGGTGGAACTCAGCCAGGCAAAACTGTTCCTCGACAGCATTGCCGGGCTGATTCAGTCGGGGCAGATCACCTTCGACAAGGCCGTTACCAGGTTCTCTGATGATCCTTCAAAGAACAACGGAGGAATGCTGGTGAATGAGGGTTCAGGCAATAGCCGGTTTGAAATCGATCAACTGGATCCAAAGGTCTTTTTTGTGATCGACAAACTGAAGGAAGGAGATATTTCAGCCCCGGTGAAATGGCAGGACCGCGGGAAAGAAATGTTCCGCATCTATTACCTGAAGTCCCGCACCTCTCCCCATTATGCGAACCTGGATCAGGATTATGCACGGATCCAGCAATGGACGATGGATAAGAAGAAATATGAGGTGATACAGGAGTGGATCGGGGAAAAAGCAGTTCAGACATATATTCAGATCATGCCGCCCTGCTCCGAATGTGCCTTTGAAGGAAAATGGCTGAACAGTAAAAGATCCGCTGAATAAAACAAATCCTATGCAATACGCTTCCGATGTCGAAGCCGTCGATGACCTGGTGACCCGGTTTGACCGGATGAAGAAAGAGATCGCCACAGTCATCGTCGGCCAGGATACTGTCATAAAAAACCTGCTGATCTCGATTTTCTGCAAGGGCCATTGCCTGTTAGTGGGAGTGCCCGGACTGGCAAAAACCCTGATGGTGAATACCCTTTCCAAAATACTGGGCCTTACCTACAGCCGGATCCAGTTCACCCCCGACCTGATGCCCTCCGACATCATCGGCACAGAGATCCTCGACGAATCCCGGCATTTCCGCTTCATCAGGGGACCGGTCTTCGCCAACATTATCCTGGCTGATGAGATTAACCGTACTCCCCCGAAAACACAGTCGGCCCTGCTGGAGGCCATGCAGGAAAAATCGGTCACTGTAGCCGGGACCTCCTATAAGCTGGAAGAGCCGTTCTTTGTGCTGGCTACCCAGAATCCCATCGAACAGGAGGGGACCTATCCGCTGCCGGAGGCGCAGCTCGACCGTTTCATGTTCAACATCTGGCTGGATTACCCTTCCTTTGAAGAGGAGATCCGTATCGTCCAGGCCACCACCACCGAAAAAGAGGCAACGCCGTCGGTTGTCATCACAGCCGGGGAGCTCCTCTTCTTCCAGCAACTGATACGGAAGATCCCTGTTGCCGATAATGTATATCAATATGCAGTGAGCCTGGCCGCAAAAACCCGGCCGCGCACTGCGAAAGCCGCTTCATGGATCAACGACTACCTCACCTGGGGAGCCGGCCCGAGAGCTTCACAATACCTGATCATCGGAGCTAAATGCCATGCGGTGCTCTCCGGAAAATATTCCCCCGACATCGAGGATATCCGTGCGGTTGCCACTGCTGTCCTTCGTCACCGGATCGTCCGCAATTACAAAGCTGAAGCAGAAGGAATCCGGGAAGAAGAGATTGTGGGAAGGCTGCTGAAAGAATAGATACCGGATACCGGATGCTCGATGCTTCATCCATGATCTTTGATTCTCAATCCCTGGTCCCTTTCATCAATCATCGGGAATCCGGTAGTGTTTCCCCTGCCACGTATCCCTTCTCTCCAGTTCCGCTTCAATCCGCCGTAGCACTTCATCGTACCGGATGAGATCCCAGCTCAGGTGGTGCAGCAAACGCGGGGGAACCTCGCCGGCAAACCGTTCCACCACGATGGAAGGAGATAGCTGTTCAAGAAACCGGATGATAAAATCGATGTACCCTTCCAGCCCGAACTGGTGAAAATCTCCCGGCAGTTCCAGGTATTCCTTTTCCATCACGGTTCCGCGGATCAGCTGGAGCTGGTGAAACTTCACCGTGTCCAAAGACATCGCGGATATGATTCCGGCTTCCCGGAGCATCTCCTCTTCACGCTCCCCCGGCAATCCGAAGATGAAATGAGCGCCTGTCCTGATGCCCCGCTCCCTGGTCTTTGTGATCATCTCCCGGCTGAGGGAAAAATCGTGGCCGCGGTTGATCCGCCGGAGGGTGTGATCATAACATGATTCCACCCCGTATTCAACCTGGATGTAATGGTGGCGCGCAAGTTCTTCCAGGAGGTCCAGCTTGTCTTCATCGATGCAATCGGGACGTGTTCCGATCACCAGCCCTTCCACTCCGGGAAAGGCCAGCGCCTCTTTAAAGAGCGCTCTCAGCCGTGAAACCGAAGCGTATGTATTGCTGTACGGCTGGAAATAGACCAGGAACCGGGTGGCCCGCCGGTAGCGGAACGCATGAAACCTGATCCCTTTTTCGATCTGAGTGTGCAGGGGTTCATCCGGCCGGCAGTAGGAGGGACTGAACGCTTTATTGTCGCAATAGGTACATCCGCCGGTACCTGCCGTCCCGTCGCGATTCGGGCAGGTAAAACCTGCGTCCGCGACTACTTTCTGAATTCTGCCGCCGAAAGTTTTCCGGATATATTCGGTATAGGAATTGAACCGCCGGTGATGGCCCCAGCCATAGAGATCTGACTTCACACTTCGTTATTCGGGTATTCGGTTGTTCGATCAGATGGCGGATCAAATCCGGGAGAAGGTTACTTCGTCGCCGCTTCCAGCCGCTTCATGATGATAAAGATGAAGATGGCGGAAAGGAGGCATACCGATATGAAGATCAGCCACAGTTGCCAGAGGTCCAGCTTGTCCCAGAAGAAGCTTCCCACGACCAGCAATTTGTTCCCTACTGCGGTTGCCAGCAGCCATCCGCCCTGCATCAGCCCCTGGAAGCGGGGCGGAGCAACTTTCGACACGAATGACAAGCCCATCGGACTGAGGAACAGCTCCGCAATAGTCAGGGTAAGATAGCTGGAGATCAGCCAGTAAGGCGTCACCCGGGACGAATCGGGAACCGGATTGAATTTGAGATTCCCTGTGGAATCGGTGAATTCCAGCATGTGAGGCGAGATCAGGTGGATCGAACCGACAAGGATGATCAGAAATCCGATGGCGGCGATCAGCATCCCGATCCCGATCTTTTTCGGAGTCGATGGTTCCTGGTTCCGTTTCCTCAGCCAGGCGAAAAATCCCATGACCGGGAAGGTAAGGGCGACAATGAACAACGGGTTGAATGACTGAAATACTTCCGGTTGGATGGGATTTAAGTGCTCATAATGTACGATGAAATAGTAGGTCAGGTAACCAAGCCCGGCCAGCATCAATGCACCGACCGCTTTCCAGGCCGCTTTTTTGGCCAGGATAAGGATGAACAGACCTGCCACCGCACCCAGGAAAACCAGCATCGAATCAAGATGGAAGAATATATTGGTGATGGGGCTGACCGCTTTAACAGTGTAATCCCTGGCAAACAAGGTCAGGGTGAGTCCGTTCTGGTGGAACGACATCCAGAAGAACAAGACTACCAGGAAAACCAGCAGCAGCGCAGTAACCTTGGCACGTTCCTCCTTTGTGGCTATCTGGATGATCCAGGCAACGAATGCAGCAAACATGCCAAAAGCGAATGCGATGTCGAAGTTCATGGAGGAAATGAAGTACACGGCAAAGAATATTGCCACACCGGCTACAAGGGCAATGGGTATTGACAGGGGTTTCCCGGCAATCCTGACCTTCTGGCCGCTCGAGCTGTCGGTCACCACGCTCCGCTCTTTCTTCGGAAGGTACCGGTTGAAAATGAGATAGACGAGCAGTGAGATGATCATTGCGCCTGCCGCAATGCCGAATGCGTAGTTATATCCTATAGCAAACGCATCGATATACCGGTTGGCGAAATCTGTCAGATCGGTAACGGGACCTCCTGATACCTGGTCGGCCAGGATTTGAAATGTCTGGTTGTCGGCCAGGGTGCCATTCAGGTGCTCATGGCACATGGCAGGGAGACTGCCATCATGCAGAAAACCACGGGTAGAAAGGAACCAGTTCCGCATCGCAGTGGCAGCAAACGGGGCGAAAAATGCACCGATGTTGATCCCCATGTAAAAGATCATAAAAGCCGAATCGCGGACTTTGGAGTACTGCTCATTGTCATACATCTGTCCGACGACCGCTTGCAGGTTTCCTTTGAAGAGGCCATTCCCGAATGCAATGGTAAACAACCCGATCAGCGTAACGGTCAGCGACATCCCGGGTACCGCCATGATGATGTATCCCGAAAACATAATAATGATCCCAAGCAGGATCACCAGCTTGTACCGGTTGGTCGCATCCGCCACCAAACCTCCTACGAGCGCCAGGCCGTATATCCCGAAATAGAACCAACTGTAATAGCTTCCCGCCTGCGCTTCGGATAATCCGAATTTTGCCTGCAGAAACAATACCAGGATAGCCATCATGGTATAAAAACCGAATCGTTCTCCCATGTTGGCGAAAAACGCCACGTAGAGTCCTTTAGGATGTCCTTTGAACATAACGTATCAGGTGTTTGTGAATAATGAAATGAATTGCCATCAAGGGTAATGCAAAAATAATCAAATTTGTATCCCGGCAACTGTTCCACGGTTCATCCCTGGCGGAAAAGGATTTTTTTGGATGAAGTGTAATAAGAATTCGATATAATCGTCTAGCCGTCGTATGAATCTCCAGGATTTTTCCCGACAGATCCTTCCCTTACAGAATAAACTCTTCCGGTTTGCCAAACGGATATTGGATCACCGGGAGGACGCAGAGGATATCATCCAGGAAGTATTCATGAAACTCTGGGACCGGCGGGATTCGCTTGATGCTTACCGGAGCGTGGAAGCCCTGGCCATGACGGTCACCAAAAACATGTGTTTGGACCGGCTGAAGACAAAGAAATATCCCGTCGACCGGATGGAAGACCATTCCAGATTTCTCGAGAACCTCCCGGAAGTAATGCCGAAAGACCTTAGTGACGAGATACTCCGGGTGAAACAGGCCATGAAGGCCCTGCCACAGGCACAACAGTTGATAATGCACCTGCGGGATATTGAGGGGTATGATTTTGAATCGATCGGTGAGATCCTGGATATGAGCGAAAACGCAGTAAGGGTGAACCTCTCCAGGGCGCGTAAACGGATAAGGGAACAATTATCAGCAAACTTTATATATGACTATCAAAGAAATTGAAGACCTGCTGACCAGGTACGAGGAAGGAACCACCAACCGCCGTGAAGAACATCTCCTCAGGGAATTTTTCCTGGGTCCGGAGGTGCCTCCCCACCTGCAGGAGTACCGGGCGTTTTTCAGGTTTGCCCGGGCCGAAAGCCGGGAAAAACCCTCTTCCGGGCTGGGAATGAAAATCAGTGCCCGGCTGCATGAATCCCTGTCGGTACAGGTAACATCTAAAAGGAGGAGACTGGTCTATACATTTTCTATTGCCGCCAGTATCCTGTTGCTTGCCGGATTGATCTTCACATTCCGTACAAGCCTCTTCCGTGCCTCCCAGCCCTATGGAACTATCACCGATCCGCAACTTGCCTATACCGAAGCAAGCAATGCCCTCCTGCTGGTTTCCGGGAACCTGAACCGGGGACTCGCCCGGATGAACCGCATGCGCTACCTGGATCAGGGGATCCGGCAGGCCCGGTTACTTTCACAATATGATAAATACCAACCAATCAGTATTAACCCCGACGGCCCTGAAAAATAACCGTCATAACCTGTGAAAAAATGAAATCACTTATTGTAAAATCAGCTATCCTAACCATGGTGTGGTTGCCGCTGATGTCGGCAGCCCAAAGCTCTATCGAGAAACTGTATTCGAAATATGCCGGCCAGGAGCATTTTACTTCGGTCAACATCAACAAGGAACTGTTTCAGATGCTCATGACCATTGATGTTCAGGGAGAAGGAACCGAGAAGGTCAAGGAGATCCAGGCCACTATGAGCCAACTGGACGGATTGAAGATCCTGAGTTTTCAGGATTCCACTAATAAAGCCAGGCTTTCGGACATTTACAAGGAATTCAGCAGCCACTTCCCTTCCCCGCCTTACGTTGAACTGATGTCGGTCAGAGAGAATGGCAACAACATCCGCTTTCTGACCCGGCAGGAAACCGACGGGAAGATCCTGGAGGTGGTCATGATTGCCGACGATGACGGGGAAGTTACCCTGCTCAGCCTGGTCGGCCGGATCGACCTTTCCACTCTCTCGAAACTTTCCAAACATATGCATGTGCAGGGAATGGACAAACTGGACCAGCTACAGAAACATCATCCGCCCAAAAAATAACAAGGAAGGTCGTTCTCACCCGGGACCGGTAGAGCAAATGCAGCTGCAGTCAGAGGCCGATCCTCACCTGCAGCTGCATTTCTGCTTTGATATTCCCACTGATCTCCTCCTTACCGCTCCCGATATGGTCGCGATCGAAATAATCGGTAACACCAATCCACACCCATACGCCTAAATGCCGGTTAAACTGCCAGTTTCCCTGCGCTACAAATCGGATCCCACTCCCCAGGCATAAACTGGATGAGTAAGAATACGGCAACCGGGGCTCCCAGGCATATATACGTGAGAAATAGGAAGGAACATCAAACAGCAAAAACCTTCCATCCATACCCCACCTCGATCCAGGCGACCTGTACCGGATATCCTGCCCTGCCACATACCCGGCGGGCTGACGAACACCCCCCATACTTCCCGAACGAACCTCAACCAGCGTATTCATCGACAAAGCTGCACTGACCTTCCAGGTCAGGTCGAGTTTCAGATCCCCGATCCTGTTCTCTGTCAGTGGATCGGTGTACCTGACCGGATCGGTTCCTCCAGTCTGGCACTGCCGGAAACCATAGCGGAGGGATGCTGATAACCGACTGTCGGAATAAACACCCATGGCTCCTGCCTCCCACCCGGAAGAAGGCCCGTCAACCCGGTACTTCAGCCAGGGGAACCGGAAGAGATCGGCATAACCGGTGAACCGGAACCGGGACCAGGGCTGCAGGCTGACCTTCAGATAGCATCCTTCTTCATTGACAGGGGACTGGCTCTGTGATAGGGCTGTCGACAACGGATTCCGGTAGTTCCGGCCGTAATGCCGGTAAAGAAACAACACTTCGCACCCGGGGGCTGGAGACGAAAATAATCCGGCCACTCCGGCCAGCCCACCGTTCATGCTGATACTGAGCTCTCCGAAAAACTGTGAGGAAAGAAACCGGATCCTCCCGTCGATGCCGGCTGCGCCAAACACATTGCCCGGCAGGGAAAACCGGTTGTAAATCACCGGCGCTGCCGGATCTTCTCCCGACCGGGAACCACGGTACCCGGTGATCCCGACAAGAAAGAACTTCCCTCTGACACTCACATGTCCGCCGTACAGTAACTCCCGTATGGCATGTCGTTGTTCGATCTCGGTGGGTGTCCGGTGATACCCGGTTCCGGAAGCATCACTGCGCACCCGGGAAACAAAAGAAGTGTATTCTACCGGACCACTCCGGCAGGTCAGCGAGATTCCCTGCAGGTAGCCGTATTCCCTGACAGATTGAGACGGACGGCTGCCGGAGGCCCAGGTCATTGAGTTGGCAAAGGAGATCCGTGAGCCAAAGGAATTACCACCCACAGTAAGCCCCTGCCCGTAACAGGCCCGGTAATTGCCCAGGACCAGTTGCTGAAGCCACCCGCCAGATCGGTAACAAAGGAATCCGGAATAGAAGTCCATCCCGGCCGATCCGCTTCCTCGGAAAAATTGCTCCCCGGCATCTTTCTCGCCTGAGATCCCCACGATGACCTGGTCGGAGAACGTGTACCTGTACCGGAAATAATACTTCTGCGGATCTCCCAGAAAGTAGTTCTCAGGATCGGCGGCCCGTAGCGAATCATTCTCCGTGTACCCTGCCTGTCGCTGGAATGGCTGCAGGATTCTGACAACCAGGTCATGGTGCCCTTTCCGAAGCAGGTTGCCAGGTGTCAGCCTGATAGCAGGCGGCGAAGCCCCTGCGATCACCAGCGGCATCATCCGCCGGATCGTTACGGAATCAAACCCTTCAATGGCATGTATTTCATTAACGGAATAAATGTGGCCGTACCGGTCGCGGTAGGAAAGCAGGTTCCTGATCTGGCTTCCGGTGAGAAAAGGAATCTTCTCCAGTTCCTTTTGGGATGTGTGGTTCAGGTTGATCTTTCCTGATCCTTCCATCACCTCAAGGACTTCCTCCGGATCAGGATCTGTGACTGATGCCTCTGTAAATACGATCATCGCGTCATCCGGTGTAAAGAGACTGTCGGATTGCGCTAAGCCCGCCAACGGCAGGCAGCCAGCGATCAGACCAGAGAATACACGGAGAAGCATCGTTGGCATAGCCGGCTCAGTTATTACCGAAACAGAATTGCACCGAAAGGGACGGTGAGAATCCAAGGATCATATGATATGCAGTGGCCAGGTCAACCTGCAGTTTCCCCAACCGGAATCCGAATCCTGAAGTGACCGAAAATGGCGATGAGCCGACCCCAAACCGGATACATACCGGTTTAACCAGCCGGATCTCCGTTCCCGCCCGGATCACCAGCTTTTCATCCGGCTCCTTTTCGGCTTCCGCTGTGAAGTATGCTTTATCCCGGAGAGAGTACCCGATGCCAAATCGGAACCGGACTGGAGCTGAAGCGGAAGGCGATCCACTGAATTTTACGGGAACAGGATTACAAACCTGTACACCAAGGATCCACGAGGTCCCCGGCTTGTACAGGAAACCCGCTTCACAGGAAACCATCCCTGCCGATCCGTACCCTTCCCCAATCTGAATCCGGTTGTAATTGAGCTGCAATCCCGCACTGAACCGTTTCCCGAACTTCCTTGCATATGCCAGCCCCGCCTTCATCTCCCCGAACAGCCGGTATCCCGAATAGCTGAGCATCAGCCCGAAGGCCCCCGGCTTCCCCGACCAGGAAACCGCAACCGCTTCAGTACTCAGTTCGCTCACCAGGAATTGATTTCCGGCGTAAATACCGGTTGCCCAGCCCCGGAACCAGGCGAGCCCCGCCTGGTTCGTACTGACTGACCAGAGATCAACGGCGGTGATTCCGCAGCCACCCATAGCCGAATTACGGGCCCCTGGAGCAGGATCCATCCCCGATGCCGGTACCTGACCTGCGAACCATAAGGACAGGATTAATAAACCTGGATTTTTCATCGGTTTTTTAACCATTAATCGGATACCGGGGCGAAAGGTTATACATGGGTGAAAAAAAGTATCTTTGCTCAAACGACTCGTATGATTGAACGAATTTTATCCTTTCTGAAGGAGCTGGAAAAGAACAACAACCGGGAATGGTTCCGGTCGAATAAACGGTTTTACGATGAGGCCCGGACCCAAATGGAAAACCTTGTGAATAGGGTGATTCCCGGGATCGCGCGGTTTGATCCCTCCGTGAAGCTGGTGGATCCTGCCGATTGCATGTTCCGGATATTCAGGGATGTACGTTTCTCGAAAGACAAATCTCCCTACAAGACCAATTTCGGCGCCTGGATCACCCGGTCGGGCAGAAAAAGCTGCGGCCCGGGGTATTACATTCACCTCCAGCCCGGACGATCCTTTCTGGCCGGCGGAGTGTATATGCCCGATCCCGTCACGTTAAAAAAGATCCGGCAGGAGATCTATTACAATCCTGAAGAATTCGGGAAGATCCTTGAAAACCAGGCATTAAAGAAGGTCACCAATGGATTGGATGATATGGACCGGCTGAAGAATGCGCCCAGGGAATTTTCCCCCGGTTCTCCTGGGATAGAATGGCTTAAAAATCGTCATTATACAGTATCCAGCCAGTTGCCAGACAAACAGATCCTCGATCCTGCCTTCCCCGACATTGCTG
>Ga0233425_10009693_pt1 | contig 12063 bp, 10 predicted proteins | sample Watercolumn_Towu_2_FD_181712 | JGI IMG/M metagenome (GOLD analysis project Ga0233425, IMG submission 181712) | Freshwater microbial communities from Lake Towuti, South Sulawesi, Indonesia - Watercolumn_Towuti2014_140_MG | ecosystem: Environmental > Aquatic > Freshwater > Lake | place...
GCCGCATGTACTCGGGCACCCGGGACATCGCCCGGGGCATCGGCGTGCAGGGCGCCGTCGGCTGCTTGGACGGGAGCCAGGTGGTCGACTGCAGCGACGACAGCTCGCTCGCCACCCACCCCATCGCCTCGGACGCGGCCGAGCCGCTGCTCGAGGCCATCGAGGAGTTCGATCCGGTCACTTTCCTGTTCTCCGAGGACTCCATTCTCCACGACGAGCGCGGCGACCCCTTCCTGCCCTTCGTCGGCCTGTGGTCCAAGCGCTCGGTGCGGCTACCGCGCGTGCTCGACCCGGCCCACTTTTACGACGAAAGCTCGGTGGCGGCGCTGGTCTCCCTGGGCGACGAGCCGCAGATCCGCGGCGCGGCGCAGCGCATCTTCGAGCGCGTCGGCACGCACATCCAGATCGGCTTCTTCTCCGTGGCCCGACACGAGCTCGACGCCCGCTGGGGCATGGTGGTGCGAGCGGCCGGTGTCAGCAAGGCGACGGCGCTCGGTCGCATCGCCGAGCACTACGGGGTCACGCTGGGAGAGACGGTCGCCGTGGGCGACTGGATCAACGACATCTCCATGCTCCAGACCGCGGGCCGCAGCTACGCCATGGGCCAAGCGCCGGCCGAGGTGAAGGCGGCGGCCAGCGAGACGCTGGAAGCGGACTCGTGGACCGGCGGCGGCATCGAGGAAGCTGCGCGGCGCGCGGGTTTGCTCTGAGCACTGCCTGGGGCATGCTAGGCAGAGCTTCAGAGTGGCCGACCCGAGCGAAGACAGCGCGCCGAAGCGCCCCATCTACCTGGTGATCGCGCTGGTCACGCTGTGGCTCGTGGGCATGACCACCGCCGCCGAGGGCTTCGCGGCCATCGAGATCGTGCGGAACCCGTTCTCGCCCGCGTTCGGGTCGCTGCGTGCGGGGGGCACCGAGGAGGCCTTGCTCACGCGCGCGTTCGCCGACGGCGTAGCATCCATTGCCAGGATCGCGCTTCCGGTCGGCGTCGCGCACGTCATCTTGGGCGCGATGTTGGTCGCGGTGAGCAGCAAGGCGCTGTTCGCGCGGCGGGCCTCGCCGTGGTTCGCGCTCCAGGTCATCGCCGCGAACATGGCGGTCTTGATCGTGGGCTACGCGCTCTACCTGCCCGTGCGCGGTCGGGTCGTGGACTCCATCGCGACGAGCGGCCTCGAGCAGCGACCCGCGGCCATCAGCCCCGCCGACTTCGACAAGCTGGTGCGGCTGAAGTACTGGTGGACCTTCCGCTTCCGCCTCGGCATCCAGCTCGCGGTCCTGGGCCTCGGTGCCCTGGCGGTCACGCGGCGAGCAGCGCGCGAGGTCTTGGCGCGGCCCGAGCCGAGCCCGTCCGAAGAGAGCTGAAGAGGGCCGCGTGGGGAAGATCCGCATCCTGCCCCTGGAGCTCGCGAACCAGATCGCCGCCGGCGAGGTGGTCGAGCGGCCGTCGAGCGCGGTGAAGGAGCTGATCGAGAACGCGCTCGACGCCGGCGCGCGGCGCTGCCACGTCGAGATCGAGGCGGGGGGCGTGGGCTTGATCCGCGTGTCGGACGACGGCAGCGGAATGAGCGACGATGACGCGCGCCTGGCCGTCGAACGGCACGCAACGAGCAAGATCGCGTCGCTCGCGGAGCTGGGGCACGTGACCACCTTCGGTTTTCGGGGCGAAGCCTTGCCGAGCATCGCCTCGGTGAGCCGCTTCAGCCTGACCACGCGCCCGCGGGAGAGCGACGCTGGTGTGGAGCTCGCCGTGGAGGGTGGCTCACCCGCGAGCGCGCGGCCGGCGGGTGCGCCGGTCGGCACCACGGTGGAGATCCGCGACCTCTTCTACAACGTGCCGGCGCGCCGCAAGTTCCTGCGCTCGAGCGGGACGGAGGCGGGGCACGTGACGGACGTCGTCGAGGCCGCGGCGCTGTCGCGACCCGACGTGAGCTTCACGCTGGTGCGGGACGGGCGCCCGGTGCGCGAGTGGCTTCACGCCCCGAGCCGCGTCGAGCGCGTGGCGCAGGTCGTCGGTGATGACCAGCTGGCGCGTTGCGCGGGTGAGCGCGGGCCGCTCTCGGTAGAGGCTTTTCTCGGGCGCCCGGAGACGGCGCGCGCGGGCGCCGGCGGCCTGCGCCTCTTCGTGAACGACCGCCCGGTGCGCGACCGCGCGCTGTTGCTGGCGGTGGCTCAGTCCTACGGCAGCGTGCTCGAGCGCGGGCGCTACCCGCGCGGCGTGGTCTACCTGAGCATCGACCCGTCGCTGGTGGACGTGAACGTGCACCCGCAGAAGTCCGAAGTGCGCTTCGCCGATCCGCGCGCCGTCAACGACGCGCTCTACTCCATCCTTTCGCGGGAGCTCTCGACCGCGTTCTCGCTGCCGCCCGCGCGGCGCTGGGGCGCGCCGCGCAACGCCCCTGCACCCGCGCCGGCGCCCGCGCCGCCGCCCGCGCCCGCGCCGCCGGAGGAAGGCGACCCGTGGGGCTTGGGCCCGTCGGCGTCGGGTCCGACCACGCCGGCCGGACCGCCAGCCATCCCTCCAATGGCCGCGCCCGAAGTGCTGTCGGTGCCCTCGTACGATGTGCACACGGAGCCGCTGGTCGCGGTGCAGGACTCGGCGCGCTCGCCCATCCGCCCGCGACCGGAGATGCGCTGGGCAAACCTGCGCTTCGTCGCACAGGTCCGGCACACCTTCCTGGTGTGCGAAGCCGATGACGGGCTGTACGTCCTCGATCAGCACGCCGCGGCCGAGCGCGTCATGTTCGACAAGCTGCGCAAGGCGTACCGCGCGAGCGCGGTCTCGTCTCAAGCGCTGCTCTTTCCGGTGATGGTCGACGTGACGGGCGCCGAGGCGGACCTGGTCGCGGCCCGCGCGGACGAGATCGCCGCGGTCGGCCTGGATCTTCGGGTGCGCGGGCCAGAGACCCTGAGCGTCCACGCCGTGCCCAAGCTGCTGCAGAAGGCCAGCCCCGAGCGACTGGTGCGCGATCTCTTGAGCGAGGTGATGCGCGGCGGCGGGCGCGGCTTCTCGGACGCGGTGGATCTCGCGCTCGCCACCATGGCCTGCCACGCGTCCATACGCGCCGGCGACCCGCTCTCGGCGAGCGAGGCCTCGGCGCTGTTGCGAGCGCTCGACGAGGCCGACTTCGCGGGGCACTGCCCGCACGGCCGACCGGTGGTGACCTTCACGGGCTGGAACGAGCTGGATCGTCGCGTCGGACGGCGTTGATGTCGAACGAGCTCCTGGTCGTGGTGGGGCCGACGGCCTCGGGCAAGACCGAGCTCGCGGTGCGACTCGCCGAGACCTTCGGGGGTGAGGTCGTCAGCGCCGACAGCGTGGCGGTGTACACCGAGTTCGAAATCGGGACGGGGAAGCCCAGCGCGGCCGAGCGCGCGCGCGCGCCACATCACCTGATCGACGTGGTCGCGCCCCTGGAGCCGATGGACGCCGCGCGCTTCGCGGAGCTCGCCGACGCGAAGATCCGCGAGATCTCCGCGCGCGGGCGCCGGGTCATCGTTTGCGGCGGGACGTTCCTGTGGGTGCGCGCCCTGCTCCACGGCCTCGCCGAAGCGCCACCGGCGGACCCCGCACTCCGCGAGGCCCACCGCCAGCGCGCGGAGACGGAGGGACGCGCGGCGCTCCACGCGGAGCTCGCGAAGGTCGACCCGGAGGGCGCCGAGCGCCTCAACCCCAACGACTTCGTGCGCGTGAGCCGAGCACTCGAGGTCTTCGAGCTGAGCGGGACGCCGCTCAGCCGCTGGCAGGCGCAGCATGCGTTCCGTGGAGAGCGCCATCCGCATCGGCTCGTGGGCATCCGCCACGCCCCCGAGGCCCTCGACGCGCGCATCATGGCGCGGCTCGATCGCATGCTGGATTCGGGCTGGGTCAGCGAGGTCGAAGAGCTCGTGGCGCGCGGGTTCGCGGAGGCCCGAGCCATGCGTTCCGTGGGTTACAAGCAGGTGTTCGAGGCGGTTCTCACCGGGAACGCGGGGGAGCTGCGCGATCGCATCTACCGCGCGACGCGGGTGTTCGCGCGGAGACAACGCACGTGGTTGCGCGATCAGCCGGTCCAGTGGCTGACGCCCGAGCGAGCCTCGGCTGGCTCGCTCAGCGACCTAGGCTGAGCGACGCGTCGAGGAGCTCCGCGAAGCTCTGCGGCTGGAAGCTGCGCGCCGCGCTGACGAAAGCCCCTGCCGGAGCCGCCGTCGCCACCGCCGGTCGCTTCACGACCTGCGCCTCCACTGCCTTCGGCAGCGGAGCTTCTTCGCGTACGAGGTGGACCGGCGGCGCTTCGGCCACCGGCTCGCCGAGCTCGAGCTCCGCGGGCTCCGCCGGCTCGAGCTCGACCGTTGCGCCGAGCTGCGCCGCCGTGGGCTGCGTGCCGGAGAGGATGTCGGCCTCCCGAACGTCGTCCAAATCGGGAACGGCAGGGGCGGCGATACCCTGCGGCAAGGGTGCAGCCTGCGGCCCCGACTCCGGGGGAGGAGTCTTGAGCGGGATCTCTCGACCCTCGTCCATCTCCACGGCTTCGGCTGCGCCGGCCAGCGCTTCCCCGACGCTGCCCGCGATGGGCCGGCGCGACGAGGCGGGGGGCTCCTCGGCCTCCTCGGCCTCCTCGGCCTCCTCGGCTTCGGCCGCGGCCTCAACGGCCTCCAGCTCGGCGGCCTCGGCCTCGGTGATGTCGACGATCTCCTCTTCGAGCAGATCCAGGTCCTCGATGCTGGCTTCGCCAGCTTCGATGAGGACCTCTTCCTCCTGGGCGGGCTCCTCGATGGCGCGCACCATCGAGGTCTCTTCCGGAGGCGGCTCCGGCGGTGCCGCCTCCGGGGCCATGAGCACGGGCTCATCCATCGCGACGAGCTCTTCTTCGGGCTCGGGCTCGGGCTCGGGCTGCGCGGGTGCGGGCGCGGGCGGCGGGGGCATGGCCACTGCGGCGCTCACGCGCGGGCGCGCCGCGTTCCGTTGCACGCGGGCGAGCAAGCCTTGCAGACGACCGATCTGATCCTGGCTGCTCATCAACCTGCGCCTCCCTCGTGCAGCCGCGCGATGGCGTCACCCCAGGTCTTGCCCTCGGCAAGCCAGGCTCTCACCTTCTCGGCCCCGGGAGCCCCGACCATCAAGAAGCGGACGTGGTCCGCGTCACGCCCCAATAGGACCGCGCGTCCGTCGCGTCCCATGCAGCGCTGGAGCGCGCCCTCGAGCATGGCGCCAAGGAGAAGATCGCCTTGACCAGCGAGCGGTGAGCCCTCCACCACGAAGACCAGGGCCTTGCCCCAACGTTCGAGGGACAGGTTGCCGAACCCGAGCAGCGCGAGGTTGCCGCCCAGGTGCTCGACGAAGCCCTCGACCGAGATGTTCTGACCCGAGTCCCCCCAATGCGCCGTGATCCGCAGCCCGACCTCGGTGCCCAACCGACGACCGAAGTCCGTCAGCGAGTCCGAGCCGGCGTGCTTGCACAGCTCTACCAACGCGTCTGGAGGCACCAGCAGGCGTGGACCCGTTCCCTCCAAGTGCACGGATCCGCGCCCCAGATCGAACTTCACCGAATGGGACGGGTCGAATCGCGGAACGGCCATGCTGCCTCGATGTGCGGGAGCCCCTCGCCGGGTGTGCCAGTATAGGGCGGCCGTGCGCGAGCGTGTCAATTCTCCTTGGGATCTCCGCGGCGTCGGCGTCGCGGTGACCCTCGCGCTGACGCTGCCCGCGAGCGCGCAGCCCGCCCGCGAGCGTCCGTTCTTGTTCGGGGGCGGCTCGCTGCCCAAGAAGGCGCCGACCCAGACCGACCCGTGGCTCCCGACCGGAGCGAGGGTGATCTCCCCCGTGGAGCGCCCCGCTCAGCGCGAGCCACCCGGTTGTTCGTTCAGCGTTCCGGTCTGCGTACACCGCGGGCCAGGGGTGACTGAAGCCCGCGCTTCGGAGGCACTGGCGGGGCTGGAGCGGGCCTATGAGCGACTGGTCCGGGTGCTGCGCCTGCCCGCGCCGGCCTCGGACGCGGGGCAAGGCGGGAGCGACGCGCTCGACCTGTACCTCGACGCTTCCCCGACGCGACTCGGCGTCGGCGCCGAGCCCTTCGCTACCCTGCGCTTCGACCGCGCTGCCGCGTTCTGCGTGATGGGCGCTTTCGGTGACGTCCAGCGCGAGGCGGCGCTGTGCCTCGGGGAGGCCATCGCGCTCGCGCTCGACCCGGCGGAAACGCCCCACCTGCGCCGAGGTTACGCGGCGCACCTCTGGAGCCTCACCGCCGCGCCGTCGAGCGCGGATCTGGAAGCCATCGACGATGTGCAGGCGAACCCCGAGCGCGCCATCGCGACGCGCGAGAGTGGGCCGACCTCCGAGGGGGCGGCGCTCTTGTTCGAGTACCTCGACGCGAGCCGCGGCGTCGGTCACACCGGCACGTTGGCCACGAGCCTGATGTCCATCGCCGTCGACAAGACCGAGCCGCGCGCGCTGCTCTGGGACAACTCGACGGATGTGTTCGACGCGCTCCGCCGCTCGCTCGAGGACAGGCCGCGAGATGCCGCCCTGCTGTTCGCCGATTTCGCGGTGAGCCGCGCATTCCTGGGCGCGCGCGACGACGGCGCGCACCTGCCCGCGCTCGAGTGGGCCGGAGCGTTCGGGCGCCCGCGCTTCGACTGGTCGCTCAAGCTCTCGAGCTTGCCCCGGCGGGTCGCCTCGCTCCGGCCCATCGAGCCCACCGGTGTGATGTACGTCTGGCTCGAGCTCGACCAGGATCTCGGCGAAAAGGAGCTGGGCTTCCAGGCCGAGTGGGAGTCCCCGGTGTCGTTCCAGTGGGCCCTCGTCGCCGTCGACCAAGAGGGTCAGGAGCTGAAGCGCATCTATGCGCCCTTCGTGGAGCGCGGCACTCAGGTGGAGCAGTCGCTGTCGGATCTGAAGGGCGCGCGCGGCTTGCTCATCGCGGGCACCAACCTGGGAGGCATCTCCCTCGCTCACCCGTTCGACCCGGACTACGCACCGTTCGAGCCCCACGCCTGCACGGTCTACCTGACCAAGCTCTGACTCGACTTTCGCTGATCGCGAAAGCCTCGGGCTACCGGCTTCAGGCTGCAGACTTCAGCAGAGCGAGGACGGAGCGAGCGGAGAACGTCGAACGGACACCGGAGGCGCTTCGACCGAAACCCCCGGCTCCGAAACCTGAAGCCTGGAGTCTGAAGCCCGAAGCCACGAGAGTTGCGCCCGACAAGGGCGAAACTCGAGTCTGAGCGCTAGGGCTCGAACGTCAGGGGCAGCTCGAGCTCGTCGTCTTCGTCCCGCGCCGGCGCGAGCTTCGTCTTCTTCGCGGCGTCGAGCACGCAGCTCTCGAACGCGGCGCTGGCGAGCTCGGGCGAGCTCTGCGCGCGCAGCACGCTGGCCCGCACCACCGCTCCCGCCGCATCGGCCGCGAGCCGCAACGTGAGCTTCCCCTTGATGCCCGCCGCGTGGCGCGCGTGACACTCCTGCGCCGCGGTCCCGATGCGGCGGATGCCCGCCGTGCGCGGGTCACCAGCGGGCGCCTCGACGGGACCCGCGTCGGGCTTGGGGGCAGCGAGCGGGTTCGGTGAGGAGAGCGGCGGGGGCGCGGCATCGGCCACGGGACGCGCGACGGGGGCGGGAGCGGCCGCAGGCGCCGCCGTCGGGGCCGTGGTCGCGGGCGACCGAGGCTCGGCGGCCGCGCTGCGCGGCGGGGGTGCGGGCTCGGCGCAGCGCCAGAGCCCGAGAAGCAGCAGCGGGAGAAGGCGTCTCACTGGCGCCTCTGTCTGTTGCGCCGACGCCAGCCGAAGATCGAAAGCAACACCAGAAGCTCTGGAGCGAGCGCGCTGCTGCCGGGAGCGGACGAGCAGCCGCCACGAGCGTCGACGCCGCCCTCGGCCACCGAGCGATCCACCGCGATGGGCACGGTCCGGCTCAGGAAGGGCTGGCCCTGGAAGCTCAGACTGATTCGAAGGCTGCCGCCGCCGGTGCCCGAGCCCGCGGCCACTGAGAAGCGCCAGAGCCCAGGCGCCACGCGGGTGAGGGGCGTGGTCACGCGCGCTCCGGACACCGAGAGCTCGAGCGCCTTCGGGTCGAAGCCATCGACGATGTTCTCTTCCGCCGAGCGCAGCTCCAGCAGCACGTCGAGGGGCCAACTCGGGTCGGGGTGCGCGTAGGAGCTCGCCAGCGCGAGCCAGCTCTCCGACGCGTCGGGCACCGCGGCGAGAGGCGACTTCGCCGAGTCCATCACCGCCAGCGTCCCGATGAGATCGAGCTCGCCGGGTCCGATCTGCTGCTCGAGCGGCACCTGTCCGTCGAGAGCGCGCGCCCCGGCCTGGAGCAGCGTGCGCACGGCGTCCTGGTCCAGCGACGGGTCACGTTGGAACAACAGCGCGACGGCCCCCGAAACGATGGGCGCTGCCATGGATGTCCCGCTCGAGAGCGCGTGGAAGTCGTCCACGACCAGACATGCCGGCCGCGCGCCGCACACGCTGCCGCCCGCGAAGATCCCCGAACCGCCGTTCTTCTCCGGGTCCGCGAGCCCGGACATGGCGCCGATCACGAAGGCCCCGGGCGCGACGATGTCGGGCTTCATCTGCCCGAGCGCGTTCGGACCGGATCCGCTGAAGTACGCCGCAGAGTCCGAGACCGGCGGGCTCATCGCGCCGAGCTTCTCCAGCACCACCTTCTCGCCCTCGCGGTCCTTCCAGAGCACGCGGTTCACGGTGGCGCCGACGGAGATCAGCGCCGCGCCAGTGGCTGGGATGCCGATGGTGCCTTCCTTGCTCGCGCGGGGGAACAGCGCTCCCGCGCTCTCCGCTCCCGGGCTGAGGTCTCCTTCGCTCTGCAGCCACAGCCGCGCAGTCCCGTGTCCCTCGAGGCGCACCGCAAAGGTGGAACCGGCGGACCACGTCCCCTCGATGATCACCACGGCGCCGTTCGAGCCCTGGGTGATGGGGCTGCCGGCTCCGATCATCTGGTTCAGGATGGTGACCTCGACGCCCTTGTCGGAGTAGGTCGCTCCCTCGCCCGGCGGCAGCGGATCGATCCACTCGCCGTCCGAGTCGTCGAGCCCGACCTCCAGGCGGTCACCCGGCCGCCCGCTGATCCAGACGTAGATCGTCGCGTTGGTGCTGCTCTTGCCCACCGACGGGGTCAGGATGGGTACGCGCACGCTCGACTCGCGGGGCACGTGCACCTCGGTGTGGATGCCGAACGGCGCGGGATAGCTCGGCGAGATCTGAGCGTAGACCCCGCCGCTGTTGCCGGCCGCCACGACGATGGCCCGGCCAGGCGCGCCGGGGCCCACGAACTCGGCGAGCCCGCGCTCGAGCGCGGTGAGCCCGTCGTGACCGCCGAAGTCGCTGCCCAGGCTCAGGTTCACCACCGCGGGCATGCCGAGCTCCTTCGCGCGCTCGAACACGAAGCGGGTGGCGAGGAGCACGTCGGGGTCCAGGATGGATCCGTCGCCGCCGCGCGTGACCCGCACCCCCACGAGGGTGGCCTCCGGCGCGATGCCCACGTACTTGGGCGGGTTGGTCGACAGACCGTTGCCCGCTGCGAGCGACGCGACGTGGGTGCCGTGGCCGATGGTGTCCCGCGGTAGCTGAGCGGAATCCTCGGCGATGAGCTGGTCGAGATCCGCACCGGTGAACACCGCGCAGGAATAGCTCCCGCCGCCGCAGCCGAGCTCCGCCTCGAGCCCTTCGTGGCGGCCCAGGGGCGGGCGCGAGAAGTCGAGGGCCCAAGCCACGCGCGACTTGCCGGTCGCGTCGCGGAGGTCGGGATGCTTCGGGTCGAAGCCCGTGTCCACGATGCCGACCACCACGCCCTTGCCGGTCAGGCCGGTCAGGTCCCTGAACAGCGCCGCGCGCGTCGTGTCGTCAGCGGCGTTCAAGAGCGGGCGACGCGGGGGTGCCCAGCTCACCCTCCAGTCCGGGTGGGCGCGGGTCAGAGCGGCGATCGTGGCGACGCTGCCATGAAAAGCCGCAAAGCCCGGCGCGAGGCTGACCAATCCGGGCGGCGCCGGCGCCTGGCCCGGCAGCTCGACCACGACCGAGAGCGGGCGCGCCGGAGCATGGGATTCGAGAGCGCGCGACAACAGGCGTGCGTCGACCTGTGCGCGCCCGATGCTGCTCAGGCAGAGCGCCCAGGTCGCGGCTCGAAGCATCGGATCCAGGCGCACGCGCGGGATCCTAGCGCGTCAGCGCTCATCGGTCAGGCTCTCGACGAGGCGCTCGAGCTCGGCCACGCGGTCGGCCGAATACCCGACGAGCACGTCCCGGACGATGCCGCGCTTGTCGATGACGAAGAGCGTGGGCAAGGCGTTGGCTCGGTACGCCTGCGTCGTCTTGCCGCTGTGGTCCGACGCCACCGGGAAGCCGATGCCGAGCTGCTGCGAAGCGTGGGTGGCGGGGACCACCGCGTCCATGGTCACACCCAACACGACGACACCCTGCGCGGAGAAGCGGTCGTGCCACGCGTTCAACTTCGGCACCAGGAACCGGCAAACGCCGCACCAAGGCGCCCAGAACTCGAGCACCACTACACGACCGCGCAGCGCACTCGAGTCCGGCTCGACGCTGCCCTGCACGGTGTCGAGCGACACGAGGCGCGGCGCCGGCGCCCCGACGAAGGACATCTTCATCAACCCGCTGTCGTCGGGCGCGGCGCCGAGCTCTGCGGCGAACAGTCGGTGCGCGGCGCCCCGGCGCACGACCACCGGGACCCGCGAGCCGGGCGCGCGCGCGCTGACCAGGCGAACGACGTCATCGGGGCCGAGCACTGGCGCGCCACCGAGCTTCAGGATGCGATCGCCAGCCTCCAGCCCCGCGCGTTCGGCGGGTGAGCCGCGAAGAATGGAACGCACCAGCACACCACCCTCGGCGTCCGGTGGAACGGCGACCTCCACACCCAACCATCCCCGCGCGGACAGCTTGGGTTCATCCTCGCCCGGCCCCGCGCTGGCTGCGCTCGGCACCTCGCCATCGCTCGCGTGCGAGGCGGGCTTGGGCGGTGGCATCGGCGTCGCGCAGGCGGCGAGCAGGGCGCACAGCGCGAGGGAACCGCGTGACATGCTTGCGCTCGTGGTACCATGCGCTCTGCCTGCGCGCAGCCACACCGCTCCTGTTGCTCACTTGCGCCGCTGCCTGTGCTGGCAGCCCGCGGCAAGACGCCGAGCCCGATCACACGCCGCGCGCGCAGGAGCCGAAGTCCCGACCTGCCCCGCGCTGGCCTCGTTTCGACGAGGTCGCGGGCTGGCCGCCCATCAACCGCGAGCCGTTTCCCTCACGCGGCCACGGCGCCGCGAGCTTCGTGATGGACGTGCGCGCGAGCGAGAGCGCGCGCGCGGGGTATTCGAGCCTCGGGCCCCACTCCACGTTCCCGGACGGCAGCCTGGTCGCCGCGTTCCACAAGGATGCCAAGACCGGGCGCCCTGGCCCGGTGTACGTCATGGAGCGGCAGTCCGGCGCGTGGAAGTACCTGGCCTTCGACCCTGGGGGTCGGCCCGCCGAGCACGGAGTGCTCACGCTCTGCGAGCGCTGCCACTCCGAGTCGCCCTCCGGCGCGCTGTTCGGCCTCTCACGCTGATGGGGCCCACAAAGCAAAAAACCCGGCGGGAGCACCGCCGGGATTTGCAAGGAACCGTGTCGAAGCTGAGGAAGCGAAGGAAAGAGAAGCTAAGAAAGCCGACGTTTTCAGCACCCCATCCCCGGGGCGTCCAAGACCAAGCCAATAAGGTCGGGCTCGCCGACAACAACCAAGCCGCCTGCCCCTAAGCAGTGACCGTGCCAGTGAGCCGCGCCGCCCAATAACCATTGGGAATGATGTGTCAAACACAGGGCGCACTGAGATGCCCGCGGCGCCCGGCCTGGCAGTGAAGTCATGCCCCTCCCGGGGGTCTGAAATAGTTGCGAGCCGCCGGCCTACTGGCCGATGGCGCTCTCCAGCGCGGCGTGCATCGCCTCGAGCGGGGCGGAGCGCCCTGTGTACAGCTCGAACTGGCGGCAGGCCTGGTGGAGCAGCATTCGCCCACCGTGCACCACCGTGGCGCCGGCCAGCTGCGCGCTCTCGATCAGCCGAGTCCGGATCGGCTTGTACACGATGTCCATGAG
>Ga0233425_10009694_pt1 | contig 12062 bp, 12 predicted proteins | sample Watercolumn_Towu_2_FD_181712 | JGI IMG/M metagenome (GOLD analysis project Ga0233425, IMG submission 181712) | Freshwater microbial communities from Lake Towuti, South Sulawesi, Indonesia - Watercolumn_Towuti2014_140_MG | ecosystem: Environmental > Aquatic > Freshwater > Lake | place...
CCTGATATGGATAAAGATAGCTGGACTTTTGGAGGTCCAATGAAAATATGTACGGGTGGTTCAATAGGATATTATAAAAATTCAAAGTCAGATCCCGAAGATTGCAATGACGATCCTAATGACGTACTTGCTCCTTCTATTCATCCTTCACCCCCCTTAGAAACAGTATGTGACGATAATCGCGATAATGATTGCAATCAAAAAGTGGATTGTGGAGATTCTAATTGCGATATGAAAGATTGCAGTAAACTCTTTGAATATATAGATCCTGTTAGTGGTTTTAAAATGAATAAGTGTACAGATAGTATTGGAACAGATGAATGTGTATGCTGTGATGGAAAATGCGAGGAGAAGGTTTTTAAGTATGATGATTGTGATGGAGATGGAAATGGAAATGCTTTAACTAAGCAGAAATACTGTCCGGGCATTACTCATAATCCATCAAATTTTTGTGAGTTGGTAACTAATGGAGATGATTGTGATGACAGGCCAAACGGCAGAGATGGAATCGAAGATACAGCTGATGATGGAGTAAATATTTATCCTGGGCAAAATATATATCCGATACCGGCTAATAAAGATGAATTATGCAGTATGTGTAATTATTCCAATGGGAATGTTGTTTTTGGAGATTTTAATCCAGAGAGTATGCATAATTGCTATCGGTGCAATCCGATTTCTAAAAGCTCTGAATTTATTCCTAATAATCCTCCCGGAGATGGAGATTGTTTTTATTGTGATGAGACGGCATCAGGTCCTGCATTAGACCCTACTTCTCCTTTTTCAGACTATTCTGCAACTCCCCCAATATATAGGTATCTTCATGTGGATGATTATTCTCTTCCAGGAATTACCTTGTATAAAATTGTACCTGATTCATCTACTTCTGTTCCATCAACAGCTCCTCGTTGTCCAAAAGATATTGGTGTTGGCGTTCCATGCATTTATATTAATAATCCTGCCTTAAGTGACTCGTTAGAAAAAATTTATTTTTATAGTGAACCAAAAGAAGATTGCAAGACATGTGATTGGCAAAAAGGAAGTTATCAATGGAGAAAAGCTGCAGGAGAACAAGCAAAACTTATAAATGCAAATGAAGATAATGCAAATGCTGATGGAAATTGTTCTATGTGCAGAAAGGATTTTATTACCGGAGAATGGGGATTAAGAACAGATGTTGGAGATTCAAGATTTGATACTACCTTGCCGCCTTCTTCAGGAGCAATTTTATGTCAAAGATGCAGTTTAGACCCGGGTAAACCAGATAAAGAATCTTTTGATGAAGATCCAAGAGTTTGGGGTTTAGGTGTTAAGATTAATGGTTATGATTTTGACAGGTATGAAGAAACAACATGCAAGAGATGCGAGAATGGAAAGTTATTGCCTGAAAAAAATTTAGCTATATCTAATTGGTGTCCTGGTTGCTCTAGTTCTTTTTTGCCTCTTTCAAGTGCGGATGCAGAAAAACGCGAAAATCAAAAATGCTGCGGGGGAAGCAGATATAATTCTGTTACAGAAGGATGCTGCCCCACTTCAATTACAGGAAATTCTACTATAGATGATTATACTGGGTCAACTTTTAGTTTAAGCGGCGGGATATTCGCACAGAAATGCTGCAGAGAAGTCAAAATAACTGCGAATTCAGCTCCTAATTGGAGAGATGCTTTTGAAGAATCAGTGACTTATATGGGATTGCCCTGGAACTTTTTAAAATATGCAATTTATAATGGTCCTGACGGAAAGGTTGAATACAGCAAAACAACAAGAAAAGTAATAAGTGGTTTAGATAATGATTATTGTTCTGGAAGCGGTTATGGGAAAACAGAGTGGGAGATGTGCGGTTATTTAGTTCCGTGCAAAAGAATGTCAACAAATGATATATGCGAGCCTTGTCAGCCATCAAAGAAAATGAATACTCTTCCTACTGTGGCAATACAAACACTTGGCTCAAATTTAGGATATACTGCATGGCTGGCTGGAATGGGAGGAACATTTTTATTAAGTTATGACAATTTAGATTCTGCTTTAGGTTTAAAAGGATATCCTAGATATAATCGGATTTGCTATGACTCTTCTGTTTCTATTCCTATAATTGGGATACCTACTGGAATTGGCACTAAATCCAAATGCGGGGAATGTGACCCTGCTTCAAATAGCAAACTAAAAGTTGATACTGAAGTAAAAGTTCCTTTTAGCAATGCAGGAATTAATTTATGGTTTACTTGGAAAAGAAAGCAAAATACTGCAGAGTGCCAATTAGAAAAAGAAGGCAATATAGATACAACAAAATTTGCATCTGCATCAGCTTCAACAAAGAAAGTTAATGGAACATATTGGTGTAATCCTGATGGAGAATGCGAGGTTCAAAATGAAATAGTTCCTGGCTGGATTAAATATTGGACTAAAAAGGCATTAGCAGCCCTATCCCTTTTTCAGGCTGTGCATGGAACACTGCAATTGCTTGACAGGAATCAAGGAGGAGAAATTGTGCCCTCTCTTCCATGCTGCGGAGGGAGTGCGAGTTCAACAATTAAAGTTGGGGGGGGCAATACGCAGGCATCATCAACTTCAACAGGATTAGGAGATGAAGTTCCAGCATTAGGATCGCTTGTAAATACAATAGGCAAAGCATCATGCGATAGTTCATGTTAAAATGAAAAACAAAATAAATATTTTTATTGCAATGATTTTTTTAGTTTTAACTTTATTTTCATTTGTATATGCACAAGATGAAGATATGCCCCCCAAAGAGACATTAACTATACAATCTTTTTTAAGTGATATGAAAGCACATCCTGCTAATTATTATGCAATAATAAACAGGACACAGCCTGAAATAGATTATTTAACTGCAAACAGCTCATTATCAGAATTTCTTAATTATTTTAATTTAGAAATAAGCACTTATTTTAAAGACGATGGAAGAAATTTTGTCTTGATTGAAATTCCGAATACTTATCTTGGGGATTTATTCGGCCTTCAAAAATCATATTCATATATAGAAGTTTATGAAGATGCACTTTTTGATTTTCAATCTTACGATTATTATTATAATACTGGATGGAGGAAGTTTAATTATACTGTTCTGTATGCTGTTCCGCAGGATTTGGCATTTGCAAGAGGCATAAATTTTTCAAATGAACAATCAAGAAAATATGCTGATGAAGAAATAAATAAAATAGATAAAGATAATGACAATTTATTAAATCCCTCTGAATTGGCTGTTTACTTTTTTGACAAGATTGCATATAGAGTTATGGATTATAAAAATCATCCAATTAATACAGATTATGCTGTGATTGATGAAGATAACAATCTTAAAGAGCTTCAATTTGGAAATAGAAACTTTTGCTTTTACTTTAATTTTTCAAATTCTATATTTACAAGGTATACTTATAAGGTTCCAAGTTTTAATATAACTGAATTTTGCATAAATAAATCAATTGTTTCTGAATTAACATGCAATTCAGGAGCTGTTCTTTATGAAAGTATTCCATGCCCTTCTGGATACTCGTGCTTTGACGGGGCTTGCAAGACTACTGGGAAATACAAGGGAAATTTCAGAGAAACAATATTTACTTTAATTATGAGGTGGATAATTCAAGGGGATATTTCTATTGACGATGTCTCCAGCAGAGTCATAAGATGGGTTTTTAGTTGATATCCCTATATAGTAGTCAATATAATAAGATTTAAATAGTTTAGTTCTTTATATAATTTATGGTAAAATCAGGTTTGTTAAGAAAAGCAGCTGCAGGAAATTTTGTCTGTTTGAGCACTTTAATTGGAAGCGGGTGTTCAAGCACAGGAGACCATTTTCTTGTAAGAATGGGCCTCACTACTAAAGAAGAAGTAATGCAAAATTATCGTTTATTCCATCAAGATTTAGTAAAGGAAAGAAGAGAATATCTGCAAAATCAAGCAAAACAAGTATCAGATAATTCTTCTACAGACCCTTCTAAAGCTTCAGAGAATTCTTCTGAACGCGGATGGATGCCTTATTTCCAAAGACACGGGTTTTATAGGTCAATAGAAGGTTATTTTTGGCCGATTGTTTTGGGCGTGATTAATCTCGAATTTATAAGACGCAGATAGTTCGGGGAGAGTCATTGAAAGAAATTATGCGAGGTTTAAATTCAGAGATTGAATTTCAAATTTAATTAGCGAGTCAGAGTAGTTTGCTTAATACTAAAGCAAGATAGTTTTCTTGACAATCTGTGCGGGGTTTTAACTCTAAGTGGTTAACACTGAGAAAATGCTCTTTGCGTACGCTTCTTGGCTTTAGCCCGAAGAAAGCAAAGGCATTTTCGAGGTGATCAAAAACTCCAAACACGCTCTGTGGCTTTAGCCCAGAGTTTTTGACATTAACTCTTTAAAACAAGTTCTATATCTTGAATTTTCCATCCCTTTTGCCTAAAAGCAGATTTTATTTGTTCTTCAGAATAGCCTCTTTTTCTATGTTCTTCTGCAATTATTCTTGCTTTTTGAATAATTAATTTTGTATTATAATCTTTAGAGGTATTTCCTTTTTCTAATTTTGATTTTTTTGCATAAATAATAGACAGGATAATTAATATCAGAGCAATAACAGAAAATAGAATTATTTTTGAAATTATATTCTTGTCAAAATTAAATAAATCTAAATTAAAATCAGCGGGATTTTCAAGATTCAGGCCAGATATATCAAATCCGCTATCAGAGATATACTCGTTGATGCCTTTTATGATAAAGTAAACTTTATTGTTCTCTATTTTTTCTAATTTTAAATAAAGATTATACATTTTTTCATTTCCAAGATTTAATTTTGTTGCTTGACCTATTGCAAGATTTACATTCAACAATAAAGAATTATCTCTGATTTTAAAAACAGCATATTTATTTTGAATATCTTCAACAATCAATGTTTTATTTTCTCCGATGTTTAATTCAAAAATAAGCTCATCTTTTTTTGTCAGCTCTTCTAAATTATCCCTGCTTAAATCAGAAAAACTGATAAATTTTTTAGTTCTATAAGCAGTTGCAGGATCTGCTCCACCGCCTCCGCCGTTTGGAGGAGTATATTGTTTCTGATAAGAAGACGCCATAAGATTTGATTGGCCTTTTATAAAATATTCATCTTCTGCTGAGCCGATTTTTATTCCTACTTTTCCCCTTATTTCCCCAGATTCAACAGAAGGCAAAAGACTATAATCTAATGAATAATTTCCGATGTTTAAATTGACAAGATACCAAGCAATAATATTTTTTGAGTGTAAAAGATAATCTACGCTCTTATTTTTTATATCAAAACCATCTGAAGCAACTTCTGCGATTAATAAGCTGTCAATTGGCCTAAGTACTTCTAAATCAATCCTGACTGAAGATTCTATATCTTTTTCTAATGCTGAAATAGTTCTTTTTGCAATTGCAACAGGTTCTATAAACAATTCTTCTATGCTTGAGTTAAATAATTCAATTGCTTCAAATCCAAGCATGTCTGAATAAGAAGTGTAATTTTTTAAAATATCTGCAATTGATTCTAACCCTGAAATATCTGAAGAGTACGCGAAAAGAGAGTTTGTTGTATCATTAAAAATAATTATCCCATCATTTTTAGATAAAAGACTTTTATATGGGGTGTTTTCAAAATCAGAGACTAATCCAATAATAATTTTATTTGAATTGTTATTCAAAGAAGATTCATTTATTTTTTCTAATCCATATTTTTGAGCCAATGAATTAATAATTAATTCTTCTTCTATTGCAGGGTTATTTGGGGCTGCAATTTTATAATGGAGGTAATTTGATTGAACATCAGACATAAAAGAAAATATAGTATCTTCTGCAGGATTAAAGAATATGTTTTTTCTTAATGAAATAAAATTAACTGTTAAGGCAAGAATTAATGCAAGAATAATTATAATTTCCAAATTATCTCTGCTCTTTTTTTTATTTTTCATAGATTAGTATATTCAGTAATCTATTTAAATCTTGTCAAACTATATTAATCTATGAGAGAAGCGAATGAAATGAAGATTATCTTTGAAAAAAAATTTTATTTGATTATAGCTTTTTATATACTTTTATTCTCCGGAATTGCTATTGCAGAAAAATTCGATCCTTCTATTTTTGGCCATAATTCAGAAGAAGTTGATGGTTTAACCTGGAATAGGAATATTGGAAACTTAATCTATTCTGAAAACATATTGGAAGGAGGGCATTCAAGCTCTGAATTAGATGGGATTGTCTGGTTTAATGAATCAGGTTATTTTGGAAGAGAGACACATGCAGGGATATTTTTAAAACAAAATGCATCTTCTCAAGTATCTGCTGTGATTATTGTAATTCCAGATACAGGATATAAGTCAATACAGTACAATATCTGGGGAGGAACAAGATTTCTTAGTCAATTTAATGGAAAAATAGACCATACATTATGGATGGACGTTTATCTAACTGATTTTAACAATGATGTTTTTTCTATAACTGCGAAAAATGTAACAATTGACCCTAAAAATACATCTATATTATCTCTTGCTACTTATTTTAGCGATGTGTCTGGAAAGAGATACAAATATGTAATCACAAGCTTATATAATCCAATTAATCCAGGTCTAAAATTAAGAAACAGCAAAAAATCAACAATGTGGATAGATTGCTGGGAATATGATGGATTAAATAATCCTATTGGATTAATAAATAGACAAGAAGCAAATGAGGCTTGGCTTGATACATAACTATGAAAATTAAAATAAATAAAATAACACTTGCAAGCATGATTTATATAATATTTTTTTCTTCATTAATAATTGCGGAAGTTTCTTTTTCTCCACAAAAACCAAATAATCATTTTCCTCAAGAGATAGATGGTTTTTTTAATTTATCTGCAAATATAGGCGTATTCTTAAAACAAAATGCACAAGCTCATCTTATTGAAAATGTAGAGGTGGGAAATAGAATAACAGGGGATATAGTAAATTATGATGTTGATGTGTCTGTTATTCTTTTAGAAAACAATAAAAAAAATATAAATATAAAATGCTGTAAATCAACAGAGCCATTAAATTGTGATACTCTTTTAACAGAAGATGATCGTTTATTTAGTTCATTAAATTGCACAAAACATATTGGAAAGCCATTAACTATAGATTTATATCTAAGATCTACAGGAATTGTCTTGATAGTTAAAAGAGACTTAATTTTTGCTGAAAAATTAACAGATAAAGCATTAAGCAGAGTATGCTATTGGGGTGAAGAATGCGCTTAATTCATTTTTCTTTCAAAAACAAACTATTTTTAACATTAATATCAATAATTATGACTATTTCATATTGTTCAGCAGAAATGCAGGAAAATCTTTATATCCCTTACAATATATCTGAAGTTCCAGTTATTCAAACAATAGATACAGGCATTTCTCAGATAACAACAGAAATAAAGACAAATAACCCTTTGCTTAAAGGAATTGATTTTAGAAGCAAAGCCAAAATAGGCTCTTTTTATTATCTCAAATATATATTTGGCATTAATCCATCTTTATCAATTGATTTTTTTATAGGTATTTCTATATGGCTTTTAATTGTATTTTCTATTTTATCTTTATTATATAATACCTTATTAAAAGAAAAACTTAAATCTTCATTAATCTCGGGCATTATTATTGCCTTGATTTTAGCTAATGTAAATTTGATAGGGGTTATATTAAATTTACTTCTGAAAATAGTGCATAATAATTTAAGCAAAATCATATTGATTGTAATTATTCTTTTTACTATTTTTTTAGAAACCTATTTTACATTTAAGAGTAAAAAAAGCTTGGGGTTGATTAAATAGCATTATTTTGGGCAAATATTTAAAAACCTGTTTTTTTAATCGTTTATATGGCTGAAGAGAAAAATTTTGAGAAGATAAAGAGAATAATCCGAAAGCAGGTTAATATCAGAAATATTGCTACAAGTGCACATATACATCATGGAAAAACTGCTTTTACAGATAATCTTTTAGCTGCTGCTGGAAAGCTTGCATCAAAAAATGCAGGAGATTTAGAAGCAGGTATGGCTACATGGCAGCATGCAGATGAGCAGGAAAGATTACTTACTGTTGATGCTGCAAATGTATCTATGGTTCATGGTTTTGGAGGAGAAGAATATCTTATTAATCTAATTGATACTCCGGGTCACGTAGACTTCTCTGGAAATGTAACAAGAGCAATGAGAGCAATAGATGGAACAATTGTTTTAGTATGTGCTTCTGAAGGAATTATGCCCCAGACAGAAACTGTTCTAAAACAAGCATTGAGAGAAAGAGTAAAACCAATATTATTTATTAATAAAGTTGACAGGTTAATTAAAGAATTAAAACTAACTCCTCAGCAGATGCAGGAGAGATTTAAAAAAATTATAGATGAATTTAATATGCTTGTAGCAAATATTGCCGAACCAATGTTTAAAGATAAGTGGCAGGTAAATGTTTCTGATGGGAGTGTTGCATTTGGTTCTGCAAGAGATAATTGGGCTTTATCTGTGCCTTACATGAAGAAAAAGAATATTTCTTTTGCAGATATATACAAGATTTATGATGAAAAACTGCCTGAGCAAGAAAGAAAGGACTGGGTTTGGAAAAATTGCTCTTTATTTGAAGTAATGATGGATGTTGTAGTAAAACATCTTCCAAATCCAATGGAGGCCCAGAAATACAGGATTCCGAGAATTTGGAAAGGAGATTTAGAAAGTGAATTTGGAAAGGATTTATTTAATTGCAATCAAGAAGGAGAGCCTGCTTTTGTTATAACAAGAATTGTTATTGATCCTCGTTCTGGAAAAGAGATTTCAGCAGGAAGATTATTTTCAGGAACATTAAAAGTAGGGCAGGAAGTTTATTTAAATCTTGCAAAGAAAAAGCAAAGAATACAGCAGGTTTTGGTATATGATGGAATTAAGCCAGAGCAGGTTGAAGAGGTTTCAGCTGGAAATGTTCTTGCTGTTGCAGGAATTATTGGAGAAGTTGGCGAGACAATTACAATTTTAGAACAAACTCCTTTTGAAGAGATGAAGCATATATTCCAGCCAGTTATAACTAAAGCAATTGAAGTAGAAAAAGCATCTGATTTGCCAAAGCTTGTAGAAGTTTTAAGGAAAGTTGCTAAAGAAGACCCCTCTATTAAGATTGAAATTAATGAGGAAACAGGAGAAAATCTTATGTCTGGCATGGGTGAATTGCATTTAGAGATTGTTGAAAATAGAATTAAAACAGAAAAAGGAGTTAATGTAAAGACAAGTGCACCAATTGTTGTTTATAGAGAAACTGTTTTTAAATCATCTGGAGAAGTTGAGGGAAGATCTCCAAATAAACATAATACTTTTTATTTAACTGTTGAACCTTTGACAGAGAATGTTACACAAGCAATTGATTTAGGAAATGTACCTGAAGGGAGAGTAAAGAAAAAAGACGACAAGTTATGGAATTCTTTAAGAGAATGCGGAGTTTCAAATGATGAAGCAAGGCAATATAGAGATGTTTTTTTAGGAAGTGTTTTTTTAGACAAAACAAAAGGAGAAGTTTATATAGGAGAAGTTATAGAATTGATATTAGATTCTTTTGAGATGGTTATGAAAGCAGGTCCATTAGCCAGAGAGCCCTGCCAGAGATTAAAAGTTTGTTTAGTTGACATGAAACTGCATGAAGATGCGATTCATAGAGGTCCTGCACAGGTTTATCCTGCAATAAGAGAAGCTATACAGGCGGCATTTAGGGCAGCAACGCCATTATTATTTGAACCTGTTCAGACGCATATGATTGAGGTTCCAACAGAGTTTATGGGAGAAGTTACAAAACTTGTAACACAAAAAAGAGGACAAATGTTAGACGCAAAGCAAGAAGGAATTGTTACATTTATTAAAGCAAAACTGCCTGTATCTGAAATGCTTGGATGGTCTTCTGATTTAAGAGGATGTACAGGAGGAAGAGGAATATCTTCATTAATGGACCAGAATTTTGAAAGAATGCCAAATGAATTGCAGCAAAGAGTTATAAAGCAAATTCGTGACCGTAAAGGACTAGCGGAGAATCAGTAAATTTAAAAATCAATTCTATATATAACTGCATGGCAGTTGAAGCATTGGAAATAAAAACAGAAGAACAGGCAGCAGGATTATACAACGAGTATTGGGGATACTGCTATAATCTTGCTTTTGACATAGTTAAAAATAGGCAAGACGCAGAAGAAGTTGCCCAAGATGTTTTTTGCAGAATATTCAGGGCGAGAAATGGAGCAAGATATACTGGAAGAAATGGAGCAAAGATCTCAACATGGATTTATAGAATTGCGAGAAATACTGCGAAAAATAGATATAGAGATAATAAAATAAGAATTATAGGAACAAATAAAGCAAACACTCCATCTTCATATGAAGAGCCAGATACTCAAAGAGCAATTGAAGAAAGCATGCTTGACGAACAAAGCTCTCTCGCTGTCTGTATGTTAAATGAATTACAAAGCGATTTAGGTAGAGATCTTGAGCAATTGCCTTATATTTATAGAGAAGCCTTTGTTTTAAGAAACGCTGAACAAATGAGCTATCAAGATATTGCTCGTCTTTTAAATTGCGACGTTGGGACAATTAAATCAAGGATTGCAAGAGCAAGAATTCAACTAAAGAAGGCAGTTGGATTATAAAAATGGCAGAAAATTTAGCAGAAAAAACTAATGGTTGTGATGGAAAAAAAGCAATACAGAGAGCTTTTGGAAAAGACAGTACTGCAATAATAATTTATGAATGCCCTTTTCAATTAGAGATTAAATGCGACTCAAGATATAGGACAGGAGAGACTGGATTATGCATATTAAGAGAATCAACTGAACCTTCTTCAGTAATGCCTGCAAATCCAGTAATTCCTAGAGGTCCAGCAATCTCTGCAAAAATCCTAGTTTATTATTCGGGCAGATAAATCTGGGTACTGTCAACTTATAGGCACATGCGCCATTTTGCACTTTGTTCCTATTTATAGTCGACTGGCGTCTCCTCACGATATATTAATTTATCGTTGGGAACCGCTCCATGTTGCACGAGCTTGCGAGTGTTTGCTTGTTTGTGACCATAACATGATTGCAATAGCAACTATCTGTGCGTTTTTATATATTTTAGAGATGTCTCGATAAGTTGACAGTACCATAAATCCACAACCCTTAAATACTTCTTATACCTCTATAAATAAGAGGAGGTGAATATGCTAAATCAAATTGAAGTTCTTGCTTTAATATTTATTATTGTTGGTCTTATCAAATTAATTGTTCTTGCTTATAACCCGAGAAAATGGATGAATTTTGCAGAAAAAATCTGGAAAAGACCAAAGACCATGCAATTAATATGTTTTGTACTTGCATTAGTTATCTTCTTTTACCTTACTGAAAATGGAATAACTATTGTACAAATCCTAGCTATTGCATTTTTTACAGTTATGTTTATGGCTATTGCAATTGCACCAGAAGTTGAAGAGTTAATACAAAAATATGATGCAAGAATAAAAAGGGGAAATCTTTGGAAGCAGTACTGGCTTTATACTTTGTTGTGGCTTGTTTTGCTTTTATGGGGTCTGAAGGAAATTTTTATAAAATAGTTTTTTTATTTTTATTCTTTTATTACTTTTTTTACTTCTTCAAGATTACTAGCTTGAATTGCCCTCTTTCTTTGGGGTTTTTCCATCTGCCTTAGGCTTGGCTCAAGAAAGTTTTGGGCATATGTTTGTATTATTAAACCAATAGCTTGATTTTTGTTTTTCAAACCAAATTTAGCTTTGATTAGGTTAACAATTCTGTCTTCCCTTTCACTTATGTTTATTATGTTTTTTACCATCCTAATTTTGAATTTGTTTATTAATTAAATAATAACAGTTCTTGCATATATGATACTTCTTTACCTTGTTTTCCTTATCAGGAGGACTTAAAAGTATTGCTCCGAAGTCATTTAGCTCTGTTTTGCATATATCACATATTGGTTTGATAGACATTTTACAATGGTCCTACAAAATTTAAATATTTGATAATCTTATGATTTGAGTTGTGGGCCAATAGTTTAATGGTAAAA
>Ga0233425_10009695_pt1 | contig 12062 bp, 7 predicted proteins | sample Watercolumn_Towu_2_FD_181712 | JGI IMG/M metagenome (GOLD analysis project Ga0233425, IMG submission 181712) | Freshwater microbial communities from Lake Towuti, South Sulawesi, Indonesia - Watercolumn_Towuti2014_140_MG | ecosystem: Environmental > Aquatic > Freshwater > Lake | place: Indonesia...
CGTCGGCTACCGGAAATGGATCGAGCGACAACGAGCGGACTTGCCGAACCTCGTCGGCGAACGCCGTGCCACGGCCGAGCATCTGCTCGATCTGACGGAACTCGCGGCCAAGCGCATCGCAGCCGGGATCGACATCGTCGCGAACGACGCGCATGCTCTTGATGCTTTCCGGACTGCGAACCGTGCCGTCGCCCGCGCGCTCGAGCAACGCCTCGAGATCTCCGATCCTGGCTGGCGAGCCTTCCAGTTGGCGTTCATTCTCTTGAACTTGCCGGGGATGGCCGACCCGACCGACCCGAACCGCGAAACGGTCGACCTGCTGTTCTTCCCAACCGGAGGGGGCAAGACCGAGGCCTACCTCGGCCTCGCCGCGTTTGCGATCGTGCTCCGGCGACTGCGCGAACCCACCGATGACGGTCTCGGCGGCTCCGGGGTCGCGGTCATCATGCGCTACACGCTGCGCCTCCTGACCCTCGACCAACTCGGACGCGCCGCTGGGTTGGTCTGTGCGCTCGAACTCGAACGCGAGAACGCCGCGGGTCGGTTCGGCGCTTGGCCGTTCGAGATCGGACTATGGGTCGGCAAGGCCGGTACCCCGAACCTCATGGGCAAGAAGGGCGACGGTCGCACCGACACCGCTCGAGCGAAGACGCAACGGTTCAAGTCCGATCCGCGGAACAACCCGGCACCGATCCCGCTCGAGAACTGCCCCTGGTGCGGCACGAAGTTCTCTCCGGAAATGTTCACGCTCCTGCCCAATGATGACGAACCCAATGAACTGCGGATTTTCTGCGCCAACTACACGTGCGACTTCGCACGAGATCGGCCACTGCCGATCGTCGCGGTCGACGAGCCGCTCTATCGCCGCCTCCCCGCGTTCCTGATCGCGACCGTCGACAAGTTCGCGTCGCTGCCCTGGGTCGGCCCATCGGGGGTGCTGCTCGGGGGAGCAGACCGCGGCGACCAACACGGCTTCTACGGTCCGGCCGAACCGGGTGCCGGTCGGCGGCTCACCGCACCCCTCACGCCGCCCGACCTGGTCATCCAGGACGAACTCCACTTGATCTCGGGGCCGCTCGGCACCATGGCCGGTCTCTACGAAACGGCAATCGGTGCGCTGACCACTCGCACCCTCGAAGATCAGCCAGTCCGACCGAAGATCGTCGCGTCCACTGCGACCGTTCGTCACGCCCAGACACAGGTGCAGGCGCTCTTCGCCCGTCCACAGACGCAGATCTTCCCGCCCCCGGGCCCCGATCGGCGTGACTCGTTCTTCGCGACGACCCGCCCGTCGGAGGAAGTGCCGGCGCGCCTGTACGTGGGTGTGGCCGCGCAGGGCCGGAACCCCAAAGTGATGATGCGCCGCGTCTGGCTCGCGTTGATGGGGGCCGCCGAGCGTGCCTACCGCGACCTCGGCGGCCACAAGAACATCGAGAACCCGGCCGACCCGTACATGACGGTGCTCGGGTACTTCAACAGCCTTCGCGAACTCGGCGGCGCGCGCCGGATCCTCGAAGAAGAAGTCCGCAACACGCTCCAGACGTATGGGACGCGCCACCGCGCCGGCGAGAGGTCGGGTCTCTTCCAGAACCGCACGACGTTCTCTGATGTCGTCGAGCTGACGTCACGAGTATCGACCGCCAAGGTTGCCGACGCGCGCCGTCGACTCGAGTGCGGAGCCCACGAACAGGAGCGGGTCGACAGCGCCATCGCGACGAACATGATCTCCGTCGGCCTCGACATTCAGCGGCTCGGGCTCATGGTCGTGCTGGGTCAACCCAAGACGCATTCCGAGTACATCCAGGCAACCAGCCGAGTCGGTCGCGACGACAAGCGGCCCGGATTGGTCGTGACCCTGCTCAACATTCACAAGCCGCGTGACCGTTCGCACTACGAGAGGTTCCGTCACTATCACGAGACCTTCTATCGGTCGGTCGAGGTCGCCAGCGTGACGCCGTTCTCGGCGCGAGCACTCGACCGCGGCCTGGCCGGCGCCTCGGTCGCGCTGGCGCGACACTCCGAGCGCGACCTCACACCGGCCGACAACGTCGCTCAGCTCGACCTGGTGCGGATCGAGCTGGAGCAGCGACTCGTGGCGGAGTTCACCGAACGCCTCCAGCAGCAGCCGATGGACCCCTCGGAGCTCCAAGCGCGCCTCCACAGCGTGCGGAGCCGACTCGTCGATCTCCTCGATTCCTGGCACGCGGTCGTTGCCGCCAACCGCGACCACGGAGTTGACATGCGCTACCAGCCCTACGAACTCGGATCGCGGGCCGGGGCAAAGCCGCTGTTGCGGGAGGTGCTCGAAACTGACTTCGAATCGGAGCACGAACGCAAGTTCCGTGCGAACCGGTCACTGCGTGATGTCGAGCCCGATGTGAACCTGTTCCTCCGTGAGCTCAACGACGCGCCCCTGGAGGTCAACGAATGAAGCGTGCACACGGCCAACTTCGGCGCGGCCAGGTCATCACGACCTACGGGCCAGGCGCGCTCATCGACCTGCCACAGCATTCGGCGATCGTCGGAGGCCTGCAAGCCTGGCCCAAGTTCACCCAACTCGACGAGATCATCGAGCCGCGCGTCACGGCGAAACTCCGAACGTTGACGGGAGTTCCCAACCCGCGGGTGTACTCGCCACCCGCAGCAACGAACGATCCGCGCGAAACACCGATCGGCATCGGCGCGTATCGATTCCCCGAGTGGTTCGTCGTGCAGGAGAAGCAATCGACGCAGGATCGCCAGAAGTCGCGTCGCCTCGTACATCGCCGCAAGCTCGACAACAAGGGACGACTCGACGGCCTCCCCGTTGTCGCTACCCGGTTCGTTCGTGCCTGCCCGAAAGGTCATGTCGATGACCTCGATTGGTACAGGTTCGTCCACGGCCCCGACGACAAGTGCCGGCGCCAACTCTGGCTCGATGAGCGCGGCACCAGCGGCGACCTCGCCGACCTCGTCGTGCGTTGCGAATGCAAGAAGTCACGCGACTTCTACGAGGCAACCCTGCTCGACACGGTTCCGCTCGGGACGTGTCATGGCGCACGGCCGTGGCTCGGCAGGAACAGCAACGAGGATTGCGGTCACCCGGCCCGGCTGCTCATCCGCACTGCGTCGAACGCGTACTTCTCCCAGAGCGTCAGCGTGCTCTCGCTGCCCGAGCACGGGAGTGACGTGACGGTTGCCGTGCGTGAACTGTGGGACCTGCTACAGAACGTCAGCACCAAGGATCAAATCGCGACGTTTCGGCTGATCCCGAAGGTCACCGAGGGCCTTGCTCCATTCAACGACGACGATGTCATGGACGCCGTCGAGATGTTGAAGCATGGCGTCGCCAACGACCGGCCGGTCAAGTACGTCGAGCTCGACGCGCTGCTCGCCGCGCCCGAGGGGTACGGCGAGGACGTGCCGATCGACCCCAACTTCCATGCCCGCCGTCTTCCTGATGCCGCATGGCGTGCGTCCGAGCGATCGAGTCGCATCGAGTCGGTGATACAGCTCCACCGCTTGCGAGAGGTCATCGCCCTCATGGGCTTCAGCCGCTTCGAGGCAATCACGCCCGACATCAACGGCGAATACGACTCCGACGTCGAACGTGCCCAGATCGACCGGGAGCCGACTTGGTTCCCGGCAGTCGAGAACCGCGGCGAGGGAGTGTTCGTTCGCTTCCGCGCGGACGACATCAACGCATGGCTCGACCGGCCGGTCGTGAAAGGCCGGCTCGCTCATCTCGAAGCCGGGCACCGGCGCTGGCAGGAACACCGCAAGAGCCAACGGCCGTTCCCCGGTGGTCCGTATGTGCTCTTGCACACGTTGTCGCATCTCATGATCCAGTCGATGGCGATGCGCTGTGGCTATCCGGCGAGCTCAATTCGCGAACGAATCTACTCCGATACCTACGGTGGCCGCTACGGGTTCTTGTTGTACACGGGCAGTTCGGATGCCGAAGGGACCCTGGGTGGCTTGGTGTACCAGGCGCACAACATCGAAGACCATTTGCTGCAAGCGTTGCGTTCGGCCGAGCTGTGCTCGAACGACCCGATCTGCGCACACCATGTGCCCGGAGGCGATCTCGAAGAACGGTGGCTCCACGGCGCCGCATGTCATGGATGTGCCCTCGTCGCCGAGACCTCGTGCGAGATGCGTAACGACTACCTCGATCGCGGTCTCGTCGTCCCGATCATCGGCGCGGCAGGCGCCGCCTACTTCGGGAAGTGATGGCGTGGATCAGCTGGCGCTGCTCCCCGCACACGTGCGCGGCCGCATGGCGGCGGCGCTCGCGAACGGATCGCTGGCGCCGCCCTACTCCGAGTCGGCGGTGCGATCAGCGATCGGAGTGGTATCCGGGGTCAACGACGTGCACGCGCAACTCCAATCACTTGATGCCGAGGGCGCCCGCCCGTCGTTGATCGCTCGCTGGCTGAACAGCTTGACCGACATCGAACAACGTGCGCCACGCACCGATCTCGTTTGGTCGGGTTCCGAAGTCCCTGGCCTGCACGCGCGCGACACCCGAGCGGTCTTCTCCGAGCTCTTCGCCCGCTCAACGAAGGCGATCCTTGTGAGCTCGTTTACGTACTTCGATGGCCCGAAGGCGTTCGGCGAGCTCGCCGTGCAGATGGATAGCAAGCCCGATCTCGATGTGCGTCTCGTACTCAACATCCAGCGCAAGTTCGGCGACGTGACGAAGGCGGACTCGCTCGTGCGCAGTTTCACGGACTCGCTCTGGAAAGGCTGGCCGGGCAAGCGCCGACCAGCCGTGTTCTACGACCCACGTTCGCTCGATCTCGACTCGCCGGCTGTCTTGCATGCCAAGACGGTCGTCATCGACCGGTCGATCGTGCTCGTGACCTCTGCGAATCTCACGGAGAAGGCATTCGACGACAATATCGAACTCGGCCTGCTCAGCTACGACGCAACGCTTGCTGCGAGTGTTGCAACCCACTTCGATGTGCTCATCGAACGCGGCCTACTCAAGCCACTCCCGCCCGCGTAATCACTACTTGGAGGAACGATGGTCGACAAGCGACAGTGGCCCAAGCCCGCCGCATGGGCGATCACCCAGAATGAGCGCCTCTGGCGCGAGTCGGATGCCACGGCCGACCCTGAGGTGATCATCGAGTGGAGCCTTGGAGACAGCTATCGGACGCACATGATGGAGCCGGGGGATCGAGCGATCTTCTGGATCACGGGCCGCAACGGCGGGCTCGCGCGCGTCGGCTTCGTGCTGGGTGTAACCAGACTCCGCGGTGGCTACTGGAAGGATGCATACGGACGTCGGCACGAAGCGCCGTACGCTGGGACATTCTTCATGCCACCCTTCCCGAACCAGCGGTACATCCATCGCGATGTTTTCGCCGAGCGAACCAAGTTCGAAGGCTGCGAGGTGATGGGGACAGCCGCGCAGCATCAACCGCCGTTGAGGATCGAGCCGACGGAGTGGACGGTGATCAAGAACGTCCTTCTCCGATTCGACCGATCAGCTCGACACACACGATCACCGTGGTTTGGCTGAGCAGGCCCTACCTACTAACAATCCAGGACAGCTCGGAATCCTGAGAACGGCGGCGCGCAGTTGACGATCGTCAAGTAGCTCGTGAGATCAGACGTCTTCAGTCGCGTGAGCGCTATGTAAACCTCCATTCGGTCCGTGCGCGTGGTGAACCTGTCTACGGCTACAACCAGCGCTCGCGACTCCCAACCCTTGAAGCTGTGAACCGTCGTCGCCTTGACCCGCGCGTCGTCCTGCATGAACCACAGTTTGCGGCGCCTGCTGTCGGCGCTCGTCTCGCCGAACACGTGACCGACACTGATTCTCAGCTGCTCCAGGCGTTCAACCGCCTTGAGGCCTCGTGCATGAGTCTGAACAAGGAGGAATACGTCGGCGTATGCGGTTGGGTCGGGGTCGCTCAACGTTGGCATGGTTGCCACCGCGCGGGCGACCTCGTCGACGAAGTTCTCGGGCGATGTCTCGATCCACCGAATCTCTGTCAGATCGAACTGCTCCTGCTGGTCTCCTTGATCAAGGTCAACTCGCTCGACCTGCAGCGATCGAGCCAACCTGACGATCGCTGGATGGATTCTGCGGGGAATGCGATAGCTACCGGTTAGAGTTGCCCAGGGTCCTGTGAATCCGGCACCGGTCATTCCTACGTCGGTCCAATTCTCACTGCGGTCGTAGAGGTCCTGGCCGGTGTCGGCCACGAGCACGTGCTCGCCGTCTTCCCGTACGACGCCGCAAAGCAGGTTCCACCATTCGAGTTCGAAGTCTTGTCCTTCGTCGACGAGGACGGCGTCGTAGCCGCGCGCATCGTTTCCGAGTACAGCCAAAGCTTGGCGACCGATCGCCAGTCCTCGCTGAGCGTCATCTGCCGCCTCGATGTCTTGCGCCCATGCTTCTTTCAGCTGTTGCGATAGTTGCGCGTTTCGGCAGAGATCGCGGAGCCAGTCGTGGAAGTTCGTGATCGTGATGTGCGAACGAACTCCACCCCGCGACGCGCGGTCGATGAGATCACGCAAGTAGTGGCGGAGCGTGATGTTGTATGTCACGACGAGTACTTGCAGTTCGTGTCCGGCGAGCACCGCTGCTCGAGTGGCAAGCACTTGTGATTTCCCGGATCCCGGCGGCCCCTTAATTCGCCGATATCCAGACTGGGTGCGACGATACGCGAGCTCCTCCTGCTTGGGGTTCAAATGAATTGGTCGCCGCTTCTGTGCCTCCACGTCAGGCTCGACAAGCCAGTTGCGGAGGTCTGAAACCATGCGAGCATCCAGGGGAGCAGCCCGTGATTGACGCCAGGGCATGATCTCATCGGGCGCGTCGCGGAGGATTTCTTTCCCTCGCGCAAGGTGTCTGTCACACACGTGGTGCACCTCAGCGCACGAGTCGAATGGAAAGACGACATACACGGCGAGTCGCCCGGCGAGGCTGGCGTCGCGCTTCGCCGCTGCTCCGAGTCGAGGGCAGTAGACGTTCAATACGTCATCTCGCACATATTCCGCCCGCGCATTCGGATCGAGTCGAACTCGCTGGGGCTCCGCATGGCTACCCCGAACGAGGGCACCGTTCAGTCCACGACGCCAGCGCTCGACGACGATGGATGCTTCGATGACATCGAGAACGGTCATCCCGTGCTTTTCGGACAGGAGCACAATCGACGGCCGGAGACCGTTCAGGTGCGGCCGGACGTACAGCTCCACGTCGTCGGGTACCCGAGCTGCGAGCCACTCCGCCACCTGCCGGCAGCCTTCGGGAAGCGGAGGCCGGAGCTCCTGCCACTCGCTCGGAGCAGGAGAGATGGTCTTCGCCATGTTGCCCTACCCGTCCACGTCGCTGATGAAACCGAGCGACGTCCTTCGTGTCTTCGCAGTACGCGATGCATGAGAGTCTCCAACGACCACGCCTGCGTTCATCTCACGCGCCTTGGACGCCCTGGCCGCTCGCGACCAGACGCGCGCACACCTGCGTGAGTGGGCACTCGGCGCACTCGGGGTCGCGAGCGTGGCAGAACCGTCGGCCGATGTCCCAGGTCGGGTTGTCGAGCGCGCCGGGTCGTGTCGGGTGCAGCCGGCGAGCGACCGCGACGATGTGGTCGACGTCATCTCGGTCGGAGAGGCCGGAGCGTAGGAACACTCTTCGGATGTGGACGTCGACGGCGACATCGCTGCCTGCGAGTTCGGCGATCTCGACTCCGAGGCCGGCCTCGAGCAGCTCGACGGCCATCGCTGCCTTCTTCTGGCCGATTCCCTCGAAGGCTTGGAGGCGTCGCCGCAGCGTCGCGGCAGACGGCCGATCGTTCCAGATGTTCGCAGCATCCCCGTTGTAGTCGTCGAGGACCTTCGTCGCCGCCGCGACGATCCGCTCCGGTGTCTTGGTCACCCAGCGGTGGAGTTTCGCTCCATCGGCGAACGCGGCAATGACCGTTGCCGGCTGGCCGGCAATTCGAAGGAGGTCCCAGTGCCCGAGCCGGCGGCGCAGCTCGAGCGGCGCATTCCACGCGGCCTCGAACCGGACTTGCTCGTCGCAGATCACGCCGACCAAGAAGGCGAAGGCATCGGTTCGAACGAGATGATCTGCTTCGGCGTCGGGTGTGAAGTCTCCCGATGCCAGTGCGGTCAGTCGCTCGCCGTGCGCCAACAACGCGTGAGCAATGGCGGCCGGGTCGACGGGTCGTGTTGCGGGCTCTAGCGGTGTTTGCTGGGTCAGCGGGCGGCGATCGTCGCCTCCGGCCGCCCGCGCCTCCCGGTCTCGGTGACGGAGCAGCGCGAATCGCGCCCACGCGCGGAGATCGTCTTCGCGGATCTTCAGCGCCAGGCCATGACGCGCGTTCGGGCCGCTGATCTCATCACGGTGGGTCACGATCTCGAACGACTCGTAACCGAGTGGGACCTCGGCGAGATTCCGAGCATCCTTGCGATCCGGTCGCTTGAGCGGGCTGATCAGCGCGCGGCTGACCTGGTGATCCTCGGCCTCTGCACCCTCGACCGTCGGGTGATCGTCGAGCCACGTCACGGTGTGAATACGCTCGCGTCCGTAGGCGACGCGCCTTCCCACGCCGTGCTTCACGCGGTGGCGCAACCCGCCCTCGCGTGCGATGAACTGCCAGCCGTGCGCGAATTCTTCGATCGAGTCGGGCCATCGATACCGAAAGGGTCCGATCTCTCGAATGTCTTCGATCGCGAAGTCGGCCCGTTCTGCTGAACCTGAGGTCGGTGGTGGCTTCATCGGGGTTTCGCGTGCGTAGAACGCAAGTTGTTGCCCCTGGTTGAGGCCCGCAGCCGGTTCGTCGACCCGCGCGCCCTCACGGATGAGCAGCGGGACGAGGTCGACTCGATATGCCTCGCCAGCGTGAATCTCGAACGTGATGTCATCGAACGCGCCCAGATGATCGCGGAGTTGTTGTTCGACGCCGCGGGACCATCGCATCCGCTCGTGTCGTGACGCGTCCTTCAACGCCATGTCGTACGGCTCGGTCTCGGCGTCGGGGGTCAGGACACCGTGCTTGGCGGACAGGATGAACCAGACATCACACGACTGCTCGACGTACTTGCGCCGCCCGAGAAACAGCGGCGAGGTATAGAGGTCGCGAGCCCGTGCCGGTCGAGACCGCTTCGACTTCACGCACCCCACAAGTCCCACGCGCCTGCTCATACGAACCGTGCGCTCTACGTATGCCGACGTCTGGACAGTGCCCGCTCGTGTCGCAGCGCGACCGCCAAAAGCTCGCGGAGCGACTGTGCACTGCGCTCGACCGCGCCGAGCCCCTCTTCGAACGGCGCCGACCCCATCGATCCCTCCCGACCTGACGCATTGTGCCAGGTCCCCAAGGCGCGATGCCACAGTTGATTCGAGTCGTGCCATAGGAGTTCGCACCTCGTCCTTGAACCTTCCGGCCGTCTTCGTCCGTCCTCGTCAAGCGTTCCAACTCGGATCGACCTTGGCGACAGGATCGCAACACGGTGGAATGTGGCCCGCCGGCCTACCGGCCCAGAGGGACCCGCGCTCGAGGGCTGCGTGCCAGCCGACCCTCGTCGCCGTGCTGTGGGGCCAACTCGTAGTCTCTCTCGCCATGGAAGATCAGGCGGGCGGGCTCGTCGTTGTGGCCGGCCCCTTGCCGCTGATGATCACGTCGGGGGAGCGTCCTTCGTGGTTCTCGCGACGACGTGGTCGCGAGATCGATCGGTCGCCGCTGCTCGCAGCCGTGCCCTCGATCGCGCATGCGCTCGCAACCGGCGATGTCGTGCGCGTCGTCGGGCCACAAGGTCTGCTCGACGGCATCGCGAGCGGCGCGCTCTCATATCTACAAGGTCCGGAGGGCCACTACGGGACGGTGGTCGATCGGAGCCACCGGATCGTCGGCCACGTCCAGTTGCAGCACTCGGATGCGCTCGCGCACTCGGCTGGCGCGCTTGCGGCGTTCCAACTCGCGTCGGCGATGACGCTGCAGTACTACCTGCACCGCATCGACCAGCGGCTCGAGGAAATCGCGGATCTGGTGAGGCGGCAGCGAAGCGACTCGGCATGGGCGGTCGTGGGCCGCGGAGCGGCCGAAGTCGATCGGCTCCTGCGCTTGGTGCAACGGGGGCCGTTGTCGCAGACAGCTCGAGTCCAGCTCGACCGCGAGGAACGCGCCGTCGACCTTGTCGCCCGCACGGAACGGCGGCCCGTCATCGATCTGATTGCGGAGATCGACCAGCTCCGTATGCACCTGCCGCCCGCGACCCCGTCAGGTTGGACGAAGGAAGCCGTTGAGCAAGCGCGGCGCAGTATCGGCGGGTTGCGGGGCCGCGCCCGAAGCGTCGCCAAGTCGATGGCTGCCATCAGCGACCACTGGTCGCTCGTGTGTGCCGCTGCGCACGTTCATGCCGCGCTCGCTGCGATCCAAATCATCGACGACGAGATGTGGGACCAACGATCACGGGACGTCGCGCGTGCGGACGCCTTGATCGCGAGGCGCGACGAGATCCGCGAGCACGCCGACAGAATCGCGGCGCTGCCGGCAATTTTGGCGCGAATCGAAGATCTCGTCGTCGACGACATCACGTTGCGAAAGCCGTTCGCGCGAGCGGCCGCAGTGGCCACAGCGACGAAGGATCTCGCGGATCAGGCGATCGCCTCGTTGGATGCGGCGGGCTCACCAACGCTGAGCAACATCGTCATCATGCCGTCGAGTCGCGGGCGGCCACCGGTCGGTCGTCTGGCTCCGGTGACTTCGCCACGCAACGCGAGGGCGTCGCACTGACCGGGACGCGCTGGGAGCCGCCGGGCTTGTCACGCACGATCGTGTTCGGGTATTCCCGCTCGATCCGCGCGCCGAAGTCGGCTCGCAGTCCCGGAGGTGGGCGGCGATGCCGGTAGGGCGGTTCTCGTTGATTGTGGACCCGATCTCGGGGCCGCGATTCCGGCCGCGGCTGCGCGGACGGGCGTCAGCGTGTCGCGCTGGCTGACCGACGCCGCCGAAGCTCGGTTGTGCAACGACCTCCTTGGAATGGCGCTCGACACGTGGGAGCGCGAAGCGGCGCCTTCACTGCCGCAGAGCTTGCCAACGCGATCGCCGCGCTCGGCCACGCCGAGTCCGAGGACGCCAGGGTCAGGACGACGGACGTCGCATCAAGGTGCTCGATGAAATGCGCTGATCGCCATCGATCGGCGCGATCGTCGCGTCGGGGCCATGCTGCGGCTCCTGCAGCGCAGCGCGACTCCGCTGTTCACGAGCGGCGGAGTCGTCGCGGAGGTCTGGCGCGACGGCGCGAAACAACCCGACCTTGCGCGCTCGCTTCGAGGAGTCGACATCCGGCCGATCGACGCGGCGCCAGGCCGGACCGTCGGCGAACTCTCGCGCAAACTCGAACGAGTGACATCGGCAACGCGCGCCTTACTTCGATCACCCGCGACGGGGACCGCCTCCTCACGAGCGATCCCGACGATCTCGGTCAGCTTCTCGGTCGCCGCCGCGTGTAGATCGAAGTCATCCGCGTCTGAGGACGGCCTGGACACCGACTACTCCGTAGTCTCAGCCGCGCAACGACGTCTTGGCACGATGTCGAAGGTGGCTCAGAGCCCCAGGTCGAGCTGCTCGGTTTGGGACGCGGACGACCCTTCGAACATCGTTTCGACATCCCTCAGCGGGCTCGCGCCGAGTTCGACGAGTCGCGCGTTGCCTGGGCCTTCACCTTCGCCGCGCCACACCGCGACCGGGCCGTAACCCTTGGCCAGCGCTTCCTTCGCACCCGACCAGGTACCGCCGGTGTCGAGGTCGCTGGCGACGACGAGCGTCACGTCGGCGAGCGCGTAGATGAGCTTGTTGCGGCCCATGGCGTTGCCAACACTGAACGGTGCGGTCGGCGCGTAGGGCGTGGCGAGGGCGAGTCGCTCGTCGAGCACGGCGTTGCGCAGATCGCTGCTGCGCGCGGCGCGCACGAGCGCGTCGGCGAGGATGCCGACGACGTGGCCTTCGGCGTCGAGCGTGGCGTGCATGGCGATGGCGTCGGTGCCGCGCGCACCGCCGGACACGACGGCCCGGCCCTGGGTCGCCGCGAACCGGGCGGCCCGTTGCGCGATCTCGACC
>Ga0233425_10009696_pt1 | contig 12062 bp, 5 predicted proteins | sample Watercolumn_Towu_2_FD_181712 | JGI IMG/M metagenome (GOLD analysis project Ga0233425, IMG submission 181712) | Freshwater microbial communities from Lake Towuti, South Sulawesi, Indonesia - Watercolumn_Towuti2014_140_MG | ecosystem: Environmental > Aquatic > Freshwater > Lake | place: Indonesia...
AGTGTCAGCCGAGCTCACCAAAACGAGAACGGAGTTCGCCAGAAACATCGAGAAGCCGCACATGTTTGGCATCTACAATGCCGACGCTCTGGCAAAAGAAGGGATCGAGGCCGTGCTCGCCGCGTATGGACAGGACAATCTCACAGCTGCGGCAAGGGAACTGGCGGGCCTGAAACTGGGACACCATCCCTTTGTTCTCGTCCAGCGTCCGGCCGCCAAAAAAGACACATTGCAGATGGACGCCGCCGGTGCTGCGAGAATTTTCAGCGACAAGTCTTCGGGCAAGAACCTTATTGCCGCGCAAAACGAGGCGAACAGGCTGCTCGCGATCCACTATCTGGTCAAGCACAAGGCGGCATATGAATTCAAGTACGGAAAAGATGCGTCGAAAGTCCTGCATGAATGCCTCAACGACAGGCTGAAATCAGATGCGAATCAGAAGGCGAGCGGCAGATTCGGATTCAGTTTCACCGTCAACGACAATCCGTTCATCCCCATGGATGACATCTATCTGCATCCGGATTTCGGATATATCCGGGTCGAAGGCCTGGCAGACGATGTGGCGGGAGCGATCGGATTCCTGAATGGCCAACTCAGGAGCTTCGTTCCTACGGAGGACGAGTTCAGGCGCGCCGTGGAGAAGATCAAGGGAAATGAAGCGATGATGATGGGGGGAGATAAGTCGAGGAAGTTGTTCGATGCTCTCCGGGATTCTCTTTTCTATGTGCGAAATCCGTTTGCCGGCAGCCCGGTGACGCTGACATTTCAATCCCTCCAGGAATTCGCAAAGGAGTATTTTGCTCCTTCCAACATGATCATTTCGGTCGTCTCGCCTTCCTCACCCGAGACCATAAACACTTTGTTTGACGGACTCGGATTCTCTCCAGTCACAAACGAGCCGCCTTTCTACACACCGACCCTCGTGACGCACGCCAAAGAAGGAACCGTCGAGCGCTCCGTGGGAGGCGAGCGGTCATACTTGTTCTGGGGATTTGTCCGGCCAATTGACCCGAACGATGCACCGGCATTGCAAGCCCTCTCCCTAATCTTGTCAGAGCGGATCGTCTTCGATATTCGCGAGAAACAGGGAATGGCGTACAACATCAGCGCGGGAATCGACGTCATCACCGACAAGGCTCTTTTCTATGTCTCCCAGGGCACTCGTCCGCAAAATGTAGCCAAGCTGATCCCGCAATATCCCCGGTTCTTCCAGATAAGTACTCTCGACTCACTCACGCAGGCGGACCTGGAAAAGTCAGTGAACATGTATCTGGGACGCATGATGTTCCGCCGCCTTTCGAGCATCAATCAGGCATACTATCTCGGATATTCGGCATACTTCTTCAATGACTTCACCTCTGATGCCCGTTTTCTTGAGCGGCTTCGGAACGTGACCCTGACAGAAGTGAAGGATGCCGCGAAGCGGTACATGCAGGTCACGAATCCTCAAACGGTGATTGTCCGGTGATCGTACGCAGAGAGGAGTCGGCATGGTATTGAGGTGTTCTCTGGAGGAGCACGATGGCTGATCTGATCACACCATGGCAGGACCGGCACTTCGGACGGCAGCACAAGATCCTTGAATGTATTGTCACGGGCGTGGGCAAAGATGCAGCCGGGATTCACACATTGACCGTGGACGTTCTGAGGAACAATCAGCGCCTACCCTACAAAGTCGTCACAAGGACCGAACGTCTGCCTCTCGGGATGCCGCTGGGTTCGGTACTCGCAGGGAATATTCTGGAGATCCGCTTCAGCACGATCGATGAGAGCGGCAGAATTCCCGCCATCACTCCCGTGGAGATACTCAACAAGACTCACGAAGGGGGAGATATTTTTCACTTCGAAACGGGAAAGCTCTATGACTCGGCGGCCCGTACGAAAACGTTTAATCCGTGGGAGGACTATCTGAAGGACATGGAGGAGCTGAACAAGGGGGGCTCCGTCAGGTAGGATGAGGACACTCGCCGTCAGTACTTTTTCACCCGCCGTGCTTTGTGGCGGGGGTCCTGACGGAACCAATCCCGATGGCAAAGTACCTTACATACTTTCTCCCTCGGGCCAAATGGCCAATCGTTTCTTCCTTGATCCGCCGTCAGGACTTTTTCACCCGCCGTGCTTTGTGGCGGGGGTCCTGACGGTACGTAGCCATCGGATGCCGCGTGAGTATCGGGGGCTTCACTCAAGCTTTTCTGATCCGCCGTCAGGACTTTTTCACCCGCCGTGCTTTGTGGCGGGGGTCCTGACGGACCAATCCCGATGACGGAGCACCTTACATACTTTCCTCTTCGGGCCAAATGGCCAATCGTTTCCTCCTCGCCCTGATCTTTAGAACCCGTATCTTCCAGGCTGAGAGCCGCCCGATAAACGCAGCGCTGTGAGTTTCCCGCCGAATCGTTGTGCCACTGATTCCACGTTACACAATTGTCGGAGAATCGAGATGGGTCGGAGAGGGCGAACGTTGTTCGCAAAAGGAGGTCACACGTTCTTCGTGACCACTACGGTAGTCGAATTCGCGCCAATATTCTCTGGAAGCCCGCGATGCTACGACATCCTCGTCGGAGCCATGCAACATGTTCTGTGGGAGCATCACTCGCCCCTCCTCGCATACGTATTGATGCCCAATCATATTCACTTGATACCAGCCATGCCTGAGGGTGAGAGCCTCTCGGATCTCATGCGAGACTTCAAGAAATTCACCTCAACCAAGATTCGCCGACAACTTCAGGAAGAGAAGCAGAGTGATTCTCTCGAAATACTCCTCAGAAACGCGGAGCGGGTGGGGCGGAAGAAGCGACAGGTATTCAAGCTTTGGATGGACAGGTTTGACGATATCGTGATCCACGATGATGCCATGCTTGTCACGAAGGTCGAGTACATTCACAACAATCCGGTCAAGGCAGGACTTGTAGCCGCGCCGGAGGATTGGTATTACTCCAGCGCTGGAGACTACATGGGGATTCGCCCCGGCCGCTGAATGTCGCGACTGACTGGTATCGACTATGACCCAGAAGTGAGGCGACAATCTGCAGGTTGTGACGACAGCCAGGCACGATGGCGTCAGGAGCTAACTCCTGACGCCGGCAATCAGTTGATTCCGCCGTCAGTACTTTTTCACCCGCCGTGCTTTGTGGCGGGGGTCCTGACGGAACATGGCCATAGGAAGCCGCGCGAGTGCCGAGCGATTCACTCAAGCTTTTCAAGCTCGTGAAGCTTTTCCTGCGCAATCAAGTTCTGTGGCTCAAGCTCCAGGATTCTTCGGAGAATGGTCCGCGCCGGCCACGTCCTCCGCTTCAACTCATACGATTGGGCGAGAACCTCGAGCGCACGAACGTTTTCTCCTTCCACCGCCACAACTCTCAGGGCGTACTCAATCGCAAGATCGTTCAATCCCATCACTGCATACGTCTTCGCAAGTTCCAGCTCGTAGCTGGCCCGCGCCACCGCATTCTTCGTCACACGGGCCGAGTCTGTTAGAGACAGTATCTGCCGGACAGGCTTCAGCATGGGATGAGGCGGAGACATCCTCTCCATCAGCGTGAGATACGATTTCGCTTCCACCAGGTCTTTCTGTTCAAGGGCATAGTACAAACCGAAGATCAGGGCCGGGGAGAATGTTGAGTCCGCCTCGATACTCTTCATCAAGACAGCCTGTGCCCGCTCATGGAAACCGATATCCCAGTAGTTCGCCGAGATTCTGTGGAGAATGCGCGCCCTCTCGGCAGGGATAGAATCACCTTCCGCTTGCTGGAATTCCCTGATCAGGATCGAGTGGAAACGGGCGTCCATAAGGTACTGGCCCGCCTGCTGCTCGTATGCGAATCTCGAGAAATACGAGAGTGCGCCGTCGAATTGTCCGCCGAATGAAAGTGCAATGCCTCGGTAGAGCGCAAGGTACGCGGACCCGCGCGAAACTTCCGTCAGCACACTGAAGGTATTGAACGCTTCTTTGGCGCGACGGTCCTCCAGCGCTGAAATTCCGGCTGCAAACAAATCGCGGGCGGTCTGCTCGCGTTCACCAACTCGGACGATCGGCAGTTCCACCAAGGGCTTCCCGTGTTTCACAGGAGCCGATGAACCGCCTTCACGGTCGATCACCTGCAAGATCTCGTAGTTCCCCGCCCGAAACACCGTGCGGAACTCGAACCGCTTTGATTTCAGCATCTGGAATTCGAACTCACGAATCCCCGGATACATCACGAAACTCACGATAAACCCGATGTCATAGTCGCGCAGGACAGCCTCAAAGAGTGAAAAGGAAATGGACGGCTCGCTGTCCAGGACCTTCCTTCCATCCAGCCAGAACGCAAGCTCCTTCCAACGGGCGAGCACCATCGTTGAGGAATCGGAATGCTCTGCTATCCATCGACCTGCGAGCGAGGCGGGGCGCATGTAGAGTTCCGGTGTCCTGAGCGGCGGGTCATATGGAACTGCTGGAGTTCCCACACGCTGGAGGTACGTCCGGCCGTGAACAACAAAACCAGCCAACCAGGTCACCGTCGGCAGAGCACAGAGAAGGCAGAGCAAGAATCCCAACGTTATCATCCGGGCTGCCCCTCCCCATTTCGATTTCCACCGGCGATACAGATCACCGACCCCGATGATGAGGTAATAGAGTGCAGGCACAAAGACCGGATAGAGGAACCGTACGTCGTTGATCGGATAGAGAAGAAGAAGCGCCGCGTAGAAGAGGACAAACAGCGCGACGAGGAGCGACTGACGCTCGCGCCACTTCAGTGCGATTCCCCAGGCGAGCAACCCGTATTGCAGGAGGATGAGAGGATATTGAGCGAACGCAAGGACCTTCGACAGCACCGCCATCCCGGCATCAGAGTCAAGCACGACAGGAAACGACCGGATGAGAAACTGCGGGAAGAGGAAGATCCCCTTTGCCATGTTCGCGTAGACTATCAGGTTGATCCTGATACGCGCGAAAAACTCTTCCGCAAGCCCCGAGTCTTCGGGCGTGATCGAATGTTTCAGGAAGAGTTTTACGTTTCGCAACGGAGGATTTTCTATCCCGGCGATGTATACCTCATTGCGATAGTACCAGCCCAGATAGAAAAGCACCGGCAGAGAACAGACAAGGAGCAACGCAACATACCGCTTCCTCAGAAAGAGGTAAACGGCTGACGCGACGAGCAACGCCAGTCCGACCTCACGGAGGAACACTGCGGCAGTGAGAGTCAGGGCAAAACCCCATGCAACTCGCCTGCTCTCCGGATCGGCCTCCATGCGTTCCGCCATGAGCACAAGCGCCACGAGCGCCGCGGTAAACGGGATGTCGGAAAGGATCTGACTCGACAACACCAGCGTGAGAGCGTTGAAAGCAAGAAAGAAGGAACCTGTCAGAGCGATCCAGGGCCCCACCTGGCAGCCAACCCACACAAAGAACAGAACGATGAGCAGCGCAGCGGTGAGGATGGTCAGAATCTTTGCTGGGACAACGATATTGCTGAACAACCAGCCAAGCGGAGCGAGGAGAATCGGATAGAGCGGCGCGTGAACGACATAGCGGGTAGCTTCCGGGGAGGTCGCGTCGTGGAAGCCGTCAAACGAAGCAAGCGACTGAGCCCAGATAACATACCGGGCGCTGTCGGGAGTGTAGAGAATGCAGTCGTTGACAACCCAGATCGAGAGAGCGAGAAATGCGAGCAGCAATAACCACAACCGGTAATCACGGGCAAGATTTCCGTAGACCGGCCCGGATGCGCCGACCCGCGCGGCACCTTCGATCTGGCTTGAGCGTTCGTCCATCTGACGGCACCTACATCCGTTTCTTGAGTCGGTCGAGTTTTTCGAGCGCAACGGCATCGTCAGGCTTGATGGCTACGAGGCGCTCAAGCACACGAACAGCCGGCGCTATGCGCTCTTTGAGATCATATGCTTCCGCAAGGACCTGCAACGCTCCGACATTCGTGCTGTCCTGCGCGAGAATCGAAAGCGACTCGTCGGTCGCCGCATCCACAAGTCCGAGCTGGGCGTACCCCTTGGCGAGGCGCATTTGAAGGAGGAGACGCCGAAGGAGCGTGGGCGCGTTGCGCACCGAATCGATGGTCCGAAGAACATTGTCGACCGTGCTGATGATGGCGTGGGTTGGGTTTGTCGATCTCATGCGGGCAAAGTATCCGTTTGCACCGAGCGTATCACCCCGCTGGAGCGAATAGTACATCCCAAAAATGAGTGAAGGCGCGAACGCGGAATCTTCGCGCAATGACTTTTCAAGCAACTGGACGGCGAACTGACGGAAGCCGAGGTCCCAGAAGACCGAGGAAACGCGCTGATAGATGCCCGCCTTCTCGGCAGGAGAACTCTCCGTCTGAGCTTTCTCGAGATTCTTGACAAGGTTTGCGTGGAAGCGGGCATGGATGATGAACGGCCCCGCCTGGAGCTGATTTCTCAGTTGTCCGTAGAGCCGCAGCGCCGCTTCATACTGACCTCCGATTTCCAGCGAGATCCCGCAGAACAATCCGATATACCCGGAACCCGACGACTCCAGGAGCGCCGAAAAAATGTGAAGCGCTTCCGAAGGCTCTCCGGACTCGAGTTCGTGTACTCCCCTCGCGAAAAACGTGCGGGCATCCAGCTCTTTGGGACTGACCAGGTTTTCACCAACTCCTGCCGTGATGGCACGTTGCGCGTCAGCCGTCTTTACGCCGGAGAGCTTTTGCACCTGAACAACCTCCAGTCTCCCGACACGGTGCACAGTCGTGAGCGAGTATTTCTTGGTCTGCAGCATCTGGAACTCGTACTCCCGTATGCCCGGCTCCGAGACGAACGTGACGATGTACCCGATGTTGTAGTCTCGCAGGTACGAATCGAAGAGTGTGAGCGAAAGGAGGTGATCAGTCAGGATGAGCTTCCTGCCGTCAAGCCAGAGAGCGATTTCACCCCACCGCGACAGAACGGTCGTCGACGGATCAGAATGCTGTGCTATCCACTCCCCAACCTGTTTGGTCGGGTCGTTCCGATCGCGAAGATATCCTTTGTTCCCCTCCACATATCCATACGTCCAGACTGCGTTCGGGATCGCGATCACGACGAGTGTGACGGCAGCGAAAGCGACTGCAACTTTCTTCTTCCGGATTTCCGGCGACAGGCGCTGCAGCAGATCGCGACCACCGAGGACGCAGAAGTGGAGCATGAGAACCATCATCGGCACAAGGAATCTAAGATCATTGATGGGATACAGCAGCACGACCGTCATGTAGAAGAACGAGAAGAGAAGAATGAGCGCGGTTGTCCGGTTCCTGCGGTATCCGACAATGACACCCCAGGCGAAGAGGCCATACTGAATCAGGATGAGCGGATACTGCGCCACCTGGAGTATCCGGTTCATCGCGTCCATGAGGGGCCCTGAGATGGCGACAGCCGAGTACGACTGCGACAAGAACTGTGGAAAGAGAATGAGTCCCCTGGCCCACTTGAGGTAGACAGCTGCGTTTGCTTCAATTCTGCCGAGAAATTCGCTCAGGATGCTGTCGCCATCGGCCGTGAAGTAGTGTCCCATAAGGAGCCGCATGTTTCGAATGGGCGGATTTTCGAGACCTCCGTAGTACACCTCGTTCCGGAAATACCAGAGCAGATAGAACAACATCGGAATCGTAAACACGAGGAGGAGACGGCGGTACTGTTTGGTCAGTAGAAGATAGCTGACGGCGCCGATCAGAAGTGTGAGGCCGATTTCACGCAGAAAGATCCCGACGGTGAGGACCGCCACAAGCCACCATGCCCACCGATCTTCATCGGGATCCAAAGCCATCCTTTCGGCAAGCATGAAGAACATGATGACGAACGCTATAAAGGGGATATCGGACAGGACGTGATCGGAGAAGAGTATCGTGAGCGAATTGAGCGCGAGGAAGAAGGTGCCGAGGAGGGCACCTCCGGTTCCTCCCTGCTTCCGCGTCCAGAGATAGAAAAGGATCAAGACGGCCACACCGCAGACGAGCGTCAGAACCTTCGCCGGTATCACGATGTCGTTGAACATCCAGGCCAGTGGAGCAAGCATCAGCGGATAGAATGGTGCATGGACGACATATCGAACCGGCTCGGGGCCCGAAGCGTTCGTGAACCCGTCGAATGACGCGAGGGATTTCGCCCAGAGAACATATCTTGCGGAGTCGGGCGAGTACATCATCTTTTCATTCAGACCGAGCACACCGACCGCCAGAAATCCTGCACAAATCAACCACAACCGGATGTTTCTGAGCTGCCTGAAGATCGGAACATGCGTTGCTTCCGGAGATTCGCCTGCGGTTTGAACCTGTTCCCGTGCGTCTGGTTCGTTCACATTGTCGGTGCTTTGTCTTTCATCCAAGGTCATTTTCGTTTGCCTAGAAGTTCGGCTCGCACATTTTTTGCCTCAGTGGAGGAGGGATCGGCCCGCAACGCACGCTCGACTTCATCGAAGGCCTCTTCAGGAAGCTCCATTTTCGTGTATTCGCCTGAGATCAGGAGATGCAGCCTGCATTGCTCAGCCGTCGTCGTTGCACGCGAAAGATCCCGGTGGGCACGGGCCATCGCCGTAAAGCTGCGGACGACGGCGTTGGCGCTGTCGATCCCCTGCAGACGCGACAGATAGGCACCGGCAGCGGCGGAGTCACCAAGCTGGATACCCCAGTGCCAGCCCCAGAGAAGCCCCACGAAGTGGTTCGGTTCGCGGCTCAGAAGTTCTTTGATGAGTCTGTAGGCCTGTCTCCCATAACCCAGACTCCAGACCGTTCTGGCGACATCGTACAATTTGTCCGACGCTCCGGGATTTTCGGGGGCGGCCCGCACCCGCCTGAGTTCATTCATCGCGTAAAGAAAGACACGGGCCGGGGGAATAAACGACGTGGCACTCGGCGATGCGTACAGGCGCGGAAGCTCCTGCACGGCCTCCAACGAGTCACCTGCCAGAGCATGTGTCACAAGCATGTAGAATGTGATCTCCGACTGTCGATCGTATTGCTCACGAACTCTGCTGAAGAACGAGAGCGCGTCCGCATAGCGTTCGGATCGAAGCGAAAGCCGGCCGAGCTGCATCAAATCGCTTGCCTGGACAGTGGACAATGTCAATACCTGAGTCCGGGGCGCAAATGCCGGTTCACGAAGCCGGGAAACGACCTTGTACAGTTTGAGCCCTGCAACGCTGTCGATCATCTCAAGCCGAAACCGACCGGACGCCGACAACGAAACCTGGAAGGTCTCCACGTTTCCGTACGATTCAGCGGCGATCAGGTACGAAATGCTGTAGGTGCGCAGCAGGCTTTCCAGCATCGGAAGCGGCACACCGCGATTGACCTCCAGGAACTTGAACTGCGGGGCAAACGGAACGATCTCCTTCTCCGAGCTCGCTATCGTGGCAGAATCACCGACGTGTTTTGTCACCAGACCGCCCATCACCGACCACGGTGTGGCAAAGTAGTTTGACGAAGCATCGTCGGCTGTGCTTGCCCGCCAGAATTCAGTCGGGGCTGCGCGATATGAGAGGTTCGTACGCAGAATCTCATAGCAGCAGAGAAGATTCGGGGTCGCAACCAGGAGGACAATCGTCCCGGCGATCCAGGCCGGCAGCTTCGTTCCCCGCAGGTGCAAGGTGGATCGAGCCGGTTCGGCCGCCCGGACAATGTAGAACAAGACGACGGGGAGAAGCGGAAGCTGGAATCTGATATCGTGTACCGGATAGAGCAGAATGATCAAAACGTAGAAGAGCAGGAAGAGAAGGCGCACCAGAGCGGTGCGGCTGTTCCGAAGATCCACCACAATTCCGGTCAGAACGAGAGCAGCAATCGACAACGCAATCACAATGTTCAGAGTCGAAACGACTCCCGAGAGACCGGCGAACGCGGAACCGGGCGAGACCATGAGGTTCATGGGGAAGCGATAGAACAATGAGCCGCCGGTTTCGCCGAAATAGCCCTTCAAGTTGATGGTTGCTCTCGCGATGAGCTCGCTGGCCAGCGAAGCATCCGGAGGAGTCACAAAATGGCCGAAGAAGAATTTCAGGTTCGGGGCCTGGTTATCTGCAGGAACTCCAACCAAGACCGTGTTTCTCAGCGTCCATATTCCGAAAAGCACTCCGGCAGCCACCAGCACCATGACAAGATCTTTGTACCGTTTCCTGAAGAAATACGAGACGGCAAATGCCGCCACAAGAGAAATTCCAATTTCACGCAAGAGCATGATGACCGCAAGGATTCCGACGAGCACAATTCTGTGCTTCGTCTTCCCCTCGCCCGACTCGATCGTTTCCATGAGGAGGAACGACAAGAGTACGAGCGCGATGAACGCAGCCTCCGTGAGTACTTCTGTGGAGATCACAAGCATCAGGGGATTCAGCGCGAGAAAGAGCACCGTTGCGAGAGCGATCGAGTTGACGGTAAACCGGAGGAGCCACCGGTACAGAAGGACCAGCGCAAACGCACCCCAGAGAAGCGTCCACACTTTGGCCGCCACCAACGACATCGGGAAAACGAGGAGGATCGGCGCAAGGAAGACGGCGTAGAACGGGGCATTCACGATGTAGTGCTCTGGGACCGGCTGCGTGTCGTCAACAAAGCCTTTCGCATGGGCGACAGAGTTTCCCCACACCAGATAGCGGGTGGAATCGGTGTACAGTGAGAGGTCGTTGATCCGCGCGAGACCCAGCACGAAGAACAGAACGACCGCTCCCAGCACGGCGGCGTTGGAAGAGAGGAACGTTCCGGCAGTTTGAATCGGGAGGCTCGATGACTGATGTGACGACAAGATGGATTATCCCCTTTTCATTCAACAATGCACATCGCCCCTTGTGATCGGCGGGGCCTCAGCGTTTCGGAGCCCGAAGGCGGAAGAGCTCATGACTGACCGGTTCAAACTCGATGCCGTCGGCCTTCAACCGGTCCATCGGACGGTACACAAATGACCTTCGATACCGGTCCAGACTTTCCTCGTTTTGGGGGTATCGCATGCGCCCTTTGTCAAAGGGTCGCGCCTGGTAGGCAGTGCAATAGTACACCTCCAGCCCATCCGGAACCGTGCGCCGTTGGAGAGGAAGATACGGCGTACCTCGACGCTCGAGATAGAGTTCCAATTCCCGTATTGGCAGCTCGCCCTCATGGGAATATAGAACAAAGAGGTTGTCGTTCTTGCCCCGTTCAGCAAACACATAGTACCAAAAATATCCTGCATAGTCATAGTTCGGGCAGATGATCAGGGCGTTGGTCCCCACTGCCCGGAGCGCCTCCTCGACAAGCGTCCTGGCTTCGAGGCTCTTGCTTTGATCGGCTCGTGAGTAGTTCAACGTGAGGAAGAGCAAGGGGATCAAGGCCACCACAACGCCCAGAACTGTTCGATACTGACGCGACCAGTTTTCTACGAGCCACTCAAGTCCAATCCCGACACCGACGGCTATGACAAAATAGAAAGGAAGCATGTAGATAAAGATGTCCGGCACGACGTAGATGAGATCGAAGATAAACGTTCCGAGAGCGGCCAGGAGCAGGAAGTTGCGGACTTTCTTCTGCCTGAGAACGACAAAACCCAGAATCGCTACTGCAGTCAGCGCAAGAAACTCCAGCCAGAGAAAGCGGAGCAGCAACGGGAGGCGTTCGAATACTGCCCCCTTCCACCCCAACCCGAAGAAATTCGGCTGGAACTGGCCGCCGGTGACAAAGTGCCAAAGCGACTGAAGATCCGGCACCAGAATTTCAAGGTACGACGTTTCCTCGGCGTAATATCTCCAGATCAGGTATCCATACTGAGCGGCACCGAGGGCGATGAGCAGGACGACCTGCAACACGACGCGAGGAGTCCAGTAGTATTCTCGTTTTGTTGCCCAAACCAGATACATGATCGCCGGAAGAATGGTTACGACAATGAGGTGGTTGCCGAATGACACCGCGTAGACGGCGCAGGCGAGCAGAAAATCTCTCTGTGATCCAAACAGGTGCCACCGTATGAAGAGCCAACACGTCAAGGCAACAAAGAGAACGCAGAGCGTGTACACCTCGGCGATAACAGATTGGGACCAGAATGTATAGGTAAAACCAAAGACCAGGATCGTCACGGCAGCGACTGACTTCCGGATCCCGAGGAGC
>Ga0233425_10009697_pt1 | contig 12059 bp, 14 predicted proteins | sample Watercolumn_Towu_2_FD_181712 | JGI IMG/M metagenome (GOLD analysis project Ga0233425, IMG submission 181712) | Freshwater microbial communities from Lake Towuti, South Sulawesi, Indonesia - Watercolumn_Towuti2014_140_MG | ecosystem: Environmental > Aquatic > Freshwater > Lake | place...
CTTCGCACCGGCCTCGGCTTCCTTCAGGACCGCAATGATCTGCTCTTCGCTGAACCGCTTCTTCTTCACGTCCGCTTCTCCTCTCGGTTGGCGGACTCTACTTCAACCCCGTACTATTTCAGGGGGGGCACGTCAACCCTAGTCTTGAAACGTTCGTAGTCCCGCGGCGCCATAAGGCGCCGAGCATGTGGGCCTCTGCCGCGGACAAGCATCTTCGTGAAAGATGCCATTGAAGTCATTGCATATTGCGTCGCAAGTAGCAACGACAAATGGCAACCACCGATTGACTAGAAAGTCGCGCTTTGCCGCTGCCCCGTACGCGCGCAACGTCTCCTCGATGAAAACGTGGCCATAGACAGGCGTGACCCGGTGCTTCTTGAATAGGGCGAGCAGCAGACTTTTCTCAAGGGCTTCGAAATTCTCGACATCGAGAATGTTTGTGTCGAAGACGACGCGAACGGTCAATGGCGAGGTCTAACTAGTGATTAGCCTGCATGCGGGGCATGCTAGGACGATCCAATAGTAGATGCAACGATCTATGGGTAGATCGGACGATATGCCGGCATATAAGGTTCTGGTTGTCAGGAAGTCCCTGAGCGTTCTAGCCGTCGTGCAAGAATAGGCGCTGACGAAAACGGGAGCTGATCGATGAGCAACGTTGCTTTCATAGGCTTGGGCGCGATGGGCTCGCGCATGGCGATGAATTTGCTCGCCGCGGGACATGAATTGAGGGTTTTCAATAGAAGTAAAGAAAAAGCAAAACCTTTCGCCGACAAGGGCGCCCGGGTGTGCGATTCCCCGGCCGAAGCGGCAAAGGGCGCGGAGTTCGTGTGCTCGATTGTGTCGGATGACGTCGCAACGCGCCAAGTAATGCTCGGTGCGAACGGCGTGGTGGGCGCCGCGGCGAAAGGAACGATCATCCTCGATTCCTCGACCAACACGCCGTCGATTGCGCGCGAAGTGGCGTTCGATGCGCGCGAGCGCGGCATCTTCTACCTGGATGCGCCGGTGTCGGGTTCGCTCCCGCAGGCGCAGGGCAAGGAGCTCGTCTTCATGGTCGGCGGCGACAAGGTTGCGTTCGACAAGGCGCAGCCGGTCATGGGCGCGATGGGGCGCATGGTGCGCAGGGTCGGCGACTCTGGCGCGGGCGCGACGCTGAAGCTCCTGAACAACATGCTGACTGCGACCTTCATCGCCACGCTCGCCGAAGCGGCGCAGGCCGCCGAGGCAGCGAACCTGGATCGCGACGTCGTGCTGGAGGTGCTCGGCGAGGGCGCGGTCGGCTCGCGCAGCCTCAAGGCCAAGCTGCCCAAGATCTTCAAGCGCGATTTCAGCCCGCAATTCCACCTCGAGCTGATGGACAAGGACCTGCGCTACTTCCTCGCGCTCGCGCAGGAGCTCGACCGGCCCGCGCCGATCGCCTCGCTCGCGCGCAGCCAGTACCAGGCCGCCAAGCGCGCGCAGCTCGGTAAACTCGACTCCTGCGCGGTGTTCCTGCAGGCCGCCGGCGAGCGGCCCAAAACGGCGTAGGCGTTCCTTGACCCGCTAACGGGCGAGCGGCCGCTCGACGCGCTCGCGCGTCGCCTCCGGGATCTTGTAGTCGGGGAGGCGCTTGCGGAACTCAGCGAGCGCCTTGTCGGCTTCGTCGTGCTTGCCGGCCTTGCGCAGCTCGGCGATGCGCTCGAGCGCCTTCTCCGGCGTCTCGTCGGCTTCCTGCAGGCGCTTTGCCGTGGCGCCGGCGGAAGCGCTCGCGACCTGCCGCTCGGCGCGGTCTCGCCCGAGCGCGTCGTCGCTGCGTCCCGGCGCCCGCATCTCGCTCGCGAGCGGCGCAGGCGCAGGCCTGGCTGCCGGCGGCGGGGGAGGAGCGGCGGCGGCGACCACCGGCGCCTCGGGCGCACTCGCAGCGGGCGCGCGCTGCATCATGGATTCGGCCATTCGCGTGTCGGCCTGCGGAGCGGGTGCAGCGGGAGCGGTCGCCACGGCGGCGGCGCGCGCCCCCTGCTCCGCCGGGAAGGGCGCCGGCCCCGACTGCGACCTCTCGCGCGCGGGTTCCTTCGCCGTCAACACGTCTTGGCGGGCTTTCTCGCGGGCTTCGCCTTCGAGCTTTCTCCTGCTCGCGTCCTCCTCCACGATCCTCGCCTGATCCTTCAGTGCTTTGGCCGGCATCTCCTCCACGCGGGCAACGTTGTTGTCGGCCGGATTCTCGAGCTGCACACGCAGCGTCAGCCCGACGGCGAGCACGATCACCGCGGCGGCGGCGAGCGGCACGTACCAGCGCTGCCGGCCTGCGGGCGCGACCAGCGGCGCGGGTCGCGCCTCGGCAGGACGCCGCGTGGCAGCGTGGGCGCGGCGCGAGGCGGCGAGGATCGCCTCATCCAGCGCGCGCGGCGGCTCCTCCGCCGGCAGCTCGCGGTAGCGCCGGGAAACCGCGTCGTCGCGTTCAGTCATCGCCCATCGCCTCTTTCAGCTTGGACAGCGCGTAGCGCAATAGGCTCTTCGCCGCCTCCTCATTCGCGCCGGTGGCGCGCGCGATCTCGGCGACGCTCATGCCCGCCTCCTCGTGCAGCAGGAACGCCTCGCGCTGCGCGGGCGGCAGCGCTTCCAGCGCGCGGGCGAAACGCGCCAATCCCTGCTTTCCCTGGAGGATCTTTTCCGGATCGAAGCTCGACGATGCCGGCGGATCGACCGCGTCATCCAGCGAAACCAGTTGCAGTCCCTTCTTTCGCCAATGGTCCACGATCCTGTTGTGCGCGATCGTGTACAGCCAGGTCGTGAACTTCGCCTGGGGCTCGTAGTGCTCGCGCGCCTCGATCACCCGCATCCAGATCTCCTGGAAAAGCTCCTCCGAGAGCGCGCGCTCGCGCACGCTGCGCAGCACGAAGCGGAAGAGGCCGCCCTTGTGCCGCCGGTAGAGCTCGTCGAAGGCGGCCGCGCCGCCTTCGCGGTAGGAGAGCATGAGCTGTTCGTCGGCTGCCTCCATCCCTCCTAGTTTACGCGGGCGGCTCGGGCACGAAGCCCGGAAACGGCCGCGGCTGCGGGTAGGGACGCGGCTGCGGATAAGGCTCGCGGATCACGCCGCGCGCGACCAGGTTACGGTAGCTGTCGTAGTAGATCGCGATCGTCTCCTGCGGAGTGCTCGTGGCGCGCTCGAAGCCGACGTAGCGCGCCTGCGAGGTCTCGACGCGCCCGTGCCCGGTGCCGAGCTTGTCCTCCTCGTAGGCAGGGCGTGCCCGACCTGCGCGCAGGCTGTCCGAACGCGCGCCCTCGCTTGCCTGCGCGCGGGCGCTGTCGCGCGACGCGTAAGGCTCGGACGTGGCGGGCGCCTCGCGCGAGAGCGGGCCCATGGGCGCGATCTCGGCCGGCGGCTCGGGCGGGCGCTTTTTCCTGAAAACCGCGACGCCAATCACGCCGACATGGTCCGGCCGGCCGGTGCGCGCGGCGTAGGAATCCGAGAGCGCGGTGAAATAGAACGCGGCGGTCGAGCCGAGGTTCCGGCGCCAGCCGTTCACGTCCATCGCCTGGTGCGGCTGCAGCACGTAGCCGCTTTGCTGCGGCGCGCCGTCTCGCCGGTGACCACGTTCACGCCATCCACCGACACCACGCCGAGCAGATCCTCGCCGATGCGGTTGCGGATGCGCGCCGCGTACTCGTTGCCCGGCCTGCCGACCACCCAGGCGCGGCCCTGGTGGTAGTACACCGGCAGCTGGCGCCCCTCGGTGCGGTCGAACACGACCACATCGGCGATGCCGCCGACGGCGCAGGCCTGGGTCGAAAGCGCGAGCAGCGCGCTCGAAAGTAACGTCTTGATTCGTTTCATCTTGCCTCCCGAAAAGTCGGTGAAAAGCGATGAAACGAAAGCCGGGGCGGTTCGGGTTAGGCCTGCCGCTTCAGGGCAGCCGCGCGCACGGCGCTAAGCGTCGTCGCCGGCGTGATCGCATCCGGGTCGATGCGCAGCTCTATCACCGCCGGCTTGCGCGACGCTGCGGCGCGCTCGAACGCCGGCGCGAAGTCGGCGGTGCGCTCGACCGTCTCGCCGTGGCAATCGAAGGCGCGCGCATAGGCGGCGAAGTCCGGGTTGTGCAGCCCGGTGCCCGAGACGCGCCCCGGATACTCGCGCTCCTGGTGCATGCGGATCGTGCCGTACATGCCGTTGTTCACGACGAGCACGATAATCGCCGCGCCGTACTGGCGCGCGGTGGCGATCTCCTGCCCGTTCATGAGGAAGTCGCCGTCGCCCGCGACCGCGACCACGGTGCGGCCCGGCGCGGCGATCTTCGCCGCTACCGCCGCCGGTACGCCGTAGCCCATCGAGCCGCTGGTGGGCCCGAGCTGCGTGCGCCATGCCTTGTAGCGGAAATGCCGGTGCAGCCAGCCGGCGAAATTCCCCGCGCCATTGGTGACGATCGCGTCCTCGGGCAGATGCCCGGAGAGCCACGCGATCGCTTCGCCGTAATGCAGCGCACCCGGCATCGGCTGGGGCTTGCTCCACTCCAGGTAGCTGGCGTGAGCCGACCGGGTTTGCTCCCGCCATTGTTCGTTTTTTAGTTGCAGGGACGAAAGAGCAACAACAAATTCATCATAGTTAGCGTTGATCGGCAGAACCGAGTGGTAAACGCGGCCGAGCTCCTCTACCCCTGCGTGCACGTGAACGAGCTTCTGCTTCGGCGTCGGGATGTCGATGAGCGTGTAGCCGCCGGTGGTCATCTCGCCGAGGCGCGCGCCGATGACGAGCAGCACGTCCGACTCCCGCACCTGCTGCGCGAGCTTCGGGTTGATGCCGATGCCGACATCGCCCGCGAAGCAGGCGTGGCGGTTGTCGAGATAGTCCTGGCAGCGGAAGGACGTTCCGACCGGCAGCGCATTCGCCTCGGCCCACGCGCGCAAGCCGTCGATCGCCTGCTTCGACCAGCCGCCGCCGCCGAGAATGACGAACGGGCGCTCGGCGTTGCCCAGCACCTCGGCCAGCTTCGCCATGTCGGCGGGCGTCGGCGATGCGCGCGCGGTCCGGTAGCGCGGCGCATCCGCCACCGCCGCTTCGGCGAAGAGCATGTCTTCAGGCAGCGCGAGCAGCACCGGGCCCGGGCGCCCCGAGGTTGCGCGATGGAACGCCTGGCTCACGTACTCCGGGATGCGCTCGGCGCGGTCGATCTGCGCGACCCACTTGGTGAGCGGGCCGTACATGCCCCGGTAGTCGACCTCCTGGAACGCCTCGCGGTCGGCCATCTCGTTGCCGATCTGGCCGACGAAGACGACCATGGGACTGGAATCCTGGAACGCGGTGTGCACGCCGACCGAGCCGTTGGTCGCCCCCGGCCCGCGCGTGACGAAGAGCACGCCGGGCTCGCCGGTGAGCTTGCCCCAGGCCTCGGCCATGTAGGCAGCGCCGCCTTCCTGCCGGCAGATGATGAACTTCAGCTGCTCCCGGTGATCGTAGAGGCCATCGAGCACCGGCAGGTAGCTCTCGCCCGGCACGCCGAACGCCGCGCGCACGCCGTGCGCGGCGAGTGCGTCGGCGAGGATCTTGCCGCCGTGCCGGGTTTTGAGATCCGGTTTCACGCCGGGACCTTCTCGAATGCGCTGCGCAGCACCCGCGCGCACTCGGCAAGCGCCGTATTGGCCGTATCGAGCACCCGGCCCGAAGTGATGAAGCCGTGCACCATGTCGGAATACTCCCGGTATTCGGCGCTCACACCGTCTTTTCTTAACTTTTCAAAATAAGCTTTTCCTTCATCCAGCAACGGGTCGTAGCCGGCCGTCAGCACGTACGCCGGCGGCAAGCCGGCGAGCGTCTTCGCAAGCAGGGGCGACGCGCGCCAGTCGGTGTAGTCGGCCTTGTTCGGCAGGTAGTGGCCGCGGAAGTACTCCATCGTCTTCTTGGTGAGCAGGTAGCCGTCGCCGTTGCGGTCGATCGACGGGTGGCCCATGCGCTGGTCGGTGCCCGGATAGATGAGCAGCTGGAACGCGAGCGGCGGGCCTTTCGCGTCGCGTGCCATGAGCGCGACGACGGTGGCGAGATTTCCGCCCGCGCTATCGCCGCCGGTGGCGAGTTGGTTCGGGTTTACTTTCAGTGAATTCGAGTTCTCATGAATAAATTCAAAAGCAGAAAAACAATCTTCCACTGCCGCCGGAAACGGCGCCTCGGGCGCTTTCCGGTACTCCACCGAGAACACCGCGCAGCGCGCCGCGTTGGCGAGCGTGCGGCAGACGACGTCGTGGGTGTCCAGGTCGCCGATCACCCAGCCACCGCCGTGGAAGTAGACGAGCGCGGGCAGAGTCTCGTCCTTCGCAGCGCCTTTCGGCCGGTAGGCGCGCACCGGGACGACGCCCGCCTTGCCCGGCGCAAGCAGCAGCCAGGACGCTTCGACCGCGGGCGGATCCGGCTGGAGCGGGCCGCGCACGTCGCGGTACAGGCGCCGCGCGACGGTCGCAGGCACCTGCCAATAGGGGGGCAGCTGCGATTTTGCTGCGCGTTCCAGAAGCTGCACGACTTGTGGATGCAGGGACATAGACGACTATATTATCTGCGCCATGGACGACATAAACACTCTTCGCCGCATCCTGCACGAATGCCGCGTGCTCGCGGTGGTCGGCCTCTCGGCGAACTGGTACCGGCCGAGCTATTTCGCCGCGAAGTACATGCTCGACCACGGCTACCGCGTCATCCCGGTGAACCCGCAGTACAAGGAAGTGCTCGGCCAGAAATGCTACGCGTCGCTGCGCGACATCCCCGAAAAGGTCGACCTGGTGGACGTGTTCCGCAAGACCTCGGAGGTCCTGCCCGTCGCCGAGGACGCGATCGCGATCGGCGCCAGGGTCCTGTGGCAGCAACTGGGCGTAAAAAATCGTGAGGCCGCCGAAAAGGCCCGCGCCGCCGGCCTGGACACGGTCATGGACCGGTGCGTAAAAATCGAGCACGGACGCCTGTTTGGCGGGCTCAACTGGGTGGGCGTAAATACCTGCGTCATTTCAGCAAAGCGCCCGCGGTGGCTGGCCTACTAGCGGGTTTCACGGGCCCGGTCTAAGCAGTCGCCATGGCCCGACTGATCAGGGTTTTCGACGGCGTTTTCGGGAGGCTGCAGCTGCTCGAGATGACGGCGGGCGACGCGTTGCCCGCGTCCGCCGCGCCGCGCATCGTCGCCAAGCACACCGGCGCCGACGTGAGCTTCAGCGCCGAGGGCGAGGTGCTGCGCCTGACGCGCGACAACCTGCTTTTCTTCAATCCTTCGGCGCCGAGCATCGCGCAGCCCGACGGCGGCGCGGCCCAGCCGCAGCTCGTCGTCTTCGAAGCCTCCCCTGACTGGCTGCGCGGCCGCTTCCCGGCCGTGTTCGACGCCGGCATCCGGCCCTTCCCGGCCGCGAGCGACGCGATCACGCAGCGCATCCGGCAGCTCGTCGACACGCTTGCGATCGAGGTGCTGAACGACCAGTTCCTGTCGCACGAGCGGCTCGAGTTCAATCTGCAGGAGCTCATGCTCTCGATCGTCGAGACCTATCTCGCACGCCGCCAGGCCGCCAACCGGCTCTGGCGCGGCTCGCCCTTCGCCGACCTGCGCATCCGCCGCGCGCTGGCGCTGCTGCGCGCGCACCCGAACAAGGAAGTCAACATGAACGACCTGGCGAGCCAGGTCGGCTTGTCGCGTTCGCGGTTCTACGACCTCTTCCATGTCTCGACCGGGCATTCGCCGCGCGCCTACCTCGACATGCTGTGCATCGAGACGGCGATCGCCAAGCTCTCCTCGGGCAGCGCCAAGATCGCCGAGGTGTCGGCCGAGCTCGGTTTCTCCGCGCAGTCGAACTTCACGCGCTTCTTCCAGCAGAAGGTCGGCATCCCGCCCTCGGAGTACCGGCGCGCCGCGACCAAGCCGCAAAACGAGCAGGAATAGCCTGACCGCTTCGCAGCAAGACAAGGCCGGCCGCTTCCGCGCGCTGCACCAGGGACCGCGAGCGTTCGTGATCGCGAATCCGTGGGACGCGGGCTCGGCGCGCGTGCTTGCCGGGCTCGGCTTCGAGGCGCTCGCGACCTCCAGCGGCGCCTCGGCAGGCGCGACGGCATGGTGACGCGCGACGAGGCGCTCGCGCACGCGCGCGCGATTGTGGAAGCGGTCGACATCCCCGTCTCCGCCGACCTCGAGAAGTGCTTCGCCGATGCGCCCAAGGCGTCCGCCGAGACGATCCGCCTCGCCGGCGAGGTCGGCCTGGTCGGCGGCTCGATCGAGGACGCGACCGGCGACAAGGCCAAGCCCCGCTACGACCTCGCGCACGCCACCGAGCGCGTCGCCGACGCGGCCGAGGCCGCGCGCAAGCACCCTTTCCCGTTCACGCTCACGGCCCGCACCGAGAACTTCTTGAGAGACAACCCCGACCTGGACGATACGGTTCGCCGGCTGCAGGCCTTCGAGAAGGCCGGCGCGGACGTGCTCATGGCGCCGGGGCTGCCCGACCTCGCTGCGGTCAAGGCGGTCTGCAGCGCGCTGAAAAAGCCCTTCAACTTCATGGCCGGCATCAAGGGCAAGTCCTTCACCTTCGCCGAGCTCGAGGCCGCCGGCGTCCGGCGCATCAGCCTCGCCACCTCGCTCTACTGGGCGGCGATGACCGGCCTTGCCGAGGCCGCGCGCGAGGTGAAGGAAAAGGGCAGCTTCGGGTGCCTGGACCGCTCCGCATCTCGCGAGCTCTCCGGCTACCTGCGCACGAAGGACTGAAAAGTCGGGCCCCTGCGAGGGGCAAGTAGAATCGGCGCATGGCCGATCGCAAGTACGGGTTCGAGACGCTCTGTTTGCACGCGGGCCAGATCCCGGACCCGGCCACTGGCGCGCGCGCGGCGCCGATCTACCAGACGACCTCCTTCGTCTTCGATTCGGCCGACCATGCGGCGAGCCTCTTCAACCTGCAGACCTTCGGCAACGTCTACTCGCGCATCTCCAATCCGACGGTGGCGGTGTTCGAGGAGCGCATGGCCGCGCTCGAGAACGGCCGCGCGGGGCTTGCCAGCGCGACCGGCCAGGCGGCCGAGGCGACCGCGATCCTCACGCTCTGCAAGGGCGGAGATCACATCGTGTCCGCGTCGACGCTCTACGGCGGCACGCACACGCTGCTTGGGGTGAACCTGAAGAAGCTGGGCATCGAGACCAGCTTCGTCGACCCGGACAAGCCGGAAAACTTCAAGAAAGAAATCAAAAGCAACACCAAGCTCCTCTACGCCGAGACGCTCGGCAATCCGCTGATCAACGTCGTCGACATCGAAGCCCTGGCGAAGATCGCCCACGACGCGAAGATCCCTCTGGTCGTCGACAACACCGTCCCCTCCCCGTACCTGTGCCGGCCCTGCGACTGGGGCGCCGACATCGTCGTGCACTCGGCGACCAAGTACATCGGCGGCCACGGCACGACGATGGGCGGCGTCATCGTCGAGTCGGGCAGGTTCGACTGGGGCAACGGCAAGTTCCCCGAGTTCACCTCGCCCTCGCCCGGCTACCACGGCGTGATCTTCCACGAGACCTTCGGCGACTTCGGCTTCACGATGAAAGCCCGCATGGAAATCATGCGCACCTTCGGTCCTACGCTCTCGCCGATGAACGCCTGGCTGCTGCTGCAGGGGCTGGAGTCGCTGCACGTGCGCATGGACCGGCATTGCTCGAACGCGCTCGCGGTCGCGAAGTTCCTGAAGGAGCACCCGGGAGTCGCGTGGGTGAACTATCCGGGATTGGCGGGCGACAAGTATTTTTCCCTGGCTCAGAAATATTTTCCTAAAGGCGCGAGCGGCCTGCTAAACTTCGGCGTGAAGGGCGGCGCGAGGGCCGGCGAGCGCTTCATCGAGGCGGCGCAGTTCATGAGCCACCTCGCCAACATCGGCGATGCGAAGACGCTCATCATCCACCCGGCCTCGACCACGCACCGGCAGATGAGCGACGAGGACCAGTTGAAGGCCGGCGTCACGCCGGACATGGTGCGCATGTCGGTCGGCATCGAATCAATCGACGATATCCTCTGGGACATTGACCAGGCACTGAATGAGGCGGGCAAAACATGATCGCGTACGACGTCATCGAGCACGGCAAGCCGCTGCAGAAGGTCATGCGCGAAACCCCCAAGCCGCAGGGCACCGAGGTGCTCGTGCGCATCACGCGCTCGGGGGTATGCCATTCCGACCTGCATATCTGGGACGGCTACTTCGACCTCGGCGGCGGCAAGCGCTTCTACGTGAAGGACCGCGGCTGCGTGCCGCCGTTCACGCTTGGCCACGAGCCGTTCGGGGTCGTCGAAGCCGTGGGACCCAAAGCGAGAGGCGTGAGGGTCGGGCAAAAGCGCATCGTCTTTCCGTGGATCGGCTGCGGCAAGTGCGCCGTCTGCAAGGACGAGCTCGACAACTACTGCGTCTCGGGCACGCGCTTCCTCGGCGTCAACCGGGCCGGCGCCTACGCGAGCCACGTGCTGGTGCCGCACCCGAAATACCTGATCGATTCGGCAGGCGTCGACGACGCCTTCGCGGCTACCCTCGCCTGCTCCGGCCTGACCACCTACAGCGCCGCGGCCAAGCTGCCCAAGCTCAGCTCGCGCGACTGGGTCGCGGTGATCGGCTGCGGCGGTCTCGGCATGATCTGCATCTCGGTGCTGCGCGCCGGGGGCATCAGAAACATTGTCGCCTGCGACGTCGACGCAGCGAAGCTGGAGGCCGCCCGCAAGCAGGGCGCGAAGCTCACGCTCGACACGCGCGCGCCCGACGCGGTCCAGAAGCTGCAGGCCCTCGCCATGGGCAGCCTCGCCGGCGCGATCGACCTCGTGGGGATGCCCGCGACCGCGGCGCTGGGGCTGGGCGCGCTGAGAAAAGGCGGCCGCTACGTCATCTGCGGCCTCTTCGGCGGCGAGATCATCCACTCGCTGCCGCCCTTCGCGCAGCGCGCGATCGGCCTTGTCGGCTCCTACGTCGGCAACCTGCGCGAGCTGAAGGAAGTTGTGGCGCTCGCGAGAAAGAAGAAGCTCAAGCCCTCGCCGATCGCGACGCGGCCCGCGGCCGAGGTCAACGCGGTGCTGGAGGAGTTGAAGGCCGGCAAGGTGCTCGGCCGGGTCGTGCTGGGGTTCTAACGTCCAGCATGGCCCGCCGCGAAGCGGTCGGTGCCCATGCGGTGGTTAGACCTCACTCTGTTCATGCCGCGATCTTGCGAAGCACGCTCGGATTGAGTTCGGCAACCTTGATAAGAGTCTTTGCTGCGGCACTCGGCTCGCGACGTCCCTGTTCCCAATCCTGAAGCGTGCGCACCGAAACCCCGAGAAGGGAAGCAAACTGCGATTGTGACAATCCGGACTTCTCTCGGGCACGAACAATCGGGTAGGACTCCACCGTAAAGCGGCGAGCGGCGCGGCCTGCCTTGATGTCGCGAATGCCGTCAAGAATCTCCCGACCAACGTTTCGGCCTTTCTCCCACCTCGCCAGTTGCTTCTCGTTCAGTTTACTCATCGTCGAGCGCCTCCTTCATCTGCTTGAGGACATGCGCGGGAAGATTCTCGCGCACGCTCTTTCCGTAAAGCGTAAGCATCCAGATCTGGCCACGGCTGCTTCGCAGGTAGTAGATCACGCGTAGACCACCGCGTTTGCCGCGACCTGCCGTCGCCCACCGCAGCTTTCGTACGCCGCCTGAACCTGGAACCAATGCGCCGGCCTCGGGGCGCTCGTTCAGGTGCAGCTGGAGCTTTGCGTATTCGTCGTCATCGAGATAGTGCTCGAGTGCCCTTGTAAAGAAAGGTGTCTCGATGAACTCGAACATTCAGCCATTCTACGGCAATGCCGTAGTCCCGTCCAGCGCGGTGAAATGAGGTCTAACGAACGCGTTGAGCGGCGCCGTGAAGCGCCCAGCTGAACCGCGTCCGTCTCGGACGCGTAGTTAGGGGACGGGCGCTCAGCGCGGGGTGCAGGCATAAGGCCAAATCAGTTTGCTCCCCCCCGGATGTATTTCACCGTTCGCGGTCTGGAACGGGATGGGCACTTTCCTATCGACTGACGAAAGTGTGGCGAGGGTGTCCGAATCGTACGGTGGCGCGCTACGATAGATGGCCACCGGATCCAT
>Ga0233425_10009698_pt1 | contig 12059 bp, 16 predicted proteins | sample Watercolumn_Towu_2_FD_181712 | JGI IMG/M metagenome (GOLD analysis project Ga0233425, IMG submission 181712) | Freshwater microbial communities from Lake Towuti, South Sulawesi, Indonesia - Watercolumn_Towuti2014_140_MG | ecosystem: Environmental > Aquatic > Freshwater > Lake | place...
AGGGTTCCTGCCAATGTCCTTCACGAAGAGATCGTAATAGTAGTCTATGTCCCAGTCATCGAGGCCGAGCCCCATCTCCTTATTGATCCTTTCGAGCGCAGGCTTGCCCTCCTCGATCATAGGGACAAAAAAGAACGGCTCGGGTTTTATGCCCGTATCGAAAGTGACCAGCTGAGATGGATATACGCACTCTGTCATGCGGTCGTGCAGCAGTGAAACAAAGGGTTCGAGGTTCCGGGGGCTCTGGGGTTCTGGTGATAGAGTCTCCAGGCCTTGGCTCCTGGACCCCTTACCCCATATTATTTTGTATCTGCGCGACCGCTCGATCCTCGATATCTTCGTCAGTCCGCAGGAATGACATACAGATACCGCATTTGTTGACCATGCAGTGGTGAAGTTCATCCTTGGGCCGATCTCTAAAAGGCAGTGATGAGTGACGAGTGATGAGTGACGAGTTAAAAAACTCTCCGAAGCAAACTGGTCGGGTTCGAATGTCTCGCTCAGAAGCCATCTTAGCATTTCTGATTCTTCATCTGTAAGAGGTTCTGCCGCATCTATGTAGAAGCAGAACTCTGTCTCTATGTCCTTAACTGAAGGAGATATTGTCCTCTTCGCAAGGCTGACAAGTTCCTTCTTCTTTGTTTCCGGAACAGCAGGTCTTTTATATCTGCAGATAAGAGCCATTATCTTTGTACCTCAGGCCTTCCCGAATACCCTCTTGAATATGTAGCCCACATTATTGAAATAGTGCCTGAGATCGAATATGTCATTGAGTTCGGAAACCGACAGGTATTTACGCACTGCCTTGTCCTTAAGGAGAAGGTCCTTGAACTGCTTCTTCGTCTTCCAGCTCATCATTGCGTTCCTCTGAACTATCTCGTATGCATCTTCGCGCGTCATGCCTTTTTCCGTAAGCCTTATAAGAACATTCTGCGAATTGTAGAGGCCGTAACTCCTGTTCAGGTTCTCCTTCATGCGATCAGGATATACCTGAAGGTCGGAGAGGATTCCCTTGAGCCTGTTCAGCATATAATCCACAAGAATAGTGCTGTCCGGTATGATCACCCTCTCGACAGATGAATGTGATATGTCGCGCTCATGCCAGAGGGCAACATTCTCCATCGCTGCCATAGCATTCGATCTAACTACGCGGGCAAGGCCTGTGAGGTTCTCACAGCCAACAGGGTTCCGCTTGTGCGGCATTGCAGACGAACCCTTCTGGCCCTTTGCAAACGGCTCTTCAGCCTCAAGCACCTCTGTCCTCTGGAGATGCCTTATCTCTACAACTATCTTCTCTATAGAGGCTGCGATTATGGCCAGTGTCCAAAGATACTCCGCATGCCTGTCCCTCTGAACCACCTGAGTTGCGATCGGTTCAGGCCTCAGCCCGAGCTTTTTGCATACCTTCTCCTCAATAGCGACCGGAATATTGGAGAACGTCCCGACAGCTCCGGAGAATTTACCGATGCTGACCGTCTTCTTTGCCTTTTCCATCCTTTCGAGGTTCCTCTTTGCCTCCTCATACCAGAGGGTGAACTTGAGCCCGAATGTCATCGGTTCTGCATGGACCCCGTGGCTTCTGCCGATACAGACTGTGTCCTTATATCTGAAGGCCTGCTCTTTGAGAACTGCGATAAGGTTCTTCAGGTCATTAATGATGATTCCCGCAGCCTCCTTCATAAGCAGGCACTGTGCCGTGTCGACAATGTCAGACGAGGTAAGGCCCTTATGCACATACCTCGAATCAGGTCCGACCTTCTCTGCAACAGAAGTGAGGAAGGCTATAACATCGTGCTTCACAACAGCCTCTATCTCGTCGATGCGCTTCACATCGAAATCTGCCTTCTCCTTTATCACTGCAAGTGACTTCTTCGGTATCTTGCCGAGCTCAGCCCATGCCTCGCATGCAGCGATCTCAACATCAAGCCATTTCTGGAACCTGTTCTGAGGCTCCCATAGCCTTCCCATCTCTTTTCTTGTGTAGCGTTCGATCATAATAATACCCCTTGGATGAATGTCTTTTTGAAGGTCTCTATTTTAACAGTTAAGGCCGAATATTGAAAACTGCGGAGTAACACCCTAATCCACCATTAGTTTTGCGAGAAATGGCATCTGAACGGTTTCAGCGGCGCAGTCTTCATCACCCGGCAGGTGATCTGCGCCGGTGCCTCGGAGGTCGCTTCGACCGAGAGTGAGTGAAGATGCTGTTTTTCGCAGATATTCTGATGGTTGCAGAGGGAGAAGAGGGTTGTCAACTTGACCGAGCTTCTGGCATTGAGGAATTTAAAGCGCACTGTCAGATTTTCTGCTATGCAGGCACAAGGCGCTCACTCCAATTCTATATTCTTCTTTTATCTTCTACCACCCCTGCCCATTCGACTTCGCTCAGGGCCACCCCTCCTTGGAAAAGCGGGGAGATTGACTGACAAAAAAAGGCATGATGCCCGAATAATGTTGTATTTATTGCTTCCAGTTATATAGCTATGCTAAGGTTATTTGAAGCCGTATCTTTACTGAGGAGGAGACAAATGCAAAGCATTATTGAAACAACCAAACCTAAATATCTTGTGGATAACAAAGGCAATAAAAAAGCGGTGATGCTGAACATAAAAGAATACGAACATATCCTTGAACTGATCGAGGACCTTGAAGATGCGAATGACCTTTTAAAGGCAGAAAGAGAAGCAAAAGCCTTCACCCCATACGAGAAGTTCCGCAAGACCTGGCTCAAATAATGACGTATAAAGTCATAATCGAAAAGAAAGCGGAAAAAGAGGCCAACAAAATCCCCGTTTCTCAGAGAGCTGTTCTTGACAAAACTATTATCTCTCTCGAAGTAAATCCTCGGCCGCACAATTCCAAAAAACTGACTGACAGAGAAGGTTATCGCGTCAGGGTGGGAGATTATCGAATTCTTTACACGATTGACGACAGTGCAAAAACTGTCGTGATATACCGGATAAAGATAAAGGGAAAATCCGTTTACAAGTAAAGCCTGAAAATATTTCTGCTCTGCCGCACTACCGCTCTGTAGTGCTTCAGCCCTTAAGCGGAAAAACGACTGACTGACTCAAAATCCGTGCCACAAACGCCCCTCCGGTAGTCCCTGTTTTTATGAGGAATTATTGCAGAGGGAAAAGCGGATTGTCAACTTCAGCACTCTATTCAGACCACTTTTCAATACAGATGCTTTTCCGATACTGCAGGCAATAAAATCGCTCGATCATTCAAGCAATAGTGCTCTAAACCCTGCCTGCACAAAATGGTCATCGGCAGTCAGCGCGCTTCTGACCCCATATTTTTTCATTACCAGAAAAGATAGACAGTCAACCAGACCCCACTCTTTATCTGGTCTGCTCCCAAAAAATGAGAGGGCTTCTTTTATTAAGGCTGTAGTCACGGGCTCAACAACCATGTTTTTTGTCGAGTAAAAGCCATTTATGAACTCAACGCATTTCCCACGGAATGCAACCCTCGAAAGAGAATTGCCAACCTCCAATAAAACTGCCTCAGTTGTATAAAGTGTTACCGGGGCCTTGGTGAGATATTTGAGCTTTAATGCCTTCTGGTGGTATTCATCTGAGGAATTGAAAAGTGCCAGCACATAACTCGTATCAACAAACAGCCTGCTGAACATTACCGTTTCCTGGAGCCATACAGATAGTGATCATGATTGCGGGCCCAATCCTTCATGCCTGCATCTGCTGCAGACTGAGAAATAAGATCGAACACATTAATCTCATTTTTCTTTAAAGAAGCCGCTTTATCTGCCTTCACTTTCTTTATAAGGCCCTCGATTTCGAGCAGATTTTCATATGATAAATTTTCAATCTCTTTTTTTATCTTTGTAGTCTGCATCTTACTTCCTCCTGCTCAACAACAGTGTTAATAGTGTCCAACTATGCAGTCTTTTTCCTCTGCTTCCCTGCCCTTTCAAATATCTCATCTATGGTCTGCCCTTTATAAAGCTGTCTGGAGACCTCCACATAATCAGTAGATTCCCTGTGCAGAAGGGTCAGGAATCTTAAAGCCGCAGTTACTCCAAGGGTCTTGTTAAACGCATCAATGCCTCTTAACCTGATTTCTGCATCATCCATGACTTTAGTTTTCATATTCATACCGTTGGTTGACTGTCTGTATGAAACTATAGAACCCCGCACCCTGTCAAGGTTTTTGAGTGAACTATCCAACAGGACTTATCTGATAAAGGTCCTGACGGCCTGCCACATGAAATATCCCGAAAGGAGCAGGAGAAAGACACCCATCACAAATGTGATCTGACGCATCTTCCGGAGCGGTATGAAGTCCCTTGCCATATGGACCATCAGGGAGACAAGCAGCAGGTATGAGGCAAGTCCGAGGCTGCCGGAGAGGAGATACATGACAGCCACTGAGGTCGTCAGCACCGGCATTACTCCCATGTCCGTGAAGATCTTCAGGCTCGAAAGCCACCAGAGTATCATCACAGGGTTTGTAACAGAAAGAGATACCCCGCTCAGAAATGACCAACTTTTTCTTTGAAGATAAGACCTCTTCATGCCGGTCTCATCGGCATTCCTGCTGTGGCGTATTGTAATTATCCCCAGGATACAGAGAATGATACTGCCCGCAACCCAGAATATTGATGCAACTGCCGGGCGTTCGAGAAATGGCACAATGCCGAAAATAGCAACGGCTCCATAGAAGAAGTCCACGATAAAAGCCCCGAAGATCACGACAAGGGAAGGCATGAGATGCCCGCGTATGGATCTCTTGATGACCTCCACCTGCACAGGACCTGCAGGTATGGCAGCAAAAAAACCAAAGAAGAAGATCAGTATGAATGGGATAATGATATGCATGAACTTTATATTGCCTTTTTCAATCGCTGTTCAGGCAGCGGAAATAACCGCTATGCGGCTGTTCTTCCGGACAAGAGCTTACTGCTTGTTGCTGCCCTCTCTGGCGATCTTGTCAAGCAGTCCGTTGATGAAGGAGGCAGCTTCAGAGGTGGAGAACTTCTTCGCTATCTCGAGTGACTCATTGATCGTAACTGCAGCAGGGATCTCTTTTCTGTAGAGGATCTCGAAGACAGCAAACCTCATGATATTGCGGTCAACCGCTGCCATGCGGTCCATCTTCCAGTGTTCCGCAGCCTGCTGTATCCTGCTGTCTATCTCTTCGAGGTGTGTAAGTGTGCCGTTTACCAACTCCTCAGAGAATTTCCTGATATCCTCATAGTCCTTTGAGGAGCTGTCAGCCTCTGCGGCATTTCCGATATCTGTACGCAGCCCCGTAAATTCATGCTGGAACAGCATCTGGAGCGCAAGCTCCCTTGCCTTTCTGCGGTTCATGATGCAGTAATGAGTAATGAGTGATAAGTGATGAGTGTACGGATATTGATTAACGGCTGGCAGCCAATAACCCATAACCCATTACCCATTACCGGGCTTATCATAACTTTTTAAACACCTGCGCCATCTCAATGGCTGTCACTGCAGCATCGAACCCCTTGTTCCCGCTCTTTGTGCCTGCCCTTTCGACCGCCTGTTCAATGGTGTCGGTTGTGAGCACTCCAAAGGCAATCGGCACGCCGGTCTCGAGAGATACGGACGCAACGCCCTTTGATACCTCTGAAGCAACATAGTCAAAGTGCGGTGTCGCGCCTCTGATAACTGTGCCGAGACATATGACCGCATTGTAGGCGCCTTTTTCAGCAACCTTCTTGGCCGCAAGCGGTATCTCGAACGCGCCAGGCACCTTTATCACATCGATATCCTCGTCCTTTGCGCCATGCCTCAAAAGTCCGTCCACAGCACCGTCAAGGAGCTTTCCTGTAATGAAATCATTGAACCTGCTCACGATGACCGCAAACTTCAGACCCTTTGCCTGCAAGTCTCCCTGGATTACTTTCATCTCTGCCTCCTCTGCCGTTCTATACATTGCTCAGCATATGGCCGAGCTTTTTCTTCTTTGTCTTGAGATACATGACATTCCTGTCATGCGGGACAATCTCCATAGGCACCCGTTCAACGACCTTCAGGCCGTATCCTTCGAGGCCTACAATCTTCTTGGGGTTGTTCGTCATCAGCTTCATCTTCCTGACGCCGAGGTCAACGAGTATCTGTGCGCCTATGCCATAATCTCTCAGGTCAGGCTTGAACCCAAGCTTGAGGTTCGCCTCCACAGTATCGAGGCCCTTGTCCTGAAGCTCGTAAGCCTTCAGCTTATTAACCAGCCCTATGCCGCGGCCTTCCTGTCTCATATAAAGGATGACCCCCTGTCCCTCCTTGTTTATATACTCCATTGCCCTATGCAGCTGATCTCCGCAGTCGCATCTCCTCGAGCCGAAGACATCGCCTGTAAGGCATTCTGAATGGACCCTGACAAGGACAGTGTCGTCCTTCTTTATCTCACCTTTTACGAGAGCAAGGTGGACATTCGGGTCAACATCATTGCTGTATGCTATGACCGTAAAGTCGCCATGTTCGGTAGGAAGCCTGGTCTCGGACACCCTGTGCACGAACCTCTCTATCCTGGTCCTGTACTTGATAAGGTCTTTTATGGTTACTATCTTGAGGTGGTGATGCTTTGCGAACTCCATAAGTTCGGGCACGCGGGACATTGTGCCGTCTTCGTTCATTATCTCGCATATGACGCCAGACGGATTGAGCCCTGCAAGGCGCGAAAGGTCGACCGAACCTTCGGTCTGTCCTGCCCTCTGGAGCACGCCTCCCGGCTTTGCCCTGAGCGGAAATACATGGCCCGGCCTTGCGAGGTCCTCATCTGTAGACTTTGGGTCTACCGCAGTCTTGATCGTAACGGCCCTGTCAGCAGCAGATATGCCGGTCGTAACGCCCTTCTTGGCCTCTATCGAGACAGTGAATGCTGTGCCGAAGGATGAGGTGTTGTTCTCGGACATCATCGGCAGCTTAAGCTCTTCGACCCTTTCCGGGGTGAGTGAAAGGCATATAAGCCCCCTGCCGTACTTTGCCATGAAATTGATAGCCTCAGGAGTTACCTTCTCTGCTGCCATGCAGAGGTCTCCCTCGTTCTCCCTGTCTTCATCGTCAACAAGAATTACCATTTTGCCTTTGGTTATGTCTTCTATTGCCTCATCAATTGTATTGAACTTGTATTTCTGATTCATGACTGCTCCTTTGGTATTAATCGGGGTTCTCCGCCTCAGCGGGTCGCCTGTGACGACAAGGGTTCACGGGTTCAGGATAAAACACCTGACACCCTTTGCCCCTTGAACCCTATTGTTATGCAAACCCGTTAGACTTTAATGTCTGCATAAAGTCTGCATCTTTGCCTTTATTCAAAAATCTGGCAACATACTTTCCGAGTATGTCTGCCTCAAGGTTTACAACATCTCCCGGGCCCTTAAACCCTATGGTAGTAAGTTTTGCGGTGTGGGGTATTATGACCAGTGAGAAACCGTCCCTCAGCACCTGTACAACTGTAAGGCTTATGCCGTCCACTGCAACAGAACCCTTGTCAACAAGATAGTCAGTTATTTCCGGCCCTGCCTCAATGAAGAACTTCCAGACCTCACCCTCGCTGCTTTTGGACCTTATCCTTCCTGCGCAGTCAATGTGCCCGGTTACAATATGTCCGCCAAGCCTGTCGCTCATGCGAAGTGCAGGTTCGAGATTCACCCTGTCCTTTGCCTTAAGGTTCCCGAGATTAGTGGCCTTCAGTGTCTCGTCAGAGACATCGAATGAAAGCCTTGAGCCGTTTATCTCAACTACAGTAAGGCATGTGCCGTTTATCGCTATGCTGTCTCCAAGCCCTGCACCGGCACTCAGCGTTTTTGCATCAAGATCGAGGCGCGCAGACTTGCCCTTCTTTTCGAGAGAGACTATCTCTCCCATTTCGACAATAAGGCCAGTGAACAATCAGTACTCCTCTTCCAGAACAAAATCCATCTTTTTCTGGTAGTACCCGTACAGATCGACAGTCTCTTCCCATCTTGCCCTGACCTTAACCACCTTCAGGTTCATTGTCACTGAAAGGTCGCCCTCAAGCAGGGGCACGCCGAGCTCATCAGCATCCTTCATGATATTCTGTTTTATGACTTCGAGATTGCCTATCTCGTTCTTGAGTATGTCCCTTGTATGTGAGCCGAGGACATAATAACGGTAATAAGGCTTGCCAAAGCTCATTGCCAAAAAGACAAGGGCAACAAGGACTGCAAACCAGAATATGGTCTTTATGAAACCCCTCTCATTGTTAATGATCTTCATTTTACGAGACTTCCTATTCTCTTAAGCCTCGGGAAGGTCTTTTCGCTGTCCCATGACCAGTAGATGATCATTGCCTTGCCCTTGACCTGCTTAAGGTCAACCACTCCCCAGAACCTGCTGTCGTAGCTCTGGTCCCTGTTGTCCCCCATGACGAATACTGTACCCTCAGGCACCTGGAACGGGCCGAAGTTGTCGCGCTTGTCCATCCCCCTCTGCCTGACAGCATTGTCAACATACTGCACATACTGCTCCTGCATGCGCTCTCCGTTCAGATAAAGCACCTTGTCCCTGACCTCGACCGTGTCTCCTCCAACAGCAACAGTCCTCTTTATGAAATCCCTTTTGGGGTCCTCAGGATACTTGAAGACAATGATGTCGCCGCGCCTGGGGTCGCGTATGCCTGGCATATGGAAAAGATTGATATTTGTAAAAGGTATGTCTATGGGTGTGCCAAGAAGTATCTTATTGACCAGTATGTGGTCGCCTATCTGCAGGGTCTGCAGCATCGAACCCGAGGGTATCTTGAAGGCCTGTATCGCAAATGTCCTTATCACTATCGCAATAAGAAAAGCGATTATTATTGCCTCTATGTTCTCCCTGAGGACTGACTTCCTTTTTGCGGCCATCATTTCACCTTGAGGATCGCGAGAAAGGCCTCCTGAGGCAGTTCGACCTTCCCAACCTGCTTCATCCTCTTTTTGCCTTCCTTCTGTTTTTCAAGCAGCTTCCTCTTTCGCGATATATCGCCGCCATAGCATTTTGCGATAACATCTTTCCTCATGGCCTTGACAGTCTCCCGCGCTATGATCCTGTTGCCTATTGACGCCTGGATCGCAACCTCATACATCTGCCTTGGGATGCTCTCCCTCAGCTTTTCCGTAAGCTGCCGTCCCTTATAATAAGCCTTGTCTTTGTGAACTATCAAGGAAAGGGCATCAACAACTTCGCCGTTCAGCATCACATTCAGTTTTACGAGGTCAGACTCCTTGTAGCCTATAAACTCGTAGTCCATGGAGGCATATCCCTTTGTGAACGACTTGAGCTTGTCATAGAAGTCCCAGAGTATCTCATTGAGAGGCAGCTCATATTCGACCTTTATCCTGTCCTTGCCTATATAGCCAAAGCTCTTCTGCTGCCCGCGCTTTTCCTGGCAGAGATCGAGTATCGGGCCTATGAAATCCTTCGGCACAAAAATTGTCGTCAGCACATACGGTTCTTCGATGGTCAGGAACTGGTCCGGAAGAGACGCAGGGTTTTCGATGAAGGAAACGCTGCTGTCAGACATTGTCACCCGGTATACGACTGTAGGCGCAGTGCTCAGCAGCGAAAGCCCGAACTCCCTTTCGAGCCTCTCCTGGATGATCTCCATATGCAGAAGTCCAAGGAACCCGCACCTGAAACCGAAGCCGAGCGCCAGAGAGGTCTCGGGCTCAAAGGTGAACGACGAATCGTTAAGCCTCAGCTTGTTCAGCGCATCCCTGAGGTTCTCATACTGGTGCGTTATCGTTGGATAGAAGCCGCAGAAGACCATGGGCTTGATGTCCTTGTAGCCGGGGCATGGTTCTGTTACCGGTCTGCCGGCCTCAGTGACAGTGTCGCCTATCTTTGTGTCCGAGACATTCTTTATGTTCGCTATGATATAACCGACCTCACCGGCAGACAGTTCATCCACCTGGGTCATCTTGGGACTGAATATGCCGACCTGCGTCACCTCGAACACAGCATCAGTGGCCATGAGGAGTATCTTTGATCCTGCCCTGACCCTTCCGTCAAAGAGCCTTACAAGGACAATGACCCCCTGGTAATTGTCAAACCATGAGTCGAATATAAGGGCCTTCAGGGGCTTCTCTGGATCTCCGGGAGGAGGAGGGACCTTCTTCACAATGGCATCGAGGATCTCCTTTATGCCGATACCCTCTTTCGCGCTTGCGAGTATGGCGTCAGAGCTGTCTATTCCAACGGCATCCTCTATCTGCTCCTTCACCCTTGCAGGTTCAGCACTCGGGAGATCTATCTTGTTGATGACGGGTATCATCTCAAGATTATGCTCTACCGCGAGATACGCGTTGGCAAGAGTCTGGGCCTCAACCCCCTGGCTTGCATCAACGATCAGGAGCGCTCCCTCGCATGAGGCAAGGCTCCTTGAGACCTCATATGAGAAATCGACATGTCCTGGCGTGTCTATTAGGTTGAGTATATAATCGCTGCCGTCATCAGCTTTATAGCTCAGCCTTACTGCATGCGCCTTGATCGTGATGCCCCTTTCGCGTTCAAGGTCCATGGAATCCAGAACCTGCTCCTGCATCTCCCTTTTCGAGAGAGCGCCTGTATATTCAAGAAGACGGTCTGAAAGAGTGGTCTTTCCATGGTCAATATGGGCAATGATCGAAAAATTTCGGATGTTCTTCGGCATATTACTGTCAGCTTCTGCTTTCCCGGCCCTGCATGAATACAAGGCTTGCTGCGCCGACTATACCGGCATCATCACCAAGGGATGAAGGAATTATTTTTACTGAGTCAAAAAGCTCTTTTAATGCCCTCCGGGAGGCCTCTCTAATTGCCTCCTGCACATAGATGTTCCATGCGCCTATCAGGCCTCCTGTAAGGATGATCGCTTCCGGACTCATTATATTTATAATATTGGCCAGCCCGACGCCGAGGAACTTTCCTGCATCCTTGAGTATCTCCCTCGACAGCCTGTCGCCTTCCATGGCAGCATTGTAAATGTCCTCAGGCGTTATTTTATATATGCTGCCCTTGCAGCATTCTTTCAGCATGCTCTCTGTCTCCTTTTCGAGCATTGCTACCGTCTTGGCTATCATAGCGCGCGCTGAGGCATAATTTTCGAGGCATCCTACATTGCCGCACTGACACTTCTCGCCGTCTGAATTAATGCTCATATGTCCTATCTCTGCAGAAACGTCAAGAAGTCTTCCCTTATGTATAATGCCTCCGCCAATGCCTGTGCCGAGGGTCAGGAGCACAAAGTTCTCGAAGCCCTTGCCAGCGCCTGCCGTCTTCTCTCCAAGTGCTGCGACATTTGCATCATTTTCTATAAATACCGGCAGGCTGAACCTGCTTCTTATCTCCCCTACAAGATTGATGCCTTCTATCTCGTGGAGATTCGGAGATATAAAGACACTGCCCATCTTCCTGTCGATCAGCCCGGCAACACCAAGACCGATGCCGACCACGCCATCCCTCATCATCTCACCGACAGAAGAGATGACAGTCTCAAGTATCTGCTCAGAGGACGGTTTTTTGATCTTGCGCGCAATGGTCCCTTCCTCGGAAACGAGGGCAACCCTGAGGTTCGTGCCTCCGAGGTCTATACCTATTGCATATTTTTTCATTGCTGTCATAAGTTAAGCAGTTATTCGAGGAAAACTACCGAAGTTAGAAAGTCTATCACAATATGTTATTTTGAGTAAAGCAGGCTGCAGAAAACTTTTCCTTGACCTCGCCTGGCATAATCAATAGAATAATTTATCATGAAACAGAACAAGACATTGTTCGAACTCCAGTCAGAGGTATGCAAGACACTTGCAAGCCCCAAAAGGCTCGAAATCCTTAACACTCTCAAGAGCGGCGAAAAGACTGTAACAGAACTTGTCGACATCCTCGGAGTACCTAAAGCCAATGTATCACAGCACCTCGCTGTCATGCGCCACAAAGGGATACTCAAGACGCGCAGGGAAGGCGTGAACATATACTACAGCGTTGCAAACCAGAAGGTTATCCAGGCCTGCATACTTATGCGCGAAGTTCTCACCGAACAGATGCAGGAAAAGTCAAAGCTCATAGACATTGTCGCAAAAGGCTGATCGCTTT
>Ga0233425_10009699_pt1 | contig 12059 bp, 8 predicted proteins | sample Watercolumn_Towu_2_FD_181712 | JGI IMG/M metagenome (GOLD analysis project Ga0233425, IMG submission 181712) | Freshwater microbial communities from Lake Towuti, South Sulawesi, Indonesia - Watercolumn_Towuti2014_140_MG | ecosystem: Environmental > Aquatic > Freshwater > Lake | place: Indonesia...
CGTCGTTCTGTGCACGGACTTCGTTGAGCTGATTCGTCAGGCGGCTGACGTTGCCCTCGTACTCGCTCTGCATGCGAGTCTTCTCTTCAGCGTGCGCCGTGGCTGCCTGAGAGATCTGGCCGGCCTGGCTCTCGTTCTCGGCCTTCAGACGCGCGATCTCCTGATCCTTCGCGGAGAGTTGGCCCTTCAGCGCCTTCACGCGCGTGATGGGCACGTCTAGCGCTGCCACGAGGCTCGCTGGCCGCTCGCTAGGAGCATCGACCTGTTGGCCAACGCCTTCGAGCACGCCCGTCAAGGTCTTGACCACGCCATCGGCGACGATCGCCGCCGGCTCAGTCACGGTGCTGTCCCAAGGCACGCTGGTGGGGACGCCACCACCGATGAGCGGAGCCACCGTCGCGTAGTAGTCGCGATAGAACTCCATCTGCGCCGTGGAAGCCGCTGCACCCTTCTTCGCGGCCGCCGCATCGTTGGTGAGCTTTTCGTTCTCGGTCATCTGGGTGAACCAGAGGACGCCGAAGATCAGCGTCACGATGAGGACGAGAATCAATACAAGCAAACTGACTGCACCACGCTGACTGGAAACAGATGACATCTCGGCATCTCCGTTCGCACGCTCCGCGAACAAACCGCGCAGCACGAACTGCATATTCCAACGCGCCCTGCGGACCAGACCAACGGGGCGTCGCTCGCACTGATGCGCCGGGCAGGTCCCGGTCATCCCCTTTCACGAGCGGGTGGGATGATAGTGATGCCATGGCGGGTACGTCAAGCCACGTGGCCGGCGCCGGCTCGCTTTGACCAAACGCGTACAAGTCCCTAGCATGTCGCCAGATGGGTACTGCTCCCGATCTATCAAACCTGCCCCTCACGACTGGCGGAGGCCCAAAGCCCCTCGTTCTCGGACTCATGGGCGGAATCGCCTGCGGCAAGAGCCTCGTTGCGGCCACATTGGAACGGCTCGGTGCAGTGCTCATAGACGCGGACAAGTGCGTGACACAGCTTTACGAACAAGCCACCTTCCGGCAGGCGGTCGTGGGCGCCCTCGGCCGCGAAGTCCTAGCCTCCAACGGGGCGCTTGACCGCGCAGCCATCGCGAGGTTGGTCTTTGCCGAAGGGCATGAGGCGTTGCTGCGTCAGCTCGAGGCTCTCGTGCACCCCGCCGTAGCACGCGAGATCGAACGCGCCCTTACAGCCGCACATGCCATGAGCCCTGCCCCTGAACTCGTGGTGTTGGATGTGCCGCTTTTGGCGGAGGCCCCAAGCCTCTTAGCCCTGTGCGATCGCTGTGTCTTCGTGGATTCCGACGAGATGGAGCGCGAGCGACGCTGCCAACAACTGCGCGGTTGGCCCGCAGGCGAACGCGAACGACGCGAACGCCTGCAGCGTCCGCTAGATGAAAAGCGTGCCCTGTGCCGGCACTTTGTGCGCAACTCTGGTAGCGTCGCCGACATGGAAGTGGCGGCAAGGGAACTCCATTCCGGAGTGCTTGCAGCGCACCGCCTCGCCATGGAAATAGCCTTACGCGGTCCAAGAGCCCACAGCGGTCAAGGACCCGAAGCCCGAGCACGCGATGGAGCACGGAGAGCTGGAAGCTGAATTGGAGCGGACGACGGAGGCCCCGTCGTCGCAAGAAGCCACCGCGAAGCGCCACGCCAATTACGACCGCGTCAAAGCGGCCCCTTCGGTTCACGGCCGACTCCTCCACCTCGATGAACGTGCCCTGCTCGCCGAAGCCCAATGCTTGGGCTTGACTCTTGACGCACGCGCGCCCCGCGAACAGTTCATGCAAGCGCTGGTGGCGAAAACCCTCGAGCGCCAAGGCCTGCCAGTGGCCGACGGCATCATCGAGGTGCTGCCGCAGGGTTTCGGTTTTCTACGCAACCATGCCGTGGACTACATGCCGTCCAATACCGACATCTACGTAAGCCCGAGCCAAGTGCGGCGCTTCGAACTGCGCACGGGAATGCATGTGGTCGGTGTCAAGCGTGCTGCCGAGGAAGGCGAACGATTCACAGCACTCCTGCGCGTTGAGAGCGTGGATGGCTCCGCCGCAATGGAAGCCGAGCCGCGGCAACGCTTCGATGAGTTGACGCCCGTGCATCCACATCAGCGCTTGATCGTCGAGCATGCAGCAGATGCTCACTCCACGCGACTGATCGATATGTTCGCGCCTCTAGGCCTTGGGCAACGCGCGCTCATCGTCGCACCACCGCGCGCGGGCAAGACGCTGCTCTTGAAAGAGCTCGCACTCGGGCTTAAGGCGAATCAACCTTGGCTACATCTGGTGATGCTGCTCGTGGACGAGCGCCCGGAAGAAGTGACGGATCTCTCCCGCTCGGTCCCGGGGGAAGTCGTGTCCTCGACCTTTGATGCCCCGCCGGAGCGACACTGCCATGTGGCGCGCATCGTGATTGAACGTGCGCGAAGACTGGTGGAACAAGGCCGTCACGTGGCACTGCTCCTAGACTCGATCACGCGCCTCGCTCGCGCTCACAATGCCGCAAGCCCGAACTCGGGGCGAATTCTCTCGGGCGGCGTGGATGCCACGGCCCTGCAACTCCCGAAGCGCTTCTTCGGCTCGGCCCGCGCCACCGTAGAGAAGGGCTCGCTCACCATCATCGCCACGGCGCTCACGGACACAGGCTCGCGGATGGATGAGGTGATCTTTGAGGAGTTCAAAGGCACCGGCAATGCGGAGATCGTGCTAGATCGCAGCCTCGCAGAGAAGCGCATCTTCCCCGCTCTCGATATTCAGCGCACGGGCACGCGCAGAGAGAACCTCTTGCAAGTGCCCGAAGAACTGGCGCGAGTGACCGCGCTGCGCCGCGTGCTGAGCGGACTCAAACCTGACGAGGGATTGGAACTGCTGCTGCAGCGTCTCGGGCGGACTCAAAACAACGCTGCCCTCTTGATGTCGATGGCGATGTGATTAGCGCGCCTGCAGGTGCGTGCGCCATTGAGCCGCGCGCGCGCCGGCTTCCGCATCAGTGGCCCGCAGGGGCAATGCACTCAGGTCCTTGCCCAAGGCACGGGCCAGAATGCGATCGGCTTCTGCACGCAACGGACTCGTTCCGCGCTCCACGAGCAGCACCATGGCCTCTAGCTGAGGGTCGCTGAATTCACTCGCTTCCAGCCAAGCAACCGTGGCATCAAGGGGCATGCCCAAGTCCGTCGCGGCGGCACAAAACCACTGCTGCCGGAGCGCCTTGCCGTGAGCTTCACTCCATTGGCGGAAAGCCTCAGTGCGTTTCGGTGGCGACGCGTCGCGCGGTGCTTGGAAGGTCAACGCCTCTAGCGCGCGCTCTGCCGCTTCGTCGCCCTCGGGAGATAGCAAGAGCCGCGTCAACAACGGCTGCAACGCCTCTTCGCAACCCAATCGTGCCAACGCCAACGCCGCTCCGCGTGCGAGGGCGGGCTCGGCTGCGGCAATCCATGGCAACAACATGGGCTTCGCGCTCATGCCCAAGCTGCGCTGGAGAATCGAGACGGCGAGGATTTTGAGTTCGACATGATCCGCGTGTTGGAGGACGTCTTGCACACGCGCCGCGGTGTCAGAAATCCCCGCGAGGATCTCAAGCGCTTCACGGCGCTGAGGAAGGTCGCCGGCCTCGCGCACGATGCCGTGCAGCGCTTCAGCAGCCCGCGGGCCCGCAGCGGCGGCCAAAGACTTCAGCACCGCTGCACGTTCCGCAATCCCTCCTTCGCGCCAACATTGCATCGCGCGCGCGACGCCCTGCTCGCCCATGACCATGCCCAAAGCACCGATCGCTCGCACGCGCAGCGTGGCATCGGTGCCCGCCACGAGCCCCTCGAGCAACTCCGGGCTGCGCGGATCACGCAAGGCAGCCAGCGCTCCGAGGCAAGCCGCACGCACCGCACTGTCTTCGTCACGCAAGCCTGCGATCAAACGCTCCGCTGCGCCTTCGCCGCCGCGCCGGCCCAACGCGCCAGCGGCAGCGGCGCGCACGGGGGCCGCATCGCTGGCCAGCGCTGAACCGAGTTCCTCTCGTGGCAGGGCATCGCAGAGTTGCTGCAGCAAGGCTTCGCCTTCGCGCCCACTCACCATTGCGGCCTGCGCCAAAATGCTCTGACGGGCCTTCGATGACCCACGCACCACCGCGGTGACGGCCAGTTGCTTTTCGCCAGGACCATCTAGCCCTGCAGCGAGGGCCGTCTCTGCAATCCGTCCCGCAGCCCCATGGAGCCAAGCCTCGGGCATGTTGGCCAGCAAACCTGCCGCCGTCACGCGCGCTCGCGAATCCAAGCTCACGAAGCTCCCGAGAGCTAACTCGGCGATGGCCTCCATCCGCCGCCCTCGATCGCTAATCGCTTGCAGCTTCGCAGAGCTTGTGCGCAGAGCTTCGACCTTGGCATCAGGAGTTTCGCCCATCAGAAACTGCTGCCATGCGCGCTCAGCCGCGAGGCGTTCGGCGCATTCCGTCAAGGCTTGCACCGCGCTCGATGGACTAGGAGCTTCAATGCGTTCGAAGCGAGCACGCACTTCCGGCAGGGCTACGATCACATGCCACTCAGTGCCTGCTCGTGCGGAATCTGCGCTCAGGCCTCTCTGCCCCAAGAGGTCTTGGGAACGGAGCATCTGAACGACTTCGGCCAACGCTTCCGGTTCCAACCACGTGCCACCATCTGCGAGCGCACGCTCAGCAACGGCATCGAGTTGCAAGCTCCATTCCATGCGTCCGTCACGAAAGCGTTGAAGGCAAAGACGCAGGTCCGATTCCATCCCGGGTTCAAGAGCTGCCAATGCCCGCTCCGCGCGAAAGCTTGAGCCCACACTCGTCCACCAGCGCTTCCACGCCAAGGCATCAGCGCCGTAGGAACGTCCAGACAGGCGCTGCAACTTGCGCCAAACCAGCGGCTCTAGGGTCGAATAGTCCGGATAGAAGGTGCCGCCAGCCACCGCCTCAATCAGCAGAGGCACGAGGTTCGTGTCGGCGAGCCGACGATCTGCTTCGTCCTTGCTCACCCAGCACACGTTGGTGAGGACAATGGCAGCAGTGCCTCGCAAGAATGGATCAGTGCCCTTCAGCCAGTTCTGCAACGCAGCTTTCCGCGTCGTGTCCAACGCCAGTTGGCAACCTCCATGCAAGTCTTCGTCTTCAACCAGCGCAAGGAGCGCATGGGCTGCTTGCCGCTGTGGCGCATTGGCCGCCAACTCCAGCAAGCGTGTTCGCGCCGCAGAAACTCCCAACTGTCCGAGATGGCGCACAGCCGTAGCCGCGACCACAGCTTCCGGATCGGCGAGGGACTCGAAAAACTCGCTCCTCAATTCGCATCCGGGGATGCGGCCTAGCAATTCGAGAGCGGTTGCACGCGCGGGACTGCGCTTGCTTGCGAAGAGCGCAAGGATGGTCGGGAGGTGCTCGGTTTCCAGTCGCGGCGGCAGGGCGCGTGCTGCACTTTGTCGCACACGTGCCGAGCCATGAGAAAGCATGGGCAGCACGGCGGCGGTTCCGACTTGGGGGTCGATGCGCACCAACGCGGCCATGAGATCGGGCAGGCCTGCGCGGTTGGATGGATCCGCGATGGCGAGGCGCAACGGTTGCACCGCACTCTGCTCGCGCATTTCTCCCAAGGCCCATGCCGCCGCCGACTGCACGCGCCAATCGTTGTGCTGCAAAGCCGCGATCAAGCGAGGAACCACGTCCTTGCCGAGCCCGGAAAGCACCAAAGCTGCTTCGCGCGCTCCCGACTGAGGCCAGCGCGACAGCTTGGAAAACAAGTCGGCGATCGGGTCGCGAACCGCTGCGGGGGCTTGAGTGTCTTGCGGACGCTGACGGGGTTCTTCACGCGGCGCCACGGTGGCCTTCGCGCGTCCGGCTGGCGGCGAGAACACAGGCTCTTGGGCAGCGAGGAGCACTCCAAGCATCAAGAGAAGAATGGTGGGTCGCATGGGAGGCTCTCGTCGGGTGCCAAACAGGATGTGGGAGGGTTTAGTCTAGGAGTGCGGCGCGCTGAGCATCAAGGCGTTCCTAGCCAGCCGCTGACCCGCAACTGACCGTCCTGATCCGGCGTGACCCGCACACTCACCGCAGGGCCGCGCTTTCCCGTCAGCAGCACCAAGAACCCCTCTGGGCCAATGCCGATTTGCGCGAGGCGGCGCGCGCCTTCTTCTGCCGAGAGTTCTTCACCTCGCGGCCATTGTCCTGACTGCAATCGACGGCCCGCGTAGACCTCGGCCCGATCAGCGACTCCCCCACTGCGCGCGATCTCCCCCATGTGCAAGGGCAGGTTTTTCTTCAGAGCCTCCGCGTCTTCCCAGTCGCGACTCAACATTCGGAACGGCAGTGTGCACTGCGCGATCGCCCCCGCGGTGTCGGATGCAAGGCAGGCCTTCACGAAGCTCACAGCCACATCTTCGGCGGCCTTAGCCTGTGCGAGATCCAATGCCGATTCCTCTTCGGCGCATGCTCCTAAGAGTCCAATCGCCACCAGCAACGCGACAGTCTTCATGGCGCCATTCTCGCGGCATTCGCTCCCTCGGTCTACTACCCCGATCAGAGCGCATCTTCGGGGCGGAACTCAGGACTGACCGCGCCGTGAAGTGCAAGGAGGTACTCCCTCGCAAGAGCAGCATCGGCGGCAAGAATGGCCGCGGCCGTGGTCCGTGCCTCCTGCCACAGCAAGTCTTCACGTTGGCGAGCCACGTGCAGCAACCCGCCGTGGCCTGCCTGCCGAACACCTAGCACTTCACCGGGCCCGCGTTGCGCGAGGTCTTCTTCAGCCAAGCGAAATCCATCTCGTTCCTGAACGAGCGCTTCTAGACGCAGCAGCGCCTCTCGTTTCGCAGAACCACTAGGTACGAGGTGACACACGCTTGCTTTCTCGCCGCGCCCCACGCGCCCTCGCAATTGATGCAGCGTGGCCAGCCCATGGCGTTCTGCTCCACAAATCACCATTTGTGTCGCTTCGGGGACATCCAAGCCGACCTCCACCACAACCGTGGCGAACAGGATGAGCGCGCGCCCATCGCGAAATGCGTCCAAGCCAGCTTGGCGTTCGTCTGCCGACTGCCCACCGTGGACGACTGCGGCAGGCCAGGCCTTGAGTTCGCGCCGTTTCCATTGCATTCCTTCGCGAAGCAGCGCTGGCACTCCTTCTGCCGCAATCGCAGGGAAGACCACAAACGAGCGCTCGCCTCGCGTTGCCGCCGCCTGCACCGCTTGCAGCGCATCCGCTAGGCCGACAATGCGCGTACTCGTGCCGGCCCGTTGAGGTGGCATCCCGCGCAAGTGCGAGCGCGGCAGATTTCCGAGAAGCGTGAGCAGCAGAGTGCGAGGAATGGGTGTCGCGCTCATGGAAAGAGCATGCACGGCCGCGCCCTTGCGCACCGCCGCCAAGCGATTGCGCACTCCGAAGCGGTGTTGCTCATCGATAATCACCAGACCCAAGCCGTTCATCTGCAACTGTGCGCGCAAGATGGCATGGGTGCCCGTGATGATGTCGGCTGCCGCCAGCTCGCGCTCTGAATGCGCGCTGCCGCTGGTCTTGAGCGCGAGGCGCACGCGTGACCCCTTGAGCCAGCGCGTCAACAACGCGTGCTGCTGCGCTGCAAGAACCTGCGTCGGTGCGACAAACAAGACTCTGCGCCCTGCCGCCACTGTGGCGAGCGCCGCGGCCACCGCCACCGCCGTTTTTCCACTGCCCACATCGCCTTGAAGCACACGGCGCATGGGCCTTGTGGACATCAGATCGCTGAGGATCTCTTGCAACACGGACTGCTGAGACGCGGTGAGCTCAAAGGGAAGGCGCGCTCGAATGCGATCCGCCACCTTAGAAGTCACGGCAATCACCGGCGCAGCGGCTTCGGGACCACTCGTACCCATGGCCACGAGCAACGCCACAAAGCGATCAAAGAGCAATCGCTCCATGCCTTGCGCGACTTCAGCCTCAGAACGCGGTTCGTGCACTTGCCGGAAAGCTGCGCTCAACGCGAGCGTGTCCCTCGGCAGAAATCCGGCGAGCGGATCTTCATTCAAGTCTTCCAAGGCACGCGCGATCAACGATCGCAATGTGCCAGCAGCCAGCCCATTCACGGTGGGCCAGCGCGGATGCAAGCGTGCGAGCGCGCGGGCGAGTGATTCCTCGTCGGGCATGGACTCACAGCGTTCAAGAACAAACGGTCCTGAACCTTCAGCTGCACCACGCCCCACGAGCAACAGCCTCTCGCCCTCCGTCCACGGCACCTTCGCAGATCCACGGCCGTACCAACGAGCCCGCTGCGAACTCTCGCCGGCACGGACCACGAGTTCCAGAAACCCGCCCTGTCGCCCGCGCAGTCGGCCAACACGCGCGCGTTCAAACGTCCCCAGAAACGAACACCGGCCAGCGCTTGGCTGCGCCATGGGTGCTGGCCAGCGCGCATAGGCATGCGGCGTCAGAAGGAGCAGGTCCAGTCGCGTCGAGAGATCCGCCGCTGCAAGCGTCTTCTCGCGTTCGGGGCCGACACCTTTCAGGGTGGCCAACGGCGCGAACAAGCCGCTCACGGCAGTCCGTCGAGCGCGCGCACGATGGCGGCGGCATCTAGGCCGTATGCGCGCAGACACTCGCCGATGGAACTCGACTCGGCGACGACGCAACGCTCACACGGCAGTCCGTGCGCGGCGAGTAGCGCGGCAGCGCCAGCGCGAGCAGCTAGGACATCCTGCACCAGCATGTTGGCAAGAATCTCCGGATGCTCCTGAGCTTCGTCGGTCCCCATGCCGCAAGGTTGCGCTGACAGCATCATTCGGTCAAGCGCGTGATAGGCTGCGCGCCATGCTGCGCGCGCTTCATGCTCTCATGCTCTGCACCTTAGTGTGCGTTGGACTGTCGGCCCAATCGCCTGAGGCCAAGCGCCTCGCGCTAGCCGAGGAAGCCGCCGGAAAAGCGCGCGAGGCCCTGACCAGCACCTACGAGATGCTCGAAACCGAACTGAAAGCCGGTGCCGAGGCTCTTGCAGGCCGGTTCAGTGCCGAGTTGCAACCACTCGTGGCCACGTGGCGCGACGCGCCCGCTCCGCAAGTCGTGAAGCTCCTAGCGGAGGGCCGCAAGAAAATTCAGTCCCTCGTCAAACACGAGAACCCCTGCCTAGCCGAACTGGCACCATGGCTTGCACAGCGCTTCGGCAACCTCGTGCAAGAACGAGGGGCAAGCCTCGCTAAGGATGAAGCAGGGGCGCTCGCCCAAACGCTGCTGGCTCCGCTGCGCGAGGCTCGTGCCTTTCACGAGCTATGGAATGCGGACCTTGCTGCCCTCGTTCCCGCCGCCGAGAACTACCGCAAGGCCCTGGCCGAGGTCGAGAACTTGAAGGAAGCCGTGGAGAGTGCGAAGGACCCATCGCGCGTTTTTCGGCGCGGTGCTCCGGCAGGTTTCGCCCGCATTCCCGCCGGCAACTACGGGACCCTATTCAATGGCGGCTTCGCCGGTCAGGGCGTGCGCAAGAAAGACAAGAGTTTCGTGTTGGATCACGATCTGTTCCTCGCCTTGGATGAGGTCACACAGGCGGAGTACCTCGCCTGGTTGCTCACCTTGAGCACCGAGGATCAGCTCCTCCATCAGCCGCGCGAGGAGAATGGCAAGGCGCGTTGGGAGGCGGAAGCTGGCACGGGAGTTCTCGCCCTCATTCCCGGCACGGAGAAACTGCCGGTGACAGGCATCACGCTCGCCTCTGCTACGACCTACGCCAACGCCAAGGGGGCGCGCCTGCCGACGGAAGAAGAGTGGTGCGCCGCCGCATCCGGCAAGGACCGCTGGGCCTATCCCTGGGGTGCGCGCTACGAGAAGGGCCGCTGCAATGATCGCGATGGCGGCGCAGGCGACCTAGCTCCTGTTGGTTCCTTCGCGAACGGCCGCGGGCCTTTTGGACACAACGATCTCGCGGGGAACGCGGCAGAGTGGACCATCACCCTTGAGTCGGGGAAGGTGCTCGAATTCGGCACCGTGGCTCAAGAGAACGTGGTCGTACGCGGCGGGTCCTTCAAGAACAGCGGAACTGATGTGAGTACCGGCTGGGTGTGGTTCAAGCGCGCCGTGGGTGATCGCGATCTTGAAACGGGATTCCGCCTGCTGATCGACCCTGCCGCCAAGACGCGCTGACGCCGTGGCAACAGCCTCTCCGTGGTTCTACGAAGAACCCGTGTTCGACGCCGCGCAAGACCGCAGTCCTGCGCGCCGAGGCTAGGAAATCAGGCGCGGCGCTGGACAAGGACCGCGAAGTCGGTGTCGTCGGTGCACTCGAGACGCTGCGGCGTGGCCCCTTCGAGAGCCAGTGATTCACCACCGCGCAACGAGAGCCGCTTGCCCTTCACTTCCACCACGAGTGCGCCGTGATGGACGACGATCGTCAGGGCATGAGCCGTGCCGAATTCGGGGGCAACAGCCACCGCCCCTGTGCGGCCTTCGCCAAGCAGCAACTCAGTCTGCCCGAGTTGAGTGCCGCGGAAGTGAAATGCACCAGCGCGTAGTTCTCGGGTCTGCTGCACGTTGGCTTCTGTGTGCTCAGCCAACGAAAGCAACCCGAACGTGCTGATGCCTAGGCCCTCCGCGATGCGATCCAACGTGTCCAAGTTGGGCTTGATCAGATTGGTTTCGATGCGCGAGATGGGGGCGTAGGAGAGGCCGCACATGCGTGCGAATTTCTCGATGGTGAGCCCCTTCTGCTGGCGCAGTGTGCGAATCACACTGAAGTCGTAACGCCTACGCACCTCATGAGCGCGCTGGTGGCGTGCGATGACTGAGCTGGATTCCTCTGCGACTAATTCTTCGCCTGTTGTGATACCCAAGTCCGGTGTAGCCATGCTGGCACCCTCGGGGATCGGCGGGCCTGATCCCATGACGAGATATCGGGTGTCGGCCAAACCAAGCTTGCGGTCAAGCCGCCCCGATCCCGCAATAATCGTCAGCGATCGAGAACAACGATCACGGCCTGCCCCACATCCGGGTTGCCTTCCACAGGCACAAGCTCCACTGTTGCGATGGATTCGATGCTCCCGATGACCTCGTCAGCAACCAGCTGTGAGGGCCCTAGCTGAAACACCGCATAGGAGCGCGGCTCGCTAGGGGTCACTCGATTGGCACTCCAGTCCAAGGACTTGCGCTCAACAGCGGCGCGCAAGGCTGTGTCCCAAACTTCGAACGGTTCTGGACGCGCCACTAGCACGGCAGACACCTTGGCAATCGCCTGCGGGCCTCGCACCACATAGATCCTGCGCCCATCGGCAGGGTCCCCGCGCTTCGGAGCGCCGCGCGCACGTTTGCTGACCAACTCCGCCTTCTTGCTCTCCGTCTCCGCGCCATTCGACTCCACGCGCAACGACTTCGACTTCTCGCTCGTCTGTAGACTTAGCTCCAAGACGTCGGCCGAGTCGCGCGCGATTTCCTCCATGGCCGTGGACGCATCCGCCATGGTCATGTTGCAACGCAGAAGCTCACGCGGAGTGAGGGCGGGGCCGTTCTCCGCTCGCGCAGGCACGGCGGCAAGAGTCGCTTGTTGTTCGATGAGCCGCGACTCCGCCGCGAGTTGTTGACGCCAATGGTCACCGGTCACGACGCGCAGAGGCCTCGATCCACGCGTCATTTCTGATGCCGCGGGAGCCCCTTTCGCGGCTCCCCCATCCGGCTCCGCCGCACTAGCACTCGAAGGCTCCGGACGAGCGGCTTCGACGCTGTCTAGTCGCTCCGCCATCTCGAACACAGTCTCATCAACAGCCGCGTCGGCAGCCGAGTCAGCGAAGCTCACCGCCCAAGCTCCCAAGCCGATCACGGCGACCAACACTGCAGCACGTCGCACGAACGCGAATCCGCGGCGTGCGCGCTCTGCTTGATCCATCCAGCGCGGCACTTGCGACTCGAGCTTCTCGGCCACCGACGGAACGGGGGCTTTGCGCAAAGCCAAGCGCTGCGCGGCGTAGGCCCGCGCATTGCGGCTGCAAGAAAGACACTCCGCCAAATGCGCGTTCAGTTGCGCTTGCTCATCGGCCTGCACGCAACCATCCAAGGCCGCGCTGGCGAGTTCGAGGAAGTGCTGACAGTCGCGAATGCTCATGTCTGCGGTCCCG
>Ga0233425_10009700_pt1 | contig 12059 bp, 6 predicted proteins | sample Watercolumn_Towu_2_FD_181712 | JGI IMG/M metagenome (GOLD analysis project Ga0233425, IMG submission 181712) | Freshwater microbial communities from Lake Towuti, South Sulawesi, Indonesia - Watercolumn_Towuti2014_140_MG | ecosystem: Environmental > Aquatic > Freshwater > Lake | place: Indonesia...
CTTCCCGACTGCGTTGTGAAATTTACGGCTTTTACCTCTATGTAATGTACACCTAAACTAAACCTTCCGGATATGTGCCCCGGAGGATAATTACCTAAAACGGAATCATAGGATGTTTTAACACTTCCCAGCAGGATATTGTCCACATAAACGTCACGTTGAATTCCGCCGTATCCCGTCGCCCATATTGTTGCCTGTCCTGATGGCTGAAAGCTAACCGCTCTTAAGCACACCGACGATCTCTTACCGTTTTTTGAAAATGTTTCGAGTTTAAAATTAAGGATACCGTTATCCAGATCAGCGTTTATTCTATACTCCGGGTTCAGAGCCGTACTGGTTTGCCCATTTGGCAAGGTCCACTTATAGCTTGCTGCATCCGCAGAGTGGTTGGTTAACTTGACGATTTCACCGGCAAGGTAAGCCGGCTTATCTGTGGAAAAATCCGCTTTTACAGGTTTTTGGCAGGCCGACATTAAAAAGGTAGAGACGAGGATCGTGAGGATTACAAGATGTTTCATCGTGATTGTTTTTTATAGTGACAGGGATGTGGCATTAACGTGAGTTCGGGAGTTATATTGTCTAAAGGCCGCAGATAAAATCCCCTACTACTATCGGACCTGCGGAGCGCATTTCCTGGTGGCTACGCTCTTCCCGACTTTCACGACGTGTCGTGACAGCCACCGGATACACAAAAAAAGGAGAAGCCCGAACTTCTCCTTTTCATATACAGACGATGGTGTCATCAACACCTTCGGTTGGTCTTTAGTTCACAGCAAAGCTCTGCCTTGCCTGCTCATGCTCACCGCTGCTATCGATGAGGATCACGCGGAACCAGTAGACACCTTTGGCCAGGCCTTCGATGGTGGTTTTGCAAACGCTCGTCACGCCATCGCTGATCCAGGAAGCAGCATCACTGCTATGCTCCCAGCGGTACATGGTTTTCTGCCTGCGGGCCCTGACCCTGATGTTGACACAGCCTGCATGATCGCCCTGTTCTACCTTGAAAGCGGGGATGGCCGGCGCAGACCGAGTGACGACATCTAGCCCTGCCAGGTGCACGATGCTTTCATCGTCGTTGGCGGCTTCCTCAATGTAGCGGCCAAGTAGAATCATCAGCTTCTCCAGCTCCTCCTGCTTGTCGTGCATATAGGCGATTTTACTTTTGGCCCCATCGCCTGTTTCTGCCTGGGCCGTTTCCAGATCGGTGATCGCCTGGATCACTTTCGGGTTGATGACGGCACAGTTCGCAAACACAGTGGGGTTGTCGGTGACACGCTGGGTCACCAGTCGTGCTTTGGTGATAAGACCGGATACAGTGAGCCCGCTCACATACACGGCTACTTTAACGGTATTCATAATAGTATATTTAAAAAATGGATGCTGAAACGGCTTTTTGCCTTTGGACGACTTCGGTTTTACCACGACGGATCGTGACGAAGCTTTTGTTTTTTGGATGAGGGACCGACTTCGAAAACCGGGTTAAGATCTTGTCATATATAAAAGCGATTCAACGGAGCGAAACCTTTATGACACCACTTTGACCTCTGTGTTTCCGGACGCTGGGCGTGCTACGGATGTTACTGGATATATAACGAGAAGCGTGCCAGAATATTGTATAACCGTTCTCTGATTTATAAGTGGTTGTTTTTATCCTACAATTGGCTGAGGATTTAAAGCAAGTGGCAACTAAAAAACGGCGACTGTTTATGATGATCGGTTGAAAGAGGAAGTGAACCCATCAACAGATTGTATCAAAGCATCAAGCGCTTGCAAGAATCTTTCGAAAGATGGCCTGATTCTGTTGGTAGATTTTATAAAACAGTGGTGGACTGCAACAATCCATCCATAAACTGATCCAATCCATCAATGGATTGCATCAATCCATTGGAAGATTAAACGAATCTATCAGTAGATTTGATAAAACAACGGTGGACTGAAGCAATCCATCCATAAACTGATCGCATCTATCAATGGATTGCATCAAACCATTGGTTGTTTGCATCCATCTGTCAATGGACAGAGCGAATTCATCACTGAATTTAATAAAACAGTGGTGGACTGCATTCATCTGTCAATAAACTGGTCGAATCTATTGGAAGGTTGACGTAAATAAGCGATCGGTTGAGGCGATTTTGCGGAAGACTGAAAAGGTTTATTGAAAGATTGAGTGAAAACAGTGGTGGATTATGACACGGGATGGTAAATCGGGTGGAGCAGACACAGGATTATAATACTCTGGAATGGGGAGTTTAAAATGTTATAAGTTATAAATACATCTCTTCATCACGATTTTTCTCCTGTTCTATCTGTCTATCAATATATAATAAATATTTGGCGGCCCATTCGGAAACCAATAAAATAGGATGGTTTTTAATAGATTCAAATAATTGCTTTTGTGACTCCAAAAGCGGAACGACAGAACCCGTCCACGAATAGGTTCCGATATTCGAAGTTAAATGCTCTAAAACATCTTTATTTCCTCCAAATTCATCAATGAGTCTTTTTGCAATTGGATGCCACATTGAATATTCAGTATTATTGTTTCCATAAATAGGAACCAATTCAGCTATTCGAGCAGGAGCAAGCGGCTGATTTGATTTGCACCAATTAAATATTAAATCTAGATCTCCATCAAATAAAATCCCTACACTTTTGCCTACTCCACCGATATTGGAACCAAGGATGTGTTTCAAACCGTAAAACTTTATATACATTTTATCAACCGACAACAACGCTGCAGACAAATCACTCCAAATTATTTGAAAAAAGTTTCTAATTAGCACTTCATAAATTTTCTGCATGTAATGATCCAAATGATAAGAATTTTCCCAGGTTATTGATTCTATAACAGATTCATTAATATACTTTGCAAATTGTGAGTCTTCACTACCATCTAAAATCGAACATATGGTTTCTGACCATTTATAATTATCAATTTGTGGAATTTTATTATAATTCATTCCTAATTTATTGATGCATTCTTTAAAAATTGGAATAAGATGAGTTTTAAATTGGTCATTGTTATATTGCAGATTAAAATATATGCTAAATACTAATGCATAACCTTCTTCTCCGTAGGCAAATAGTTTTTCGCTGAAATTTTTGAGCTCTTCATTACTACAATTGCGAAGTGACTCACTATAGTTAAATGCATTAAAATTACTCAATTCACATTTTTCGCTATCAATCAACTCAAATAACAAGTGATAATAATCTTTTCCGTTTATGTCTATTGATAGAAAATAAAACAACAAATAACTGAGTTCACTATTATCAAAAATGGAAGTATAAAAGATTTTTTTTGTTGGAATATCAACTTGAGATATAAATCCACCTAAAACTGTAACATTTCTATTCTCTTTATTTATTTCAATAATAATTTTAAAAGAAAGCTGAATGAATTCAAGCACTCTGTCAGGTCTATCTTTAATAAGATCAAAGACTCTTTGACCAAAGAAATAAGAATATATTTGTTGATTCGTATAAAATATGGAAAAATTAGACTCCCAAGATATTTCATTATCAATAAACTCATTAGCTAAATTAATGATTGCTTCTTTAACTTTATCACTAGAATATGTCTCATCATTATCTAAATAATACGAACTAGAAATTGTAGCATATCTTGTTCTAAAATCAGTCTTCGTTAAAGCTTTTATAAGTTCGCTAATTTTTTCAAGTAAATCTTCTGACATAAGGGCTTTCTCATACTTCCTAGCATACTTTAATCCTTCAAGTCCTTTATTCCAATCGTAATTTTTGTGAATAGCTATCTCTTCTACAAATGGAACAACAATATGGCCAAGTCTAGCATTGCATATTGATCTAATACTATTAGCAATTGAATCACTTGCAAGCTTTGAATTAATATCATTTGATTTTATTATTTCTGTTAACATAGCTAAAATCCGTATCCAATATTCTTTCACTTCTTCCCAATTTGGCTGATAATCTATCAATTTTTTATTCCCTTGATGTTCGGCTCCTTCCATTCTACTAAAATGACCATAATCTAATCCTGATTTCATAGCCTTGACGGCAAGACTCTTGTACTCATCATCTTTGCTCAATCCCCATCTGATAATTTCCCAACGCTCATTTAGATTGGACTCCGTACCTGCTAAAAATATCTTGAATAAATGAAGAAATTGACCTGTAGCATTATTAGCCCATGTTTCATTTTCCGAAATAGCAAAAGAATATAAAATTTTCGCACTCTCCTTAAATGTTCTTTTATCAAAACATAATTTATCTAATACCCAAACAAGATTTCTTCTTCCTGTATTAACTTTTATTAACTCTTCCTTTGTTTTACTAGAAAAATTTCTCGCCAAATTACGAGAAATCGCTACTGGGTTCACTTCAACAAACGAGCGGAAGAGGCGTGACCCCAACTCTGAATTTAAAACTTCCGCATTATCAAAAGGGCTACCTGGCCCCACAATTTTCTCAATAATTAAAATAGCTTTGTCATTATAATTTAGATATTTCATTTGTTCAGCAAAAGCTTCGGATAGACTTTTTCTATCTGGATCAGTCAATTTTGCGATATTGGCTATAACATTCAAAAGCCGATCTGATGTACAAGACTCTAACCATTCTTGTGCTAAAGATATGGCCAAAGGAAATGGTCGTAATCCTATCAATCTTCCTTTTTTTTCAAATATTTCTCGCTTCAGAAAATGGTTACATGCTTCGTGGAAATCATTAATTAATACTATATCGTCTCCATCTAAACTCGTAATATATTTATCTTTCGCGATAAATTCCAATTGTGTCTTCAAATCACCCTCAATTCCAAAATAATTGAAAATTGAGCATGATTTTAGGATCGTTCTAAATCTTATATCTTTTCCTTTTTCCCCAAGAAGATTATCCAGTAATTCTTTATCGTCTAATTTTCCAATGAATTTTTCGCCATTTTTTAAGCTCTCAGCAATTAAAACAGCCATGAGCGGAATTCCTTGAGAAAACTCTTTTATCTTTTCTACCTTATCTTTTTCTAAGCCTGAAAAGTCATCCTTTAGAATTTGGTCTACTATTGATGACAAGTCTTCTTTCTTTATTATGATATAATTTACTCCATTAATTTTATCTTGCTCTATTTCTTCAGGATTAGAATCAATCGTTATTAAAGACGATGTATTGTTTTCATGCCTAATAAAGTGTAAAAGTTGTCTGTGAATTATGCTTGGACAATTATCTATAATTACTATTCTATTTTCTTTCTCTCTGATTAATCTTGTAAAGATAACTTGATAATCTGCGGTAGAATAACAACTGTAGTTAATATAAAGAATCCTACTATTTAAATTAATTGAATCTGGAGAACTACTGGCTCTAAATGCTTCAAACAATATTCTCGTTTTTCCAAGCCCTGATAACCCAAGTAGTCGTATACTTTTTGTCGGATCGTCAACACCTCCTTTTATCTTTTCAACGATATTATTGATTATCTCATTTTTATAATACCTTTGAGATGTATTTATTTGAAGCTCCCAATCCTCCCATGCCAACAATGGCTTATATTTATCCTTTTGATGTAGGAGAGCAAAAGCTGATGTTCTTTTTAAAGAGTCGGTCAACTTAGACACCAACCGATCTTTCTCTGTTAACCTTTCTTTAGATTTAGACGAATACTTATATTCAATTGGATGCTTTAAATGCTTTAAATCAAAAGGTATATTATCTGGATTTTCATTCGGGGAACCAAACGTACTATTTAGTATACCAATTATTCTTTCTTCTCCAATTTTCCCATATGCAACTCCATATTCATATAAAACATTATTATTTTGAAACGGTTTATATTTATGACCAAAAAGGTTTTGAATAAATCTACCAATTTTATTAATATGATTTACTACGGATAAATCTGCTATAAAAACATCACAGTTAGGAATTCTTTCATCAGCTATCTTTGAAGCAACCTGAACAGAGCCAGACTCACCGGTTGTGCCTTCTTGAATATCAAACTTTATACTTTTAAATTCATGAATCGCGGTAAGATTATTTACTGCTTCGTGTATACACTCTAGAATAAAACTTTTATTATACTCTATATCTGTTGTCATTTGCCATGAGAAAAATATTGTAAGCTTCATACTTCTTCAAAAATTAGTTTTTTTAACTTAAAATTCTGAATTCAAATATTTGAATTCGTCTGCGGAATTGATTTTCCCAAAATAATTGTTACAAAAACAAAAGTTACTAAAAGTTGTATCATTGAAACTGAATTTGCAAAATCACTATTTGGAAGTACAAAATTATAATTTGCAGCCAATGAATTCGAAATACTATACCACATAGACTTAACAGCCGACAACTTGTTGTCATTCCAGGTAAAATAAGTTGAATAAGGATGTCGATATAAATACGCGAAACAAAAGTTAGAATATCCAACAGCAAGTATCAATGTAATGAACCGTCTTCTTATTCTATCTATTTCAAAGCCATCTGTATTTAAAACCTCTTTTTTCCAAATATGATGATAGAAATAACTGTATATATTTGTTACAATCAAATACCAAACAAAACAAGTTAAAAATCTATTAGTAAAGTGGTATTTCATAATAAACAAAACGAATAGCCACTTTAGAATTATAAATAAATCTACTGATGTTCGATTGTATGCATAAATATAATTTGGATCTAACTTTTTAGGATTAATTTTTTCGCCAATAATTTTAAACCACTCAACAATTGTAAAATATCTAAAATAGTCTATGATAAATTCAGAAATTAAATATAAAGGCCCGTTTTTAAGTTTAGGTTCTGTTGTCATAATATTAGGATTAAATACTGCTTAAATTCTACATCAATTAGTTTTGTCTATTATTCCTCTAGCTCTCCATCCCCCATTTCCCCTATCTTCGCCCCATGCGCCTCACCCTCCTTTTCCTCTTCGCTGCTCATACGCTCTTCGCCCAATCCAGGCAACCCGCTCTCTTCCGCTGGCAGGACCAGCACGCCCGCAAGCATTTGAAGAAATACATAAAGCACGACACACTCATCGCGACCTCGGCGGCTATGCTGCACATCAGCTATAACAACAAGCCGGGCAAGCCCTACTTATTGATGCTCCACGGCATGGGCGCCAATGCGCGCACCAACTGGAGCAGCCAGATCGGACCGCTCTCGAAGCACTTCAACCTCATCCTACCGGATCTGATCTACTTCGGCGAGAGCAGCTCTGCCTCACAAAACTATTCTGTAGAGTTCCAAGCGCAGCAGATCCACGAGGCGCTGCAAGACTTAGGCATGGCCGACAGCCTGCATGTGATGGGCTTCAGCTACGGCGGGCTCTGCGCAGCCATGTACAATGAGCTCTACCAGCCAAGTGTCAGGAAACTCGTCATCATCGACGGGCCGGTGAAGTTTTTCTCCGCCCGTATGGCCGATAGCCTCGCGGCTGCTGTGGGCGTAGCAGGCATGAACAACGTTGTGACGCCCGTCACCATCGAAGGCTTCAACGGCATGAAGCAGGCGGTGATGTCCTCCTGGTTTCCTGCCAGCAAAGGCCTGAAACGGAAAGTCATTAAGTACTTTTTCCAACCGACCAAAGCGATCAGGGACCTGCAAATGAACTACCTCGTCATGCATGAGGAACAGTACCGCCGCTACAGCTACCAGCTCGATAAAACGCCTACGCTCCTCCTCTGGGGCGCGAAGGACGGTGTCATTCCCCTGTCGGTAGGCAAGGCCTTACATGCCGCCTACCCTGCTACCACGCGCCTGCTGGTGTTTGCGAAGGCGAAGCACGATGCGCATTTCAAAGAACGCAAAGCCCTGAACAAAGCGGTGGTGGCCTTTCTGAAAGAACACTAACGGATCAGCAGGGACTGTAATACCCGGCAGAAAGATCCTGATGAAGCGGAACAATGGTAAAGGATCATGCGGGGGAGCACAATGCCGCAATGTAGGAATTACCCTGAGGAAATATCCAGGTAGAATTACCTGTTTTTGCAGAATGAGAATGTTAAAAAGAACGTTTTTTAACCATAACTTGTCCCGAATTTATTTCGGGATAGTCACAGAGAGAACATAAGGGAACAGGAAGAAAACATAGGGACTTGCTTCTCTATGTTTTCTCTAATGCACCAAATTGGTTCTATCTTTTCTATGCTTGTACTGTCACGACGCGTCGTGATGTCGAAGTATGACTATGTGGCTTTATTTTGTTCTAATCCATATCCTCTGCGGGACACCTTTCATTTGCTTTTTCAGCGCAAACCCATAGCTTTGTAGCATGGAAAAAACCAAAATTCTGGACTCTAAGCAGATCGATCAAAAGCTCAACCGCATGGCCTACCAGGTGTATGAGAACAATTTCAGGGAAAAGGAATTGCTCATCGTAGGCATCGACGGCAACGGTTATAAAGTAGCGGAGAAAATAGCCAACCTGCTTAACAGCATCTCTTCCATTAAAACCAAAGTGGGCCGGATCAAAATAGACAAGGAAAACCCCTGGTCCTTTGAGCCGAAGACCGATTTCACCGAAAAGGATTTTGAGAACAAATCCGTGATCCTGGTCGACGATGTGCTCAACAGCGGCAAAACCCTCATGTATGCCGTAAAGCTTTTCCTCAACAAGCCTGTGAAGCAGCTGAACACACTCGTGCTTGTCGACCGCAGCCACACCCGCTTTCCCGTAAAAGCCGATTTCGTAGGCCTCTCCCTCTCCACCACCCTGCAGGAACGCATCGACACCGATTTTTCCAAAAAAGGAAAAGAAGCGGTGTATTTGGTGTAAGCAAAGTCTCCGCGGAGAACATGTTTAAACAACATAGTCACATAAGGGTCATAGAGAACAGGAAGACAACATAGGAATTTACGTGTTTCTCTGCTTTTGTGCCATACTGCCAAATTAAAAAAAACTTGCTTTGATGCAGCGCGGGGCCTGCCAAAAAACGGTGCTGGTGAGGGGTGAAACGAGAATTCAAGGATTTAGTGCAATCCCGTCACCTGTTCTTTGTGACGGGATGAAGCGTAAAATCCGTAGAATTCCGTGAGGAGCGTGGCGATTTTTTTGGCTTGATTTTTTTGTTTCTTTTTTCATCAAGGAAAAAAGAAATATAGACATAAGATTGAAAATAATCTTGACTATAGAATAATATATCATAGTAGATACTGATTGGCGGCCTTAGTTGCGCTCAGTCACTGATTATCGGAGTGGAAGCCATAAAAAAATCCCGCTACAAGCTGCAGCGGGATTTTTTTCATTGATCTCATAAACATTATCTCAACAAGGTCACATGGCCTACATAGTTGTGGGTTTTACCAAGCACGTCCTGTACCTTCACCTTGTACACAAACACCTCCTGCTTCACCTCGTCCGATTTACCCTGGCGCTTGCCGTCCCAGCCTTTCGCAATATCATCGCTGTAGTAAATCATCTCGCCCCAGCGGTCGAAGATCCACATATCGTATTTCTGGATCCCGATGCCGCTGCCTGTAAACTTATCGTTGATGCCATCCGTGCTGAACGGTGTAAAGGCATTCGGAATGTAGAAGGCGAACTCAGGTCCGATCTCGATAGGCGCCATCGTGGTGTCGCTGCATCCGTACTGGTTCACCACGATCAGGTTGGTGTAGTAGGTCTGTGCCGTTTCGCTGTTGTACAGGTGCGAAGGATTCACATTCACCGAATCCGTCTTGTAGCCGCCGTCGCCGAAGGTCCAGTACCATTTGGTGTAATTTTGCGAGTAGTTCGTAAAGTACTCCAGCGGCGTTACCACATTGCCCGGATCAGGGTTGATCTCGTAGCTGGCTGTCGGCAGCGGGAACACGGTGATCATCGATTTGTACTCTTTGGAGTTCGTACAGCCGCTGTCTGTCGCTACCACCAGCTTCACGTCGTAATATTTCAGCTGGTTGCCGGTCAGGTTCTCATAGCATTTCGATTGCCCTGCCGGGCTGCCGGCCGATACCGCCGGGCTGCCGTCGCCGAAGGTCCAGGTCCAGTTGGTGATCTGTGCAGGGCCTGTTACCGTTGAGCCATCCGTAAAGTTCACACAGTGCGTGCTGCAGCCGTCCGGATCATTCACCGTAAAATTCGGCTGCGGGATATAGTTCACATAAGGGAAGGCCCTCACCGTGTCGCGGCATTGCCCCGGATTGGAAACAATGACGAGGCCTACCGTTTGCTGGCCTGCTGCCGGGTAAATGAAGCTTGTGGATGCCTGTCCGGTGGCCTCGATGGTGCTGATATTATTATTGAAATCCCAGTACCAGTCGGTCACCGTGCCGCTGCCCGGCTGCTCTACCGCCGTGAAGCTCACCGCTGCGCCGTTGCAGGCATTCCTGTACGCGATAGCCACATCCGGCATCTTATACACCTCCACCTGCTTCACCACGTTTTTCACACAGCCCTGGTTGGAGGTCACCGTTAAGGTCACATTGTAAGTAGCAGGTACCGCATAGCTGTGCGTATTGGCAGTTCCTGTAGCCACCGCGCCGTCGCCAAAGGCCCAGGCATAGTTGGTATTGGTGCCTACGGCAATCGTTGTTCCCGAAGCGTCGAAGGTATTCGGCTGTGCATTGATGCAATTATTCACGAAGCTAAAGTCAGGCACCGGGTTTGGATTCACATAAGCCGTCAGCACCGTCGTTGTATTCGAGCAGGTCAGGCCCGGGATCGGCGTCGTGGATACCGTATAGCTTACCGTGTTGAGGCCGTAGTTCGGGAACGTATAATTCGGATTAGGAACCCCGCTCGCATCGATGGTGCCGTTGCTGGAGAAATCCCAGAAGAAGCCGTTCACCACGTTGCCATTGCCATTGCTGGCATCCGTAAACTGGGTCGCGCTGCCGTGGCATACCACATTAGACGTAAAGGAAGCCGTTGGCGTGGAATACACATTCACCGGCTTCGTGATAAAATCGACGCAGCCGTGTGTGGTGGTCGCGGTCAGGGTCGTGTTGAACACCGCGTTGCCGTTAGTGCCCAGCGTATAGGTATGTACCGGGTTCGCCACGTTGGAGTTCGGCGAGCCGTCGTCGAATATCCACACATATGTCGGCGTGCCGCCTACGTTGGCATTGGTGGTAATATTGGTCGTATTGGTAAAGGTGGTCGCCGCTCCGTGGCAAACATTATCCGGGAAGAAGTTCGGGATCGAATGTCCCCATACATCCACCGGAAGCGTAAAGGTGTTCACGCAGCCATTCGAGGAAGTCACCTGCAGGGCAGCCGTATAGTTGCCGGAAGCAGGATAGGTAAAGCCCGGGTTCTGCGTGAGGTTGTCGGTAGTACCGTCGTTGGTAAAGTCCCAGGCCCAGGCGCTGATAGATCCTGTGCCGGTGGTCGACAGGTCCGTGAACGCCGTTTGCGTTGCCTGGCACACGGCCGTGGCGCTGAAATTAGCCACCGGCGTCGGATGCACCGTCACCGTTTTGGTGATGCTGGCCGTGCAGGTGGTATTGGCAGTGATGTTCAGCGTGATCGTTTTCACCCCGCTGCTCGTATAGCTTAATCCTGCCGGGTTCTGATTGGTGCTCGCTACCGAAGAAGCCCCGGTTCCGAAAGCCCAGTTATACTGGTTGATGTTATCCGGGTTAGGAACGCTCGAAGTATTGTTCAGAACGATGTTCGCTCCCACGCAGGCATTCACCGGCGTAAAGGTAGCCGTAGGCAGCGCATTCACCCGCACCTGTACCGTAGCGCTGTCGGAGCAGCCGTTAGGCGTGGTCGCTTTAAGCTCAGGCGTATAGGTCCCTACCGTCGCATAAGTCGTGTTTGGCGATTGGGTCGTATTATCGACCGTGCCGTTATTGTCGAAATCCCAGGCCCAGGTGAGGGCGGCGGCAGGGGTGACACTCGACGTGTTCACAAAGCCCGACGCCGTACCAAGGCAGACGGGGCTTGCCGTAAAGCTGATGACCGGTTTCGGATAGATCGTAATAGGCTTGCTGATGGAATCCTTGCACAGCCCCGCGTCCGTGACGACGAGCTTCACCGTGTACGTGTTCGGCCCTGCATAGGTATGCGTTGGATTCGTCCCCATGCCCGTTCCTGAGTTATCGCCCCAGTTCCAGACCTGCGACACCAGGCCGCCGGC
>Ga0233425_10009701_pt1 | contig 12058 bp, 12 predicted proteins | sample Watercolumn_Towu_2_FD_181712 | JGI IMG/M metagenome (GOLD analysis project Ga0233425, IMG submission 181712) | Freshwater microbial communities from Lake Towuti, South Sulawesi, Indonesia - Watercolumn_Towuti2014_140_MG | ecosystem: Environmental > Aquatic > Freshwater > Lake | place...
CACCATTGTAGAGCTGTATCCCCATGGCGTGCCCATGGGCGGAGCGGCATGAAAAGGATCGGCAAACAGTGATTTCGGAGGAGGCGGTCTCCAGGGTGCTGGCCGGCACCGACATCGTGCAACTTATCGCCCGATACCTCCCATTGAAGCCTACCGGGCGTTACTATAAGGCCCTGTGTCCCTTCCACAACGAAAAGACCCCGTCTTTCACCGTCAACCCGGAGCGTCAAATCTTCCACTGTTTCGGCTGCGGGGAGGGCGGCGATGCGATCGGTTTCCTGATGAAGCAAGAGCGGTGGAGTTTTCCCGAGGCGATCAGGTCGCTGGCCGACCACGCCGGAATCAGCCTGCCGGCGCGACTTCACGCCGGTTCCGGAAGCGGGACGGGGCAGAACGAACATGCGCGTCTGGGGCTGCTGGAGATTCACAAGACGGCGGCGGACTTCTTTCGCCGGCAGCTTCAGCATCAGACGAGCGGGGCCTCCGCCCGTGAGTATCTGAGGAGCCGGGGCATCTCGGATACGGTGGTTGAGCAGTTCGGACTGGGGTATGCCGCGGCATCCTGGGATGGGCTCCTTCGTCACCTGCTGCGCAGAGGATTCTCCAAGAAGCAGGTAGAGGAGGCGGGGCTGGCGCTGCCGCGCAAAGACGGGAGCGGGGCGTACGATCGGTTCCGAAATCGACTGATGATCCCGATCTGCGATCCGACGGGTCACGTGATCGCCTTTGGAGGTCGCGTCCTGGACGATTCCCTGCCGAAATACCTGAACTCGCCGGAGACCCCCCTCTACAAGAAGGGCGCGCACCTGTTCGGCCTGCACCTGGCGGCGCCCGCCATTCGCGACCGAGGGGCGGCTGTCGTCGTGGAAGGGTATTTCGATCTGATCGCGCTGCACGCCCATGGCATACAGCACGCTGTGGCGGTCCTGGGTACCACACTGACAGCTCATCAGATCGCCCTGCTCCGCCGGTTTACAACACGGGCGTTGCTGGCATTCGATCCGGATCCGGCCGGGATCGCCGCGGCAAAGCGTTGCGTCGAGAGCTTGCTGAACAGCGGACTGGACTGGCGGGTTATCCTGCTTCCGGACGGGGAGGATCCTGATCGTTTTCTACGGGAACGCGGCGCCGACGCCTTCGCCGATCTGCTCGCGCAATCGAAGGATCTGATAGAGTTCCTGCTGGACCGGAAGGTCTCGGGATTCGATCTGACCAGCCCTGAAGGCCAGGCCGACGCGGTGAATGCCGTTCTGCCCCTTCTGGGCGCCGTCGGCAACGAGATTACACGGCAGCGCTATACGGAAAAGCTGGCGCGCCGGGTGTCCCTCTCCAATGAGGCCATCGTTCGCGAGCTCAACCGTCAGATCAGCGGTCGTAAACGGGACCCCATGCCGCCGACATTGCAGCCCAAAGGGCTGCCCTCTATAGAGTGGAAGCTCATCCACCTGGCGCTTCACCACCCCGGCGCAGCCGATCGTGTCCGGAAAAGCGTACGGCCGGATGAGGTAGAGGACCGCACGCTTCGCAGGATCTTTCAGTTGGCGGTCATGGAACCTGGAGCGGGCCGCGGTGCACCGCCGCTTGCCACTGTGGAACCGGAAGCACAGCGGACACTCACACAGTTGCTAGCGACAGATCTCGGAGAGTACGAAGGGGAGGAGGCGATCGAGCGGGCACTCTCCGATTATCTGGCCCGCCTCACAATCAGACGCGAGCGCGAGAAGGGCGAGGAACTCCGGCAACAGATGGACGCAGCCGAACGGGCGGGTGATCATGCGACCGTTGAACGTTTGCAGGCCCAGTTCCTTGCGCTCAACCGCAACCGACCTCCCCGTGCGACCAAACAGTATCATGGAACGTTGAGATAACTTACCGGATCACCACCGATACCTGAATGCTGAACGCTGAAAGCTGATAGCTCGGTACAAAAAAGGGAGACAGCATGGCACAAACGCACAAGCCAGGACGACCGTCAAAAGACGCTCGTTGGAGAACGCACAGTCAGACTTCGCGTCCTCTTCGTGCGGTTCGCAAGCCGGTTGCCTTGAATAAACGGGAGAAGGCAGCAGCGACTCCGGTTGCCTCGCCAGTCAAAGGTGCTCGGAGCAATGCGAGCTCGAAACAGGCCAAAAAGTCGATGACGATCGCCTCAGCCGATATCAAAGAGGGAATCAAGCCGCTGGTAACGCTTGGGCGGAAAAAGGGTTACTTGACCTACGATGAGGTCAATAGCTATCTACCGGAAGAGGTCACCTCCGGCGACCAGATCGATAAGATCCTCAATCTCTTCGACGAGATGGATATCGAGGTTATCGATGAGGCCGAGCGAACAAAGGCAACTCGATCGCCCGCTCCTCCGCAGGAAGAAGAGAGCGCCGAAGCCGAGCCCGAGCTGGTCCCATCGACCGCCGGCAGAACCGATGACCCGGTTCGGATGTATTTGCGGGAGATGGGGAAAACTCCTCTGCTGACCCGTGAAGGAGAAATCCAGATTGCCAAACGGATCGAAGAGGGCCACAAAGAGGTCGCCGAAGCGGTTTGCCGGGCAGGGGTTGCGGTTCGCGAGATTACGGAAATCGGAGAGCGGCTGTTGCACGGTAAGGCTCGTATTTATGAACTGCTTTCGCTCAATGAATTCGACGAACTCTCCGAGCAGAAAGAGCGTGAGCTGTTGACCGAGCACACCCCGGCGCTGGAAGCTCTGCGAGATGAGCAGATGAAGATTGATAATCTTCGACGTCGTTACCAGCGCGGCGCCGGCCGCCTCAGCGAGCGGTGGCAGCAGAAGATCCTGGATGAACTGGCGCGCCGTAAGGCGGCGCAGGCCGAGCTGATTCGGACGCTGCATATCAACCAGCGGGTGATCGACCGCGTGGTGGCCAGGATTCGCAATCTCCTGGAACGGATCGAACAGGGCGAGCAGGAGCTTCGTGAGGCGGCGCGGGCCCGCCACCTGACCGCAGAGGATATCAAGGTCATCTCCGGAAACGGCCGGAGCAAGACCACCGCCATACGAGAAATTCTGCGCCGGACGGGACTGGACCGGAAGGGACTGGAGGAATGCGAACAGGCCGTCGCGGCCATCCAGCGGAAGATCCGACGGGTCGAGGAAGAGGCCGACGCCTCCGGCAAGGAGTTGCGGTCCCTGCTGCACGCCATCACCACCGGCGAGCGAAAGGCGCACTTCGCAAAAAAGGAGATGGTAGAGGCCAACCTCCGACTGGTGATCAGCATTGCAAAGAAATATACCAATCGCGGCCTTCAGTTCCTTGACCTGATCCAGGAGGGGAACATCGGCCTGATGCGGGCAGTGGACAAATTTGAATATCAGCGCGGATATAAGTTCAGCACGTACGCCACGTGGTGGGTTCGTCAGGCCATCACCCGTGCCATCGCCGATCAGGCCCGCACCATCCGGATCCCCGTTCATATGATCGAAACCATCAATAAGTTGACCCGCGCCTCCCGGTACCTGGTGCAGGAATTCGGCCGGGAGCCGACTCCGGAGGAGATCGCCCAGAAGATCGATCTGCCGGTTGATAAGGTCAGGAAAGTGTTGAAGATCGCTCAGGAACCGATCTCCCTGGAAACACCGATCGGGGAGGAAGAAGGATCACATCTCGGCGACTTCATCGAGGATAAAGCGGTGGTCTCCCCGATCGACGCCGTCATCGGAATGAATCTAAGCGGTCAAACCGAGCAAGTGCTCGAGACGCTGACGGAACGGGAGCAGAAGATTCTGAAACTCCGTTTCGGACTTGGGGATGGGCGGGATCATACCCTGGAGGAAGTCGGCCAGCAGTTTGACGTAACCCGCGAGCGGATCAGGCAGATCGAGGCGAAAGCGCTCCGGAAGCTTCGGCATCCTACGCGGAGCAGGAAGCTCAAAAGCTTTGTGGAATCTTAGGCAGCGGTCAGCTATCAGCCGTCAGCCCATTGGTTGCTGCACGCTGAGTGCTGATCGCTGATCGCTTGTTTGGGCCCATAGCTCAGTTGGTTAGAGCCCCCGGCTCATAACCGGGTCGTCCCTGGTTCGAGTCCAGGTGGGCCCACCAACGCACTCACTGGTCGTTAACCACTAGTCATTAAACACTGGGGTGTACCGTGCTTCAGGACTTGGAGCAACTTATCCAGCTACAGGGACTCGACGGAGAAATTGCCCTGCTCGAGGGGGCCATCGCCACGATTCCGGATCAGATCCGCACCATGGAGCAGCAATTGACCCAGGCCAAGGCGGCCCTTGATGCGGCCACCGCCGAGGTGGACCGGCTCCACAAACTTCGCCGCCAGAAAGAGCGCGACCTCGATGAGGCCGGGAGAGAGCTCAAAAAGCGGCAGGGTCGTTTATTTGAAATCAAGACCAACCAGGAATATACCGCCACGCTGAAGGAGGTCGAAGGGCTGAAGCAAAAGATCTCGACACTGGAGGAAGAGATTCTCATCAGTCTTGACGAGAGCGACGGTGCGGCGAAAATCCGTCACCAGGAAGAGGAGAAGGCCCGAGTCGCGCAGGCGGAGTTCCTGAAAAACAAGCAACAGCGAGAAGACGAGCTGCGAAAGCTGCAAGACCGGTTGTCGGTGTTACGGAAGACCAGGGAACGCCGCTCGGGAAATGTCGAGGCGTCCTTACTGCAAGTATACCTGCGGTTGCTCAAGAGTCGGGATGGTCTGGCGGTAGCGAACGCCACGGGTCGTTCCTGCGAGGGGTGCCATGTGACCCTCACGCCTCAGTTATACAACGAGATTCGCCGGAACGAGGCAATTCGCACCTGCGAAGGATGCGGTCGGATCCTCTATTGGAAGGGGTGATGACGGTCCGAGGTCCGAGGTCCGAGGTCCGAGGCGCCGAGGAGTTGGGCGACGACGCACCCACGGGGGGGCTGCGAGTGGTGATCCACATTGACGGCGCGGCACGCGGTAATCCCGGACCGGCCGGGATCGGCGTGATGCTGGAGACACGGGATCCGTTGTTGCACCGGGCCTTCTACCGGTATATCGGCGAGGCGACCAACAACGTGGCCGAGTACGAAGCGCTCCTCTTGGCATTAAAGGAAGCAACGAAACTTCAGCCTGCCGTTGTCAAGATTCGATCCGACTCCGAACTGCTGGTCAGACAAATTCAGGGCAGGTATCGGGTCAAGAGCCCGCATCTCGCGGTGTTGTACGCACAGGCGCTCACGCTGATTCGTGGGTTATCGGCTGCCAGTTGTCGGTTATCGATTGAACATATCGGTCGTGAGCTGAACCGCGAGGCGGACGCGCTTGCAAACCGCGCAATCGACGAAGCCTTGTCTCACGCCTCCTATGGTGAGGAACGATCGTGAACGGCCGGCGGCGAACCGGCTCGCCCCTGCCCGGGTTAACGGTCATTCTGGCGGCTGCCCTCCTCACCGGCGGTATCTACCTGTGGAACTTCTACAATCGATTAGTTTCAATGGACGAAGGCGTCCGATCGGCCTGGGCCCAGGTTGAGAACCAGTTCCAGCGCCGGGCAGACCTGATACCGAATCTGGTGGCGACAGTCAAAGGGTATGCGGCCCACGAGCGAGAGGTGCTGGAGAGCATCGCGGATGCCAGGGCTAGGATGGCGGGGGCCAAGAGCATCGAGGAGAAAATCAACAGCAGTAACGCGTTGGACGCAGCGCTCGGACGCCTGTTGGTGGTCGTGGAGCGGTACCCGAACCTTAAGGCGGATCAGACGTTTACCCGCCTGATGGACGAGTTGGCTGGAACTGAAAACCGTTTGGCCGTGGAACGGAAGCGATATAACGATCTGGTCCAGGACTACAACGCCCGGATTCGTCGCTTTCCGGAACGGGTCATCGCCGGACTGTTCAATTTTGAGCAGGCGAGCTACTTCCTGGCGGCTGAGTCGGCGAAATCGGCGCCAACAGTGGAGTTTGTCAAGTGAAGACCGGCAGGTCGGCACCGAGAAGTTCGCAGGCCGACCCGGCCAGGTGTGCGGATATCCTCGAGAGCAGTCTGCAAGGGCTGGGTTTCGGTCGGGTGATCCGTCATCTTTCGCTCCTTCGAGCCTGGGACCGGGCCGTCGCCGCCCGGATCAGAGAACGGGTAAGCGTTGAGGATTTCAGGGGCGGGTGCCTGTATCTCTGCGTCGAAGATCCCATCTGGATGCATGAGCTCCACATGCTGCGTCATCAGTTGAAAACGATCCTGAACAAGGAAGTCGGCGAGCCGGTCGTGGACGAGATCGTGCTGCGAATCGGCCGCACACGCCGGTACTCGACACGCAACACTCGACACTCAACACTTGATAGAGGCGGGCAGAGAGTCCGGGCGGTTCCACCCGAGGTGGAGGCGGGCATGGCCAAGCTGCTGACTCCTCTCAAGGAACTACCCTGTTGTGACGCCGTTCAGCGACTTTTTCAACGGTGGGTCTCGAGGTCACAGTGATGCCGATATTGTACGGCTTGCGAAAATGCGGGTCTTCAAGTACAATCTTCCTCGATTCAAGTGCGTAAAGGTGGGGATTATCTCAGACACAACAGGTCTGATGAGGAGATTATTGTGAGTCATCAGCGAACGCTTCAGAGAGTAGTCACCTGCGACGGGATCGGACTTCACACCGGCCATCCGGTCAAGATGGCTCTTCGTCCCGCTCCATCAAACTCGGGCGTGGTGTTCAAGCGCATCGATCTCCCCTTCGCGCCGATCATCGAAGCGATACCCGCACACATTGTCGACGTCAATCACGCCACCACCATCGGGAAGGACGGCATCAAGGTAAGGACCATCGAACACCTGATGGCAGCGTTTGCGGGAACGGGGCTGGACAACGTCCTGATAGAACTCGACGGCCCGGAGGTTCCGGCTATGGACGGCAGCGCCGCGCCATTTGTCGACATGATCAGGAAAGCAGGCCTCAAACGACAGATGGTGGCCAGAACCTATCTGAAGATTAAAGAGCGGATAGTTGTGGAAACTGATCGCTCGGGCATTCAGATCGTCCCCTCTAAGCGCCTTCAGGTCATCTACACCATGCGCTTCGACCACCCGGCTCTGGGAGACCAATCGGTGGCCTTCGACATCACCAGAGAGCGGTTTGCCGATGAGATTGCATCGTGCCGGACCTACGGCTTCCTGAAAGATATCGAAGAACTTCGCCGTCGGGAGCTGGGTCTGGGCGGGTCGTTTGATAATGCGATCGTGATCGGCGACGGCGGCGTGTTGAACGGCGATCTCCGATTTCGAGACGAGTTGGTTCGCCATAAGGTGCTCGACCTGCTGGGCGATCTCTACCTTCTTGGCCGGCCGGTCGTCGGGACTATTATCGCGCACGGTGCTGGGCACCACTTGCACACCAGACTCGTACGGGAGATCCAGCGTCATCTGGACCTGGAACATCCGGCGTCCGTCCGCAGCGGCGTGATCGAGCGATGGGCACGACCGTTGCTGCAGCCGGAACGATCGTTCGAGGTCGCCCCGTCGTAACCGGTCTCCCGCGTACAATCTTCCTCGCCGCACCCCTTACCCTTTCCACGCGGTCTCATTCGGCGACGCCATGAGAAACCTGGAAATCGCCAAGCTGTTTCACGAAATCGCCGACCTGCTGGAGATCAAAGACGACAACGTCTTCAAGATCCGAGCCTACCGCCGGGCGGCCATGAACCTGGAGGCCTTGACCGAGGAGGTCGAGGCGGTGGCGGCCCGCGGCGGCCTCGCCGAGATCGCCGGGATCGGCAAGGACCTGGCGGCTAAGATCCGGCAGGTACTCGACACCGGGCGAATGGTGTATCTGGACGAACTGCGCGCCGAGATCCCCCGTGGCGTCGTCGAGCTGATGGCGATCCCCGGCGTCGGACCCAAAACCGCTAAGCTCCTTTTCCGGCAGCTCCAGGTCGATTCGGTCGAAAAGCTCGAGGCGCTCGCCCTTCAAGGCGCACTCCTCGGCCTCCCCGGGATCAAGCAGAAGACGGTCGACAACATCCTGAAAGGGATCCAGGTCGTCAAGGCGGGGCGGGAGCGGATGCCGCTGGGACGGGCGCTGCCGCTGGCCCACGAGCTGGTTCAGATCCTTGAACAGCTTCCGGAGGTCAGACAGATCAGTCTGGCCGGCAGTCTGCGACGGATGCGCGAGACTGTCAAGGACTTCGACCTGCTGGTCACCTCCACACAACCGGCCAGGATCATGGCGGTCTTCACGTCGCTCCCACAGGTGGACGAAGTTCTGCTCCAGGGCGAGACCAAGGCCACCATCCGACACCGGGAGGGGATCCAGGTCGATCTCCGAGTGGTCGAGCCCGACTGCTTCGGCGCCGCGCTGCAATACTTCACCGGCTCCAAGGCCCATAACATCCGGGTGCGGGAGCTGGCGGTCCGCAAGGGGCTGAAGGTCAGTGAATACGGGGTCTTCAAAGAAGCCACCGGCAAACGGATCGCCGGCGCCGGCGAAGAGGAGGTCTACAAAGCGGTCGGCCTGCCGTACATCCCGCCCGAGCTTCGGGAAGATGCCGGCGAGGTCGAGGCGGCGCTCGAAGGGCGGCTCCCTGACCTGCTGCAACTCCAGGACATTCGCGGCGACCTGCACGCCCACACCAACTGGACCGACGGTCATCATTCTCTGGAGACGCTTATCGAGGCGGCCCAGCGGAAGGGATATGAGTATATCATCGTCTCGGATCACTCTCACGCGGCCACGGTCGCGGGCGGCATCTCCGAGGCACAACTACTCGAACAGATCGGCAAGATCCGCGCCCTCGGCAAGAAGTACCCGAAGATCCGGATTCTGGCGGGGAGCGAGTGCGACATCCTGGCCGACGGGTCGCTGGACTTCTCGGACCGGGCGCTGGCCCAGCTCGATATCGTGGTCTGCGCGATCCACTCCCGCTTCAAGCAGGAGCGGGTCGGGATGATGGCCCGCATCGTCAAAGCCCTCAGCAACCCCTATGTCCACATCTTCGCCCATCCGACCGGCCGCCTGATAGGGGAGCGCGACCCGTACGACGTCGATCTGGAGGCGGTCTTTGCGGCGGCCAAACAGTACGGCAAGGCCCTGGAAATCAACGCCCAACCATCGCGCCTTGATCTCAATGACCATCATGCGAGGCGGGCGAAAGAGCTGGGCGTCAAACTCGCCATCAGCACCGACACCCACTTCCTTGATCAGCTCGACAATATGACCCTCGGCGTGGCCGTCGCGCGTCGCGCCTGGATTGAGCCGTCCGACGTCGTCAATAGCTGGCCCACAGACAAGCTACTGACCTGGGCCCACAAAACCCGCCCCAAGGCCGCCTAATCCCTCCTTTTTCAGGCAATGGGTCATTCCGGACTTGACCAGTGCGGAGAGAGTACGGTTGACAGTATGCATATGGAATCGATAATATAATGCATCACATATATGCATAAAGGAGGCCTTGCCCATGAGAACGACTATGGATTTGCCGAAGGATCTGCTGGAGGAAGCCAAGAAGATATGCGGGGCAAAAACTCTGACCAGTACCGTGATTCTCTCGCTCCAGACATTGATTCAGTCCAAGAAGATCGAGCGGCTTCGATCCCTTCGAGGGAAGCTTGACCTTGACGTTGACCTGAAGCGATTGAGGAAAGATCGAACAGTCGCTCACTGAGATCCACTGCGCGCGAAAGGCGGAGACCTGGTGAGTGATATCTTAGTGGACACTTCAGTCTGGTTGGAGTTTTTCAGAGTGCAGGACTCTCCTTATGCAGAGGCGCTCGACCGGTTGTTAGAGGACGAACAGGTCTGCACAACCGCCCTGATCAAAGCCGAAATCATCCCCGGCGCCAGGACGCCAAGGCAGTTCCGGGAACTGAAAGACTATTTTGATGCCCTTCCGCTGGCACGAGAACCGGCCTCGCTTTGGGAGGAAATCATTGATGTACAGTTCCGACTCAAGCGCATGGGAATCAACGGCATCAACATCCCGGATCTCATCATCGCAGTCGTAGCCAACGCCAACGGCAAGGTCGTCTTTACCAAAGATAGCGATTTTCGGCTCATCCAGCGAGGACTGCCGATAGAACTGCTGGAGTGTCCATAGAGGGTGGTCTTTGATGCGATCCGGCGACTCATGACACCGCCGGAGCCCAGACCTCAACGCAGACGCTGTCTGCAGCTAGGTGGTCGGATCAATCGGTTCGAGGAATGGAAAGCGGTGAAAGTCGGTGTCTCGGGTATAGATGCGCCGAATCCCGTGCTCGCGCATCAGGACGGCGGTGTGAGCGTCGTGTATCACGTTCCCGGCGAGGTGCGGAAGCTCCCCGAATACCTCGGCGGCGACTGCGGCATGCCTGTCCGTGGGGACGAGAATGCTGAGTCCGGGGGAGGCCAGCACTGCCTCAATGAATTCCCATGCGCGTGCTGCCGGCCAGGGCTCTCGGAAAACTCTGGGATGCGTCGTCACCCGGAGGAACTCGTAGAGAATACCCCAAGTCAGGTACCAGGCCGAGGTCTGGCCGCGCCAGTCCTGGAGGCACGCCCGGCACGGACGATGGAAAGGGGAATCGGCATCGGCGGCGTAGATGAGGACGTTCGTGTCCGCGACGAACACTACCGGCCTTCCATGGCCTGGTACAGCGCGTCGCGGTCCGCGACGTCCACAAGGTGGCCTCCGCTTCGAAACGTCGGCAGCGGCGGGAGGTCGCCCCGCTTCCGCTGGGCGCGGAACATTAGACGGAGCGCGGACTCCACCAACTCGGACATCGTCCGTCCTTGCCGGGCCGCTTCGCGCTTGAGAAGGGCCATGACGGACTCGTCGATGTTCAGTGTGGTCTTCATATGGAAAACCATATCAGACAGATGGCTATATGTCAAGAGGCAAACGGTGCGGGACAGCGCATCGGCCTCTGCAACACCCTTCTCCCGGGTACCCTTTGAGTGGGGAGAGGGCCAGGGTGAGGGGGATTGGTCCATGGCGGTAGCGCCTGCGCCGCACGCTATTGCAGTGATGAGAACTGATCTGGTAGAGTCTCCCGGTAGAACTGCTGGAGCATCCCACATAGCCGGCGCTCCCGCATCGCTCTGACACCACAGGGGGCCATCGTAGTCTCCAGCAAAACGGTTCTCGCTAACACGGGCATGATGGAGGATCAGTGTCGCGTAACGACCAAGTGATCCGGCAATGGCATCTGCTGCGAAGGCTGGAGTCCGCTCGTGGTGTGACCATCGACGAACTCACAGAAAGCCTGCCGGACGACTACCGACGCCACCCTCGTACTCTCCGCCGGGACCTGGAGGCGATCGAGGCCTCCGGCTTCCCGCTCATCACCGAACGCGCCGACGGCCACACCCGCTGGAAACTCATGGATGGCTTCCAGCGTATCCCCGCCCTGGCGTTTTCCCCAACCGAACTCATGGCGTTGACCTTCAGCCGCGACCTGCTCCGACCCTTGGAAGGAACCGCGATCAAGGGCGCCCTCGACTCCGCCCTGAATAAGGCCACCGCCGCCCTGCCCCCTCAGGGACAGACCTACATCAGGCAGATGCGGGACATCTTTTCAGTCGGGCTTGGCCCTCACAAGACCTATCGGCAATACCAGGACACGATCGATCGCGTCACCCAGGCGATCGCTCAACTGCGTACCCTACAGATGGGCTACTACGCCGCGTCCCGCAACGCCACGACGCGCCGAGAGGTCGATCCCTACCGCCTCTGGTATGTGGCCGGCGCCCTCTACCTGATCGCCTACTGCCACTGGCGTCGCGAGGTGCGCCTGCTTGCTGTGGACCGTATCCGCTCTCTCACCGTCACCGATCACCCCTATCAAATACCGCTTGGCTTCGACCTCGAAGCGCATGTGCAGAATGCCCTTGTGGTCATGCAAGGGAAACCGATAACAGTCGAACTCCTGTTCAGCAGATCTGCCGCCCCCTGGGTCAAGGATCGGGTCTGGCACCGGAGCCAGACCTTAACGCCGCAGAAGAGCGGGCGCCTGAAGATGACGCTGAGGGTTGGCGACACCCCTGAACTGGTCGGATGGATTCTAAGTTTCGGCGGTGAGGTGCAGGTGCGCAAGCCCCCAGCCCTTGCCGAAAAGGTCCGCGAGCAAGCTCGGCGGATTCTGCAGGGCACCGTCGCGT
>Ga0233425_10009702_pt1 | contig 12058 bp, 15 predicted proteins | sample Watercolumn_Towu_2_FD_181712 | JGI IMG/M metagenome (GOLD analysis project Ga0233425, IMG submission 181712) | Freshwater microbial communities from Lake Towuti, South Sulawesi, Indonesia - Watercolumn_Towuti2014_140_MG | ecosystem: Environmental > Aquatic > Freshwater > Lake | place...
ATCATCCCGCAGGAATATTTGAAAAGAATTACCGGTACAAAATTTATCTGGGAATGCAGAATTAAATTTGGTTCAGATTCATATAGGATATTATGTTTTTTTACAGCAACAAATGAAATTGTTTTGACTAATGGTTTTATAAAAAAAACTAGAAAAATTCCTAAATGTGAAATTGACAAAGCTGAAATATCCAGAAAGGATTTTTTAAGGAGCAGAAAAATATGAATGATTTACAAGAATATATAGAGAAAAGAAAAAAGACAGATAAAGAGTTTTCAATTAATTTTGATAAAGGATATGACCAATTCAAAATAGGTGTAATTCTTAAGCAAGCACGCAAGTCTGCAGGGTTAACCCAGCAGGAACTTGCAAATAATCTTCACACAAAAAAAAGCGCTATATCGAGGATGGAAAACCATGCTGATGATATGAAACTGTCAACATTAATCAAGTTAGTTTCTTGTTTGGGTAAAAAAATAAATATTGATATTTACTAGTCACATAGCCGGGCTAAATTTAAAACCATATAGTAGCCAAATAATAATTGAATTTAATAATAAGCCTCACTTAAAATCCATCAATTTTAGAGTTTTGGAATTCTTAAAAATAGTAAAATTAATTCATTCCTATTAATTCGATATTTTGTGTATTTTTGTTCTGCTCTTTGTTTTATAAAAATCCAAATGTTTTAAAAAATTACCGACTAAATATTAATTAATTTAAAGAATTTTAGTAATAATATTAATAAAATTAATATATAACTTGACTTTATTAATATTTTTAATATAATGATGTTAAAATAATCAATCATTGCAGTATAAAGTAACAATAATTTTTAGCTTTTGAAGGGATAAATAATGAAACATGACTGGAAAACGCTTACCGAGCTTACAAAGGGAGCAGAAACAAGAATAGAAAAGATAAGGCTTGTAAACAGTGGTATTTCAATAGAGGGCGATTTTGAACTTCCTCCGCTTGCACAGCTGACACTTGAGGACCAGATATTTATTACTGCATTTGTAAGGTGCCAGGGTTCAATAAAGGATATGGAGGAGCTCTTCGGGATAAGCTACCCGACTGTAAAGAGCAGGCTCGCCAGGATATCTGAAAAACTTGAATTTGTTGAAATCAATCCGCCGGCAACAGGAAGAGAGGTATTAAACCAGCTTGATAAAGGTGAAATATCAGTTGAGGATGCAATAAAAAAACTTGGGGGTGAAAAATGATACCATTATTTTTACGGCTGCGCGTCAAACAAAAAAACAGCATTGTGTTTGGCATCTGGTTCCCGGTCTTTTTACTGTGGCTAATCCTGTTGCCGCTTCTGGCAGTTCCTGCGCCGCTTATATTTTTGGTAGCTTTGATACTCTGGAAAAAAGGCAAAGGCAGGCTGATATTATTTTCTTATATTGGGATTTTCATCCTTATTTTCAACCTGTCAGGATTAAAACTTGATATACAGGCAAAAGACAAGAATATGGTTTATTTTAACCTGAAATAAGAAATCTAAAATAAATATTGGAGGTTTATAAAAATGAATGAAGAAAGAAAAAAGATATTGGAGATGCTTGCTGATGGTAAAATAACTGCTGATGAGGCAGACAGGCTCCTGACTGCTATTTCACAAAACAGTGAAAGCGGTCCCGCTGAGACCGCAAAGACGTCCCTGCCAAAATACTTAAGAGTCATGGTCGAACCTGGACCTGAAAGTGAAAAGGCAGACAGGGTAAATATCAGGGTGCCGTTAAAGCTTATACGTGCAGGACTTAAACTTGCATCACTGATTCCAAAAAATGCCCAGGATAAGGTCAACCAGGCATTGAATGAAAAAGGAATTGATGCTGACCTTAGCAAAATAAAGCCTGATGACCTTGACGAAATAATAAGGCAGCTTGATGACATATCAGTAGATGTCGAAGGCAAGGAAACTGTAAAAATTTTCTGTGAATAATAGCTGCATGGAATAATACCATGAATAAATATATTGCAGAGCAGGACTCACTAAAAACCCACGAGGTCCCGGCCTGGTTTAAAGATGCCAAATTCGGCGTGATTGCGGGCTGGGGCATATATTCAATACCTGTATTTGCCCCACTTAGCAAGACTTCCGATGAAATAATATCATCAAAAAGCTGACACCAATGAATTCTGCAAAGAAAAATCTAATAAAATGATTTTTTTATTTTTTTCTCCTGAACTTTTCTCATAAAAAATTCTTTAAGAAAAATCCAGATATAAATTAATACGAAATGTCAATAAGATGCTTATTTTTGAAAAAATTTTAAATAATATTGACAAATATTATCATATTTTATTATAATTACTTAAAATACTATATGAAATTCAAATAATGAAGAGTCAATGAAAATATCTGGATTAAAAATACTTGCAATTTCTGATTTATGTTTAGATGAAAGCATATATAATAAGGCATTTCAAAAATTTACTGATAATGGTGCTATTTTAAAAATAATTGAATGGAAACTAACTGATCTTCAAGATTTAAGAGCTAAAGTAATTAAAACTGAGGTTGAAGGTCCCAACTCGGTAAATAACATTCCAGGCCTTGAATTGATTGTATCTGACTTTGATATTCTTGTAACACATATTTGCCCGATTCCAGAAAAAATAATAGATTGCGGAAAGAATTTAAAGGTAATCGGATGTGCAAGAAGCGGATTTGAGAATATTGATATTAATGCTGCAACAAAAAGAAAAATTCCTGTTCTCTATTGTCCACTTTCGAAGATAACTGCCATAGCTGACTTTATAATAGGTATATTACTTTCGGAGTGCAGAAGTCTGGCACGTTCCCATTGTAAAATGACAAAGGGTATATGGGATCCTGATTTTGCATTTTTTAGTGATTTTAAAAGCTTGAGCAACAGTACAGTTGGAATAATTGGTTTTGGTAATATTGCACAATCTGTATCTAAGAGACTAAAAGGATTTAATGTTAAGCTCTTAGTATCAGATCCATTTTTAACGGAAGAAAAAATTATAAAATATGGGGGTCAAAAAGTATCTCTTAATGAATTACTGACAAATTCAGATTTTGTTATACTGCTTGCAAGATTAAATGAAGGAACAAAAAACTTAATAAGCATAAATGAATTCTCCCTGATGAGGGAAAGTGCCTACTTTATTAATGCTGCTCGCGCAGGACTTGTAGATTACAGGGCATTGAGAGAAGTGCTTATAAATAAAAGAATTGCCGGTGCTGCTCTTGATGTTTTTGAAACAGAGCCTTTAGATAAAAATGACCCTCTTATAAAATTGGAAAATGTTACACTTACCCCCCATATTGGAGGTGTGTCAAGAGAAGGATACCTTCAAGCTGCAAAAGATATAGCGAAAGACATTGAAAGATTATTAAAATATAAAAGCCCAAATTATGTTGCAAATCCTGGGACTTTGAAGATTTTAAAATAAATATTTTTATTTACCTGACTTATAAATAAGGAGAAGAATTTAATTGGTTGATTTAAAGAATATCAGAAAAGCAATTTGTAAAATCGGTAAATTACTTTATGAAAGAGATCTGACGGACGCCAGCGGAGGCAATATTTCAATAAGAGATGAAAATCTTGTATATATAAATCCGAGAAGAGCGGGTCATGACTGGCAATGGGAGATTGATGAAGATTCAATAATTGTAACTGATTTATGTAAGATACCTATCATCGGTGAAGTAGATAAGATTTCACGAGAAGCTGCCAGCCATTATTACATTTATCATAATTTCCCGGATGTAAAATCAGTAATACATTCCCATCCATTTTATATGATGGCTTTTGGTGCGGCACATATGGACATACCTGCAATAAGTGAAGGCACAAGAGCAGTCATAGGACATCAACCGATAACAAATATAATAGAGACTGTTCCTGGGTCAATAGAACAAGCGGAAGAGATAGTCAAGAATTTTAAAAAAAGAAGAGAAAACGAAGTTGGCTGTCCTTTAATATGCAATATGCCTTTTCATGGAGTTTTTGCAGCTGGGGAAAATATAAATGATGCTTATTTATTCACCGAAGTAGCAAATAATTGTGCCAAGATTCTAATTTATAGACAAAGTATGTTTGGGACAGATCCTAAAGCTGACTTCTCCATACACAAACAATTTACAAAAGAAGATTTTGCAACTATACAGGAATCAAAGGAAGTTTGTTCACCCGGTTATGTCTATAAGGATATTTTTGGAAAAGAGACTGCATTTAGACAAGATATTAAAGTTAAAACAACAAATGATGAATACAATAATATTGTGGAAAAAATTACTAAAGAAATAATAAATAAATTAAAGTAAAAATCTTATTATATTTGGGGAATAGGATAAAAATATGGGAAAATTAAGCGGCAAAACAGCAATTATAACAGGTGGCAGTAAGGGAATTGGCAGAGCAATTTCTCTACTCTTTGCAGCTGAAGAGGCTAATATTGTTGTTTTTGCCAGAAATGAGCATTCGGGCAATAAAATTGTTAAAGAATTAAGTGACAAAGGTAGAAATGCAATATTTTTAAAAACTGATATAACAAATCTTAATGAAGTTGATTTATCAGTAAAAAAAGCCTTAGAAAAATTCGGTAGCATCGATATTCTTGTCAACAATGCTGGTGCTTTAAAGATGACACCAACTGAAGAAATTAGTGAGGATGAATGGAGAGAGATAATTGATATAAATCTGACAGGGACTTTTTATTGTATAAAGTCAGTGATTCCAATAATGTTGAAACAAAAAAAAGGAAAAATAGTTAATATTTCTTCCTTATCCGGTAAAAGAGGGTCACCATATTTACCCCATTATTCTGCTGCCAAGGCAGGGGTAATAGCTTTAACTCAAGCAATAGCAAGAGAATTCGGTTCAAGGGGCATATATATAAATGCAATTGCATCCGGAAGAGTTATGACAGATCTTTCAAAACAAGCATTTAAAGTTTATGGGGAGAGATGGAAAAAAGAATCGCTTTTAGGAAGATTAGCTGATGCTACAGAAATAGCAAAAGTTGCATTGTTTTTAGCCTCAGATGATTCAAGTTATATAATTGGTGAAACAATAAATGTTAATGGCGGTGCCTATCTGGATTAATCAGGTTTGATTATATTTGCCACGATTAACTCAATTTGGAGATTTCTTAGTTTATCAAGAATGTCTTGACAAATATTCTGATCCGTTATTAGTCTTTTAACGTTTTGTAGATTTATAACATTGCAGAGGCCCGATGTTTTTCCAATCTTGGTGCTATCCATTAAATAAGAAATATCATTTGTATTTTGCATTACCAATTGTTTAAGGATGGTTTCGTCCATATCCGGACCGAATATATTACCATCTTCATCCAGAGATTTATCAGAGAAAAATGCTTTGTCTAATTTAATGGATTTAATAAAAGATTCAGCAACAGGTCCCACAAGTGACTGAGATACTGATCTGATTGAACCACCGGTGAGTATTACGTTGTAATCATTTGAATAATTAAAATCAATTATTATTCTTGTTTGATTTGTAATTATTGTAATATTATGAAGTGCTGAATATTTAATCTCTCTTGCAAGCAAATAACATGTTGATGAGGAATCTATGAATAATGAGTCACCATTTTTAATAAATTTTAAAGCTTCCTTAGCAATACTTACTTTTTTATCATAATTATTTTTTAACCTCTGATTTAAATAATCTTCACCCCTTACCCTGTTGTATTTTACAATGCCTTCAGCAGTCTTTAATACCAATCCCTCATTTTCCAATTTATTAATATCTCTATATATAGTTACCTCTGATACATTAAACCTTTTAATAAGTTCTTCAATCCTTAAAACCTCATATGTATCCAGTAGTTCTAATATGACTTCTCTACGTTTTTGTAAATTTCTCATTTTAAAAAAAATTAAAAATTTTTGACACTATTTATCATTTATGCTATTTTTTATTTCAGTTTCTTTTAATTATGCAATATTTTTTAAAAAAAATCACTATAAGAATAAAGTATTCCGCAAAATATTTTTTATATCAATATTTTAAATATTATTAAATATTATTATTAATATTATTTTTCAATGAAGACTTATAAAGAAGTACTTTATTTTGATAACGCAGCTACTTCCTGGCCAAAACCGGATAATTTCATTGACTCAATTAAAGAATTCATTAATAATTCTGGTGGTAATCCAGGTCGTTCTGCTCACAGGATGTCTATTGCTGCTGTAAGAATTGTAGAGGGATGCAGGGATAAAATTGCAGAATTATTTAATATTAGCGATACAAGCAGAATAGTGTTTTCAAAAAATGCAACCGAAAGCCTGAATTTAGCAATAAATGGTTTCTTATCGGAAAAAGATAGTGTTTTAATTTCAGGGATGGAACATAATTCAGTTGTTAGACCATTAAGGGATTTAGAGTTAAAAGGCTTAAAGTTAAGAATCTGCCCATGCAATTCAAAAGGTATTTTATATTTGGAAGAAATGGAAAAAATACTTAAAAGAAACAAGGCAAAGCTTGCTATTATTTGCCATGCATCAAATGTTACGGGAACAATTCAGGACTTAAAAAAAATATCCGACTTATGTAAGAATTATAATACAAGAGTATTAGTAGATGCTTCACAAAGCGCAGGTCTGGTAGATATTGATGTAAAAAACCTTGGAATAGATATGCTTGCTTTTACCGGTCACAAAAGTCTTTTGGGACCACAAGGAACAGGAGGTCTTTACATTAGTGAAGATATAGAGATTTCACCATTGATCAGGGGCGGTACAGGTAGCAAATCCGACTCGGAGTACCAGCCAGATTTTCTTCCTGATAAGTTTGAAAGCGGAACAATTAATGCGATGGGTATATGTGCACTATCATCAAGCCTTGATTATATTATGCATAATAAAGATATAATTTATAAAAATGAAAAAGATTTAACAGAGTTTTTTATTAATGGTATTGCAGACAATAAATATATTGAGCTTTATGGGCCAATGGATATTGAAAATAGGACTTCTGTTATATCTTTTAATATAAAAAATTTAGAATGCTCTGAAGCAGCAAGGATTCTGGATTTTGAATATGGGGTTCTTGCAAGACCGGGTCTTCACTGTGCACCATTGGCGCATAAAACAATAGGGACATTTCCGACTGGAGCCCTAAGGTTTTCATTTGGTTCTTTTAATACACTTGAACAGATAAAATATGCAGTAAGCGTAATTGAAGATATAATAAAAAAATATGTTTTAAACTATGGATGAATTTGATGGATTAATAACTTTTTATAGTTCTCATTATGCACTTAAAGCTGAAAATTTATTAATTAAAACAGGTATCAAATGTTTACTTATCCCTGGCCCGAAGCAATTAAGTCCTAATTGTGGTGTCGCTCTTCAATTTCATTATAAGAATCAATTAGCAGTAATAGGACACTTCAGGGAAAAGGGAGTAAATTTTGAAAACATTTATCTATACAAAACTAAAGTTTAAAATGAAAAGTCAGTTTTTTAGGGAATGTAAAGCATTTGTTCTAAATATTAATAATCTGCCGATTTTTTTTGGAATAACACTTGCAATATCAGCAATTTTTGCAGAAGTAGTGTTAAAATTCTCGCCCCCATATTCCTATGGAGTGTGTCTTATTTGTCACACCATGGATACAATAAATTGGATCATAAATAAATTGTTTAATACAGAATTTTATGTACAGGCTCCATCAAGATATTTACCTTTATTAACCTCATTTTCAATTATTGCAGGTGCCATAATAGCGTCTAAAATAAATAAAGAGTTTAAAATTAAAGTTGTTTCAAATATTTTCTTGCAATTTATTTTTGGATTTTCAGTGATGAGTTTTGCACTATTTGCAATGGGCTGTCCTATTAGACTAACTCTTCTTGTAACATATGGTGACGGGATGGCATTATTCAGTTTTATTGGATTGTTGCTTGGGATAATTACGGGCTCAATTATTTTAAAAAAGTGGAATTCAAAATGATAAGATTTATTTCTTCAATTTTCATAGGATTAGGGTTAGGTTATTTGGCACAAAGATCCAGAATGTGTTTTGTTGGGGGGATAAGGGATTATTTACTTGTTAAAGATAAAGTGCTCTTTAGAGGTTTTGTGTCTTTTTTTATCACAGCATGGATTGTTTATTCGATATTATTTTTTTCAGGTGTTTTAAAACCAAATTTATATAATGATACAATCGCTAAAAATAATGTTTCAAATACAAGCATTGAAAACAATAATATCCAGGCAGATGCTACAAACAATAGAGAATATCAGGAAGCATCTTCTAATAGTAATATTAAAAACATATTTACTGTTGCCCCAAAATTAAATTTACTTTCAATTGTTTTTCTTATATCAGGTTTTGCTGTAGGTATTTTATCTGTATTTGCTAATGGGTGTCCGCTAAGACAGCATGTTCTTGCTGCACAAGGGAATCTTGATTCAGTTTCATATCTTTTTGGATTTTATATTGCTATAGTTATTTATGATATTTTTACTGTAAAGATTATTTTATTTATATTTAAATTTATATAGTTTTATTCTAAAGTATAATAAATCAAATTACTTGCCCTGGATTTAACCTTTTTACTCTATATTGAATTTAGATGCTTTGTCAGACATATCATCAGAACCAATTGCTAAAATTTTTTACTCTAGCTTAAAAAGACAAATGTTTTTTTAATGTTTCGTAAAGTAATGAATGTTAAAAAATTTTTAAAACATTTCAGTGTAATATTAAAAAAGTTACATATTATTGACAAATATTTTCATTTATGGTTTAATTTAAAATGGTTTTATACAGGATTCATAAGTTATTCATTTAAAAAGTAAAATTAATTTTCATTAAAATATTATTTTTTTAGATATAAAGTTTTGTAGATTAATTTTTATGATAAAAAATAGTGATTAATAAAAAATTATTAAGTTTTTTAATGGGGATGCTCTGAATATTTTAATGATTAATAAAGATTCGACCTTAGAAGCAAAATTGTCACCAAGACAAAAGACACTACAAATATTAAGTAATTTAAGATTACTGATAATTCTTATATTAATTGTAATTATTTTTTCATTAGTCAATCCCGGCTACATAAGTGGCAATAATCTATATGTTATATTAATGTCAATATCAGTACTTGGTCTTGCAGCAATCGGACAGACATTATGTTTAATTACTGGCGGTTTTGATATATCAGTAGGTGCAATTGTATTAATCACATCAGTTACGGCAGCGTATATGATCAAGTTCCTTGGAATTAACATCTGGCTGGCTTTTTTGATTGTATTAATTGAAGGTGCATTCATTGGTAGCGTAAATGGATTTATTATAACTAAGATGAGAGTCAATCCCCTAATAACTACTCTGGCAATGATGACTATTTTAACTGGAGCTTCCCAAATCTTTACACGTGGACAAACTATTGTGGTAAATGAGGAAAATTTTAGATTCTTAGGTACTTATAGAATATTTGGAATAAAATTTTTTCAAATCAACATAATAATAATGGTAATAATGTTTATAGTGTTTTTTATAATACTGGGTTTCACTTATTATGGTAAATATATTTATGCCATTGGTGCAAATAAAGATACAGCAAAATTCACTGGAATCAATGTTGATAATATGTTGGTTTCAGTTTATATGCTGAGTGGTCTATTATCAGCACTTGGCGGTTACATATTAGCTTCAAGACTTGGTTCTGCTCAACCGGGAATTGGAGGATTTTTTCCGCTTTTAACAGTTGCGGGCGCGGTTTTGGGTGGAGTTTCGCTTAGTGGCGGAAAAGGCAATACAATGGGTACACTATTAGGCTTATTAATATTACAGAGTTTAAATATTGGCTTAATAGGGCTGGGTTTAGAAACTTTTTTCCAGGATATCGCAAGCGGATTGGTATTAATACTTGCTGTATTTATTGATATATATAGGAAGAATAAAACTATTTGAAAACATTAAACAAATATTTTAGAAAGGGGGCACAAAACATAATTGAAGAAATTTTTTTATAATCAATTAGAAAAAAAGGAGGAAAAAATGAAAAAACTGCTAAAGGTTATTTTAATAACAGGGATACTGTTAATAACTGTATGTAGTATTTCATTAGCTGGTTGTAAACAACCTGCAGCAGAGACCACTGCAGCAGAGACAACTGCAGCAGAGACAACTGCAGCAGAGACTACTGCAGCAGAGACTACTGCAGCAGAGACCACTGCAAGTCCTGAGGGACAAGCATATAAAATAGGTTTTGTCTGTAAATTACTGACAAATGGATGGTTTGTAGTTGAAGTCCAGGGTATGCAAAAATTTTGTGATGAAAAAGGCATTGAGCTGATTGCTGTAGATGCTAATATGGATGATGAAAAATGTCTTGCTCTCTTTGACGAGTTAATAACAAAGGGCGTAGATGCAATTATAACCTCAGCTACAAGTATGGGGATGGGCCCTGCAATTGATGCTAAATGTAAGGCAGCAGGTATTCCTTGCATAACAATAGATGATCCATTGAAAGACGCAGACGGGAAAGCATTTCCTCATGTAGGAATGCCTACTAAAGAAGTAGGTATAACTGGAGGAGAAGCATTAGCTCAACTCGCTAACGAAAGAGGCTTTTTTGATGAAGGCAATGTAGTTAAAGTTTTGCATGGAATAGTTGAAAAAATTACTGTTTGCAATGAAAGAGCTGATGGATTCAAACAGGGCCTTATGGAAAATACACCATTAAAGGAAGACAGCTTCATTAATGTGGAAACAGTTGACGGTTTTATGGATAATGCCATTAAAGGGTACAGTGCAGTTGTCGGTGCTAACTTGGATGCAACACATTGGATTTCTTATGGTTGCAATGATGATTCTGCAGTTGGAGCTATTAGAGTATATGAAGAGCTGGGCATTGAAAAAACTAATTATCTTTCATGCGGTTTAGGTGGATTTAATATAGCCTTGGAAGAACTTGCAAAGGGAAATGACAGCTTCATAACTGTAGGTCTGAGGCCAGACATAGAAGGTTATAAGGCTTGTGAAGCAGTTTATAACTTCTTAAGTGAAGGAACACCTTTTGAAGAAAATATATTTGTTGGTGGAGATATAGTAACGGTTGATAATTATCTTGATTCACCTCTATATCCGTATTTTATGCCAGAGCAATAATTATTATTAAAAAACGGTTCGGGTATCGTAAATGAATGAAAGTATAGTATTAGAAGCTAAAAATATTTCAAAACATTTCCCAGGCGTTCAAGCATTGGATGATGTGAGTTTTGATTTAAAACGAGGCGAAATCCATGCTCTTGTTGGCGAGAATGGAGCAGGTAAGTCTACACTGATAAAAATATTAAATGGTATTTATAAACCTGATTCTGGAGCGATTTATATTAATAATGAAATAAAAGAAATCAACAGTGTAATGGCTGCCAGAAAACTTGGCATTTTATTTGTACCACAGGAAATTGAACTTTTTGATTATTTAGATTTATCTGAAAATATATATGTGGGTAGATACCCGAACCGTTTTGGTTTTATAAAATGGAGAAAACTTAGGGAAGATTCTGAAAATTTAAAGAATCATTTTGGTGGTGTGGTATCAGAATTAAAAAATGATACTTTAGGAATTAACCTATCCACTGCAAATAAGCAAATGCTGGAAATACTGCGGGTGCTTGCTTTTGACGTAAATATTTTATGTTTGGATGAGCCCACTTCATCTTTGACAAAAGATGAGACAGAAAGACTTTTTGCGCTATTATTAAAACTGAAAATAAAAGGCGTTTCAATAATATATATAAGCCACAGACTGCAGGAAATATTTGATATTGCTGATCGTGTTACTGTCTTCAAAGATGGGAAAAAAATGATTTCTAGAAAAATCAGTGAAACAAGTCAGGAAGATATTATTAATGCAATGGTTGGAAGGGAACTGACTTTTTTAAAAAGAGTTGATAGATCTGAAAAAATAAGTGATTTAAAAGTACTGGAAGTCTCCAATCTCAATTTGTCCAACAGATTCAAGAATATAAACTTTCATTTGAAAAAAGGTGAAATACTTGGGTGGTATGGCCTAATCGGTTCT
>Ga0233425_10009703_pt1 | contig 12056 bp, 6 predicted proteins | sample Watercolumn_Towu_2_FD_181712 | JGI IMG/M metagenome (GOLD analysis project Ga0233425, IMG submission 181712) | Freshwater microbial communities from Lake Towuti, South Sulawesi, Indonesia - Watercolumn_Towuti2014_140_MG | ecosystem: Environmental > Aquatic > Freshwater > Lake | place: Indonesia...
TTTCAATGCTCTCACATAAAACACTCATTATCACCACATCTCCATATTTCTTTAATAGATATCAGCATTTGACATTTTTGTTCCTTTACTGATTTTCTCTAATTTCTTCATTTTACTGTAAACCACCATTATACGTTTCTTGATTTTATTGTTTCAGCGACTAAATCAGACAATTAAGTTTTCAATGTACTGTATTTCAAAAAGAGCATTGATCCCCGTTTTTGTCTCTAGAGAACTCAGCTATCATCTTAGTGTATCTCTCAGTGGGTACTTTTATTATGTTCTGCCACTCGTGGTATTCACTCAAATCCATTGCATTTACTATTTTGCTCATTTCTAGAGCAATTCTATAATATACGATTGCCTTTATATTGTCGCCGCTATTGCGAAACAGTGTTCCTTTTAACTCATAGTTTTTAATAAATATTGGACATATGGCGATTGCCTTGTCAATGGAGGAAAAAGCATTATTAAAATCCTTCTGATTAAGGTATTCTATAGACATATCACTATAACAACTTGATAACAGTACTTGAATGGGCTTATAACTTGAATTTAAAGTTTTTGCCTTTTCCAGCAATTTTATTGCTACTAAATGTTTATTTCCATTTTCTGAATTTATTATTTTTACTGCTTTATAATAGAATACTGCACTTGTTATCTTATTTGCTGACAACAAAACAGATGTTGCACAAAACGTTAATATTATGGTGTAAAGTATTTTAACTCTCATAGGCCTGCTAAACCACATGGAATTTCACATTTCTTTGATGTTGATTCAATATCCACTACGATTTTCCATCCTCCCCCTCTCGCAGGAAGATTATGCCATGCTGAAGCATAACATTTACAAGTTTTTACATCTTTTCTGATGCTATAATACTCATATACCACAAATGTTTGGTTTTCTTCTCGTGTGTCATCAAATGAAGATTTGAATAGCTCAAATTTCCCGGTCCTTTTCCAATTGGTTGCAACATCCGTCTTTATGTTAAAACAGATTCCTATGGATTTAACTACTTCTTGTGCTTTCTTTTCAATATAATTGTAAACTCTATCAGCAACCCAATCCGGCTCAACAGGAATTGAGCTGTTACCTTGTGGATCTTTATAGACTATAGGGTTATCATTACAATATACATAAGGGTTTAATTGTTGTGGTTTTTCCAACATCTCGTAAAATAAATTGAGATATTTTGTAAGCTGATCCTCACTTATAAATCTCCCAGTAACTGGATCATAATATCTTGCCCTATAATAATACAATCCTATCTCCCTGTCGTATTCTCTTCCTGTAAATGCATAGAAATTCCCTATTGCTGATCTTGCAATAATTACATCAGTATTGTCTTTTAATGTCACATTTCCGAACGAATCGTAGCTATATTTCTCTACGGTAGTGCCTACATTGTCTTGTATTTCTGTTATTGATCCCAATCCGTCTATAAGATAATAATAGTTTATGCCTGTAATATGATTTGTCATCTTTGTTGGTTCATCTATCCCCTGTCCATGAACATAACTTCTAAGAAGTGTTCCGCTTGAGTCATATTCTGCGACTATGTCTTCATTGTCATAAAAATACCATATAGCTGTACCGCCTACTGTTTTTGAGAGGCGTTTACCAAATGAATCAAAGTAGAAAGCAACTGTTTTTGACGGAGTTACCGCGGACAGCAATCTATTTTCTGTATCCCATGCGTATGTTGTGGTCCCTTCTGTATTTACTTTTGTTGTGGTGTTTCCGTTATTGTCAAATGTAAATATCGTGGAATTATAATTTGTAAGCTGATTGCCTGCATTGTAAGTCCAGTCTGCATAGTCTTCGTTTGTTAGGCGATTGCCTACGCTATCATAGCTGTAGATTTCATCGCCGATTGTATCCGGATTATCTGCCGTCAAAAGGCGATATGTGGAATCATAACCATGTGTGTGCACTCCGTAGGTGTTTGTCTTTGTCAGCCTATTCCCAACATTGTCGTACGTATAAGACATATTCGGATTAGTTATTGATGTAAGTCTGTTTACACTATCATAACCATATGTCGACACTGTACCGTTTTCTAATGTTTTGGTAGTCATTCTTGAAGCACTGTCATAGGTATATGAGACTACAGATAACGGACCACAGACCACAGACGTTAAACGGTTAAGATCGTCATAGTTGTAAGTCAACGCGTCTGTATCAGGATGAGTAACTGTAGATTTATTTCCGAATCTATCATAAGTGTATTCGATAGATATAAGGGAGTTAGAACTTATTGATTTACTTAATGATACGAATTCGGGAGTAAAATTTACCGCGCTTTTTTGTAGATCCATTTGCGATATTAGTACCTGCCCGTAACAGGCTGTGGTTATCGTTTGCAGTACCGCTATTGCAATTATTATCGTTCGCTTCATGATTTTTATGTTGTCTCACATCTCAAGGTCCGGCCCCGATGGATTTATTAATCGTCAAAAACAGCTACTGTTGTATTCAGATGTCCCTTTAAACCCTTTAAACAGAGTTCTTGTTTTCTTGTTTCTTAAACTTTTCTACTGCAATAATGGTATCGCTGACAAGATTTCTATAGCTTTGAGCTAAAACTTTTTTTTCTATCTTACCCTCGGACATTAATGTTTCATGATCTATACTCACAATTTGGCAATCGTCTTCTATTTTTTCATTTAGATTAAAACATACTGGATCATATAATTCACCAAGCCATGCAAATTGAATAAATCCATTTTTCAATAAGTTTGGGTAAATACTCTTGTCAGCAAATATCTGTTGAAGCAACCCATTAAATCCCAAACCAGTTGGATTAGCTAATAATCGATGCGTATCTAAATTAGCCTTCCAAAATCTGTAATTCATAATCAATAGCCTATATAAATATGGCAGCTTTGCATTTAACTTATCCTCAAGAACAGCAAGATCATTCTCTGAAGATTTACATTCTATTACATTCCAAGATATTGTACCATTATCTACGGTGTCCGTTTCCCACATATCTTTTGGAACATTTTCGACAGTGTTAAAAACTGATAACAAATAAAAGGACATCTTTGCCAAAATACCTCTTTTTGGCCTGCCTACAATGACTTTTCTATCATCAAAAATGTAAAAAGCCTCGATATATTTTTTTAACAATAGAGCGTCGGTCATAGATTGTCCTTTCATAATATGAATTGCGGAGGTATATATTGTGGAATATTAATTTTAGATAGTTTGTTCTGTATCTGTTGTTTTGCTTTCCTGCCTTTGTCCCTATCTCCACATTTACATTCGATTGGAATTAAACTTATGCAATTTGCTAAACCATTCATAAGATCGCTTATCTCTCTTGAATGAGTTATCCTAGGTTTTCCATTCGGAGTAGGAACCCCTAGCGGTTTCAAGATATAATCATTATTCAAATGCAAAGTTATTAATATCAGCCATCCAAGTGACTTGAAAATAACTCTTGGGCAACCATCTCCTCTGTGACAAGTTAATCCTTTTGGCCAACCAAATGGATGCCCTGCTTTTAGTCCATAAGGATCAATGTAATTTATTGCATTATTACCAACATATGTATAAAAATTAGTATCGCCTTCAAATCCGATAGGATCTTCACTAATAAATCTACCTGTTCTTGTATCGTAATATCTATTTCTACAATTGTATAATTCCGTTTCCTCATCATACCAATACCCGCAGAACATGTAAGAGTTGTTGATTGACGATTCTGTCAGCGTATTACCGGCACCATCTTTTATTGTCACATTCCCGAATGAATCATAGCTGTATTTCTCGACGGTGTTGCCTGTGCTGTCCTGCATTTCGGTGATACTTCCTAATCCGTCGGCGAGATAATAATAACTCGTGGATGGTGAATCGTGGATCGTGATTCGTATCGGTTCATCAATACCAAGGCCGTGTATGTAACTTCTTAGTAATGTCCCGGCGCTATCGTATTCTGCGACTATATCTTCATTGTCGTATAAGTACCATGTCGTCACACCATCTACAGTCTTAGAGAGACGTTTGCCAAATGGATCGCAATAAAAACTAGCGGATAGCGTAGAGCGGGTAGCGGATAGGAGACGATTTTCACAATCCCATGCGTATGTTGTAGTGCCTTCCGCATCCGTTTTTGTCGTCGTGTTTCCGTTGTTATCAAATGTGAATGTTGTGCTGTTGTAGTTTGTTAACTGATTTCCCGCATTGTATGTCCAGTCGGTATAGTCTTCATTTGTTAGACGATTACCGACGTTGTCATAGCTGTAGCTTTCATCGCCTATCGCGTCAGGGTTGTCGGCTGATGTCAATCTGCAAATGTCGTCATAATTATATGTATGTACTCCGTCGGTATTTGTCTTGGTTCTCCTATTCCCAACGTTGTCATGAGTATATGTGATGTTTGGATTGGTTATACTTGATAGACGATTTGCATTGTCATAACTGTACGTCGACACTGTGTCGTTCTCTAGTGTTTTTGTAATCAACCTTGAGGCGTTATCGTAGGAATAAGAGACCACTGTTCCGCTTGTGTCTGACATAGATGTTAGACGATTTAGGTCGTCATAGTTGTATGTCAATGTTCCTGTATCCGGATATGTCGCCGTAGATTTATTTCCGAAACGATTGTAGGTGTACGACACCGTTTTACTTCCAAAAGAATATGTTGTGGTTACAGATGTTGCCCTGTTTAATGAATCATAAACATAGCTTCCGCTTGTTGTGCCATCGGTATAAGTCAGCAAATTGCCGGCGTTATCATATGTGAGGCTGACTGTGTGATCCGGATATGTGATTGTGGTCAATTGATTGTAGTTGTTATAGGTATAGGTTATTGTGTTGCCGTTCGGGTCTTGCTTCTGAATTAGATTGTCGTTATCGTCATATTGATAGCTTGTTGTTTTTGATAATGGGTTTATGGTTGATGCCAGTCTTCCGATTTTATCATATACGTTTGTCGTCATTTGCGACTTTGCATCGGTTATTGTGAGAACGTTGCCTAATGTATTGTAGGTATAGCTTGTTACTGATCCATCCGTTTGTGTTACTGATGACAACTGACTTCTCGGATTGTATGTATATGTTGTAGTATTGCCGTTTGCGTCGGTCATTGATGTTAGATTGCTCAATTTATCATAGCCGTATGTCGTCGTGTATCCCAACGCGTCTGTCTCACTTGTTTTTCTGTTTAGGGCATCATGAGCGTAGTCCGTAGTATTAGAATTTCCGTCGGCAACTGTTAAGATGTTTCCTTCTGAATCATAAGTATAGCTTGCGATTGTTATATCTCCTGATGTGGTGGTTTTTGTAACGGCGGTTTTTCGGTTTAGGTCGTCATATTCGTATTTTGTTATGTGTCCTGCTTCCGTCGTGGTTTTGCCTTCTTCTATCTGCGTGAGATTTGAATTGGTATAGCTGTAGATTGTTTGGTTGCCTAATGGATCGGTTATTGTCGTCGGGCGGTTTAGTTTATCATATGTGTAGGTCGTAGTGTTTCCGTTTGCGTCGGTAATAGACGCGCGGTTGCCGTAAGTATCATATGTATATGTTGTAGTACTTGTGTCTATTGTACTGGCTAGAAGTTGGCCGTATGAATCATATGTGTAGCTAGTAGCATTTCCGTTTGGATCTTTTATTGTTGCTATTGTGCCGTCTGTGTTGTGTGTGTATGTTGTGGTTTTTGTCTCTGTATCTGTTATATACTGTGTTTCTGTCAACATATTGCCTGTTGTTGTGTCGTAAGTGTATTGTGTTTTGTAGGTATTCGTATCAAAATTGCTTGTTATTTGTGCTTCCGTTTTCGAGCTTAAGGTTGAATCAAAAGTATAAGTCTTTGTGATGACCTTTCCGTCCGTATAGGCCGTTTCTTCTTTTGTTATGTTGTTATTGCCGTCGTATGTGTATGTCGTTACATTTCCCAATGGGTCTGTCTTTGTTTCTGTCTGGAGTAGGCTCGTATATGTAAATTGTGTTACTATGTCATCTGTTTCAGATGCCCCTATGCTTGTATCTAATTCATCCCCCATTTGTATTGTGTAGTTCGTAACATAACCTTGGCTATTGAAATAGTAATATTCAATTTTTGTGCCTATCAGCTCAAGCGTGGTGTCATTGTAAACGGATGTTATGGTCTCTGTCATGGTTTGATCATCGCTGTAAAGTATATCCACGGTCTTATTTCCATGCGCCTGCTGTGTAACTCTGCCATTATCATCGTACGCATTTGAATGTAAACTACAATCACTGCAACCCATTCCTACAAAGGTAAGCATTTTGTGGTCAGTATCGTAGGTGTAATCATAAGTATTCCCTTCCGGATCCATTACTGTGGTTAGGTCTCCTTTATAGTCTGTGCTGTATGCATATAGTACTTCTCTTCCAGCATTATCGGTGATTTTATTTGCTCTGCCGGTGTCATCATAAGTAAACTCTACATATTTTCCTGTCGTTGCCCCTCCGGAGTATTCTTCGATTTTTATTAGCTGATAATCCATAGCAACTACTATTGGAGTAGTTTTATTAGAGTAAGGAGATATTCCGGTTATATATTGTTTGGCTACAGTGTCCGTGTCATCTGTTTTATATGTCATTCTTAATTCGTTGTTGTTTAAATCGTGTATGCTGGAAAGATATCCTTTGGAGCTAAATTCATAATGACGGTTGTTCTTTACGGCTAGAGTATATGTGCCGTCTGTATTTAATGTTATTGAATCGAAATATCCGGCTTGAGGCACGTATCTGCCAGTTGTGCCCACTGGTATATACCACGTTTTATTGTTGTTTCCTTTTTGGAGCAATAATTTCCCGTTATTGTATTTGTAAATGCGCCAGTTATAACTCATTGCCCATCCATAACCCCATGCCGTATTATAGGAGCTCATGGAATCGTAGTAGAATATTATGTTTAGCGGTATTTTAGTGCTCAAGGATAAGTCTTGACGCTTATAATAGAATTTGCCGTTATACAGATATACCGGCTCTCCGGCCTCGCCTTTTTGTTCTTCGTCACAGCATTGATTGTTGTCGCTTTCTTCTTTTTTCTTACATTCGGAATCTTCTTTGTCAGGATCATCTGTAGTATCGCTTTGTGTAAGCCATGGGCCATGCCATCCGCTTGCTGATGTATTTGAGCTAAATATGGTTTGACCTAACATAATCAAGAATGCGATAAATAAACAAAGTTTGGGCTTTCTAAATGAGTGGAATTTCATGTTATTATATTACCTCCGTTGTATTTATGAATCAATCTTTTATTTCAATAGGCAGATTTACCACGCCCATGTGATCCTGAAAACTTCTTAAATTTATTGTTAAAAGGTGTCTGCCTTTGTTAAGGCCTGCAATATCAGGCTTAAACCTGTATGGAACATATCCCTTAAATTCGCCATTTAAAAACACACCGTCTATGTATATTTCTATCTTATATCTGTCGTTTTCAACCCATTTGGAGTCAGTGCCTAGATACACAACAAATTCAGTATCCTTATCTATAATATAACTGCCGTTCTTGTCTTCTCCATAACCGTCTATTATGTCTACCTGTATATTGGCTTCTTTACAGTAAAGCGGGTTGTGCTCAAGATGCATCTTAGCAATGTCAAACATTGTGGGTGCCTGGCCAATGTTATTCGCGCTGTCCGGCTGCATAGCTAATGACGCTTCTATGTCGCTTCCCCTTACAATTCTTCTTTTATCATATGGCAGTTTTTCATAAAATATTTTCCCGCATTTCGTGTTATACGCGCTTAATGAAGATGGGGATTGGCTTACATATATATAATTTTCAGGTAACTCAATAGCGCTGATTACTATAGTCATTCTTTTGTCGTTCATTATATCGTAAGTATTTGAGGTATCAAATCCATTCCATTTTACTTTATGTTCTCCTTTTCCTTCGGCCTGCCAGTCATGTATTATATCCATCATAGGTCCATTAGAAATACCTGCCCGTATTCTTACTTTTGCGTCTTTATCCAGCGTATAGGATATTGTCTTAGTTTTTTTGTCTATGTTTATGCCCTTTGGGAGGATAGGTCCTACCGGATTATCTAGTTCCGAATATACTTTTATCCATTGGTTACCTTGTACGTCTACTAAATTGTTATTCAAATCCTCTATATATTTTCCTTCTTTTTCTAATGTTTCCTTAGTTGGGATGGGTGTCGTTGGTTTTTCTTTTGTCATTTTGTAAACTTCTATAAAATATATTCCTTGAGGAACTACTTCTCCACATCCGTTTTTCCCGTCCCATGTTATTGTGCAATTGCCGGGCTCCACCGCGTTAAATGTAAATTCGCGTACCTTTAGGCCTGTTTCACGACAGATGCTTATTTTATAGCTGGATTTCTCTGTTACTCTATAATTAAGGCATGCTTGTTCACCTTTAATCGGATTGATTTTATTCGGCGTAACGGATAATTTAAAGTCCTCTCCGTTTAACGAAGCAAAAGGGAAAGGCCCTAAAATCAATAATGCCAGCGCTACCTTTTTGAAAACCATATTATATCCTCCGGTGTGGTTTCTACTATTTTTGTTTCTAAAGATTCTGTATTTAATCTCATTATACTGCTTTTACCTGTTTTGCCATTTTTCGATAAATAATATATACTAAAATCACCCTCCCATGATGGCAACTCATCTTGTGTCTCCCCAAAAGTAATTTGTTTATAATTTTCGCCATTTTTATCGGTAACCCATATTTTATAATAACCATTCGTAGAAAAACTGTACGCTATTTTACCTTCATCAGGCGATAGGGTAGGCTCCATTATATATCCGTTTTTTTGAGTTATTTGTATCGGTGTTTTATCTTCTAAGTTCATTCTAAACATCTCGTATTTGTTGCACTCAGGCCCATTAATAAAATATATTGTCTTTCCATCGCCTGATAAAATAGCATCATTTTGCAGCCATGCCAGATCTGTCAGCTTTTTTACTTTTTTTTCTTGAAGGCTATATTGCCATATGTCTGAATCGTCATTTCTTACGTCCGCATAGCCAGTAAATATTATGAATGAACCGTCCGGGCCCCATTTGGCATTTGAGCAGTTAGAAACATCTGTTTTTATCTCCATTGGATTATATATGTCATTGAACGTCAGTAAATGTATTCTACCGGTATTGGTTGTATATACTAAAGATTTGCCGTCCGGAGATATTTCACAAGTTCTTTTATCTGCCGAATCAGAGGTTATTTGAATTTTGTTTTCTGCTTTGTCTAAAGAATGAAGATATATTTGATAATAACCGTCCTTGGACCTTTTAATATATGCTATTTTCTCACTTGATAAACCGTTTACAGCATTTTGCATAGCTTCTCTGTTCTCATGTTTAAATATGAGTTCGCCACAGCCAAAGTTGTCTTTTAGATTCCAAAGGTTAACGCATAATGAATACTCTCCTATTTTGTCCAATTTGACCTGTTTTATGGAGAATTTGTAAGGAATACTTTTTACCAAATGTCTTTTTATTAATTTGCCGTCTAAATATGCTTTTACCATCATGCCCTTTTTTGATGCCCAGCCAAGCGGAATATTACAATTTATTTCAACATCAATATCTTTATCTGCAATAAAAACATCCTGTTCTCTTTTGCAGTTTGTTGTTATTTTAAGAGGAATATCTTTTGGTAATATCTCGTCCTTTTTATAAGGACAGGCGAAAATAGTTATTTCTATTTCTTCGGATTGCATCATTCTTTTTAATGCAGTATTTCTATCTGCTTTAATCTCTTCTTTATGAACACCGGCATCTCTATATTCCCAATTTACTAAAATTTGATATAACATTCCATTTTTTATACCGGCCCGCATTAGTATATATGCAGGGAAGTTTAGATTGTATTCTATAGTGTTTTTACTTTTGTTATATTTCGCATTAACCAAATGTGCTTCTTCCCTAAAACTATTTACAGCATTAGATGCAGGAGGGCAGATAGTGCATGCGCAAATCATCACAAGAGAAAACATCTTATTAATTTTGAAATTCGTCTTATTCTTCTTCATTGTAGAAAACTTTTATATTTCTTAACTCTTCCGGTGATTCGTAATAATAAGGTATTTTTACCCTTATTGTATAGTTGTCTTCTGTTGAAACAACTTCATTATCATCATCTGTTCCATCCCAGCAAATGCTATATGTACCTGCGGCCTTGGTTTCGTTGTTTACAAGAGTTTTTATTACATTCAAACTGCCATCTAATATTTCTATGGTTATACATACATCTGCCGTTAAAGTATATTCTATATTAACGGTCTGGGCCAGATCAGGCTTCATCTGATAAGGTTCAGTGGAAATGTCTGTCATTATTATCGGTCTTGAAATGGCAATTTCATTCGTTGCCAATTGATATGCGGTATAGCTGAAAGCATCGTATAATGCGGTGACTATAGATCCGCTATTGTTCCTGCCATACCAATTTTCTACATATGAACCTGCTACCCTGTATTTATGATCCACTATTGTAATGCTGCTTCCTATATTGATATACATTTCCCCACCTTCATACAAAGTATATTCAAAAGTTAAAGGTTGGTTTTTATATGAATCTAAAACACCCGTACCTAAAATATCCATTAAAATAAAATTTCTACTTTCAGATTTGGTAATTGTATCTGACTTGCCCGTGCTACATGAAGCATTTACGGCAACATAAAAAATCCCATCCTGAAGCTGTGCTCCTGAATTGTCTAACAAATCCCACGGGATTGTCTGTGTCCCTGCCGTCTGGCTGACTGATGAAACAAGCGTTCTTATAAGCTGGTCATTTTCTCTCAAATATATTTCCGCACTAACACTATCAGCATCTAAAGTTAAATCGTAGCTAATATTTAATGAAGTAGATAAAGTAGGATCAATTATCTGTGGTGAGACAGAAATATTTTGTATATAAAGATTGGATAGTTCTATCTCAACTGTCGTCTCGTTGGAATTACCTACCCGGTCAGTAACGATTAATTTTACTGTGTATGTACCATTTGGAATTCCATTGGTGTCCCAACTGGCAAATACATCACTTAACACGTTTGTCGTACCTGTTGTAATTGTCGTCCATGATGACGGACTTCTACCTGCTCCGTATTCCAGCGTATAGGCGCATAAGTTGTCATCGGAAGCTGTGCCGGTTATTGTTGCTATTTCATAAATTTCCTGCATATCAGTCGGACTGGTTATTTCGACCGTGGGCATGATCGTGTCTAATAGAACAGTGTCCGATACAGTACTTGATTCATATATTTTTTCATTTCTGAATTTGACATAAATTGTTTTTTCACCATCGCCGCTTAATATAGCAAATGTCTTGCTTGTAGAATATGGCTCCCAACTCGCATCAGAAAAGTCTGATTTTTCTGAAATGATCATTTCATCTGCAGGATCACAGAATAGCGTCAAATTAATAGTTGAATCTGCAGCGTACTCACCTTCGTCTATACTTATGGATTCATCTCTGGGATATTTGGTATTGACTGTTATTTCTATTGTTTCTTCACTTGCTGATAATCCGCTTAAATCTGTCGCGTTTATACGACATGTATATATATCATCGGGAACAACCGTTCCGGATGCATCCGTTCCGTCCCATTCTTGCAAGATAGATGTGTCCCTTCCGGTGTATTCTTTTATCGTAGTGCCCAAGCTGTTTATGATATCTATTGTCCAGTTTACTGTTTCTGACACATCTGCTGAAATATTCGATGAATCACGAACCCCATCAGCATTAGGGCTTATTGAAAAATTACTAACTGTTACATTTGATAACACTGGATTAGTATTGTTAATGGCGTAAAGATTTTTATCAACAGATCCAAAATATATTGTCCCGTCAGGTCCTATGGCAGGAGAAGAATATATCCAATTACCGGTTGTATAACTCCATTTTAAAGTACCATCATGATTTATTGCATACAATCTTTTATCGTCAGAACCGGCATAGATAGTCCCATCCGATCCTATAGCCGGAGATGAATTGACAGAGGATCCTGTAGTGTAACTCCATCTTAAAGCACCGGAAGAATCTAACGCATATATTTTGTTGTCACCTGAACCAAAATATATATCCCCTTCCAAATCT
>Ga0233425_10009704_pt1 | contig 12055 bp, 16 predicted proteins | sample Watercolumn_Towu_2_FD_181712 | JGI IMG/M metagenome (GOLD analysis project Ga0233425, IMG submission 181712) | Freshwater microbial communities from Lake Towuti, South Sulawesi, Indonesia - Watercolumn_Towuti2014_140_MG | ecosystem: Environmental > Aquatic > Freshwater > Lake | place...
CGATATCGGTTTTGTCGCATTTTACGATGTCAATGGTAATAAAAAGCAGGACAAAGATGAACCCGGGATCGAAAATATACTCATTCAGGCTGGCGATTGGAACCTGATAACTACAATCGACGGCACTGCTTCACTCAAAAATGCCGATCATGGTAAATATCCCTGTTCCGTTCTCTCACTCGAAGACCTGAAAGGATGGTTCCCGATCTACTCCGATTCACTTGTAATTTTTGGGGATGAAACTGTGAGGATTCCTTTCGTTAAGGGGGTAAAAATATACGGCAGTGTTTTTCTCGACCAGGAGGTAATCAGTCCCGAAGAAAAAAAAATTGACGTTTCTGGAATCAAGATTACTGCTGTAAATGGAGAAACTTTCAGTACATTGACAGGTACAGACGGATCTTTCGAATTTTACCTGCCTTTCGGCGAATACACGATCAGCCTCGACGAAACTATACTTAACGGGAGATATTTCATTTTGAAGAATAACTACAAGGTCGATTTGAAAGGTGAAGTGGATAACATGTTCATTACTTTCCACATCCTTGAAAAGAAACGAAAAGTCAGGGTTAAAAAATTCAACGGAAACGGTACCCAAGGCGAGGAATAACCGGCGACAAGTATATTCCGGAAAATCATTGCTGAGCGACACTGTCTGACAATCAGAACTGAATTCTCCAGTTTGCCATCGGATAAAATCCCATCTTATAAGTCCTGTAAATTTCGCCGGTCAGAACGTCTATCCTCGAAAGATAGACGTAGGTGTAATTTGCACGGTATTGCAGATCAATCACGAATTGCAGGTTGAATTTCTTTTCATTGCGCTTAAGTCCAAACCTCAAACTGGTGCGAAAATGCGAAGGATATCTGGATTCGTAAGCCTTATCCCAGTCATAAACTACTTCACCTTTTTCAATTGTAGCTTCCGAATCAAAGGGTACGTATGGATTTCCTCCTGCCCAGGTAATCCTGATACCTGTTGTCATAACCCTGTTTTTACGTTTGCCGAAAGGCAGTTCATAACCTGCAATGCCATTAAAAATGTAATTGCCGTTGAAGGATGTGCTCCGCCATTTGCCATCATAGCCTTCATAATCCGATTGGAAAAGTGAGGTCGTAAAAAGGTAATAAAAGTTGTTGCTGAAAAACCTTTCGAGGGTAAGTTCTATTCCATAGTTCCTTCCTGAACCTTTGCTGACAAGGCTGTCCTTTCTGTCGATAAAATAAGAAGTGCCTTCATTCAGAATGGAGTACTGCGGAACGGAAACCGACACCGGCACATGATACAGGTATTGAAAATAAATCTCGGATTTAAACCTCAATCCTTCTCTGAAAAGAAACTGATAACCCAATACCGATTGCAGACTTCTTGAAAAATCAAGATCCCTGTTGGAGAGACTGATGCTGCTGTCGGGTGCAACTGACCTGACGAAATAAATCATTCCGGGTTGCATTTGGCTGTGCATGCCGAATCCAATGTTGAGCTCATGTCGGTTGCTGATATTCCAGCTTGCCCCGAACCGGGGTTCAGCTGCCTTGGATGAGTTGAACGAAAGGTGATGATAGTGTAACCCGGCATAGGTAACCAGTTTTGCACCGAACTTATGCTCCCATTGAAAAAATGCCTTGATGTGCCCGAAAGACGATATGCTTTTTGTATTGAGCCTGTAGATTCCATGCAGATTTGTGCTGTCGGCATAATCCACATAAGATAATTGGTAGCTTGCGCCAAAATTGAAATCGTTCCTGCTGCTGATCTTTTGGTATAGATTGAATCCTGCAGATGCCTTCATTTCAGAAGAATGTTCGCCTGCAGTAATGAATTTATCCATTGAATTCAGGCTGAAGGTGTCTATCCGTGTTTCGACCTCCGAACCTGAAAATGATATTGATGATTTGATTCGGGTCTGGCTGTTGATGAAGTATTGATTCGAAATGCCCAGCATACCGATCCGGGAACCTGAATTTACATCCTCGCCATGTTTTGGAAAAGTCCAGTCTTCCGGCTTCTGATCAGAGTCGAGGATATGAATCTGGCTTGTACCGCCTGTTCCGGTAACTGTGAATATACCTGCTTTATCTGCCGGCATGTACAATTTGAATGTCAGATCCTGGTAATTGGCTGATTCTTCAAGATCGATCCCGAGTTTTTCAATGACATCAACGAATGAATATCGATAAGCAGCCACATAAGATGACCCTTGTTTTCGCGATAGGGGACCTTCCGTCCCGAATTCAAGCCCGCCGTAGCCCATCTGAACCCAATATTCCCGTTTTTCGGAATTCCCGTTTCGCATTTTCAGGTCGAAAATTCCGGCAATTGCGTTTCCGTATTCGGCAGGAAATGCGCCTGTAAGGAAATCGGAATTAGACAGCAGGTTGGTGTTTAACACCGTCAATGGTCCACCCGTGGTGCCAAGTGCGGCGAAATGGTTCGGATTTGTTATTTCAATTCCATCAAGCCTGTATTGAAGACCCATAGATGAATTGCCCCTGACTACAATATCGTTTCGGTTGTCGCGGGTTGAAAAAACACCCGCATAATTTGCTGCCATTCTTGCTGGATCGCCATAGCTTCCTGCGTACTTTCCGGTCTCTTCCACTGTAAAAGATCTCGCGCTAACCAGTGCCATCGGGTTTAAGGGCTTATCCTTTTGCAGGTTCGCCTTGATTGTGACCTCCTTCGCAGATATAACCGATTCCTGCAGTTCAATCCTCAGAATGATTTCCTTGGCGCTTGACACCACCAGGTTTTCCAGTGATAGTGACTGATAACCGATAAAGCTCAATTCAATGCTTTGCCTTCCGACCGGCACATTTGTCAGGACGAACCTGCCGTCGGCATCAGTTACTGTCCCATTCAGAGGATCAGATCCTTTCAGAACAACATTTGCTCCTGGCAATGGTGATTGAGAGCTTTTATCGACAACAATTCCTTTGATTTTTTGGGTTATAGCTGTTTGTGCCGAAAGGAAATCCCGACAGAATAATCCACAGAAAATAAATGCACTCGTGAAGATTAAAATGCGAAGCCGGATCATACGGCGAAGATAGTAATTTCGGATTTTCGAGCCGGGAGGTGCTGGTATTAATCAATTAAAATCATCCGGTCAACTTCCTCAGCCGTAATTCTCTCCCATGATGGATTGACAAATCCCTTTCCATCCCACTGGAACTGTACGATGTCGAAGGTTTCCTTGTAGAATTCAAGATTCGATTTTCTGTCGGGATTATGCTCAATGATGATCATATTGTCATGCGACACAAAGTATTTTTCCATCAGTTCCAGAGCAAGGTAAGTTACCCTGCTTGTAACTGAACTCCCCGGGTTGGATTCGTACAATTCCGAAACAATGAAAATAGTTTGTGAGGGCTTTTGAATAACCTTCAATCCGCAAAACGAAGGTGCGTCCCATTCGCCTTTGAAGTGGTAGATTTCATCAATATATTTTGATTTATGGTTCATGATTCAACCTCTGCCGGCATTTTGCATGGAGCGTGAAGCATTGAGTTGTATTAATCGCCGGTATATTTCCATAGATTTCCAAATCACATTTTTTCTGTTATTTCGCATTTAAGAACCCCCTACCTCTTAACCTCTTTGCCGAAACTCCTGTCTGCCAATTCTTTTTTCGGTGAGCGATAAGTGCCCTGGTTCATTTCCCTCTCGATTACTTTCATGATCAGCTTGAACATCTTTTGTTCCTGGCTTTCGTGGCGATAAAACTCTTCCCATGCAAAAAAATAGAGTTCCTGCAGCTTTTCCGGAGTCATGTGTTTTGGTTTGAACACAACTCTTCCTGCATTATAGTCGTTCCAGTCGAAATTGAAAATTCTTTTCTCTCTCACCAGGTCGTCCCATGCTTTGGTGTGCGGGAAAGGTGTCATAACCGTGAACTCTGCTAAATCGAGTTTGATTTCGAGCAGAAAATCAATCAGCCGGCGGATGTCATCTTCGGTTTGATTATCCATACCGAGCAGAATGGTTCCTTCAACAGCTATATCATGGTCGTGATAGCGTTTAATGCGGTTCTTAATATAGTCCGAAGTATCGAAGATAGCCTGGTATACATACCATGCACCTGCCTGCCTTGCCAGATCGAGCACTTCGGGTTTATCTTCGATGGTATGGCTGCACCAGTTTTTTTTAAAAGGGATCAGTGTTTTAAAAAGCTGTTTTTCCCATTCACCATCCTGCGCCAGTGAATTATCAACGATAAACAGCCGGTTGTTCTCGATTTGAGCCAGCTCTTCGGCGACTTTGTCAAAAGGACGAGGTCGGAACTTCCTTCCTCCGAGATAAGAAACCGCACAGGGATAACAACTGAACCTGCAACCCCTCGAAGCATGGAAAAGATCAACCATTTGAACACCTTTGTGGAAATACAATTCCTTTTGGAGGATATCTCGTCTGGCGGGTCCGATAAGAGCCGTATCGGGAGTTGCAGACAGATAGTTGTAAACCTTTTTTAAGTTGTCGGTTTTAAAATCCTCAAAAACCTGTTCCATTCTTCCTTCGGCTTCCCCCAAAAAAATACTGTCGGCATGTTTCAGCGTTTCTTCAGCATGTAACATGGTCGAGATACCGCCAAACAAAACTTTTATTCCTCTTTGCCTGTAATCATCCGCGATTTCCCATCCTCTTTTGATCTGGGATGTCAGCATCATCGAAATACCTACAAAATCGACCGGATCATCAAAACTGAATGACTGGACATTCTCGTCAAAGAATTCCACTTCCACATATCCGGGGAGAGCAGCAGCAAAAACTACAGGTCCATGAGGCGGAAGGTTGAATTGTGTTTGCTCTGCCAGCTTTTCCCATTTGGGGTATATCAGCCGGAATTTCATCGGATAATGAATAGTTAACGCGGGTATTTATAATGGTAAAAATGGGCAGCTAGTTTAGTCCGGATGATATCCTTTTCGTCATCACTCAGATTGTAAACGTTCTTTTTAAAATCCCCGAGCTCATTTAGAAATTTCCTGATTTTTTGTTCGAATTCCGGGGAGTATTTCAAACCAAGTGTTTTGTAAATTTTCTTCAACTCATTGATCGGGTCGGCATCAAGATCACTGTAGTTAACCTCACAGTATGTCTCAGGTGGCAATACTGCCAGGTCAGTACGGATTTTATCCAGCATCCTGTCGAGGAAAGCTGATACTTCCTCGATGCCAGGCTTTATCCATTTTCCTTTGAGGATGTTCTGTGTTCCGACAATATTCCACATATTGATGGTGGAAGGTACCACGCTGTAAGGATGCCGGTGGATATGTACGAACCGTGCATTCGGAAAGGTTTCCCTCAAAAGGGGGATCCTCATCGAATGAAAAGGATTTTTCAATACGATTCTTTTTTTTGAATGAAAGGCAAGTTTCTTGCAAAATTCCCTGAATTCTTTCTGCCAGTTTTCTTTATCACGGGGATCGAAATTGTCGAAATGCTTCAGAAAATAATGATTTGTCCTCTGGAAAACCAGGTCATCGAGCGGTGAGTCGAGGGTAAGCTTGTACAGCGCATATTCGTCCTCCTGCGGTTCGTCGATCCCAAGTTTTACATTGTCCATTGGTCGGACCGGGCTGATCATCGCGGTCATAATGGGTTGGTAGTATTTCTTCGAAACAAGGAAACTGTCGGGAATTGAAACCTGGAACACTGTCGGAGCCGCCATGGCAGGATCAAGGTTCAGCAACTGGTGCAGAAAGGTGGTTCCTGTCCGCCAGTGACCGATGATAATCACAGGATCATCAGGAACCGGAAATTTGACGAGGAGATGACCATATCTTCGGCGTTCCATGCTTTTAAACAAAGAAGCCCAGATACCGTTCTGAAGCAGGAATAAAGCCCTCAACAACCTGCCCGGATTAAGCGAAACTCCTCTGCTGAAGAGTAATCTGACTATCTTCCGTAATATCGTTCCAGCTAAAATGTACGAATGTTTCATGATCTAAGAACTGCTTTCAACATTCTGCAGATATTCAAATATCGGAGTTGAAACTCACGACTTGTTTTTTATTTCCCTGATGACAAATTCGGTGATGGAATTCACCGATTCGAGTACATTCCGCGCCAGATTCTGGTCGCCGATTCTCACATCATATTTTTTTTGTATTGCCATGATCAACTCGATGCCATCGATGGAATCGAGGTTCAGAATATTTTCTTTTGAAAAAAGCGGAATGTTCTCATCAACTTCTTCAGGTTTAATATTCCTGATATTAAGTGTTTCGATTATTAACAGCTTTATCTCCTCTCTGATCCCCTGTGCCGAAATTATATCCATCTTCAAGCGATTAATTATTTTACAATCCTTGCCAGGTCGCTGAAGAATTGCTGTTCCTCATCGGCTCTCGCATTGATCATTTCACTGAGTTCGTTCAATCTGTCCGGTCCCAGATCGCGGTTCTTTCCGGCTTTGGCTGCAAAATAGGAGATGTTCCTCCAGTTGTCGCCGATCAGCATCATCCGCTTCGACATGTCTTTTAGGCGGTCTTCGTTAAGCTTTGCTGCGGCTTGCTGCAGGAATGTTGCGTATAAATATCTGAACCCGGCTCCGCCGGTTCCCTGGTCCTCGAGCAAGATATTGATCCGCATAATCTCATGCGAAAGATGATCCAAATCTCTCGCAATATCTGACCATGTTTTCACTTTCCTGGCAAATTTCCGCATCCCTTTGATCCCGATAAAAGGCACCGGCAGTTTCAGCATGTTGTACGAGGCTTTTTTAATCCCGGTAATGATAGCCTTTTGGTAGTTGATCTCTTTGGGAATTGAAACGGGATAAAATAAAAATCCTTTGGGAGCCATAAAGCCACCGGCAAACCTTGCTTTATTGAGGGTCTGGATTTTCAGTTCCGTTTTTTTAGGGTAGTAGCTGTCGCTCACCAGGTAAGCATTCTCGTTCATTCCGATTACATTGATGAAATGCACGTTGATGTGTACACGCTGGTAATCGGGCATGTAGTCCATGTAATAGAAGTCAACCTGTGCGGCGGTCGGGATGCCTTTTGAAATCAGCTCGTTCAGGGTTTTTTCACCTTTAAGACTGTCCCTGAAGTCCTGTTCATAAAAATGAACTCCGAGTCGTTTCGAGATGTTTTTCCGGATCGAACCTGGTTTGTTACGGACAATGAACGTCGGAAAGGAAAAGTTGGAGGATTCGAAGTAGCCGAAAAAAATGCCACTTGCAATGCCGAACACCATGGGTTCGGTAATCTCCAGACCACCATGGTGCAAAAGCGCAGTCACGGTTCCCGTTTCGCAATGGGCTGCCATCCGGTGTTCAAAAGCAATTTCTTTCATTCCTGTGTAGCCTCGATTTTGGATAAACTGAAATACGGATTCGGAGTTTCAGCATTTTCGATCCTGAGTTTCCCGGTGTTTTCCTGGCGGGTGATGGTAGTATGGAACAAGCCGGCAACCGGGATATCGAAGGCATCGGCATATTTTTTCAGCAAGGATAATTTCATTTTCACAAAATTCTCCATTTTATAATGTCGCCTCAGCTTTCTCAAGGTTACACCAACCCTCGAAGCCAGGTCGCCTTCGCCGAACTCGCGAATGATGCAGTAATAATACACGGGGCTGATTTCGCCGGCTATCAGCTTTTCACGGAGCGACTGTTCCTGCCTGTGCATTTTTTCGTAAAAGTCGTCGAGGTAGTTTTTTGCCAGGTACGAACCGCTGATGACCGGTCCATAGGACTCATCTGATTTCTCAACATAGTAAACTGACTGCTGAGCTTTAAAATCCACGTACAAGTCCTTTTCTTTCAACGGCTGAATTCGTTTATGTGTTGATCCACAATAAAAAGATCAAAATGAAATGGCAAAAATAAAGAGTTTTGGGTTTAAAGAAAAACAATCGGAGGACTAAAAAGTAAAGTTAAAAGATTCAGATTAGGCAAATGAATTAAGGACTCTTTTTATCAGGCTGCAAGTCTGAAAGGATAGTTTAGGCTAAGGCAGAGCCTCAGCCTAACAGAAAGGCACCAGTCCTGCTACCGCATTTTCTTGGCTTGAAGACTGTCACCAGAGAACAGTTAGTTCTTACGAATAAATATCCTTGTAGCAGATGATTCCAAAGAAGTCATATAAAGATATTTTGTGTCATTTTCGATGGTTATTTTAATTTGATAAACTTCTATTTTCCTGTCGTATTCGCCCCAGGAATTACGTTTACGGTTTGATATTGTTATTAAAATCACTTTTGATGTACTATCTATTACGAAATTATCGGAATAAGATAAAAACCATTTAGCTTTATTCCGTCCATCCTGGCAATTGCCATCAGGCTTTATTTCTAAGTATTCTATATAATCTGGGTCTATAAGAGAAGGTTCATCAGAGGGTTTATAATTTTGTTTTAGTAATTCCCATATTCCAATTATGTCCTTTTCGATTGACTCTCTATAATTTTTATTAGGAATTTTGATTTCTTCCTTTGAGTTATTACAAGCTATAAGCGAAGTTAAGATTGTAACAATTAATGCAATTTTCATTAAAGATTTAATTTTTGACATATTATTCAATAATTTAGAAATTTAAAAAATTCATTAATTCATCACTATAAATTCTAAGTTCCGTTTATTTTCCTTGCTGTTGTAATGTCTCAATTCCCTCTCTTTTCAATGATTCTGGGTACATATTTGGTTAATGCATAGCCTTTGCCGAACGGAGAAGTTACATTCATCACGTATATGTTTTAAATATTCGATAGGCTCTTTAGACATACAAAACCTCTTCTAAAATTCGGGGACCGACGTATGGGCTTAATCCGTTTTTAGTTATTATTTCAACTTTTTCGTTTATAAAAAGCTGTTGGAAAAAGTCGTAAACGGCCATATAATTGTCGTAGTTTTCTATATTAGAGTCACAAACAATCAAAATATCAATGTTGCTGTTGGCTGATTGTTCACTCCTGACATAGGAACCAAAAAGCCCGATACCTGTAATCCCGAGTTTTGCTAATACAGGCTTGTGGTTTCTTATGGTTGCCAATATACATTCTTTATTTGTCATGAAGTGAACTTTGCTGCAAAATTACAAATCTTGGCTTGATCATAAGTTTCTATATAAAAAATCGAAGTGACATTATTTACAATAGACTTTTCAAAAGACTTCCGCCAACTGAACTGCTTGCCTTCCGCCGTCCTGATCTCACATACTATAGCCGGAAGAATGCTCTGGACAGATAAATATCTTTTGCCAGGCTGCAAGCCTGTAAGGATAAGTTCGGCTAAAGCAAAGCCAGAGCCAAATACGGGGTATATTATTTTGGGAAAATTTTATAAATATCTTTTCTATGGGCTATGACGATTAACCGGACCGTAAAACTATTAATTTGTTCAAAACCAAGTCGGTAATCGCCAATTCGAATTCTGTAATAATATTTGAACCCAGTCAGTTTTCTGATATTTGACACTTTCGACAGTGACGGAGCTTTTTCAAGCTGTATGATTGTCCTTTCAATTCTTTTCAGGATAAGAGCATCTTTCACCCTATTCAGGGATTTTGAAAATGACTGGTCGAATTCAACGATCATGATTTCTTTAATTTCCTGAAAATTTCTTCACGCGTGACCGTTTGTCCGGTTTTCTGATTTTCCATTAATGTGCCGAGGGCTATGTCATCGAACTGTTGGTCATTGAGTGTCAATACATCGGCGCCCAGTTTTTTGGCAAGTTCCGAAAGTATTTTATTGCCCTGATTATCTGCTCTTATTATGATTGCACTCATAAAATCCGTTAAATATTTATTTTTTTACAAAGGTATCAAATCAATACCAAAGGATCAGGATTTTATTTTAATCCGGCACAGGTCTTACCTTAACAGGTCCATTGCTGATAGATTGGCTGCTGAGATGGATTTTTCATTTTTTCAGGCTGCAAGCCTGAAAGGATAGGTTCGGCTTAGGCAGAGCCTGAACCGAACGGAGGATAAGTGATGCTTTCGCACAAGGACTCGCTGGAACACTCGCGCCAGTCGGGGTGGTTGTTGTGTAGAATTTTACCTTGTCAAATAAACTTTAGCAAGTCTTTAAGTTCTTTATCAGAAATATCTGTCTTTGACGACTTCTCATAAATTGTAAGCAAAAAAACTTTCTGTTTTTGAATATATATATGGGTAATGACTCTTGCACCGCCCGATTTGCCGCGTTTTTTAGAAGTTATGTTTATCCTGATTTTATAACAATTATTTCCCAGTGAGCTACCCTTGAATGGATTCTTCGTTAAATCATTTGTAAGCCGTATTAAATCCTCTTTTAAGGAAGGGTATTTCTTGGCAAGTTTCTTAACCTGCCTGTCGAAGGGTGGTATGGCTTCGATTTTATAGCTCATCAAGTAATTCGCTGATGGGTTTTGATTTGATTTTGTTTTCCTTTGCCAAACGAACGTTGTTAACCGCTTCTTTTATTTCCTGGATCAGTGTGGCTTTTTCTGGCGTAACCGGCGTGGTTTTTACAAATGAAAAACTATTCAGTAACTCAAGAATAAATTCCGATTTACTATCTTTTACATCAATGATCAATTTCATGAAAATGCTTTTTTATTTGCACAAAATTATAAAAAGAATTTTGTTTGAAAACCGGTGACAATGATACGCCTTCATTATATTCTCGCAGTACACTAAACAAACGAACCTGGCTGGAAGATTGCATCAGAAGAGACAACTTTTTCTCAGACTGCAAGCCTGAAAGGATAGGTTCGGCTTAGGCAGAGCCTGAACCGAACGGGGGATAAGCGCAACTTCAGTTTTTATCGCAATTTTAGGAATTCGTCAATGGTGAGTTGCAAGTCTTGTTTTATGATTTTATTCAGCAAACCGCGATCTATTTTTTCTCCGGGATGATCGGGTATTACTGTTGTCCTTCCGTCAGCATGCCGGAAAAACTTATGACTCCCTTTCTGACGCTTTAATTCAAAATTCAACTTCTTAAGTAGTATGATAAGTTCCCTGGCTGTAAGCAAAGGTACTTTCGACATGGTTAAACCGACAATTGGTGTAAGCTTATAAACTTACTTAAAGGTCTGATTTGTTTGTTCTCTTCTGTGTACAGGATAATAGCTTCACGGGTTCTTTCGGTCAGTTCATCGTATGACCTCGCCTGGGTGTGACATCCGGGTAATTCTATGACCGATGAAATCAGGTAACCATCATGCCCTTGCTCGATTATGATATGATATGTTCTTTGAGCCATCTGTTGTTTTATTTAGCAATACGCAAAGATACATTTTTTTGGACAGTGACTTTCTCTTCCGACGCATTCTAAACGTCATTTACATGCGATGTTTTTTTTGAATATTTGATTTTTTCAGTCTGAAAGAACAGGATCGACTGAGGCAAAGGCTTATCCGAACATGGGCACCAGTCCTGCGATCGCACGGGCCGGGCTGGAAGACTGGCGCCAGTTGGGGACTACGCCGATCAGGGAATAGGGACTAATATTTTTCAATCGTTAATACTTTGGAAAGAGCTTCTTTGATATCTTCAAGATTGGCATAGTAATTCTTCCAATTTTCTTAACTATTCTTTCTTCTGACAAGGATCGAATTTGAAAACAGTCAGCCGCTGATTCTTTCATCAGATGGTTAGAATTGTCAGGGGCAATTTTTACCATCCAGGTCGCCGCTTCGTAGCGGTCTTTCCAATCTGTTAAAGGAACAATGATTTTGAGTGGAAGTTTTCCCATTGAATCATCGTTAACAATAATTGCAGGTCTGCTTTTCTTTATTTCAGCGCCAATCGCCGGATCGAGGTTAATGAGCCAAATTTCACCTTGTTTCATAAAATGCTTCATAATCAAGTGCCAAAAAAGCAGTAAGGTCTTTATCATTCCTGTAGTCGTCATACAAGGTTTCCGTAGCTTGTACCATTCCTTTACGGGTTTCACTTTCTCTGATGGTTTTTAAAGTATGCTCTACGATCAGCATCCTTTTGGCGACCGGTAGCTTTTTTATTTCCTTGATTATTTCTTTTGTTTCCATATTGCTTATAGCTTATGCTGCAAAATTACTGAAAAAGTATTTTTGCGATGCAAGCCTGAAAGGTATGG
>Ga0233425_10009705_pt1 | contig 12055 bp, 14 predicted proteins | sample Watercolumn_Towu_2_FD_181712 | JGI IMG/M metagenome (GOLD analysis project Ga0233425, IMG submission 181712) | Freshwater microbial communities from Lake Towuti, South Sulawesi, Indonesia - Watercolumn_Towuti2014_140_MG | ecosystem: Environmental > Aquatic > Freshwater > Lake | place...
TAGGTTGGTAATCCTGCGCTGCAGGAATGGCACACGCGGCGCGGCTTGGGCAGGCGTGGTGTGGCTGCTGGCAGAGCGCACTGAACAAGCAGGGCTGCCGATGCTGGCCTGTCCAAATCGGGCCATTTCCGCCTGTTGCGCTGAGCGTACCTTTCGGAATATCCAACAAGTGTGATCGTTTACCTCTAAGCAATGGCGCGGTGCAGGTAGGCGCACAGTGGTGCTTGACGGGTGCGGGCCTAGCGCTTACCATTTGCAGGTAGTTGCGGGTTTGAATTTCCTATCCGTTGTCCCCTATGAATCGTCGCGCAGATATCCTCATCCGGCATGGTCTCGTCGTGACCATGAATAAGCGCATGAATGTCCTGCGTGATGGCGCGGTTGCCATTCAGGGCATTGATATTGTCGCGGTCGGGCCGAGCGCCGAAATCGAGTCCCAATTTGAGGCAGATACGGTTCTCGACGCGCGCGACCAACTGGTAATGCCCGGTCTCGTCAACGCGCATACGCATTCGCCTGCCGTGATTTTTCGCGGTTTGACCGAGGACATGCGTCTCGAGCCGTGGCTGCAAAAATCGTGGCGTTTTGAATCAAAATTTGTCAGCGCGCAAAACGTCCGCACCGGCGCGCAGCTTGCGCAAGCGGAAATGATTCGCAGCGGAACGACCACTGCACTGGACATGTATTGGTTCCCCGAGGTGATGGCACGCGTCGCGCAGCAGACGGGGTTTCGTTTGATGACGGGACCGATCTGGCTCGACATTCCCGGCGCGCCCGACGGTGTGCCGATGAACGAGCGGACCGCGCGAGGGCGCGAATTTTTGCAAGAGTTTCGCGGCGACCCGCTTGTCGTTTCGGTTGTACAGCCACACAGCACGTACACGGTTTCAAAGCAGCTTTTGCAAGAGGCGTGGGCGCTGGCGAATGAATTCGGCGTGTGGTTCAACACGCACTGCTCGGAAACGACTGCCGAGGTCGAATTGGTCAAGCAAAACGCGGGCACTTCGCCGCCGCGTTATCTGGATTCCCTCAGGATTTTGTCATCGCACACGGTGCTCGCGCACTGCATTCATCTGCCGCAGGACGAAATTGATTTGTTTGCCGAACGGGGGGTGACGGTCGCGCACTGCCCCATTTCGAATTGCAAGCTCGCCGCAGGCATCGCGCCGGTTGTGCCGATGCAGCGCGCGGGCGTGCATGTCACGCTCGGCACCGACAGCGCGCAGAGCAGCAACGATTTGAACCTCTGGAATGACATGCGCCTCGCGCCGATTTTGCAGAAAACAATGCAAGGTGACCCCACTCTGATGCCCGCGCCCGAAGTGGTAAAGATGGTGACGTCCGATGCCGCGCGTCACATCGGTCTCGGCTCCAAGATTGGCTCGGTCGAACGCGGCAAACGCGCCGACCTGCTTCTGCTCGACCTGAGCATGATACACGCACAGCCGCTGTATGATGTTTACGCTCAGCTCTTGTACGCGCTCGGACGCGACAATGTTGCCACTGTCCTCATCAACGGCAGGATTGTCATGCGCGACCGGCAGCTGCAAACCATTGACGAGAGCGAAATGATAGGGCAGGTGCGCGAGCTGGCGGACAAGGTCGCTGCCGAAGCGAGAGGCGGGGGAGGGTGATGGAGAGATGGAGAGATAATGTCTGACACTCTAACTCCCGTACTCCGCGTGCGGCCTTCGGAAATGTCGCCGCATGTTATCGTGGTGGGCGACCCGGAACGCGCAATAAAGGTTTCCGAACATCTGACCAACGCTCGCCAAATTGCCGCGTGGCGCGAATACCATACCTACGGCGGCGAATATCACGGGCTGCGTGTGATTGCGACTTCACACGGCGTCGGCGCGGCGGGCGCGGCGGTCTGTTTTGAAGAGTTGATTCGCGCGGGCGCGAAAACTATCATTCGTGTCGGCACGTGCGGCTCGTACCTCCCGGCACTGCGCGCGGGCGCGCTCCTGATGCCGCACGCGGCGACGCGCGAAGACGGCTTGACGGATGAATTGGTGCGTCATGAACTGCCTGCCGTTGCCAACCTCAATGTGATGTACACGCTGCGCGAACAGGCGCGCAAGCATAACGCGCAGTTTGCGACGGGCATAATTCGCACACACGCCGCGTTCTATCACGGCATGACGCCGAACCCGCACCAATATTGGATGGACGCGGGAGTCATCGGCATCGAGATGGAATACGCCGCGCTCCTCGTCATCGCAACGTTGAGAAGGGTGCGCGCGGGCGGCATCTTTGTCATTGACGGCAATCCTGCCGAAGCGCAAGATATGACGGGGTACAATCCGCACAAGCAAGTGGTGGAAGATGCGAGAACGCAAGCCATCCAAATTGCATTGGATACTCTGCGGCAGCTGCATACAAGCGAACAAGCATGACACCCGAATTTTTGATCGAGCATTTTCAACTCGAACCGCTGACTATCGAAGGCGGAATGTTTCATTTGTACTATCGCAACGAGGAACAAATTGCCGCCGGCGCGCTTCCCCCGCGCTATGCGCACGCCAAAGCAACGGGCAGCGGAATTGTGTATTTGCATCAGCCGTATACGTGTTCCGTGATGCACTGGTTAAACACGGACGAGATGTATCATTTTTACGGCGGCGATGCGGTGACAATGCCCCTGTTGTATCCCGACGGTCGTGTTGAAACCCGCATCCTCGGACAGCAGTACGATGCGGGGCACGAGCCGTTTTTTGTCGTGCCGCGTGATGTGTGGCAAGGTTCGTTTTTGAACGCGGGCGGTAAATGGGCGCTGCTCGGCTGCACACTTGCGCCCGCGTATGATGATTTTGAACTTGGCGTGCGCGAATTGCTGTGCGCGCAGTATCCCGCCGCAGCAGAGCTCATTCGTCGTTTGACGCCCCACGATGTCCCGTTTCTCTCGGCGACTGACCCGCGTAAGGCAGGGGCTATCCGAATGCAGATAGGCTAGAATCCAAACATCACAATGCCGGAGATCCCACACACCCAAATTGGCTTCATGAACGGCCTGGGCATCCAGGCAGCGCGCTTTCTGGCAGCGTGCCTGGATGAAGCAGTCACCGTGCTCAAGGACAGTCTTGTCTTGGAGACACCCATGGCAGGTTCAACGGGCTTGTTAGATGTTTGGCGCTTGCACAATGTGCCGGCGCGGTTGACGCCCAACCCGCGAGAAACAGGTGAGATTCGATTGCAGAAATAATTCGGGTTATAATCCCCCGGCGCTTCAAGACAATTTCTTTAGGAGGAGAACAATGTTTCGCAACAAACGCATAACGTTTTTGATGCTTGCGCTGATCGCTTTGGGCGCATTCCTGCTCGTCGCATGCGGCGGCGCAGCACAACCGACCGCTGCGCCGCCGACTGCCGCACCCGCACAGCCGACGACCGCACCGGCCCAGCCGACCGCTGCTCCCGCGCAGCCAACCACTGCACCCGCGGCGCAGAATAAATTTTATTATGTCTCACCCAGTCCGCTCGGCGTGAACGCGTTCTTGATTATGGGCAAGACCGGCATCGAAGCCGCCGCGAAAAAATACAACGCGACGGTGAAAACGCTCGAGAGTGAAAACGACCCGTCGGCTCGCGAAGAAAATGTCCGCGCGGCGATTGCGGACGGCGCGAATGTTATTGTCGTGCTCGGTTTTGAATTTGGCGACATCATCCCCAAAGTTGCGCCGGAAAATCCCAACATTACCTTTATCATTGTTGACCAATGCATTGACAATCCGCCCGCGAATGTGCGCTGTGCCGTGTTCCGCGAATATGAAGCGGGCTATTTGCTCGGCGCGGAAGCGGGCATGTTGACCAAGAGCAACAAAGTCGCCGCCATCAGTGCGATGGATATTCCGTTCCTGCACCGCTACACTGATTCATTCATTCAAGGCGCCAAGGACGTGAACCCGAAAGTGACCGATACTGCTGTGCGTTGGATTGGCACTGACCCGTCCGCGTTCAGCGACCCCGCCAAAGCCAAAGAGCAGGCGCTCGCACTCGCCGGACAGGGCTACGACCAAATATTCGCGGCAGGCGCTGCGTCCAACTTTGGTATTTTCGAAGCGGCGAAAGAAAAGAATTTCCAAACCTACGGCGTGGACATTAATCAATGCCCGTCGGCGGAAGGTTTCGTCGTGGACAATTTGCTCAAGCGCGTGGACAACGCGGTCATTCAATCCATTGACGCGGTAATGGAAAAGAAAGAAGGCAGTTTCCTCGTCTATGGTTTGAAAGAAGGCGGCATCGGCATCGTGCCATTCGCCGAACCGAACGCTGCAGACAGCAAATGTCTCATCATGAAAGACCCCGAAGTAATCGCCAAAATCAAGGAACTGCAAGACAAAATAATCAGCGGTGAACTGCAGCTCAAAGACCCGATGAATCCATAAGTCAGTAGTGAGGGATGAGCGTTGAGAGACGAGTGGTTTTCCTCGTCCCTCAACGCTCAATGCTCAGCACCCGTGCCTGAAATCGAACTGCGCGACATCACGAAACGCTTTCCCGGTGTCGTAGCCAACAGCCACATCAACCTTGCAGTGGACAAGGGCGAAATCCGCGCGCTCGTCGGCGAGAATGGCGCGGGCAAGACAACGCTGATGCGGATTTTATACGGCGAATATCAACCCGATGAAGGCGAAATTCTGGTTCGCGGTAACAAGGTGGCATTCCATTCGCCGCTGGACGCCATTCGCGCCGGGCTTGGCATGGTGCACCAGCATTTCATGCTGTTCAATTCGTTCAGCGTGTACGAAAATGTGATTTACGGCGACGAACCCGCGCAGTACGGTTTCATCAACACAGGCGTCGCGCGCGAGCGGGTGCGGCAATTGGTGGAACAGTACGGTTTGCAGGTGGACCCGAACGCACGTGTGGGACAACTGCCTGTGGGCGTGCGGCAGCGCGTAGAGATTATCAAGACCTTGTATCGTAGTGCCGAAATCTTGATTTTGGACGAGCCCACGGCAGTGCTTACGCCGCAAGAAAAAGACGACCTTTTTGTCATCCTTCGCAAACTCGCCGCGAACGGCAAAACGATTTTGTTTATCACGCACAAATTGAATGAGGTGATGGAGGTCTCCGACCGCGCGACCGTGCTTCGCAATGGCTCTGTGATCACCACGCTGAACACGCGCGAAACAAATCCGAATGAAGTTGCGCGTCACATGGTCGGGCGCAGTGTGCTGCTGCGAGTCGATAAACCCGGCATCACGCCGGGCGATACGCTCCTCGAGGTGGAAAACCTTCAGGTAGAAGATGAGCGCGGCAATCCCGCCGTACGCGGTGTTTCCTTTCGGGTGCGCGGGGGTGAACTCGTGGGCATCGCGGGCGTTGCAGGCAACGGACAAACGGAACTGATCGAAGCCATCGCCGGCTTGCGAACCCCGCGCGCGGGCCGCATCCTGCTGCGCGGCGCCGATGTCACCCGCGCGAGCGTGGCGGAACGTCGGGCGCGCGGCATCGCGTACGTGCCGGAAGACCGCGGGCGCGTCGGACTCGCGCTCGATGCCGCGCTCGACGAAAACCTGTTGATGGGCTATGAAACGGGCGCGCGCTATAGTCAGCGCGGGCTTTTGCAGTTTAATGCCATTCGTGATTTCGCGCAGTCCCTCGTGGCGCAGTATACCATCAAGACCGCGAGCGTGCGCGATCGCGTTTCCAATCTCTCGGGCGGTAATCTGCAAAAGACGGTGGTGGCGCGCGAATTGACCCACGATGCGCCTGTTTTGATTGCAGAACAACCGACGCGCGGCGTGGATATCGGCTCGATAGAGTTCATTCATCAACAACTGGTCGAATATCAACAGCGCGGTCACGCCATTCTCGTGGTCTCGGCAGAATTGTCCGAAATCATGTCGCTTGCCGACCGCATTCTCGTCATGTACGAAGGTCGAATCGTGGGCGAAACGCCGGCACACGAGGCGACGGAGCACGGGCTGGGCTTGTGGATGACAGGGAGTCGTCAATGAGCTGTGCGGACCGCCCGGTACAGCAAGTACCGATTGCTGATTTCTCGTCATTGACTTGATTTTCAATCCCCATGGCTGTCACTACGCATACAAGATTTCGCGCGCTTGAATCACTGCGCCCGCTGCAAGGTCCGTTCATCGCCATCGGCGGCGCGATGGTGATTGGCGCGCTGTTGATGCTTCTTTCGGGGCACAATCCGCTGGAAGCGTACTCGTCCATGCTGCTCGGCGCCGTCGCGGGACCGAATTTTGTGAATCTCGCATCCACGCTCGCCCGTGCCACGCCAATCGTGGGCATGGGAATTTCAGCGGCGATTGCGTTTCGCGCCGGGTATCCCAATCTCGGTGGTGAAGGACAAATGGTGTTGGGGGCGTTGACTGCCGCGCTTGTCGGTTTGTATGTGCCGCTGCCCGCGCCGCAACTGCTGCCGCTGGCGATTCTTGCGGGAATGGTAGTCGGCGGGTTGTGGGCATTGTTTCCCGCGTGGGCGCAGCTGCGCGTCGGGGTGCCGTTACTCATCAGCACGTTGTTGTTGAATTATCCGGCAGCCTATTTTGCATCGTACATGGTGACGCACGTTGTGCGCGATGTGCCTTCGGGCATGACCCAAACCTACTTGATTCCCGATGTACTGCATTTTGCGAAATTGATGCAAGGAACGCAACTGCACGTCGGGATTTTTATTACGCTCGCGGTGGTGCTTGCGACGTGGTTTGTGATGCAGCGCACCGTCGTCGGTTATCGCGTGCGGATGATGGGATTCAACGCGCAATTTACCCGCTATGGCGGCGTGAACATGAATCGCATGGGGTACGGCGTCATGTTTGTCAGCGGCGCCGTTGCGGGACTCGTCGGCGCGATCGAAGTGTTGGGCGTGAATTATCGTTTCATTGACGGCGCGCTCCAATCGCCGCAGTACGCGTGGGTCGGACTAATGTCCGCGCTGCTGGTCAATTCGTCGCCCCTCGGCGTTTTGCTTGCGGGAGTCTTTTTCTCGGCGGTCCAAACGGGCGGGTTTGGCATGGAACGCGTGACGGGGGTTCCGCGCGAGTTGTCGCGAGTCTTGCAGGCGATCATTATTCTTTTCATCGCGGCACAAAACAGTTTCAGTTTTGGGCAGGGGCGCGCCGAGGAACGCGAAACGTGATGGACTTGTCACAAATCTTTGACGCCACGCTGCTCAATTCGACATTCCGTTACATTACGCCGATATTGCTCGCGGCATTGGGCGGATTGATTTGCGAACGGGTGGGTGTTTTCAATATCGCGCTCGAAGGGTTAATGCTGTGGGGCGCGTATTTTGCTGTCGTGGGAAGCTTTTACACCGAAAACGCGCTGCTTGGCGTCGGCACCGCATTTGTGTTGGGAATCGCGCATGCCGCTGTCTTTGGCATCATTGTCATTCCGCTCAAAGGCAACATGATTGTCAGCGGCATTGCATTGAATTTGTTGATTGCGGGCGCGACGATTTTCCTGCTGCGCGCGATGTTTGGGGTCAAGGGGGCGTTTCAGGACCCAAAGCTGCAGGGACTCGGAAAAATCAATATTCCGATTGTGGAAAACATTCCGGTGCTCGGTCCGATTTTGTCCGGACACAGCTGGCTCGTCTACCTGTCGTGGGTTTTGGTCATTGCGGTCTATGTGCTGTTGTTCAAAACGCCGCTGGGCTTGCGCATGCGCGGCGTAGGGGAGCAGCCCGAAGCGGCGGCGACGCTGGGTGTGAATGTGAATTGGATTCGCTTTGGCGCGATTCTCGCGTCGGGGGCACTGTGCGGGCTGGCAGGCGCGCAGCTTTCGTTGGGACAGGTGACGCTCTTTGTCGAAAACATGAGTGCGGGACGCGGCTGGATTGCGGTGGTTGCGGTGATGTTGGGGCAAGCGCATCCGTTCGGGGCTTTTCTCGCGAGCGTGTTGTTTGGGTTCGCTGATTCGATTGGTTTTCGCCTGCAGGCGTACGGTTTGCCGACCCAATTCACGGGTATGGTGCCGTATCTTGTCACGCTCGCCGCGCTCTTTGTGATTGCCCTGCGCCGCAAGAAAATCGCACCGTTTATGTGAAAGGGCATGGGTGAACAATGGATATTTCGATTCCACCCGTTTCGTCGCTTTTCGATTTTTCCGGGCAAGTGGTAATTGTAACCGGCAGCGGCAGTGGTTTGGGACAGGGGATCGCGCGCCGATTTGGGGAAGCGCGTGCGCGCGTCATCGTGAATTATCTTCACAGCGCGCAAGGCGCTCAAGACGTTGCAGGCGGTATTCGCGCGCGCGGCGGACATGCGCTCACGGTGCAGGCGGACGTGACGACTCCGGATGGAGCTGCGCGGCTCGTGGACGAGACGCTGAAAGGGTTCGGGCGCGTTGACGTGCTAATCAATAACGCGGGCATTTACCCCCTTGCGCCGTTTTTGGAAATGACCCCTGAACAATGGGATGACGTGGTAGATGCAAATCTACGCAGCGCGTTTCTCTGCACGCAGGCTGTCGCCAAACAATTCGCGGCGCAAGGCAGCGGCGGGGCGATTGTCAACATCACCAGCATCGAAGCGGAAAATCCCGCCCCTTTGCACGCGCATTACAATGCGGCAAAAGGGGGCATGTTGATGTTGACGCGCTCGACCGCATTCGAATTGGGCGCGCACAATATTCGTGTGAATGCCGTCGCTCCCGGTTTGATTTGGCGGGAGGGCATCGAACAGGGGTGGCCCGACGGCGTTGCGCGTTTCAAGCGCACGGCGCCGCTGGCGCGGCTCGGCATGCCCGAAGATGTGGCGGACGCGTGCTTGTTTTTGGCATCAAGCGCCGCGCGCTGGATCACGGGCGCGAGCCTGACGGTGGACGGCGGTGTCATGACACACCAGATTTTCTAGCGGTCGTACGTTGAAACATTTCGAGGTCGAACGCTCACACAAAAATGATACTTGAAAACAGAATTATTGTCATTACCGGCGCGGGACGCGGGATGGGGCGCGGCATTGCCGAAGCGTGCGCAGACCGGGGCGCAGCCGTGCTCGTGTGCGATGTGGATCTTGACGCGGTCCGGGAGACCGCACAAATCATCTCCGATACAGGACAGCGCGCGTTGGCTTGTTCGTTGGATGTCACACAGCGAGACCAAATTGAAGGGGCCATTGCGCGCGCGGTCGAAACCTTTGGACGCGTGGACGGGTGGGTGAACAACGCAGGCGTAGTCAAGATGGATTCCGCGCTCGATACGTCCATTCAAGATTCGGACTGGCAGTTCCGGGTGAACGTGTCGGGCTTGTTTTTGTGCTGCCAGCTTGCGGCAAAACAAATGCGCGAAACCGGCGGGGGCGCGATTGTCAACATCGCATCGAACGCGGGCAAAGTCGGCTATAACAATATGGCGGCGTACAATGCAAGCAAAGCGGCGGTGATCAATTTGACGCGCAGTCTGTCCAACGAGTGGGCAGAGTACAACATCAACGTCAATGCCGTCTGCCCCGGCGGCGTCAATACGCCCATGCTGTTGAGCGTTGCCGAGTTTTACGCGTCGCGCTTTGGCGGCGACCCGCACGAGATGGTCAAAACATTCAAGCCCAAACAGTTGGCGCATCGGATCGAACCCATTCAAGTCGGGCGCGTGGTAGCGTTTCTGCTATCCGACGACGCATACATTATTCGCGGGCAGTCCATCAACATTGACGGTGGGGATACGCCGTACTAGAATTCCGGTTTCGCCGCGTGACATATGTCACGCGGCGAGATTTTTAGGGGCGCAGAAATGTGTGACACGATGGTGGTATTGGGCAGTGTGACAGCTGACGGCGTGACCTTGTTTGCAAAAAACTCGGACCGCGAACCGAATGAAGCGCACCATGTCGTGCGCGTCCCCCGCACGCGCCACGACCCCGACGCTCGCGTAAAATGCACGTACATCGAAATTCCGCAGGTTGCGGAAACCTACGCGGTGCTGCTCGCCAAACCGTTTTGGATATGGGGCGCGGAAATGGGCGCGAATGAATTTGGTGTCACCATTGGCAACGAAGCGGTCTTTACCAAAATCCCGTACGCCAAAAAGGGCGGCTTGCTCGGCATGGATCTGCTGCGGCTTGCGTTGGAACGGGCGCAAAATGCGCGCGCCGCGCTGGAAGTGATTACGCAACTGCTCGCGCAGCACGGGCAGGGCGGCAACGCCGGATTCAAGCACGCGTCGTACTATCACAACAGTTTTATCATTGCCGACCCGCGCGAGGCGTGGGTATTGGGGACGGCAGGACCGCATTGGGCAGCGGAACGCGTGCGCGACGTGCGATCCATTTCGAATGGCTTGACGATTGGCAATTCGTTTGATTTGGCGTCGCCGGATTTGGTCAATTACGCGGTGCAGCAGGGTTGGTGCTGGGGGCGCGATGATTTTCATTTTGCCCGCTGTTACAGTGATGCGTTGTATACGCGGTTCAGCCGCTGCAGCCAACGACAATACCGCACGACCGGTGCGTTGGGCAACCGGCGCGGAAAAATTACAATCGAAACTATGATGCGGGCGCTGCGCGACCACGGGCGAATCTCCGGAATGGTCTCCGTCGCGCGGCTTGACCTCATTCGACGTGTGCGCGCACGCAAGCTTTGGTCCGGTTCGCGCGACCCAGACGATGGGGAGCATGGTGTCGCATCTCGCGCCTTTGCGCCGGACACATTTTGTCACCGCCACCGCCGCGCCATGCACGAGCATTTTCAAACCGCTGTGGCTTGATATTGAAATTCCCGACCCGGGTACCGTCCCGCAGGGCACGCACGACGACGCGTCCTTGTTTTGGAAACACGAGCGATTGCATCGCGCGACACTGGGTGATTACCCCGCGCGGCATGCGCAGTATGCCGGCGAGCGCGACACGTTGGAACATGAATTTGTGCGCGGCGCGTTGGCGTGCGCGGATGCGCCCGCGGAAGCGCGCTGGGCGTTTGTTCAGGACTGTTTTGCCCGCGCGGAAACTGCCGAAACGACCTGGCTGGAAAAGATACGCGCAGCCAAGCCGGGCGCGGCGCGCGGGATTTTGCACGAACGCGCGTGGCGACAATTTCATCGCCAAGCCAAAATGCCCATTGAATAACCATGCTGACGCCTGCCCAACTCGAGCTCTTGAATACCTTTGAGCGCAAACTCGACCCGCAGCATCCCGAGAACAGCGGCGTGGCCGCACGCATTCTCGGCTTTGGCGAAACCAGCACCGTCATCTAGATTCAAGAGGCGCGCATGGACGGGCTCGCGTTCAAACGCCTGCCGCTGTTTCGCGATGCCGGGGAAGTGGAACGATACCGCGCGGTGTTTTTGGAATATCAACGCCTGCTCGAGCAGCGCGCGATTCGTTTGCCCGCGCAGGCGTATGCGGTTGCGCAAGACAGGCGCGGGGTTCCCGTCTTTTATATCGTCCAGCAGAAATTGCCCGCCGCGTCCATCGGCAGTCGCGCGATCCATGCACTGGAACAAGACGACGTGCTGGGTTTGGTGCGGCGTATTCTCCGGGAATTGGACAAAGCCTACGCGTTCAATCTTGAGCAGAACAAATTCCAAATTGCGCTGGACGGGCAAATCTCCAATTGGGCGATAGAGAGTTTTGACGGCACGCGGCTGCCCCAAGAAGGTTCGCTGACGTATGTGGACACGAGCACGCCGTTGTTTCGGGTGGACGGCGTCGAGCAGTTGGACGTGGAATTATTTCTACGCAGCGCGCCTTCGTTTCTCGCATGGATTCTGCGTAAATTGTATCTCGCGGATGTGGTGAATCGCTATTATGATTTTCATCGCGTCGCGGTGGATTTAGCGGCAAACCTGTACAAAGAGCAGCGCGCGGATTTGGTGCCGGCTGCGGTGGAAGCGATTAACGCGTTTTTTCAAAACGACGCGCGCGCATCCGGCATCGCACCGTTGACCGAAAAAGAGGTGCGCGATTAGCAGCCCTGCTGGGGTGCCGGGGACAAGCTTAGGCAGTAACTGCAAGCTGAAGCGGGCTGCGATGTATGTACGCCGGCGGCCGGAACGGAGTGCGGCGTATCAAGTGGTGCGTGAGAATTTGGAGACGTGTCCGGCGGAGCGGCGCGCGGGCGGTGGTGGCGCTGCGGTACGAAA
>Ga0233425_10009706_pt1 | contig 12054 bp, 13 predicted proteins | sample Watercolumn_Towu_2_FD_181712 | JGI IMG/M metagenome (GOLD analysis project Ga0233425, IMG submission 181712) | Freshwater microbial communities from Lake Towuti, South Sulawesi, Indonesia - Watercolumn_Towuti2014_140_MG | ecosystem: Environmental > Aquatic > Freshwater > Lake | place...
CACCATGCTTCGCATGGTCCCCTCCCCCCGATGGGGGGAGATCAGGTCGCCATCGTCCGCGGCGACCCCGGCGCGCCGCCGGTGGTGGATGTGCTGGTCAGCGAGGGCAGGGTGCCGTGGGCCGGCCACACCGGCCAGCACGCCATTCCGGAAGTCTATGAGGCGATCAAGCGGTCGGGGATGAGCCTGATCTTCGTCAACACGCGCTGGCAGGCGGAGTTCGTCTTCCAGCAGCTGTGGTCGATCAATGACGACAATCTTCCGATCGGCCTGCACCACGGCTCGCTGGCGGCGGAGCAAAGGCGCAAGGTCGAGGCGGCGATGGCCCGGAGCGAACTCCGGGCGGTGGTCTGCACCTCGACCCTGGACCTGGGCATCGACTGGGGCGACGTCGATCTGGTCATCCAGCTGGCGGCGCCCAAGGGGGCCTCGCGGCTGGTCCAGCGGATCGGCCGGGCCAACCACCGGCTGGACGAGCCGTCGCGCGCCCTGATGGTGCCGGCCAGCCGGTTCGAGATGCTGGAATGCCAGGCCGCGCGCGAGGCGGTGGCCGAGAACGCCTTCGACTGGGAGCCGGTGCATACGGGGACACTCGATACGCTGGCCCAGCACGTCATGGGCTGCGCCTGCTCAGAGCCCTTCCTGATGGATGATCTGTATACGGAGGTTACCGGCTGCGGCCCCTATCGCGGACTGACGTACGAGCAGTTCGAGGAGGTGGTCGATCTGGTGGCCACCGGGGGCTACGCCCTGCGCACCTATGAGCGGTTCGCGCGGATCGTGCGGACCCGGGACGGCCGGTGGAAGGTGCGCAACGCCCAGACGGCCCAGCGGCACCGGATGAATGTCGGGGCCATCGTGGCGGCGGCGACGCTGAACGTGCGCATCGCCTCCCGCCGGGGCGGGGCGGCGAAACAGCTGATCGGCGGGCGCAAGGTCGGCGAGGCCGAGGAGAGCTATTTCGAACAGATGACCCCGGGCGACACCTTCGTCTTCGCCGGCCAGGTCTGGGCGTTTCAGGGCATCAGCGGCATGGATGCGCTGGTCACCCATGCGCAGGACAAGGACCCGAAGATCCCGTCGTGGGGCGGGTCCAAATTCCCCATGTCGCGGTCGCTGGCCGACCGGGTGCGGGCCATCATCCAGGACCGCGACCACTGGCGCGTCCTGCCGCCCGACGTGCAGGAATGGCTCGAGCTGCAGGAGGAGCGGTCGGTCATTCCGGACGCGAAGACCATGCTGGTGGAGACCTTTCCGCGCGGCAGCCGGCATTTCCTCGTCGCCTATCCGTTCGAGGGCGGGCTGGCGCACGGCACCTTGTGCATGCTGCTGACGCGGCGGCTGGACCGGCTGGGGATCGGGCCGCTGGGCTTCGTCTGCACCGACTATTCGCTGGCCATCTGGTCCATCAAGCCGATGGACGGTCTGGACCTCGACCGTTTGTTCGAGCCCGACATGCTGGGCGACGATCTGGAGAGCTGGCTGGAGGAGAGCTTCATGATGAAGCGCACCTTCCGCAATTGCGCCCTGATCTCGGGGTTGATCGAGCGCCGTCAGCCGGGGAATGAGAAGACCGGGCGGCAGGTGACCTTCTCGACGGACCTGATCTACGACGTGCTGCGCCGCCACCAACCCGATCACCTGCTGCTCAAGACCGCCCGCGCCGACGCGGCCGCGGGCCTGCTGGACGTAGCGCGGCTGGGCCAGATGCTGGCGCGGATCCAGGGCCAGATCCGCCATGTGAGGATGGAGCGGCCGTCGCCCTTCTGCGTGCCGGTGCTGGTGCAGATCGGGCGCGAGCGGGTCGGCGGCGGGCAGGCGTCGGAGATGATCCTGGACGCTTCCGCCTATGGCTTCGACGAGGCCGATCTGATCGCGGAAGTCATGGCCGATGCGCCGCCCGAACTGGCGGGAGCGGCGTCGTGAACGCGGCCCTCAGACAGGCCCTGTCGCCGGCGCGGCATCCGTGCGGCGGCCTGCGCGTCCATATCGAGGGCGAGCCCTGCGTGCTGCGCTGTTCGGGGGCGCTGTGGGTGCTGAACCATCGCACCCTGATCGCCGCGGACCTGCATCTGGAGAAGGGCTCGGCCTTCGCCGCGCGCGGCCAGATGCTGCCGCCCTACGACAGCCGGGCGACGCTGGACCGGCTGGAGGCCGAGATCGAGGCGCTGCAGCCGGCGGCGGTGGTCCTGCTGGGCGACAGCTTCCATGACGCGAAGTCCGTGGGCCGGATGGCGGTCGACGACCGGGCGCGGCTGGACCGGCTTGCGGCCGGCCGCGACTGGATCTGGCTGGAGGGCAACCACGACATCGCCGCCCTGGCCGGGGCCATGGACGATCTGGTCGGCGAGGTGGTCGAGACGATGGACCTGGGTTCGCTGCGTCTGATCCACGAACCGCAGGCGGGCGTCCGGCCGGGCGAGGTCGCCGGCCACCTGCATCCCGCGGCGCGGGTCGCCGCCTACGGGCGCGGCGTGCGACGGCCGTGTTTCGTGACGGACGGGCGGCGCGCGGTCCTGCCGGCGTTCGGGGCGTTCACGGGCGGGCTGGATGTCAGGGACCCGGCGATCGCCGGCCTGTTCGGAGAGCCGCCTATGGCTGCGGCTCTGGGGCGCGAGCGGGTGCATGCGCTGGCGTGGGAATCCCTGCGATAGGGTCGCGCCCGAGCAGCGCGTTCGACGCTCCCTCCAGCCGTTCCTCCAGCACCGCCATGAATTCCGCTCGCTTCAGGCCGGCCGGGATGGCCGGCAGGAATTCGTAAACGATCGTGCCCGGATACCGCCGGAAGCCGTGCGCCGGCCAGTGGACGCCCGAGTTGGTGGCCATGGGGGTGCAGGCGGCCTCGAGGTCGCGGTACAGGGCGGCGATGCCGGGCTTGTAGTCCGCCGGAGCGCCGACCCCGGCCCGGGTGCCCTCTGGGAAGATCAGGATCTGGCGGCCCTCGGCGTAGCGGTCGCGGGCCTGACGGACCATGTCCTTCAGCGCCTTCGAATGGGCCGAGCGATCGACGGCGATCATCTTCGTCTTGGTGGCGAACCAGCCGAAGAAGGGCAGGGGGGCCAGCTCCTGCTTCATGATGAAACAGTTGTCGGGCAGGACGGCGAAGGGGGCGATCACGTCCAGCATCGACTGGTGCTTGCCGGCGATCAGGGCGGCGCCGGCGGGGCGGTGCTCCAGGCCGCGGAACTCGACCCTGACCCCGGCGATCCAGCGCAGGCCGAACAGGCAGAATTTCGCCCAGCCGCGGATCACCTGCATGGCTTGCCGGTAGGGCATCAGCAGGGCGGGCGACAGGCCGACCGCGAACAGGGCCATCGACAGATACAGCCAGACGACGAACAGCAAGGACCGGATGGTGGTCACGTCACGCGGCCTTTTCGGCGGGAGCGTCTGCGGACGCCGCGTCGGTCGCGGGGCGTCCGCCGCCGATCGCAGCCCGGCCCAGGGCGGCGAGGTATTTCATGTATTCCAGCGTCATCCGGCGGGCGGTGACGGCGGCCTTCCACCAGCGCGAATTGTCCAGCGACGGCGTCTCGACGGCGTAGGGGGTCAGGCGCACGCCCGGGGCGGCGGCGCGGATCTCGGTCAGGGCGCGGGGCATGTGATAGTCCGAGGTGACCACGATCAGGCTGTCATAGTCCTTGGCGGCGGCCCAGGCGGCGATCTCCTGGGCGTTGCCCAGGGTGTCCTCGGCCTCGAAGCCCAGGTCGACGCAGCAGTTGAACAGCTTGTTCGAACCCGGCGTCAGGGCGCGCAGCTCCTGACGGCGGACCTCGCGATTGACGCCCGAGATGAGCACCCGCTCGCCCTTGTCCTGCTCCAGCAGGCGGATGGCGGCGTTGACGCGTTCGGCCGAGGGGCCGGTCAGGGCGACGATGGCGTCGGCGCGTTCCGGCTCGGGCGCAGGCGTGAATCCGCGCACCCGGTCGGCGAAGGCGAACAGGCCGATCGCCCAGATGAGCGCCAGAATCGCAATGAAAGTCAGAAACTTCATGCGGTTAACCTAGTGACGCCCCTTCAATCGCGCCAGCGCCGTGAAGCGCGCCGCTGCAAGCGCCACCGTAGCGGCCAGCAGCGGGCATGGCGAGAGGATCAGGATATCGCTCCACATCAGGGGCAGGGCGGGGGTCACGCCCTCGGAACCGCCGAGAAACCGCAGGCCCGCGACCAGAATCATGGCGGTCAGGGCGCCGATCCCCCCTGCGACCGCCGCCACCAGGCCGTAGCGGACCTGATAGAGGCCGGCGATGGCGCTGTCGGACGCGCCGTTGAGGCTGAGGGTGTCGATCACTCCGGTCTGGGCCGCCATGCCGGCGCGGGTGGCGTAGGCCACGGCCGCGCCCGCCGCCCCGGCCGTCAGCAGGAAGGCCGCGAGCGCCAGAACGGTGATCAGGGCGGCCGACCGCTCGACCTCGCCGCGCCACAGGCTGTGGTCGTCGACGGTGGCGTCGAGGCCGGCGCTGGAGAGGGCGCGGCTCAGGCTGACGGCGCTGGCCGGGGCGGCGCGGTCCAGCCGCACCGTGACCAGATGGGGGATGGGCAGGTCGGGCAGGACGGCGTCGCCCAGCCAGGGCCGCAGCAGGGCCTCGGCGGTCTTGCGGTCCATGGCCTCGGCCTCGGTCACCCCGGGGACGCCGGCCAGGGTCTCGGCGGCGCGGGCGGCGGCCTCGGCGCCCGTTTCGCCGACGCGGGGCCGGACCTGCACCGTGGCCTCCGAGCGCAGCTGGCGCGCCCAGCCGTGCGCGGCGCGGTCGGCGGAGACGGCTCCGACGGCCGACAGGCAGGCGAGGAAGCACAGGACGGCGATCAGCGACGCCAGCCAGCGCTCGCCGCCGGCGTCGCGCGGCAGCAGGGAGGCCCGTCGGGAGAACAGTCGGCGGATCATGCCTCGCCCCCCATCAGTCGGCCGCCCTCGAGGCGCAGGATGGCGGCGCCCGACCGTTCGGCCAGGGCCTCGTCATGGCTGGCGATCAGGACGGTGGCGCCCAGTCTGTTCAGCGACTGGAACAGTTTCAGCAGTCGCTCGCCCATCTTCGCATCGACGCTGCCGGTCGGTTCGTCGGCCAGGATCAGGTCGGGACCCGCCACCACGGCGCGGGCGATGGCCAGCCGCTGCTGTTCGCCGCCCGACAGCGACGGCGGCCGGTCGTTCATCCGGTCGCCCAGACCGACCCAGTCCAGCATGTCCTCGACGTCGGCGGCGTAGTCGATCTGCTTTCCCCCAGCGAGGCGCAGCGGCAGGGCCACGTTCTCGAACACCGACAGATGGTCGAGCAGGCGGAAGTCCTGGAACACCACGCCGATGCGGCGGCGGAAGTCGGGCAGGGCCCTGCGCGGCGCCAGGGTGGCGTCCTCGCCGAACAGATGCAGGGTTCCGGCGTCGGGCCGCTCCTGCAGCGTCAGCAATTTCAGCAGGGTCGACTTCCCCGCTCCGGAGGGCCCGGTAAGGAAGTGGAAAGAGCCCGATGGCAAGGTGAGGTTAACGTCCCGCAGCGCGCGGTGCGTCGCCGCGTAGCCGAACCCCACGCCGGACAGGCGGACGGTATCGGTCGAGGCGGCGGATCGTGTGGCGCGGCGGGGCTGGACGGACATCGATTTTGGGTCAGGACGCGGTTCGGAACCGCGACGGGAGGGGGCGAAGAGCCTCGCAGTCAGCCGACATGATACTGACCTGCCCGTCCTGCGCCACCAGCTATTTCACACCCGATGAAGCGATCGGGCCCGGCGGCCGCACCGTGCGCTGCAAGGACTGCAAACACACCTGGCGGGCCACGCTGGACGAGCCGCTGGAGCTGTCGGTCTCGACAGCCGCCGCCGAGGCCGCCAGTTTCCAGTCGCGCGAGGAGGTCGAGCCCGAATCGCTGGCCGAGACACCCGCCCCCGAACTGCCCCGGGCCTTCCGCGCCCGCGCCGAGCAGCAGCGCCGCCTGCGCCGCGCCGCGACCCACGGGGTCGTCTGGGCCGGCATCGCCTCGGGCTTCGCCGCCCTGCTGGCCAGCGCCTGGCTGTTCCGGGTCGAGGTGGTCGAAATGGCCCCCCGCGCGGCCCAGGCCTATGCCGCCGTCGGCCTGACGGTGAATCCGACGGGTCTGGATTTCGAGGCCATCTCCGCCAGACCCCTGCCCAGCGATCCGGGCAAGGTGCTGGTGTCGGGCGCGCTCAGGAACGTGCGCGACAATGAACGGACCGCGCCGCCCGTGCGGGTGGCCCTGCTGGACGCGCACGGGGCCGAGATCGGTTCCGCCGTCGTCCGCATCGATGCGGCCCCCGTCCTGCCGGGCAAGGTCCAGGGCTTCGCCGCCGTGATCGCCGATCCGGGCGCGCGCGGTCAGGGCATCGGGGTCGCCTTCGTGCTGGACGAGCCCCCCGCCCGTGTCGAACCGCACGCCGCTCCGCCGGTCCGGGCCGACAGCCGTCGCGCGCCTCCGCCGGCCGTTCACCAACCCGGTTCAACCGCGCTGCACGAAGCCAGCGCCGCCGGCTTGCGTCCGGCCCTGTCGCCGGGATCGCCGGCGCCGATGGACATGCAGCCGATCGACGCCGTTCCGGTGGTGGACACGCATGGGGTCGAGGCGGTATCCGCCTCGAATGGCTGAAACCTCCAAGCCCACCGTTCTTCTGCCCGAAGCCGAGGTTCAGCGCATCGTCGCCGAACTGGCGGCGCAGATCGCCCCCGTCATCGATGACGAGACCGTCGCCGCCGTCCTGCTGACCGGCGGGCTGTGGTTCGCGGCCGACTTGACCCGCGCCCTGTCGCGTCTGGGCCGCAACGTGCGCTTCGACGCCCTGTGGCTGGCCTCATACGGCGACGAGAAGGAAAGCCGGGGCCGGATCGACGTCTACGCGCCCTTCCAGCGGCCGATCGCGGGCCGCCGCGTCCTGATCGTCGACGACGTCTTCGACACCGGCCTGTCGCTGGCCGAGGCGGTGCGGATCGCCACCGAGGCCGGGGCGTCGGAAGTCCTCACCGTGGTCTTCGCCAAGAAGCCCTGGCCCCTGCCGCGCGCGCCCGAGCCCGACTTCGTCGGCTGGGAGGCTCCGAACCGGTTCCTGGTGGGCTACGGCCTCGACCACGCCGGCGCCCTGCGCGGCCTGCCGGACGTCTGCGCGCTGGACTAGAGCCAGTCGGCCCGGGGTTCGCGGGCCCACATCTCTTCGTAGGAAGGCCGCGACCGCACGACCGCCCAGCGGTCGCCGTCGACCAGCACCTCCGGAACGAGAGGCCGCGAATTGTACTCGCTGGCCAGCACCGCCCCGTAGGCGCCTGCGCTCATGAAGGCGACGAGGTCGCCGGCCTGCAGCGGCGGCAGCATACGGTCGCGGGCGAAGATGTCGGTGGATTCGCAGATCGGCCCGACCAGATCATAGGCCAGCAGATCGCCCTCGCGCGGCCGCACCGGGACCAGGTCGTGGAAGGCGTCGTACAGCGCCGGGCGCATCAGGTCGTTCATGCCCGCGTCCAGCACCAGGAAGCGGCGCCCCTCTCCGCCCGGAGAGCCGGCGCGCTGATTGACCTGGATGACGCGGCTCAGCAGCAGGCCCGCGTTCGCGGCCAGCAGCCGGCCCGGCTCGAAGGCGGCCTCCACCTCCAGCCCGTCCAGCACCCGCGCGCACATGGCGGCGTAGTCGGCGATCGACGGGGTGTCCGTCTGACCGTGATAGGGCACGCCCAGCCCGCCGCCGAGGTCCAGTCGCGCGACCGAATGGCCGTCGGCGCGCAGGGTCAGGACCACGTCGCGCAGGGTGCGGAAGGCGGCCTCCATCGGCTCCAGCGTCGTGATCTGGCTGCCGATGTGGCAGGCCAGTCCGACCGGCGTCAGATGCGGCGAGGCCGAGGCGCGGGCGTAGAGGTCGATGGCCTCCTCGACGGGCACGCCGAATTTGTCGGTCGCGCCGCCGGTGGTGATCTTCGCATGCCCGCCGGCGCCGATCTTCGGATTGACGCGGATGGCGATGGCGGGGGCGGCGCCCTTCGATGCGGCCACCGCTATCAGCCGGTCCAGTTCCGCGCCGCTCTCGACATTGATCTGGCGCACGCCGGCGTCGATGGCGAAGGCCAGTTCGGCGTCGGTCTTGCCCACGCCGGAGAAGATGATGCGGTCGCCGGGAACGCCCGCGGCCAGCGCCCGCCGGATCTCGCCCTCGGACACCGTATCGGCGCCGCAGCCCAGCCGGGCGAGGGTCGCCAGCACCGACAGGTTGGAGTTGGCCTTGACCGCGAAGGCGATCAGGGCGTCGCCGAGCGCGCTCCGATGCGCGTCCACGGCCTCGCGCAGCAGGCCGTAGTGCCGCGTCAGGGTCGCGGTCGAATAGACATAGACAGGCGTGCCCACGGCCTCGGCCAGCGCGTCCAGCGGCACGCCCTCGGCCTGAAGCGCGCCGTCGATCCGGTCGAAATGGTGCAAGGGCTAGCGGTTCGGCTGGGCGCCCGGACCGTTGTAGGGGCTGGTCGGTCCCCCTTCGATCGGCGCGGTGCTGGGCGGACGGTAGACGGTGGCGGGCTCTGGCAGGCCGGGGGCGCGGCCGTCGCGCATGCTGCGCTCGGTCTTCTTCGCGGGCGGGGCCTCGAGGTCGGCCATGCGGCCGCAACCCGCGGCGGAGACGGCGAACAGGGCGAGGACGCCCAGGCTGACGATCGATTTCATCCCAATCCCCTACGCGAGACGCGTCTTCCATTCGGCGATGCGCGCGCGGACCTGCTCCGGCGCCGTGCCCCCGAAGCTCTGGCGGCTGGCGCAGGAGGCCTCAGGGGTGAGCACCTTGTAAACCGCTTCCGTCACGCCCGCCTCAAGCGATTGCAGTTCGGCCAGCGGAAGTTGCGACAAATCCACGCCCAGCGCCTCGGCCCGTTTCACCGCCGCGCCGGTGACATGGTGCGCCTTGCGGAACGGCAGGTTCAGCTCGCGCACCAGCCAGTCCGCCAGATCGGTGGCGGTCGAGAAGCCGGCGCCGGCGGCGGCGCGCATCCGCTCCGTATCGGGCCGCAGCGCCGCGACCATGGCCGTCATGGCGCCGAGCGCCAGGGTCAGGGCGTCGAAAGCCTCGAACACCGGGGGCTTGTCCTCCTGCATGTCCTTGGAATAGGCGAGCGGCAGACCCTTCATCACCGTCGACAGGGCGACCAGCGAGCCCATGATCCGGCCCGTCTTGGCCCGCACCAGTTCGGCGGCGTCGGGATTGCGCTTCTGCGGCATGATCGACGAGCCGGTGGTCAGGTCGTCCGGCAGGCTGGCGAAACCGAACATGGGCGTCATCCAGATCACGATCTCCTCGGCCAGCCGCGACAGATGGCCGGCGGCGATCGAGGCGGCGGCCAGACTCTCCAGGGCGAAGTCGCGATCCGAGACGGCGTCCAGGGAGTTAGCCATGGGCCGGTCGAAGCCGAGTTCCGAGGCCGTCATGCGCCGGTCGATGGGGAAGGGCGACCCGGCCAGGGCGGCGGCGCCCAGCGGGTTCTCGTTCATCCGCTTGCGGGCGTCGGCGAAGCGGCTGGCGTCACGCCCGAACATCTCGACATAGGCCATCAGATGATGGCCCAAGGTCACCGGCTGGGCGGTCTGCAGATGGGTGAAGCCGGGCATCAGGTCGCCGGCGTGCTGCTCCGCCCGCGCCAGCAGCACCGTCTGCAGGCCCTTCAGCTGTTCGACCGCCCGGTCGCAGGCGTCGCGGACCCACAGGCGGAAATCGGTCGCCACCTGGTCGTTGCGGCTGCGCGCCGTATGCAGCCGGCCCGACGGCTCGCCGATCAGCTCGGCCAGCCGCGCCTCGACGTTCATGTGAATGTCCTCGAACTGGTCGCGGAACGGGAAGGAGCCGTCGCGGATCTCGCCCTCGATGGCGTCCAGACCGCGAAGGATGGCCTCCGCATCCGGGCCGGTGATGATCCCCTGCGCCGCCAGCATGCGGCAGTGGGCCCGCGAGCCGGCCAGGTCCTGGGCCCATAGACGGCGGTCGACGCCGATCGAGACGTTGATCGCCTGCATGATGTCGGCCGGGCGCGCCGAGAAGCGTCCGCCCCACATGTCTTGACCTTCCGCGTTCGGATCGGCTTTGGTCGGGGCGGGCGGCGTTGGATCGGACATGAAGGTCTCGAAAGCGGTTTTGGGCGTTGCGGCGGGCGCGTTGCTGATCGGCGCGATCGGCGGCGCCGCGCTGCTATACGCCAAACCCGGCGCGATCGACAAAGCGCCCCCGCCCGCGGCCGCGAAAAGCGAGCTGGCCCGGTTCGCCCGCGGCTCGATCGCCTCGCTGGAAACCCCCGCCGCGCTGGAGCCGGCCCCCGCCTATGTGTTCAGGACCCGCGACGGCGCCGACGCCCGTCTGGCCGACTTCCGCGGCAAGGTGGTGGTGGTCAATGTCTGGGCCATGTGGTGCCTGCCCTGCCGCACCGAAATGCCCACCCTGGCCCGTCTGGCCGAGGCCTATGAAGGCCAGGACCTGGTCGTCCTGCCGATCAATGTCGACAATGACGCCGACAGGATCGCGGACGCGAAGAGCTTCATCGACGTGCATGAGCCGCTGCCGCTGTACAGCGACCCGAAATTCCAGCTGCCGTTCGAATTGCCCGGCAAGGGCAAGATGCCCCAGACCGTCCTGCTGGACCGGCAGGGCCGCATCCGCGCGCATTTTTCGGGCGAGGCCGACTGGGCCAGCCCGGAGGTCCGCGAACTGATCGACGCCCTCCTTGCCGAAGGGCGCTGACGGCCGCGAGGCGGTCGCGGCCGTCGCGGGCGCGGGCTCCTAGTTCCCCCGGGTGTCGGTCGCGGTCTCGGCCTTCTGGTCGTCCGCCTTTTCCTCCAGCTTGTCGGTGGCCTCATCGACCTCCTGCGCAACCTCGCTGGCGCCGGCGGCGATGGCCGAGCCGACCTGGGCGGCTTCCTCCTTCAGCGCGGACCCCGCCTCCTCGGCGGCCTGTCCGGTGTCGGCGGCGGCCTCGTTGGCGTCGGCCTGGGCGTTGTCCTGCTCGGCCTGGCTGCAGGCGGCCAGCGACAGGGCGGCGAGGGCGGCGACGGTGACGATCTGGATGCGCATGGGAATCCCCTTCAGCGATGAACCTTGGCGGTAAACGCGGGGAAGTGGGCGCGGTTGCGCTTCAGGTCGACGCCTCGCCCCAGACCGCGCGCAGACGCGCCGCCCGGCCGCAGAACCGCGTGTAGCCCGCATAACGCACCGGATTGCGACGGGCGAAGTCCTGGTGCTCGACCCCGGCCGGCCAGAAGCGTGCGGCGTCACGCACGGGCGTCATGAATCGGGAGGGCCCGATCCGTGCGGCGGCGGCGCGGCGCGAGGCCTCGGCCGCCGGCTTCTGTGCGGCGGTGGCGAAGACGGCGGTGGCGTAGGACGGGCCCTGATCGCAGAACTGGCCGTCGGGATCGGTGGGGTCGATGGTCAGCCAGAACCGGTCGACCAGCTGGCGGTAGGTGATGCGGGCCGGATCGAAGGTGACCTGGACCGCCTCCAGATGCCCGGTTCCGCCGCGCACCACCTGCTCATAGGTCGGCGCCGGTCCGGCGCCTCCGGCGAAACCCGATACGGCCGAGACGACCCCGGGCACGTGTTCGAAATTGGCCTCGGTGGACCAGAAACAGCCGCCCGCGAAGACGGCGACCTCGCGTCGGCCGCTGTCGCGGGCCTGGGGGGCGGACGCCGACGGCGCGCTCTCGGCGGCGTCTCCGGGCGAGCAGGCGGCGATGGCGAGCAGGATCAGGCTGGCGAAGGCGCGGCGCGACATGGGACGTTCTCCGGCGGACGCGTCGGCGCGTCCGCCGGAACATACGATCCCTCGCGACGCAAGGTTTCAAGGCCGGCAAAGCAAAAACCGCCGGCCCTCTTTCGAGGACCGGCGGCTGCTTTTGTCTGGCCGATCGGCCTTCCGGGATTAGCGGAAGTTGATGCCGATGGTGGCGCGACGGTTGAGAGGCTCGCGCACGCCGTCGGCGGTCGGGCGGGCCAGGGCGGTTTCGCCCTTGCCGTCCAGCGAGATCACGCCGCCGTTGACGCCCTGGGCGACCAGCGCGTCCGCAACGGTGCGGGCGCGGCGGTTGGACAGGCCGA
>Ga0233425_10009707_pt1 | contig 12053 bp, 11 predicted proteins | sample Watercolumn_Towu_2_FD_181712 | JGI IMG/M metagenome (GOLD analysis project Ga0233425, IMG submission 181712) | Freshwater microbial communities from Lake Towuti, South Sulawesi, Indonesia - Watercolumn_Towuti2014_140_MG | ecosystem: Environmental > Aquatic > Freshwater > Lake | place...
ATGGAGATGAACTTTATTGGAGTTGCCGCCGCGCTTGCGACTTTTCTCGGCGTGTGGATGGGGCATGTGACCGTGCGGAAGGTCGAACGGAAAGCAATTCGTTTATGGATTCCGATTGGATTTTTCCTGGCTTTGGGTTTGGCATTTGTCTCGCTCTCCCTGACGACCCCGAACCTGATCCTGTCTGCGGCGAGCGGAATCCTAGCCGTGACCTTTCTGTGGGACGCGCTCGAATTCCTCCGCCAGCAGAATCGAATCAAACACGGTCACGCGCCCGCGAATCCGAACAATCCGCGTCATGCAAAAATTTTGGCAGAACATCCCGAAGCGACGACCTTCGACTGGCTCGACCGCGACCCGCGCGGCAGGTCATATTCGGCAGAAGAACTTGTCGCTATGAAAGGGAGCGCAAAATGAACTGGTTTGGTCTTGGGCTTGGCTTTGCCACGCTCTTCATCATCGGCTTGGGATTTGTCTGGGTCATCCGCGGCGAACGGTTTTTCGGCTACCTTTGGTGGCCCTATGTGATGTGCGCGGGGATTTTATCCATCGCCGACACGCTCTTTGTCTCGAATAGCTGGCTTTCGGCTTTGCTTGGCGCTTTGGGCGCGTCGCTGATTTGGGGTTCGACAGAATTGAAGGAACAGGCTGTGCGCGGCGAGCTGGGCTGGTATCCGTTTCGCGGGAAGAAGATTTTGCCCCCGTTTGCCGATGTCATCAAAAAGTGGAAAGCGCCGAGTTTGTGAGTCGCCTTTAGGCGGCTTTGTAGACGTAGCCCCGACGTTCACGTCGGGGCGGCTATAATTACCAAATGAACCCCCGCCTCGTTTCCTTCCTTTTGATTTTTCTCGCGGCATGTTCTTCTGCGCCCGCCGCGACCCCAACTTCCACCTTGAGTGTGGTCATCGTCGCGGATACGCCCACTCCGACCGTTGTGCCGTCGCCGACCGCCACGCGCACGCCTGAGCAGGCGCTTTACCCGTACACCATCGAAGGCTTGCGGAAGCATAAATTTCAGAGCGGGGAAATCACCATCCGCGAAACGCTGCTCGAAACCGAAGACTTCACCCGCTACCTGATCGAATATCCCAGCGACGGGTTGATGATCACGGGCATTTTGCAGGTGCCGACGGTGGGTGAGCCGCCGTATCCCGTCATCGTCATGAACCACGGCTTTTTCTCGCGGACGGTGTACGCTTCTGGCGACGGCACCGACCGCGCCGCGGAGTTTCTCAACAAGCGCGGCTATCTCACGGTTTCATCGGATTATCGCAGTTGGGGAGATGCCGAAACGGGAGAGAGTTTGTTTTATTCGGGCTTGGCAATCGACGTCATCAACTTGATGAACGCGCTGGAATCTTTCCCCGAAGCGGACACGAAACACATGGGCATGTGGGGACACAGCATGGGTGGCGGGGTTACGCTCAAAGTTTTAACTGTGGATAAACGCGTCAAAGCCGCCGTTTTGTACTCTTCCGTCAGCGCGGACTTTGCCGACATCATCGAACGTTGGGGGCTGGGCTGTCTGGGTGATGTCTTCGAGGGCGAATTGGCGTACGGCTGCAACTCCTCCGACATCCTGCCGCTGACCCTGCCCGATGATTTGGTTGCGCCCTACTTCGACGCCTCCGCCGACCCCGAAGCGTTGCAGAAATTTTCCCCGCTGTATCATTTCGACTTCGTGACCGCGCCCGTCCAGATTGTGTACGGAACCGAAGACGGCAAGACTTCCGCTGGCACGCCGCCCGACTGGTCGAAGAAAATGTACGAAGGCTTTGTTGAAGCGGGTGTGGACGCCAAGCTCTATGCCCATGAGGGCGAGGGGCATTCCTTCCTTTATGATGAATGGTTTGCCTTCATGCAGCGCGTCAGCCAGTTTTTTGATTTGCACGTCAAGCCGTAGAAACATTGCAAAAATACTTGACTCATTTTCGGGCTGGGTATAAAATCCGCGCCGTTCGATAAATCTCACATGAAAGGAGGCACGACCCAATGGTACTTGACATCTACAAGAAAACTCAACCCATTTTTTGCGCGCCTCCCGCTGGAGTTGATTAGAACCGTCTTTCAGGCCGTTCCAATCCCTTGAATCCCAACCGCAGGCGCAAAGCCTGCGGTATTTTTTTATCCATTCCCTCCGCAGGCAGCGATTCGCCTGCGGCTTTGTTTTGCCGAAGGCATCCGCCGCCTGATACAAAAGTGAGAAACATCATGCAATCGAATTCCAACAAACTCATTGTCCGCCGTTATTTCGAAGAGGTCCTGCTGGATGGCAGGTGCGACCTGGTCGATGAATTGTTCGCGCCCGAAATTTGCGAACTTGTGAAGCGCTACGCCTTCTTTGAAGCGGAATCTTTCGAGATCAGCGCCGTGATTGGGGAGGGTGATACGGTGATGGCCCACTGGCACAAGTCACTGCGCTTGGATGAACAACCCAGCCAGAACGGATTCGCGGTCTTTTATCTCGCGGACGGGAAAATCATCGGCTTGGAGATGATCGACTTCAACGGCATCCTGCGCCAGATTGGCGCGGAAGTTTTGCAATAACCCGTCATTGCGAGGAGGGTTCTCTCCCCGACGAAGCAATCTCCCTTCTGAATTGGAGATTGCTTTGCTCGCTACCGCTCGCTCGCAATGACATTACACACGAACCTTACCATGAGCAAAAATCAAATCCTTGAGTTCTACGATGAACTCGACGAATCAGACATGGAAGAAACCCACGCTTCGCAAAAGCGGGTTTCCCAAAAGCGCGAGTCGAAAAAGCAGGTGGCGGATGCGAAGCTCTTTGTCCGCGCCCAGGAGATTTCGCGCGAATTCAAATTCACCTACAAAGCCGCCCGCTTCGAGGAAGCCTGGCTTTTGGGTTCCCTGGTCGAGATTGCTGAACACCAGTGGATTTCGGACGTGCTGCGCAAGGTCAAAGGCGGCAAGGAGGCTTCGGTCTATCTCTGCACGCCCGGTGTGGCTGTTGATGCTCCCCTGCTGGCAGCGAAGATTTACCGTCCGCGCATGTTGCGCAACCTCAAGAACGACGCCCAATATCGGGCGGGACGCGAAGATCTCGACGAGAACGGCAACGTCATTGTGGATGATGGCGCATTGCACGCCATGAAAAAGCGCACCGCATTCGGCGAGGAAGTCAGGCATCAGTCATGGATCGCCTACGAATTCACCACGCTGGAGACTTTGCACGCGGCTGGCGCGGATGTCCCCAAACCCTACGCGATGGAGAAGAATGCCATCCTGATGGACTACATCGGCGACCAGTCCAACGCTGCGCCTGTCCTCAACGCCGTGAACCTCGACCCCGACGAAGCCCAGCCGCTTTTCGAGCGCGTCGTCCGCAACATTGACTTGATGTTGGAGCACGACTGTATTCACGGTGACCTTTCGGCTTACAACATCCTCTACTGGAACGGCTACATCACGCTGATTGATTTCCCGCAGGTGGTGCTTCCAAAATCCAACCCCGCGTCGTGGAATATCTTCCTGCGCGACGTGACCCGCATCTGCCAGTATTTTTCGGCGCAGGGTGTAGATTGCGACGCCCGCGCCCTCGCCGCCGACCTGTGGACTTCGCATGGACACAAGATTGTACAGGAAGTCCATCCGAAGTATCTCGATCCCGAAAAAATGGAAGACAGGCGGGCTTGGAAGGATGTGGTGAGTAAGAAGTAACGGGTACTCAGAGAAAAAATCCCCGGCTTTGCGCTGGGGATTTTCTTTCTCTGTGGCTTTCCGTAATTGACTCTTGGCTTTATTTTTTAGAAACCCTGGTCAATACGCGCCACCGGTGTAAAGCGAAGGGTCTGTGGGCGTTTGACCGGTCCGGTCGTGGATGTTAACCCAATCTCCTTCCACGGCCCAATTGAATAACCAGTGCGAGTCGCCGATGGATAAATTTACGCACCCGTGCGATTGGGGGAAACCAAATCGCGTGCGCCAATATGCGCCGTGTAATGCGCGCGCTCCATCGAAGTACATGGTCCAGGGTACATTGTCAAGATAATAGAAATCCGCCAGATCGTTATTGCGCATGGTCTCCGATTCTTTCTTTTGGAAAATTTGAAAGAGACCGGGGCGCGTCCAGAATGGCTCTGCTCCGCTGGCAATGACTGTTGCAAAGACGAGTCTGTTATTCTCATATACGGTGACGATCTGCTCGGCAAGATCCACATCGATCCAGCGATTAACGGTTACGCCCTGCGGAGGGGTTGTGTTGACTGTGGCACGAGCCACCTTACGCCCTTCCAGCCATTGGTTTGGTCCAATCAGGTACCATTCTGCATTTTCCACAATTTGCACATCATAAATGGTCACGACTTCAAAGAGGCGCATCACTCTGCCCGTTTTCCCTGCATTGTAACTGGGGGCATTCATGACGGGGACCTGCTCGAAAGCCCACCCAAAGGAAGTGGATGGCGTGGAACTGAAGACAAGCCCTTGGAAGGTGGGCATTTCGCTGATTCTGCTCCCTTTGCCGGGGATCCACCCGCCATTTTGCATCAGGTAATATACCCCGCCTTGGTCTACGCGATCGACGTAGGAAACATATACAAACCCCGGTGGAAACTGTTGCGCGCTGGGTCCCTTACTGCCGGGCGCGCTGTAGATCGGCACATAGTCGTCATCCAGGCGGAAATACTTATAAGGAAGTAGATTCAAATTTGGGTCGGGTTTGGAGGCGGGGAGTGGGCGCGGAGGGAATGTCATGCCAAGGCGGGCAAGGTCCGTCATGTAGGCGGAAGGTCCCAGGGGCTGGCATTCATCCGAAGGGGAGAGATAAATGCCCGGTTCGCAGACCACGCCGCCGCTTTCAGGCTCGGCTTCTTGCGCGAGCACAGGATATGAGGAGGCTATAAAGGCGAAAATGACCAGCAGGAAGGCTTTTGTCTTGTTCATGGATGGGAATTATAGCATGTGGGCAGTTTTCTATTTTGTAAGACATATCATGCCGAACTTGACACAATGAATGCCATGTTCTAAAATAGTCCCAATTAAGCGAAATCGTTGCCTGGAAAATCTGGGCGCTTAACTTTCCCCTTAGGAGGGTTGGTTTGTCAAAAAATCGTTCGCAACAAATGGTGGATCGCCTGCGTGAATTACAGGCTTCTTCGCCTGATATTGAAGCGTCGGCAGTAGTCAGCGTTGACGGGCTTAGCATTGCATCTGCCCTCCCGCAAGGTGTGGAGGAAGATCGCGTTTCAGCCATGTCGGCTGCCATGCTTTCGTTGGGCGAGCGCATTGCCAGCGAATTGGGCCGTGGTTCCCTTGAGCAGGTTTACATCAAAGGCTTGAAGGGGTATGTGGTTTTGATGTCAGTCGGCGAGGAGGCTGTTCTTACCGCTCTGGCACGCGAACAGGCCAAGCTTGGTCTGATCTTCCTTGATATGCGTCGCGCCGCCGAAGACCTGGCGAAGTTGATTTAGTGGAGTTGCCATGAGTCCCCTTCAAAAAAGTGGTTTGTATTATCCGAACAAATTTGGCTTGATTGCCATCAAATCTCTCGAAGAAGTGATGGGAAGGAACGGGCTGAACGCCATCTTGAACTTGTCGAATTTGAACAATTACATCGAAAACTACCCGCCGGATAATCTCGATAAAGGCTTTGACTTTGCTGAGTTGTCTTCTCTTGGTTCTGCGCTCGAAGAGATGTACGGTCCGCGTGGCGGCCGCGGGCTTGCCTTGCGTGCCGGGCGTGCCACGTTTGCCGAAGGTCTGAAAAACTTTGGCGCGTTGGCTGGCGCGGCAGATTTGGCATTTGTTGTCCTGCCCCTTCATTCCAAGTTGAGAATTGGGCTGCCGGCCTTTGCAAAAATCTTTACACAGTTAAGCGACCAGCATACGACTGTCGAAGAAAAGGACACGGAGTGGGTCTGGACGATTCACAGGTGTCCATGTTGCTGGGGACGTAGCGGCGCCGATAAGCCGGTTTGCTTCTTCTCGACCGGTTTACTACAGGAAAGCCTCAAATGGGTTTCCGGTGGCAACGAATTCCGCGTAAACGAGTCCAAGTGCGTTGCGGTTGGCGATGATGTTTGTGAATTCATCGTTCAAAAAGAACCGATTTCATAGATCATAGCGAAGGCCCTGGCGTGGCAGACATCAAGCCGAAAATACTTATCATCGAAGACGATCTGGACGTTGCTGAAATGCTGAACGCCTATTTTCGCGTTCAGGGCTATGAGGTCTTTACCGTCAATTGGGGGGAGGACGGAGTCCGTTCCTGCCAGACCGTTCACCCAGACCTTGTCATCCTCGATATTCGCCTCCCCGATATCGATGGTTACGAGGTAGCCCGTCGACTGCGCGGCGACCGCCGCACATCGGATGTTCCCATTATCTTTCTCACCGAAAAGCGTGACCGCTCCGACCGCTTGCAGGGATTGGAGATTGGCGCGGACGATTACATCACCAAGCCATTCGATGTGCAGGAATTAAGACTGCGCGTCCGCAATGCGCTTAAGCGCATCAGTCAGGGGTCGCTGACCAACCCTGTTACCGGTTTGCCGGAGGGCGCTTTGGTGGACGAGAAACTGTCGGAAGTCCTCGGCAAAGATGGGATTTCCCTGCTCCTCGTTTCAATCGATAATATGGTTTCCTTTCGCGAAGCGTATGGGTTCGTGGCTTCTGACGATGTCCTGCGCGCCATCAGCCTGATGGTCATAAACACCATGCGCGAGGTCAGCCGCCCTGAGGATTTCCTGGGTCATTTGAGCGGCACTGATTTTATCCTCGTTGTTCCCCCCTCGAACCTTGCGGCGTTGAGTGAAAAGCTTCGGATGCGACTCGACCAATCTGTGGAATATTTCTATCCCATCAAAGATCGCGAGCAGATGATCAAAAGCCCAAGTCGCTTGAAAGTGAAAATGGCCGACATTGCGTCGTTGAAAGAAAGTTTTGCTGATATCAGTCTTGTCAAAGCGGAGTTGGTGCGCTTGAAGAAGTAGGAAGCCTTTGCGGATTACAGTTGTCACACCTACATATAATGAAGCGGAGAGCCTGCCCAAACTGGTCTCCGCTTTATTTTCGCTTCCATTGGATCTGCGCGTCCTGATTGTAGACGACAACAGCCCTGACGGCACTGGCCAACTGGCGGACGAACTGGCCGTATTACACCCAAACCGCGTAGCCGTGCTTCATCGCCCTGGCAAACTTGGGTTGCGTTCGGCTTACTTGAATGGCTTTCAAAAAATCCTGGAAACCGATGCGCAAGCCATCGTCCAAATGGATGCTGATTTTTCGCATGAACCATCTGTGTTGGTCAAGATGGCGAAACTGCTCGAAACTCACGATATGGTGCTGGGGTCCCGCTATACCTCAGGTGGTTCGGTGGACCACCGCTGGCCACTCTGGCGCAAGAGCCTGTCGGCTTTTGGTAATTTTTACGCGCGCACCATTCTGGGTCTTTCCCTGCGGGATGTTACAACAGGTTATCGCATGTGGCGACGCGAGACATTGCAACAAATTCCATTCGAGCGCATTCAGTCGAACGGTTATATTTTCCTGGTGGAAATGGCATATCTTGCGCACTGTCTTGAATTCAGAATTGGAGAAGTCCCCATCTATTTTGCCGACCGCCGTTGGGGAAAATCGAAGATGTCATTTCGCATCCAGGCAGAAGCTGCTTTTCGCGTCTGGCAGGTTTTGTGGAATTATCGCGATTTGAAGAAGGCAGGGAAATCAGGCAGGTTGTAGGACAGTTTATTTCGGCGGCGCTTCTTTAAGGGGAAGAACAACCGTAAAAGTGCATCCTTTCCCATCCTCGCTGTGCAACTCGATCTTTCCATTCATAATCGAAGTCAGTTTGGCTACAATGGACAGCCCCAATCCAAAACCGCTTTGTTTGGCGTTCTCCATGCTGTTCACTTGTTCGAAGGCCTCAAACACCCGCTTTTGTGCTTCGGGGGGGATGCCGATGCCTGTATCGATTACCTGAATTTCCCAAAATTCCCTGCTGCGTTTTGCAAAGCGGACGGTTACCGATCCCTTCTCCGTGAATTTGACCGCATTGTGGACAAGGTTCATTACAATCTGGCGCAGCCAAAACTGGTCACCGACCAGCCTTTGGGGCAGGGCAGGATCGATATGTTCGACGAGTACCAGTCCTTTTTTGTAGGCATGAAAGTTCAGGGTGGATAGCAGCGGACCGACTACCTCATTTACATCGAATGGAAACTCCCGTAGGATGATTTTCCCGGTTTCGATCTGGGCCTGTCCCACGAGGTTGTTGATAAAGGACAGAAGTTGATTTGCCCCATCGAGAATTTCGGACGCCGCTTTTACCTGGTTTTCACTCATCGGGCCGAATGAACCATCCTTCAGCATTTCGGCGTAACCGATAATTGCACCCAGGGGCGAGCGCAGGTCATGACCGAGATTTGCCAGTAACTGGCTCTTCAAGCGGCTTGCTTCCATAATCTGCGCGTGCGCCTCTTTTTGTTCGGTGATGTCGCTGATCAGCAGGTTTCGACCGCTTCGCTTTCCGCGTTGGTCCAAAACAGAGGTGGTGCGCAGTTTGAAGGTTAGTGGATTGCCCGCAAGTTCGATGGGTATTTCCTCGCTAATTTCGCCGTTTGGATTGGAGACTCTCCATTCATCCCATCTGGGAAGCAGGTACTCAATTTCGCGCCCGAGCAGGTTGCTCGTATCCTGGAAGATAAAGGTGCCGACGGGGTTGATGTCGATGATGCGTTCCTTTTCGTCCAATACGACCACGCCATCATGCATGGCATTGAAGATGGAGTTTTGCGCAATGGGGCGCAGGTCCATAAATCGATAACGTAGAAAACTAATGGACAGAAATAGGTTTGTTAGGGTGAGTGCGATGGGCGTCAGGTCAAGGGATGGAAGCGGGTTGAGTCCCGTGATATACATGAAGTTTGCGACCCACGGAAACGCCATCCCGACGAGCATGATTCTCGCCTGGCTTTGATAGAGACTTTGTGAGCGTGCGGCAATTTGAAAGAAAAGTACCGTGATGATCGCCACCAGGGCGTATTGAAAAATCGCTACGAGATAGAGCGCAATCCCATGTTGCAGGTCCAGCGGACCGAACGGCAGCCCGTTGGTGAAACTGATTTTCGTCCAGATCAGAGAGTGCCATTCATTGGTCAAAGCCAGCGTGAAATCCATGCTGCAAATGAGGGCGAGCAGAGCTGTTCGGGTACGGGGTAACCAGTCGCCGTGTCCGCTGTAATGCATGGAAAAAATGAAAATCCCCAGCACTACATACGATATGCCGAAGTGTTGTAATTTTCCCCAAATGATTTTTTCGGCCATGTCGGTTCGGATGATTTCCATCACGTAAGTCAACGACCATTCGATAACGCATGCGGCAGATAGCATTAATCCGTATGCACCGGGGATTCTTCGCAGCCCCCAGATACGGATGAGCAACAAAAAACCAATCACACTGCTTGCCAGCAGGATGATGATATAGCCAATGTAATACGGATAAATTTCCATAAAAATGTCGCTATCCTGTTGCTAAATTCTAATGCGGAATCAAGGTTTTTTACATTTCATTTTCAAAACCAGGAGAGATTCTGGTCAAGAGAAATCCGCCTGCGCCGAGACTGAGCAGGATAAATAAAAAGGCACTCTGCCAGAAGTCTTTGGGGAATAATTCAGCCAGGATGCTGCTGGTTTGGTAATAGTCGGCGGGGTCGAAAATGCTGAAGAGAATGGACGCAATTCCAAGCGCAGTCATCGCGGCAACAGACAGCCATCCCCCGCGCCTTGCTCCGCGCCTGAATGCCGGCAACCAGTCTCCGACCCAGGCAAACAATCCCAGGATGAAAACTGCCGCCAGCGATATGTGCCAGGCCTTGAATATCTTTTGAACCGATTGTTTTATATTGTCCACGTTGGAAATATCCTGCTCGTCGAAGGCAGGGATCCCGTCTTTGCGCACAAATCTTCCAAGATATTGGGATTTCTTGTCGCTGGTGAGGTATTGGATTGCAGTCGAGGCTAGTTGAAATCGTTCCGATTTATCCATGTCATATTGTGCCCCGGAGGTATGCGGTAATGCATATTGCAGTCTGACGAAGGCAGGGGTTAGCGCCAGATTGATTCCGAGTCCAAAGAGAATGACAGGGGCAAGAAGGGTTGCCAGCAGGGAGAGCGGCATTGTGATACGACGGTTCATTTGGCTTCGGTTTTCGGCGAGGCGCTGTGTTCGAAGTACTGACGCAAGCGCAATCGCATTGAATAAGAAACCGAAGACGACATATGACGGGTTTGTGTCGAACAAAAAGATCGAAATTGCACTGGCTGATGCTAGTTGGTAAAGTATCGGGACGAACCATAAGGAGGGCCAGTAAAATGCGAGGACAATGGATAATACGTCGGCGGGATAGAAATAGCGGTCATGCATTTTGGGCAAAAGGAAGGGCGTCAGCGCAACCGAAAGAAACGCAATAAGGACAATATGTTTTTGCTCGAATTCAATACCGCTTTTTGCCGTGGAATATACCCAGTAGGCAAGCAGCAACGCGGTGCCCAGAATGCCAACCGGCGTAAGCCATGAATACCATTCGTTTGGAATTAGGATATATGCATTTGGAGAGAGCATGGACAGGCGGTCGTATGCGATGGACTGGTCTTTGTAAATGAGCAACGCTTCGAGAAACGGCCTTCCCAACAGAACGACTGGCATGATGGCGATCAGGTAGACAAGGGGCATCATTGAAAAATAGAGCCAGGGTATTTTTTTTTGCATAGCCAGTATTGCTAAAAACGGCAGAAAGAAAGTTGATTGTGCCTTGATGGAAAATGCCGCACCAAGTGATAACATGGCAGGAAAAGGTTTCTCGACCATTACGAGGTAAAGGCAAATTAGCAGAAATGCAGTATACAAAGAGTCCGCTTGCCCCCAATTTGCGCTGTTCAGGAAGACGGTAGGGGCAGCAAAGTAAAGCGCGGCGGCAAGAATTGGTGTGTTTCCCTGTTTAAATTTTAGTTTGACGATTTTGCACACGAGAAAAGCGCCAAGCACATCGAAGCACATGGGGATGATCTTGATCGCGGTAAGCGGCGGAATCCAATCACGTGTAAAAGTTGCAAGAGCCAGGAAATAAGTATAAGGCGGTGTGTAATCCGCAAATTCCGTCCCAAGCGCCCTGGCAATTCCCTGATCGTCAAGGTATAGGTACCAGGGCACGTTGTGTGCGGTCATGTCGTAATTGGTGTGGGGAATGGAGATGACACGGAAGAAAATCGAAACCAGCACGAGCAAAACGATTAGCGTTTTTTTCAAGTTATTCGTGGTGAAAAGGGTCATGAAATAAGGTTCCTGGCGGGATTTAAAAAATGAAGTGGTATATCATTCGCGCCATTTCGACAAACATTTCGTACCATATCAGGCCGAAATTCATGTAGTACATGAGGTATAGCCCGGTTGTGCCCATTAAAACCGATACCCCGATTAGTATCTTTTCCGGGTAGCCTGTGCTTTTTATGGAACGGCACAAAAGAATGAAAAGAAAGACCATGAAATCGGTGATATAACGATACCCGAATTGTACCCAGCCCGGTGAATGATAGAGCCAGAGGGGGATGAGAACGCCGACGATTCCTCCCCAGGCGGGAATGACCAATTCGTCGCGCAGTTTCGCGCGGAAAATCAACAGGAAGGCTGGGGTCGTCAGGAAAATACTCATTCCCAACGGGTTGAAGAATTTTGAGAGTTTCCCGAAATCATATTTGACAGGCGTGAGGTAATGGCAAACCTCGTTGACGGTTGGCAGAATCGGGAGGTTGATATTGGGCATTCCGAGCAAGGATACGTACATATTGCATGGCATGTATTGAATGTTAAACCCACCGCTCCTGCGGTAGGTTTCTATCAGAGCATTATTCCCAACCAAATACCCATATCCAAAGTCCAACGGATTCCCAAAACGAAGCAGGTTATAGGTTAACATCACCGCCACACTGCCAGCAAGCATTATTCCGAACGGGATTAGTTTCTTCATGGCAGGATGGAATTTTCGTTCGCGGAGAAGGACAAGCAGAAAATAAAATCCTGCAGAAAAAAGGGTGGG
>Ga0233425_10009708_pt1 | contig 12051 bp, 8 predicted proteins | sample Watercolumn_Towu_2_FD_181712 | JGI IMG/M metagenome (GOLD analysis project Ga0233425, IMG submission 181712) | Freshwater microbial communities from Lake Towuti, South Sulawesi, Indonesia - Watercolumn_Towuti2014_140_MG | ecosystem: Environmental > Aquatic > Freshwater > Lake | place: Indonesia...
GGTTGCCGATGATGATCAAGTCGTATCGTGCCGCAGGCTGGTCTTGCAGAAAGCGTCTCCCGTCGGTCGCCGGAACCGCAACGCGCGGGTCCATGAGCCCGGACGAATCAAGGTGAGGTATGTGGCGGCGCAGTACCGGGATCAGGGTCGGGTTCGGTTCGCAGTAGTCAATGTGAACGCCCGGGTACTTCAGCAACTCGGCCAGCGGCCCGGCCATACCGCCTCCGATGAGAAGCACCCGCCCCGGCTCGCAGAGGCTGAGCATCGGGATATGCACAAGGTCCTCGGCAGAACCGAAGTCCGGCACCGGCAGCGTGACGGTCGGCGCGCCATCCGACAGGACAGCGAATTGGTCAATCCGCCGCAGGATTGTGATGTTGCCGCAGTGTGAGTCGCCGGAGTAGACAATCCGGCTGCCGGGATAGAGGCTCGTGAGCGTCGAGCGGTCAAGAGCTGCCGGGAGTCCGAGCGCCAGGCCACCAATGGCGCCAACCAGCAGCAGGACGCCGGTTGCGTTGCCGGCGATTCTGCGGCGGGTCATGCTCAGCAAGACCACTGCGTTCAGTGCAGCAATTGCCATGGCAATCTGGAACGAACTCATCCGACCGATGAGCAGCGTACTGAGCAGCAGACCGCCGACGATCGAGCCCAGCGTTTCGACAACGTAGACCCGACCCGGAATCGGAGATCGGGGGTCAGGCGGCGAGGGAGCGGGAGACGAGAGACCGACGCCGGAGGTAAAGAGGGCACCGTGAAGCAGACCGGTCGGCAGCAATGTGCAGGCTGAGATGAGCAGCATCAGGAGCGGACCCGGGACCTCCCCGGGTGTGAGACCGAACAGGGGGCGGGCGACCCGAGCGAACCAGATCGCCGCGGGAAATGCGAACAGGGAGACAGCAATCGCCGAGGCGAGCCACGCGATACGCGGCCGAGTCCTACCGGCCAGCCAGCTACCCAGGGACTCGGAGGCCAGCCAGCAGGCGAGAATGATGCCCAGCGAAAGCTCATTGCCGAGAGAAGCCGTGAGCAGCTCACGCATGAGCACAATCTGAGCCGTGATGCCGGTTGCGCCAATCGCGAACAGGGCGAAAACCATGGTTCCAGACACAGGGAATCTTAGAAGTGCAGCGCAGTTTGTCAATCACGACGCAGCAGAACCTCGACGCCTGGCGGAGTTGACGTTGGCGGGCTTATTGCTATAATCACGGCCGGCGGCACGTCAGGGCGCTCTTCCGGGCGTCCGCCAAGACCGTCGATTCGCTGCGGTCCGGAATCACCGATTTCGATATCTGAAAGGAGTTTCCTGAATGGGCAGGTACGACGAGCTGATGAAGCGCTCGCTGGAGAAGTACGACGAGTTCTGGGCCGAAGAGGCGGCCCGGTTGAGCTGGTACAAGAAGTGGGATTTCGTGCTGGACAGGTCCCGGGAACCGTTCTATCGCTGGTTCGTCGGCGGCCGGACCAATGTCTGCTACAATGCCGTGGACCGACATGCGCTGGGCGACCGGCGGGGCAAGGCCGCGCTGGTCTGGGTGAGCCCGGAGACCGGGCGGACTCGCACCATCACCTACTTTGAGCTCTTCCGGGAAGTCAACTGGCTCGCCTCAGCCCTGCACAAGCTCGGGGTCCGCAAAGACGACCGGGTTCTCATCTACATGCCGATGATTCCGTCGGCGGCGTTTGCCATGCTGGCCTGTGCCCGGCTGGGGGCGGTCCACTCGGTCGTTTTCGCGGGGTTCAGCGTTGATGCCCTGGTTACGAGGATTGATGACGCCCGGCCGGTGATGGTGCTCACGGCGGATGGCGGCACCCGCAAGGGCAAGCCGGTCGTTCTGAAGGGAATCGTGGACAAGGCGGTGGCGGCAGCCAGGCACAAGGTCGAGAAGATACTGGTACTGAACCGGAACCTGAGTCCCTGCGAAATGGTGGAGGGCAGGGACCTTGACTGGAACAAGACGGTCGAGGAGCTGGGGGACAGCTACATTGAGCCGGTGCCGGTGGAGTCCGAGCACCCGCTCTACATTCTCTACACGTCGGGCACGACCGGCGTCCCCAAGGGCGTCGTGCGGGATTCCGGCGGCCACATGGTCGCCCTGCACGCGTCAATGCGATTGGTCTACGACTGCGGTGAGAATGACGTCTTCTGGTCCACTTCGGACATCGGCTGGACGGTCGGTCACAGCTACAACATCTACGGACCGCTGCTGCTGGGGATGACATCGGTGCTGTACGAAGGAACACCGGATTTCCCGAACCCGGGAATCTGGTGGGAGACGCTCGAGCGTTTCGGCGTCACGGTAATGTTCTCGGCGCCGACTGCGATGCGGATGCTGCGCAAGTTCCCGGAGACCTGGATCAGGGGTCGTGACCTGAAGACGCTGCGCTATCTTTTCCTGGCCGGCGAGCCGCTGGACGAACCGACCTGGAATTGGGTGGCCGGTATCATCGGCGTACCGGTGATTGACCACTACTGGCAGACCGAGTCAGGTTGGCCGATGATCTCCAACCTGCCGGGCGTGGAGCTGCTGAAGATCAAACCCGGTTCACCGGCCAGGCCGGTGATGAGCTGGAACCTGGATGTGGTGGATGAAAGGGGCGTCCCGGTGAAGCCGGGCACCAAGGGTTTCCTGGTGGCCTACCCGCCGCTTCCGGTCGGGACCTTCCTCACGCTGTACGGCGACGATGAGCGCTATGAGCAGGCCTACTGGCGCGCGTATCCCGGTAAGCTGCTGTTTCACACCGGCGACTACGCAATCAAGGACGACGATGGCTATTTCTGGGTGCTGGGCCGCGCCGATGAAGTGATAAATGTCGCAGGGCATCGCCTGGGCACCCGCGAAGTCGAGGAGGTCATCTCGGCTCATCCGGCCGTAGCGGAAGCGAGCGCGATCGGGGTGCTGGATGTGCTCAAAGGCCAGGCGATCGCAGCATTTGCCGTGCTCAAAGAGGGCATCCCGCCGAGCGAGGAAACGCGGAAGGACATCATTACTTCCGTACGCAACCGTATCGGCGCATTCGCCGCACCGCGGGACGTCCAGTTCGTGCGCGCACTGCCCAAGACCCGGTCGGGCAAGGTGATGCGGCGGGTGCTGAAGGCGCTCTGCGAGGAAGCCGGTTTGGGCGACATGAGCACAATCGAAGACGGTGTCAGTGTGGATGAGATCCGTAGGGCGTTGTCCGGGATGGGAATCGAGAAATAGCGCCGGCCTTGGGCGAGGAGAATCCGAGCGGGATCGCGTCCGGCCGACCAAGATTGACTTGGCTCGATTTCCCGGTATCATGACTCGCAAATGGCGTGCCTACTAACAGGAGGAGAATGATGAGATTTCGGATCAGACTGTTGCCGCTGGCCGTGCTGGTACTGGGTGCGGCGTTGCTTACTTGCCTGCCGATTGGCAATCCCGGTTTCGAGCCGACCGGCACTCCGTTCCATCTGAAAGCAACGGTCCGCATGGTGAAGCTGACCGGTAGTCGAACCGGGTACAATCCGACCGGGCTGTTTTCGATGGACTTCACGGGACAGAGTCTGACCGCAGACACAACGAGCGATACTTTGCCGGCCGGGCTGGTGCTGCGCAGTCTGTCGCAACCGGTGCAGCACATGATCATCGTCAAGGACCAGCCGCTGGTCGTGTCGGCGGGTCATGACACGCTGATTACAATCGGAACGTTCTGCTGCAATGAAGGTCGCAATCCGCCGACCGATACCGACTACTTCGAAATCGGGCCGATTACCGACAACACTGAACTGCAGCAGATATACTCGATTACGCGGTTCAAGGAGCTCAACTCGTCAAACGTACTTACAGTCCAAAACGCGGTCTGGGCGGTCACGGACGGCGATGGGCTGACTCAGGCAATGCTCGACAGCCTGAACAATCTGCCCAATGACACGACCACGGCAGTGAGTCCCGGTATCCTGAAGGTCGAACCGGGGTTCTTCCGGCTGCAGAAGCAGCGGGCGCGAGCGAGTTTCCACACTCGAAGGTGAACTAAAGAGCAGAGGTGACACCACTTCACGGAGAGGGGGTGTCACCTCACGCGTTCACGCCGGTCCGAATGCCTTGACCGAGGCTGCTACGAAGGCTCGTTCGTCGTCAGTCATTGCCGGGTCAATCGGCAGGGCCAGGGTCTCGCGGCTGGCGCGCTCAGCGTTCGGAAAGTCACCGGCGCAATAGCCGAGGTCGGCGTAGCATTCCTGCAGATGCAGTGCCAGCGGATAATAGACTTCGGTGGCCACGCCCTCGTTCTCCAGGAATTCTCTTAGCGCGTCGCGCCGCGGATGGCGAATCACGTACTGGTTGAGCACGGAATGATCCGTGCTCCGGATGACCGGAATCGTCGCGATGCCGGCAAGCTGTTTGTTGTAGTACCGGAAGTGCTCATGTCGTCTCGCATTCAGCCCGGCCAGAAACTCCAGCTTCACGAGCAGCACCGCGGCCTGCAGTTCGTCGAGTCGGCTGTTCAGCCCGATGAAATGATGGAAGCCCCTGGGTCGGGCGCCGTGGTCCCGAAGCATGGCCAGCCGTTCGCGCAGTTCCGGCGACGACGTCACGACCATGCCCGCGTCGCCCAGCGCGCTGAGATTCTTGGACGGGAAGAACGAGAAGCAGCCGATGCTGCCGATGGAACCGGACTTCCTCCACTTGCCTTCAAGCAACTGCTCGGCGCCGATGCTCTGGGCCGCATCTTCAATCACCGCCAGCCGGTAGCGCGCCGCCAGCGCCACCACGCCCTTCATATCCGCGAGCTGGCCGAACAGGTGTACGGGCATGATCGCCTTGACCCTGGTCTGTGAGACTCGGTGAACCAGTTCCTGTCCGGTCCAGTCGCACTGGCCGGTGCAGAGTTCCTCGAGCCGGGAAGAGTCCAGATTGTACGTGTCGAGCTCAATGTCGGCAAAGAGCGGGCGGGCGCCGGCGAGGCTGATGGACTCGGCACTGGCAAAGAAGGTGTATGGACTGGTGATGACGGCATCACCTGGGCTGATTTCGAGCGCCCGGACCGCCAGGTGCAACGCGTCGGTGCCGGAGGCGCACCCGACTGCGAACGCGCTGCCGGCATACTCGGCGATCCTCGCTTCCAGTTCCTGAACCCTGGGGCCGAGGATGAACCGGCCGCTGCTGACTACCTCTTCGATGGCTTCCAGCAGCCGGGCCTTCATCGGCTCGTGCTGGCGCGCCAGATTGAGCAGCGGAACTCTCAACCGGCTCCAATCCTGACCGTCGCACCGTGCTGGAGCATAGACTCTTCGAGTGCATTGAGCACGGAAACCACGGCCAGTCCATTGTCGCCATCGGTGAGTGGCCGCTCATTCCTTCGCACACAACCTAGAAAGTGCTCGCACTCCAGGCGCAGAGGTTCGTCGGTGAAGCTGGGGGGCAGGGGTTGGGGGCTGGGGGGTGGGGGGTGGGTATTCAGAATCTTGAGTTTCTGCAGAGGTTCAACGTCATCAAAGACCGCGGTCAGACTGCGGCCGATGACTGTCAGCCGGCGTTCTCTGCGCTCTGCCAGCCAGCTGGCATTGCCGACCGCGATCACGTTGTCCGGAAAGTCCAACGCGAAGGAAACCGCGGTGCGCACCGACCCGGCCGGCACGCGCCGGTCGGTAGCCCGGCCGGCGATGGGCATCCGGCCGAGCAGGTAGAGCATCATCGAGACATCGTGCGGCGCGAAGCCCCAGAGCGCGTCTTCGAAGGGCCGGGCGCCATGCCGGTCAAGACGCTCGGTGCGGATTCCGGTCACCGGACCGAGTCCATTCTGAAGCAGGGAGTCCTTGAGATACCTGAGAGCAGGATGGTACAACAGAATGTGACCGACCATCAGAATCGCTCCGGTCCGGCGGGCAACGATGCACAACTCCAGCGCCTCGGCGGCCTTGAGCGTCATCGGTTTCTCGACCAGGACGTGCTTGCCCGCGGCCAGGAATGCCCGGGCGATTCCGAAGTGAGATTCGGCCGGAGTAGCCACGATTGCGGCCTCGCAGTCGGTCAGTCGAAGCGCGCGGCGGTAGTCGCTGAGCGCGACGGCGTCCGGAGCGAGACGCCGGGCCTTTGACAGGTTCTGCGGGTCGATGTCCACGAGATACCGCACCCGAGACCCGGGCAAGTTCGAGAACAGGCGGACGTGGTTCAGTCCCCAGGGACCGGTGCCAATCACGGCCACCGGAATCTGCTGCCGGCAGAGTCTCATGAGTTCCCGCTCGGCGAACGCTCCGGCTGCCTCAAGGCCGGTTCCGGTCTCGGATAGTTTCCTGCCCCGTCGTCAGCCGGATGTCATACACCAGTCCGCAGTGATTCTCGGTCTCGCGGAGCAGCGTGAACCGGAACTCGCCCATGATGAATGACTCCCGCCCGTTCATGTAGGTGAATCCGGCGACATTCTCGCGCGGGTCATCGTACAGCCAGAAGGCCAGTGCCGGCAGGTGGTTCTCGAGCTGGCCGGAACCGGAATAGAATTCATCGGCGAGATGGCGAAAATCGGTCAGGACGACATTGCCGGGCAGGCGCTCCGGCGGGAGGTCGGCGAACGGCCAGATGACTGTCCGGTGGTCGAGCTCGATAGCTTCGGGCAGCAGGTCTGCCAGCTGGTTCAGCGTGAGCGCGAGTTTCGAATGCGGGAACGCGGCCTCGGGAATCGGTGCCAGCGAATCGCCGCTGCCGTAGAAATATCGGCGGTGCGGATAGGCCGTGGCAACCGCCGCGTTCAAACCGCCATGGTCCTGCGCGTAGACGACCGGGCCGTCAAGGACGAGCGAATTCCGGTTGAAGGCATTGTCCAGGTCGGAGCAGAACACGAGGGCATTGTCGAGCTGCCGGGCCTGAACGGTTCGCACCAGGCTTGCGTCGATTCGATAGTAGGAGCGGTATTTGTTCAGATAGAGCGGCGGAATGCCGATTCCCGCCGCGACCAGCAGCGCCAGCGGCACAATCCGCAGCAGCACGCGCCGGACTGAATCGGGCGGCACCATCACTCCGAATCGTCGAACAAGGAGCGGGCCGATTGTCGAGAAGCTGCGCGACGTGAGCAGGCATAGCGCGACTACGGCTTCAAACAGAAACCTGGGTCCGAAACAGAGGTCCTGATACCAGTAGAAGAAGTAGGCGACGGTCAGCGTCAGGAAGCTCGACAACAGCAACCAGTCTTCTTTGCGCGCTGCGCCCGACAGAAAGAGCAGCACCACCGGCAGCAGACCGGGCAGCGGCCACTCGAACAGGTAGCGGTTCAGACCGTTCAGGTTGTTCCCGGTGTTGATCAGCCCGCGCAGCGGGGTGTGGCTGGCGCCCCAGCCACTGTGGCCGAATCCGACTTCGTGGCCCGCGCCCCAGCGAACGACGTAGCCGAACTTCAGCGCGGCGCCGTTCACCAGTTGATTGTAGACGAGCAGCAGGCCAATGCACAGGGCGAGCGTGAACAGGAGCGGCAGAAATGTCAGAACGGTCTGACGCGTCGGACGTGTCCGACGTGATGCGTCCAACGCATAGACCGCAAGCGGCGCCATCATCGCGAGCGCAGTATAGGGTCGGATGTCGGCGGCGAGGCCGAGAAAGAGTCCGGCCAGCAATGCGTGATGGAACCGGCCCGGCTTCATCAGGCGGAACAGGAAGAGCAGGGCGAGCGTCAGGAAGAGGAGCGTGCTCGTGTGATTCATGAACTCGGATGACATGTTGATGACAAAGGGCGACAGACCCGCGAGGACGCCGGCGACACGGCCGGTCCGTTCGTCGTAGACCTCGCGCCCGAGCAGGTAGATTGCGGGAGCGGTCAGCGCGCCGAGCAGCGGGTTGATGATCCAGGGCGCTCCGGCGAGCACGCCGAGCGTGAGCAGCACCGAATGAAACGGCGGATACTGCGAATACCAGTGGCCATTGTTGATGATGTGCAGCGAGTCAAAGAACTCGTGAAAACGCGGGGAGGGCAGATACAGATGACCGGACGCGAAAAGGCGAGCCTGAAACAATTGGGAGATTGAATCCGGGATGTGGGCGATATGCTCAAACACCACTAGCGAGATGAGATTGGCCAGTACGAACGCGAAGGCGAACAGCGTCAGCATGAGGACCCAGGGGCGGCAGGCCAGTAGCCGGCCCAGTGCCCTTTCAGCGAGTCGCTCGAGTGCGCCCAGCCATGGAAACAGGCCGACTGCGAGCAGCGCAAACCCGGCCGAGGCCAGCGACAGGTAGACGAGAATCGCGGAGCCGCTGTCTTCGGCAATGGTCGATGCGTATTCCCACGGCACCAGGGTAGAGCCGAGCAGCAGAATCGCCGACAGCATTGCCCAGGCGGACGAACGGCTCTGCCAGGGAAAGGCGGCGGCGCAGCGGAATCGAGCGGAGGTCATGCCCAGGCCGAGCAGCAGGAGCGGAACCCCGATGATGACCCACCAAGCCGGGAACGCAACCGAGGTCGGCCCGGGGAGAATCCTGACCGTTCCGGGCACGACTTCGATCGTGCCTGGTGAGTAATTGGCGATTCCGGCCAGGGCCAGAAAGGCAGCGCCGAATACGAGGAATGCCGAATGGCGGATGTAGAATGACGAACCCCGCTCGGAAGAAGAAGGGTCCCGGGGTTCTGGAGTTCCAGGGTTCCGGCCCGAACCCCGGGTCCCCTGACCCCCTGAACCCCTACTCACTGCTGGTGGGCCTGGATGGTCTTTTCGACTACGTAGTCAACTTCCTCGAGCTTGAGCCCGGGATAGAGAGGAAGACTGATAGTGCGTCGCCCGATTTCCTCAGCGACCGGAAAGTCGCCCTCCCGGCAGCCCATTGCGCGCTGGTAGTATTCCCGGAGGTGAACCGCCCGGTAGTTCACCACGACGCCGATTCCCTGCTGCTGAAGCCGGGACAGGATTTCGTCGCGTCGTCCGTCCGGCGCCCAGATGGTGAACAGGTGGCGGGCATTCTTGACCCCGGGAAGCGTCCGCGCAAAGTCCACGCCGGCCGCGGCGAAAGCAGTTTCGTAGCGCCGGGCGATGGCCTCGCGCTTCTGCCAGAAGTCCTCGACCCGGGGAAGCTGGGTCAGCAGCAGGGCGGCCTGGAGTTCGAACATGTTCTCTTTGTACCCGGGCTCGGTCATGTCCCAGTGTTGATAGAACTGGTGCCGGTCGACCGCGGACTTGGACATGCCGTGGAGACGGATTACGCGCAACCGATCGGCAAGGGTCTCGTCATTGGTCACGGCAGCGCCGCCTTCACCGCTGGTCAGGTTCTTGGTGGCATAGAAGCTGAACGCGGCAGCATCGCCAAGCTGGCCCGGTTGGATGCCGTCGCGGATGCCTTCGACGCAGTGAGCCGAGTCCTCGAGGATTTTGACGCCATAGCGGTCGGCAAGCGCGCGAAGTCGCTTCATGTCCACCATCTGACCCAGGAGGTGAACCGGGATGACGGCGCGCACCTTCGGCTCCCGGCGCAGAATGTCCTCGACCATGTTCAGGTCGAGCAGGCCGGTCAAGGGCTCGACGTCACAGAAGACCACTTCGCCCCCGGCGTGAAGCACGACGTTGGAACTGGCAATGAAGGTCATGGCCGGGACGATTACCTTGTCGCCTTTGCCGATGCCCCAGGCCTTGAGGGTGAGGAACAGCGCCGCGGTGCAGGTGGACAGGCCAATGCCGTGCCGGACACCAAGATAGGCGGCGAACTGCTCTTCAAACTGCCTGGTCCTGGGGCCGGTGGTCAGGAAGATGCCGTCCAGGACTTCCGCGAGAGCTTTCTTCTCAGGTTCACCGAGGGAGTGACGGTAGAATTCGATCTTCATGGTTTGTTTGCTCCGTTACGCCCGCGACGGGCATGTCAGATCGTGATAGGCAAGCAGACACAGCGCGCCGCGGTCATCGCGGACTTTGACTACTGACTTGCACGTGAGTTGTTCTTCATCCACGCAGGGAAAGCTGATGACCATTTCATATTCGCGTTCCGCATGGACCGGGCCGATAGCCCGGCAGGACGCGCTGAGAAATTCAGTACCCGGACCCGGGAATCCGGTCTCATATTGCCGGGCGGCCAACTCGAGGATTGCGGAATGGGGATTGTGGAGTGCAGACTGCGGAAAACGTTCGGTGTGCCGCTCCTTCACGGAACGGCTAAGCAAGCTGTTGATGTGGATGGTAGCGAGTGAGTTGTGCGGCCGGAAGCCCTCTCGGACCAGCACGGATTGGACCGCGAGATTCTGGGTCTGGGTCGAGTAGAGCATCTCGCAGCAACCCTGTTCTTGAAAGTACCGCTGGCAGAAGCGAATCAGGTCGCCGAAAACGCCGTGTCCCTGCTCTGCCGGCGCGACGCCGAACAGCACGCCGTCCGCCGTGTTTCCGTTCGCTGCACAGGCACCGAATCCAATCGGACGGCCCTCACGAACTGCGAGCCAGACCGTCTGCCCCGGGACTTCGTTGCTACCGAATCGCGTAGCCCAGTCGACGAACGCGTCAACGATGTCCGCCGAACGAAGCAGCGGATTCGAGCTATAGTGATTCCGGTAGCCCTGAAATGCGTCGCGGGCGAGCGCGGCCAGATCCGGCGCCTGTTCCGGGCGGCAGGCCACGAATGAAATGTCCTTGTTCCGCGGGGATGGTGGTTCACCCGCCATCAAATCGGCCCGGTAGTAGACCACGGTGTCCGCCACCATCACCGGAAGGCCCGTGTCCATCAGTTCCGCAACCCGGTACTGGCTTGCCGAAGGAACTCGAATCATGGCGATGTCCACGCTCTGGTCGAGAACCTCCTGGCTGATGGCGGTCGTATCCAGGTCGCTGGCCCGGCCTCGGAAGATGCGGAACCCGAAGCGGTCGGACTCGATGGGCGAGAAGCTCAGGACCGGCGTCGCCGGACTCAGAGCGGTCTCAGACATTCTTCCGTTCCCGGATGACGTAGAGGGGGCGTTTCTTGGTTTCGTCGAAAGTCCGACCCAGGTAGATTCCAATAATGCCCAGAATCGAGATGATGATTCCGGCGAGGAAATAGACTGAGACAATCAGGCTGCTCCAGCCCGCCACTGCCACCCGGTGAACCAGGGCCCGGACCGCCACATAGACCCCATAGGCAAACGCCAGCGAAGAGATGACGAAGCCGAGCTGGATGACGAGCCGCAGCGGCCGGTCCGAGTACGCGAGAATGACTTCCTGCCCGAGCTTCCACAGCCTGGGCCAGGTATACGCGCCGCGTCCGCTGAATCGCTCGGCGTGTTCGACCGGAATGCTCGTGGTCGGAAAGCCCAGCCATTCGACGATGCCGCCGAAGAATCGAAGCTGCTCACGCATCGTGCGGAAGCTCTCGACGACCGGGCGGGACACGATTCGGAAGTTGCCGACGCGGCCATCGTACTTCATTCCCGTGAAGTAGTTGAAGACCCGGTAGAACAGGCCGGACGTAATCCGCTTCAGGAACGCATCTCGCCGGCGGATGCGCTGGGCCAGTACCACGTCATGGCCTTCGCGCGCCTTGGCATAGAGGCGGGGGATTTCCTCGGGACGGTCCTGCAGGTCGCAGTCCATCACGACCACCCAGTCCCCATCGCAGCAGTCAAGGCCGGCGGTGATGGCATAGTGCTGGCCGAAATTCCGGCTGAAGCGGATTCCCTTGATGCGCGGGTCGGCGGCGGCCAGTTCGCCAATCACTTCCCATGACCGGTCGCGGCTGCCGTCGTCGACCATGACAATCTCGAAATCCGGCGTGACCGGTTCCAGCGACTCGCGCAGACGGCGACACAACTCGCGCAGGCAGCCTTCTTCATTGAAGACCGGGGCGATAACCGAGATGTGCGCCATCAGGGATTCAAGGGCTCGAGGATTCGAGGATTCAAGGACTCAAGGGCTTGCCACTCGGTTTCCTGATTCCAGGAGTCCTCGAATTCCTCCTTCAGACGGGCGATTGGGAGCTTCATGTTTTGAGTATACCGGCAACCTCGCCCAGCTGTCAAGCTCGACACCCGGCATCGGTGTCGCGGCAACGCGATTATGTCACCCTCTGGCAACGCGACTATGTCACCCCCCCTGTGTGACGTGACTGCCTTACTCGAAGAGGTTGATTGTCTCACCGGTCTTCAGTCGATGGAGATTGG